>Ga0316193_10001609_pt1 | contig 15375 bp, 12 predicted proteins | sample MerIslsedime2_MG_FD_207735 | JGI IMG/M metagenome (GOLD analysis project Ga0316193, IMG submission 207735) | Coastal sediment microbial communities from Maine, United States - Merrow Island sediment 2 | ecosystem: Environmental > Aquatic > Marine > Coastal > Sediment | place: USA: Maine...
AAAGGTAAACTGAGGGAGGGGAAGACTGCCTTCCCCTCCCGGAGAGAAGTGGGGGTAACTCCTCTCCTTCTACCAGCCGCAGTTCGATCCTGCCACGTTCTCTGAGACATACTCCCAGACCGCTTCAGACGCACGTCCCTGGGTCAGGTGTCGTACCCACTTGGTAGTGCATCCCCTGCGCGACAGACTTCCGCTGCGGTCACCGTGACAGCTGGTGCAGACCGTAGTCAGAGGATCCTCGACAGCAGGATCACCGGCCAGATACCCCAGTTGCAACACCTCGGCCTCGTCCATCAGTTTGCGCGATGACCGGCCCTTGAAAGCATGCTCGGTCCAGGTCTTGTTGTCCGAGGCTATCTGGGCCCTGTTGTCCTCATGACAGTTCACACAGAAGCCATCACGCGGGTCGGCGTTATCTGTGAAGGTATGCGCCCAGCTGACCGCCGCATCGTAGTCCTCCTTGATCGGCTGACCGTTATAGGTAATGCCGTCTTCAATGAAGGTCGGCACACCGACACCGTTAACCTCATGACAGGTACCGCACTTGAGCGGTCCGTGCGAGCCATCATGGTTCAACGCCGCTGCCTGGGCATAGCTGGTGCTGTCAATGGTCGGTGTCACAGGGTACAGGCCATGAATCGACTCGTGGCAACCCTGGCAGGTGATGCCCTGGTGGCCTTTCGAGTAGCGCATCAGGCTGGCCTTGGCCGGGTAGTTGAACGGCGGGAACGGATTGATGTTACCGCTCTGCTCGACATATGGGGCCGCATGGCAGTCCGCGCAGTGCGGTTCACCCGGCGACAGCCAGTGATCGCGGCCGTCGGTTGCTGCACTGAAGGGAACTGCGACGCCATCATTGGCGGTGTCGATGAACGGATTGGCCGGGTAGCGCCACAGGCTCTGGTCGCCCTTGTTGGCATTGATTGCAGCCACGCAGTCGTCCGTAGTGCAGAAGCTGAGGATGTTGACGCTCGGATCGCCGTCCCCATCGAACGTCACCACCGGTCCGCCTGGACCCACCTCGATGGTCGCCAGCATCGCATCAGTTTCTGCGGGATCCCAGACCCGATGCGAGTGGTCGATACCGTCAGGCGTAATATTGCCATTGAAATTGTTCTTCGGATCCAGCCAGGATTCGACTTCATTCAGGTTACTGTTAATGGCATTGGCGATCTGGCTCAATGAACCCAGGCCGCGCACATCGTTGACACAATCACCATTGATCAAGTCGTTGCAGTCTTCCGCTGCCCACATCTCCTGACCCAGTTGGGTGTGGCAGTTGGTGCACCAAAGGCCGCGGGTATCGTGGCCCGCTACGCCTCCTTCACCGTCCTGGTTGTAGAACACGTTCGTGGCCAGCCAGTCACCCACAGCATTCAGGTGTGCCGGGGTTTCCGTACCATCATTATCCTTGTTGGCATTGGAGTGCACGTCGCGGCCGACAAAGCAACCGCCCGCCGCAAGCCGGTTATCGCTCTCGGCTTGCTCGTTGTCACCACCCAGGGTGATCGGATAACCATCCATGACACCATCGGAACGGTGCGCCGGGTGACAGCCCTGGCAGCCGCCGCTGCGACCGGCGGCATCGGCAAAGTCAATGCTGCCGCCTTCGGATATCTCACGGTGCCGCCAGTGGATCGCCCCGGAGATCGGCTTGATCGGGTTACCGTTCACCGTTCCGGACTTGACCACGGCAATGACGTTGTCGCCATGGCATTTCTGGCAGATCACGCTTTCCTTGCCCAGACGGGTATTCTGCGCAACTGGATCGTTGGCTCCCCCCGAAGGCCAGTTCGACGTGAAACCGGTACCCTGGTCGAAGTCATGCAGCGCCAGCATGTTGATGGCGGCACCCTTCAGGCGGGAATACCAGTCAGAATCTACGCCAGGAACGATGTTGTAGTAGGCGTTCCAGAACTCGTACTCGGCATTGGTTATCGCCTCCAGGCTAGCGCCTGAAAAGGTTCCACCGTGCGGGAAGGAAAACGGATCGGTTGAATCCGGATTTTTTGCTACAGGACCACGGATCCAGCTCGGGCTGTTGGTGTTGGGAACGCCGTCCGTTTGCGCCGGAACAGAGTGGCAACGCTCGCAGTTCGGAATATCGATCGGCGCGGTACCGAACCCGATCACCGGGTGGCCGTTGCTGCCAATCACCGCAGCTCCCTGCGTACAGTTCAGGCCATCGCCATCACAGTCTGCTTCGTGCAGTCGTGCCTTCATGGCGACATACGGGCGGATCGAGTCCTCATCAACCGAACCCGGACCGCTCAGCGGGTCATCACTGAAGAAATCGATAGTGTCCTCGAACGGCGTCAGCGGCAGACCCAGCGCCTCCCAGATACCAGGCGAAGTCAGCATAACCGGCAGATTTTCCAGCACCTTCATCTGCGTGTAGACCACGGTGCCGGTATCGCCGGAGAACGTCAGCACATTGTCAAACGCGCCGTTACCGGTCGGCCCCATGGGCTGCAGGGCAGCACCCGAATCGGCCGGGTACTCGATATGGTCTTGTACACCCAGGCGGATCTTGTTGCTCTCGCGTGTTGTGCCAATGGTTGTATCACAGATGCCGTCCCCCGCATTTTCAGTACTGTCACAGGCAGCGTCTGTAGTGCATGAATTCCCCGCATTGGCAGGAGGATCTGTGCACTCGCCGGGCACGGTCCCTTCCAGATCTGCATAGATATAAAAATGGTTCAACCAGCCGTTGGCATAGTTGTCGGTTGGACCTGCGATGACACCGTCGCCGAGGACTACGCCGTCAACACCTTCATAGGTGCCGGTGACCAGCGCCCCGTTGGCGTCCAGCGCTGCCGAGTCGTAGATGGTCTGATGGTAAAACAGCGAGTTGCCTTCGACCGCGCTGATGAGCGTACTGGTCTGGGTCTTACCCTGACCCTCGCGGCGTGGCTGTGCATCGTGGTAGTACTCGAGGAAGTACTTGTTGATGTTGCCGTCGCCATCATAGTCACGCATCACCACCGGGCGGCCCAGACTGTCGGTGTTGTTATGATCACCCTCCAGCAGTCGGGCAAAATCCGCACCCGTATCCGGGTCTATGGTATTGGGTTTTACGACCTGCGCCAGGATGGAGTTGTAGGGCGGAAGCACGCAGCAATAGGCAAACTCGAAGCCGGTGCAATGCATACCAAGTTCATAGTTCATGAAGATCTTGAAATCGATCTGCTTGGACAGGATGTTGATGTTCACCGTTGTATCGGCGGATGGTTCACCCAAAGCATCAATGGCACGATAGACGAAGCTGTCATTATCGTTATCGCCGAGGTTGGCGTTCGGTGTGTAGCTGAACGAACCATCCGAGTTCAGGGCCAAGGAGCCGTTACCCGGGCCGGAAACCAGCTCCGCTGTCAACGGTGGCGTACCGCCAAAGTCATTGTAGAGCACACCGGAAACACTTGTGGCTTCCACATCGAGCGGTGTATCCACAGGCGTGGCATAAGCATCACCACGGCCCGTGGGAGTTGCGACATCCTGCTCTACGGTTATTGTCCGAGTGGCCGCATCACAGGTCTCACCATCAGTATCAGTTGCCGTAAAGCTTGTCTGATAGACACCCGCGGTGTCGTAGGTCACCGTGCCGGGATCTTCAACGGTCGAAGAGGAAGGTGTACCGCCCCCGAAGGTCCAGGAGTAACTCACAATCGTTCCGTTGTTGTCGGTAGCGGTGCCGGTATAGTCAATAGTACCGCCCTCGACGATGGTTTGATCCGTGGCGGGTGTATCGATGCTGCAGACCGGTTTGGTGCCGCCCGGTGCGACGTCGACCGTGACACTGGCGGTGCAGGCCTGCCCCTTGCCGTTGGTACCGTCCAGGGTGGCCGTATAGGTGCCCTGGGTGGCATAGGTCACTGTCACCGTCTGCTGATCCGATGAAGTTGGTGAACCACCTTCAAAAGTCCAGGAGTATGTTTGGGGAGATTTACCGGACACAGATCCGACGAAATCGACCGAATCACCTTCAGTGATGTTGGCCGGATTGGGAACCGTGGTGATGGTGCAGTTTGCACCACCTCCTCCTCCGCCAGGTTGCGCCCAGGCCGTGCCTGCAAGGGAACAGGTAAGTGCGAGAAATGCGAAAGCAGTTCGTGAAACTACTCGCCGCATAAAACCGACATTCTGTGATTTGCAGTGGGTATCCGGGGCTGCACTCATTGGTCTCTCTCCTTTGGCCTTCAGTGGTCGTCTCGGGCGATCGAACGACTCGTCTTTATTTGTGTCCTTGTTACATAGCATGAACTGAGCCACTATTTGGCTGGTTATAACCCTTTGAATAATAGAGTACTTCGGTAGTCAATAATAAACTTGAAATCTGACAGTTCTGCCACATTGGCATAACTACCCTGCCTCAAGTGTCATGCATGTCACACATGACCATCGTTCAGATAGCGAAGTCGCCAGAGATGTTTACTCGATCAGTAGACTAAGAGGCAGATATTCGCGTGCCCGCGAGCGCAGGATCTCAGTGGTTCGACGCACCAGCGGCTCAAGTGGAGCCGAGTCATCCGTCAATACGCGCCCAGGTGCAATCTTGATCGGTCTGCTTCGGGCCAGTGCATCTACAAGAGTATCAGCCTGGGTAGGAGATCCGGGCTTTAGCGGTTTCAGCCGTGGACGGTTGCTGACAGCAAGGAATATATTTCGCGTCGGATAGTCATCTGATTCCCATGGATCCGGATATATGTCTACGGTAGGAAAAACAGTGCGGGCAGTTGCTGCAACCGAGGCAAGCGCAGGCAACTGGTCAGGGTCCAGGTGGTTACCGACCAGGTTCAGGACGACCACACCACCGTGTTCAAGGTGTGAGCGATAGCTCTCAAAGGCTTCTCGGGTGTATAGCTGCCAGGGTGGACTGCCACCCAGAAAGGCGTCGACGAAGATCACGTCCCAGCGGTGATCGCTGCGCTGCAGGAAGCGTCGGCCGTCATCAATCTCAGCATCCCCTGTGTAACCGAAATACTCACGCGCCGCGCTTAAAACCTCGCTATCAATTTCGACGACGTCAACCGACACCCTGGCCTGGGCCAGAGTTTTTGCCATCACACCTGGGCCAAGCCCGATTATGAGCGCACTTTCTGGTTGTTCCAGATAAAGGTCCACAACAGCAATCAGCGCATCGTCGTAGTTATAGGTGGAAAGACCGGTGGGAATATAAATACCACCCTGGTCGAACCCGTTAGCCACCATGTAACGATAATCACCATTTCTCTCCAGCACCTTTATTTCGCCATACAGCGAATGCCGTTTCTCCACCAGCGTACATATCTCACCACGTGCATTAAGTGCACTCAACTTCTGACCATTCGTACCCAAGGAAAATATCATCGCCACAGACAACATCACGACCAGCAGTGATGCCGTGCCAAGATGCGGCTTCAGGACGATGGCAGTGGTGGCAGTTATAAATGCCGTACCGATAAACGTAACACTCAGGGGTGTATAGAGCAGCATCCAGACCGCCGCCAGCGTCCCCACCAGGCTACCCATTGTGGAAATGGCATAGACACCCCCTGCGGTGCCACCGATGTGCCCTGCTCCACCTGAAGAAAGTCCACGTATCAGCGCCGGTGATACCTGACTGAGAAAAAACAGTGATGGCGCAATGAGAACAACAGCGGAAATTGCTGCGCCGGCAACTGTGGAAAGGTCTATGGTCACCTCGATCAAAGGCCTGCGAACCAGGGGTATGGATGCACAGAGCAATGCGCCATAGATCGCTGCCCGCTGCGCAACATATATACCACCTTTCAGGTCTGCACGACGCCCACCAAACATGTAACCAGCAGCCAGCGCCAGCATGGTAGTTGCAATCACAAGCGCCCACACTGTGATCGAACCACCAAATACCGGGGTCAGTATTCGCGCTACGCCAAGCTCGACGACCATAACCGCCGCACCGGCTACAGCGGCAAGCACCAGCGCTATTGCGCGCTGTCCGCGCGGCACCTGACTGTTGGTTTCTGTACTCGTCCTGGCAGGCTCGGTAATCATAAGCATCATTTATTTGTCAGACAGGCGTGTTACAGGCCCCGTGAAGCATCCATATCTACGCTGTTCATAGTACTGGCTGCTATATTCAGTATAGAGTAACCACCAATAAGGCAGGATTTAAAGTCTGCATGACGCAATTCTGTCGGTTTGAACATGTTATTAACACACATAAGGGCGCGCACTGGTGACTATGTTCTCGATCAACCCGGCCGCTTATACTGAACCAGTGAGCATTATCAAACTAATTGACAACAACGGGGCGTGGCGACGTTTATACGTGGTCGTTGCTGCTCTCACCGGTTTATTGCTAAGCCAGTCGGTATTCTGTGGTGAGCTGATCCCATTTCCACAAAACCCCGAAACACCACCACTGGAATTGCCCGACCTGTCTGGACAACAACACAACATCAACGACTACAAGGGCAAGGTCATACTGGTCAATTTCTGGGCAAGCTGGTGTCAGCCCTGTTTGAGGGAAATGCCAAGCATGCAGCGCCTGCACCAGGCAATGCACGGCCGCCCCTTCAGTATCCTCGCGGTCGACGTTGAAGAGAGCAAGTCCAAGGTCTGGCGATTCAAGAAACTGCTGAACATTACTTTTACAACATTACTGGACAGCAAAGGAACGGTGATAAAGGACTGGGGTATTCAGATCTATCCAACCAGCTATCTCATCGATAGTGAAGGCCACATTCGCTACGGTGTGCAGGGCGCCCTGGAATGGGATAACGAAGAAGTAAAACAGCTTATCGAAACATTGATGCCAAAACAGGAAGCGCCTGTACAAGCTGCTCTTGATCAACCAAGGCCGTAACGTTTCAACTTTCTGTACATAGTGCGTTCGCTGACACCGAGGGCCTCAGCAGCCTGCCGACGGTTGCCCTGACACTGCTTGAGCAGCTCGGCAATATGTTGCGACTCAAGGTGCTCAAGCGTGTGTACATTTTCCGGTGTTTCCTGCGAGCTCATATCCGTTACAGCTGGCTTTTCAAATCCACAATCGGCTCGCCTTCTGGATTTCATACAGCTGATAATGGGAGCGATATCCTTGGCTTCAATTGTGACGCCGGGACAATGCGCCGCTGCCACACTGAGAATATTGCGCAATTCACGAACATTCCCGGGATACTGGTAGGCCTGTAACTGAAATATGGCATCCGGGCTAAGCAGATGATTTCGCCCAGTGGATGAACTGATGCGATCGAGCAGAATTTCTGCCAGCAACGGCACGTCTTTCAGGCGCTCCCTCAGACTAGGCACCCGTATATGCAAGCATGCTACGCGGTAGTAAAGGTCTTCGCGGAACGTTTTCGATTCGACATCAGAGCCAAGGTTACGATTGGTCGCGCAGATAATGCGGGCGTTGGTATACAAGGTCTTGCGGCCACCAACACGCCGATACTCGCCAGTCTCCAGCACGCGCAACAGTTTGGCCTGGATTTGCGCGGGCAGTTCACCAATTTCATCCAGAAACAAAGTGCCACCGTCGACCAGCTCGAACAGGCCTTCCTTGTCGCCAACGCTACCGGTGAAAGCACCGCGCTCATGCCCGAACACCTCGGCCTCGAACAGTGACTCGGTCAGCACTGTGCAATCGAGTGTCAGGAATGGTTTATCGCTACGACTGGAATGCAGGTGAATAAAGTTCGCGGCAAGGTCCTTGCCAGTACCTGTTTCCCCCTGCAGCAATACCGGTGCATCGCTGGAAGCGGCCAGGTTGAGTTGTTCCAGCATGCGCAGGAAGGGTTCGGCTTCACCCGCCATATGAAGCTGGTCGCTGTTACTCTCATCCGGCTGCGACAGATCATGAATCGCCTCGCCGAGATACATTTCGCCATCGGCATCCCGTAGCGGGTAGGCCTTGATCTTGACCCGGTGTGCACACCCCTCCGCATCGTAATGGATGTGCATGCAGGTACAGGCATCGCCGCTGTCATAGACTTGCTGGTAAGGACACTCTTCGCCAAACTCGAAACAGGGTTGCTCATTATGATGGCTGACCTGGTAACAGTGTTTTCCCATCATTTCATCACGGGTCAGACCGTAGCTCTGTTCGTAGGCACTGTTCACTGCAACGATCTTGAAGCTCTGATCAATGATCACGAACGGACGCTCATGAGTATCGACCAGTGACTGGAGGTCAAAGGCGGTTTTCGTTTTCATTCCCTGCACCCCCATGCGTAGGAATTATTGTGGATGTTGCGTATGACGTTTCTGTCATGACCATGACATCACTGGCAAGTCTAGTACCGACTGATGTCGCATTCCATGAGACAGATCAATAACTAAACCCTTGTCTATGGTGAGCTTACGCCTTCCCTTGCCTGGGGGCACCAATAAGCGCCGATTTCAGTTCCCCGCACCATGCAGACTGCCCCCGGGTTTTGTGAAATACCCCAGGTCCCTGATATTTAAAAGAACCTAATATATACTCCGTCCACAACAAAGACTCAGGAAGTAGATCCCGTGAACCTCGAAGCACATGACCTGATGTGCATACGCGATGACCGCACACTGTTTGAAAACCTGTCGTTCAGGGTGACACCGGGTGAAGTGCTGCTGCTTGAAGGAAGAAACGGCAGCGGCAAGACGTCGTTACTCAGGATCCTTTGTGGTATCCGCCTGCCGGAGGCCGGCAATATCACCTGGGACGGTGAGGATATTTTCGAGCTCGGTCCCGACTACCATGCCTACACCGCCTACGTGGGGCACCGGGACGGCGTCAAACTCGATCTGACCGCGACTGAAAACCTGACTATGGCAAAGGGTCTGGGCGACCCCAATAACGATATGACTATTGACGAAGCACTGGATCGGGTTGATTTGTCGGGGTTTGAAGACAGTCTGGCGCGCAACTTTTCGGCCGGCCAGCAGCGCCGCCTGTCGCTGGCGCGTTTACTGGTAACCCGTGCCCGGTTGTGGATACTCGATGAACCGTTCACCTCCCTGGATACCCATGGAATCAGTGTTGTTGAAAGCCTGTTCAGCCATCATCTTGCCAACGGTGGTATGCTCGCCATGACCTCGCACCACGCGGTTAACCTGGATACTGCCGCCGTTCACCGGATCAATCTTTCAGCATGACTACCCGATCGACAAGCCGCGCTTTTACCCTGTTACTGAGGCGTGATCTGACACTGGCCTACCGGCAGCGTTCGGAGATGATCAATCCGTTGCTGTTTTTTGTACTCGTCACCGCACTGTTTCCGCTGGGTATTGGCGCAGACCCGGCACTACTGAGATCTGTAGGACCAGGCATCATATGGGTGGCTGCACTGCTGGCTGCTATGTTGTCGCTGGACAGCGTGTTCCGGTCTGACTTTGATGACGGCTCGCTGGAGCAGTACCTGCTGAGCGCTCATCCGCTGTCAGTACTGGTGCTGGCTAAAACCATCGCCCACTGGCTGATAACCGGTTTGCCCCTGCTAATTGTCGCACCGCTGCTGGGTGTGCTGCTCGATCTCTCCGGCGCTGCGATATGGACACTGATCCTTACCCTGGCCCTGGGAACCCCTGTGCTGAGCATGGTTGGAGCGATTGGCGTGGCCTTGACGGTCGGCTTGCGCCGCAGTGGTATGATATTGTCATTACTGGTCTTGCCGCTGTATGTGCCGGTGCTGATTTTTGCTGCCAACGCAGTCGAAACTGCAAGCGCCGGGCTGCCGATTACGGCACACCTGTCCCTGCTAACAGCGCTTCTGGCGCTGGCGTGCAGTCTGTCGCCGCTCGCGACAGCCGCCGCCTTAAAAATAAGTTTGAGTTAACGCATGCTGGTCTTCTTTCACAAACTCGCCTCCCCCAAGCACTTTTACCGCCTGGCCGGAATATGGATACCCTGGCTCGCCGTGATTTGTGCGGGTTTCATGCTGACCGGTCTCTACCAGGGCCTGCTGGTGGCGCCACCCGACTACCAGCAAGGCGAAAGTTACCGGATCATGTTCATCCATGTGCCCGCCGCCTGGATGTCCATGTTTGTTTATGTCGTCATGGCCGGCGCCGGCGCAATCGGCCTGATCTGGCATATGAAACTGGCTGAAATCGTCGCCATCAGCAGCGCCCCGATTGGTGCCTCGTTTACCTTCCTGGCACTGGTTACCGGTTCGATCTGGGGCAAGCCCATGTGGGGCACCTGGTGGGTCTGGGATGCCCGGCTGACGTCGGAACTGATCCTGCTGTTCCTGTACCTGGGTGTGATAGCGCTTTACAACGCCGTGGATGACAAGCGTACCGCGGCCCGGGCCACCTCGATCCTGGCACTCGTTGGTGTGGTGAATATCCCCATCATCCATTATTCGGTCGAATGGTGGAACACCCTGCACCAGGGGCCAACAGTGACCAAGTTTGACACCCCTTCCATCGATATACGCATGTTAATTCCGCTGTTACTGATGGCTGTCGCCTTCAAACTCTTTTACGCCGTTGTGGTCCTAATGCGTTCAAGGTGTGAGGTGCTGCAGCGCGAACGCAATACCCAGTGGGTGCGCGAACTCACAGGTGACTCATGACCCTGAGTGAATTTCTGAACATGGGCGGCTATGGCTTCTACGTATGGACGTCGTATGGCATTGCCCTGGTGGTACTGGTAGCCAACATCGTCGCACCGATGAAAATGCGGCGTAAACTGTTAGCAGATTTGGCTCGTCGCGAGAGACGGGCGAGGAAGAAACAATGAGAGCGGCAAGAAAGAAGCGTTTATATCTGGTTGTATTGATGGTTATGGGTATCGGCATTGCCGTGGGTTTCGCCCTGAGCGCCTTTAACCAGAACCTGATGTACTTTTATTCGCCCAGCGAAGTACTCGCCGGTGACGCACCTAAAGACCACATGTTCCGTGTTGGTGGCCTGGTTACCGATGGCAGCGTCCAGCGCCTGGCAAACGACCTGACTGTCAGTTTCGACGTCACAGATCAGTTGAAGTCGGTCACTGTAGAGTACACCGGCATTCTCCCGGACCTGTTCCGCGAAGGACAGGGCATCATCGCTCACGGCAAGTTGCGCGATGACGGCGTATTCGTGGCCGATGAGGTGCTGGCCAAACACGATGAAAACTACATGCCGCCGGAAGTCGCAGCCTCGCTCAAACAGGCACATGATGAAGGTGTAGCCCGGACACAGCAGAAGGCGACCACACAGTGATTCCGGAACTCGGGCAATATGCTCTGATCCTGGCCCTGTGCATGGCGATCATACAAGCCATCGTGCCACTGGTGGGCACCTTCAATCGCACACCCGGCTGGGTGGCACTGGCAAGGCCGGTAGCCTGGGGGCAATTTTTCTTTCTGCTGATAGCCTTTGCTGTTCTGACGCATGCCTTCCTGGTGAATGATTTTTCGGTACTGTATGTCGCTCAGCATGGTAATACCCAGTTGCCGGTTATGTACAAGATCTCGGCCGTATGGGGCGCGCATGAAGGATCGCTGCTGCTTTGGGTGCTGATCCTCGGCGCCTGGACCTTGGCGGTCTCGCTGCTGGCACGGAATCTACCCGCTGAAGTTATGGCGCGCGTATTGTCGGTTATGGGCATGATCAGTATCGGCTTCCTGCTGTTCCTGCTGCTGACATCCAACCCCTTTGCGCGGGTTTTCCCGGTACCGGCGGAAGGCGGTGATCTGAATCCCCTGCTGCAGGATTTCGGACTGGCGATACATCCGCCCATGCTTTATATGGGTTACGTCGGCCTGTCCGTCGCGTTTGCCTTTGCCATTGCAGCATTGATTAGCGGCAAGCTGGATGCCGCCTGGGCGCGCTGGTCACGTCCCTGGACGCTGGTCGCCTGGGTGTTTCTTACCATCGGTATCGCGCTGGGCAGTTGGTGGGCCTACTACGAACTGGGCTGGGGCGGCTGGTGGTTCTGGGACCCTGTCGAGAATGCGTCTTTCATGCCGTGGCTGGCGGCAACGGCATTGATACATTCACTGGCCGTCACCGAAAAACGCGGTGCCTTCAAACGCTGGACAGTCCTGCTGGCCCTGACCTGTTTCTCACTGAGCCTGCTGGGCACTTTCCTGGTGCGTTCCGGGGTCCTGACATCGGTACACGCCTTTGCATCGGATCCGGCACGCGGCATGTTCATCCTGTTGTTCCTGCTTGTGGTAATCGGCGGCTCACTGCTTCTCTATGCCGTGCGTGCACCCCATATTCCACGCGGCGGGGGATTCGGCGCCCTGTCACGAGAAAGCCTGCTGCTGGGCAACAACGTCTTACTCATCGTTACGACAGCGTTGGTGCTGCTGGGCACTCTGGCGCCGCTGGTCTATGACGCTTTCGGCTGGGGAAAAATCTCGGTCGGTTTTCCCTGGTTCAACACCATGTTCGTGACCTTCATGCCGCTGCTTATCATCCTCATGGGTGCAGGCCCGCTGACACGCTGGAAACATAATGACCCTGCGGCGCTGGCCAAACGCTTAAAGATAGCACTGCTGATAAGCATTACCGCCGGTGTCATAATCGCTCTGCCCTTCTCCACCGGATCTGTTTCTGCCGGCATCGCGGTTGCGCTGTCAACCTGGCTCGCCAGCACCCTGGTTTCCGGACTGCGCCAGAGACTGAAGAACAAACCCGGTATCGGTGGTTTCATCAATGACTTGTCAGGTCGCGGCGGCCGCAGTTACTACGGCATGTGGCTGGCGCATATCGGCATTGCCGTGTTTGTCATCGGCGTGACTTTCGTGACCCAGTTCGACGTCGAAAAAGATGCCCGCATGACACCGGGACAAAGTATTGAACTCAGTGGTTACCGGTTCAGGTTCGAGGGTGTGAATAACGTTCCCGGACCAAATTACCGCTCACAGTTCGGGACTGTTCGGGTATTCAAGGGTGACGAGGAAGTCGCACTGCTGAATCCCGAGAAACGAACTTACCTGGTACAGACCAAGCCGATGACCGAGGCAGGCATCAATGCAGGCTTTATGCGTGACATCTATGTATCGCTCGGCGAACCATTGGGTGGTGGCGACTGGAGCCTGCGCCTGTATTACAAGCCGTTTGTGCGCTGGATCTGGCTGGGCTGTATCTTCATCGCCGCCGGTGGCCTGTTGGCAGCCAGCGACCCGCGCTACCGGAATCCCCTGCGCCACCGGCGGGAGGCGGCTGTAACCCCCGCCGGCGCTGCATCGGCGATTCGGAGTAATGCCTGATATGCCACGTTTTGTCCGTTATCTCACGCCCCTGGTCGCCTTCCTTGCCCTGGCCGGATTGTTGTTCAAGGGGCTCAGCCTGGATCCCCGCAAGGTACCCTCGCCACTGATCGACAAGCCGGCACCGGCATTTTCGCTGACGCGGCTTAAAGAACCGGAGGTTGTTCTCAGCAACGCCGACTTCAAGGGCAAGGTTACGCTGTTCAACGTCTGGGCGACCTGGTGCGTAGCCTGCCGTTCCGAACACCCGGTACTGATGCAGTTGGCGCGTACCGGAAAAGTCGCCATCTACGGTCTGAACTACAAGGACGAACGCGAAGCTGCCAAGCAGTGGCTGGTGCGCTTTGGTGACCCTTATGTCGCCAATGCTTTTGATGCCGATGGCCGCGTCGGTATCGACTGGGGTGTCTACGGCACACCGGAGACCTTTATCGTCGACCAGCAGGGCGTGATCCGCCACAAGCATATCGGTCCGCTCACCCAGGAAATTGTCCGGGATGAAATACTGCCGCTGGTACAGCAACTGGAGGCCACCAGCGGATGAGATTATTTAGAATGATAAGTGCGTGTTGCCTGCTATGGGCCGCACAGGCATCGGCCGGACTGGAGAAATTCGACTTTAGCGGCAATGTCGACGAGGACCGTTACAAGGAACTGATCGCCGAAATACGTTGCCTGGTATGCCAGAACCAGTCGCTGGCAGATTCCGACGCCGAACTGGCCCATGACCTGCGCCAGGAAGTCTACGAGCTGATGGACAAGGGGCAGGACAATCCACAGATTGTCGACTTCCTGGTTTACCGTTACGGTGACTTTGTTCTCTACAACCCGCCGCTCAAACCCTCGACCTACTGGCTCTGGTACGGCCCTTTTGCTTTGCTGGTGCTGGGCATCATCATGTTGATAAAGACCGTGCGTCAACGCGGCAAACAAACCGATACCGGTTTTTCCGCACAGGAACAGACCCGGCTGGACAAGGTTCTTGGTAAAGACGGGGACGACAGTGTATGAACACATTCTGGATACTCGTCGCCCTGATGACCATCTTTGCACTTTTGTTTGTCATACCGCCATTGCTACGCAACCGCGAACAACAGACTGTCGACCGCAATGAGCTCAACACCGAAGTCATAAAGGATCAGCTTGCCGAACTGCGCAGTGATCTCGAAACCGGCAAACTTGATAAAGAAGCCTACGAAGCCGCAAGCCAGGACCTGAAACGCGAACTTTTGAACGACCTGGATCAGGAAACCATGCCTGGCGAAACCAGCACCAGGACCGGACGCTGGGTCGCTGTGCTATTGCTTGTGCTTGTACCGGCACTCGCCCTGCCCCTCTACAAGATGCTCGGCACACCGCAACTGATCGACCGGCTAGCTTCCGGCACTCCCGCCACCCAAAAGGCCGGCGCCGAACACCAGGGACAAATGTCCCTCGACAAGATGGTGGAAAAACTTGCCGAACGCATGCGCACAGAGCCTGACAATGCGGAAGGCTGGGTAATGCTGGGGCGCAGTTACGCGTCGCTAAACCGTTTCCAGGAAGCCGCCATGGCCTACGGAAAAGCTTATCAGCTAATCGATGATAATCCACGCCTGATGACTGATTACGCCGATGTGCTGGCAACATTAAACGAAGGAGTCTTTCCCGATCAGGCTGGTAAACTGCTGGGTAAGTCACTGACTATTAATCCGCAGGATCTCAAAACACTATGGCTGACGGGTCATTTTAATTTTCAGCGTGGCAATTACACGGAAGCCATCACTTACTGGCAACGCGCAGCATCGTTGCTACCAAAAGATCATGAAAATGCCGTCATACTCGCACGACAGATTGAGCAGGCTCAGAACAAGCTGGTGGCAAGCGGCGGTGTTCCGGTTGCTGCAAAACCCGTCGCCAGTGAGAAATCCTCCGCCAACACCCCGGGTGGCAGCCAGATAACCGTTCAGGTAGCACTGGATCCTGGCTTGATGGCGCAGGCGAGTGCCGAAGACACCGTGTTTATCTTCGCCCGTGCCGTGCAAGGTCCGAAGATGCCCCTGGCCATCGTGCGCAAACAGGTAAAGGATCTTCCGCTTACCGTTACGCTGAATGACTCCATGGCGATGACGCCGGCAATGGTATTGTCAAATTTCAGCGAAGTAACCGTTGGTGCCCGTGTGTCGAAATCCGGTCAGGCCATGCCACGCAGCGGTGATCTTGAGGGCATGATGTCACCTGTAGCGAC
>Ga0316193_10001611_pt1 | contig 15373 bp, 13 predicted proteins | sample MerIslsedime2_MG_FD_207735 | JGI IMG/M metagenome (GOLD analysis project Ga0316193, IMG submission 207735) | Coastal sediment microbial communities from Maine, United States - Merrow Island sediment 2 | ecosystem: Environmental > Aquatic > Marine > Coastal > Sediment | place: USA: Maine...
GACTGCCCGTGCCACCTGCTCGGGATTCAGATCCAGGGGCACACCCAGGTGTTCCAGCACATCTGAGCTGCCGCAGGTACTGGAGACCGATCGATTGCCATGTTTGGCAACCCGGGCACCGGCGGCGGCTGCCACAAAACTGGATGCGGTGGAAACATTAAACAGGTTGGCGCCATCGCCACCGGTGCCCACAAGATCTACCAGGTTTTCTTGCGTCACCACCACTGGCGTGGCAAGTTCACGCATGATCTCAGCGGCACCGGCAATTTCCGCAGTGGTCTCGCCCTTCATACGCAGTGCGACCAGCAGGCCACCAATCTGCGCATCGGTGGCGTCACCTGACATCAACTGGCGCATAACGGACGCCATGTCTGCCTGTTCCAGATTTTCACCCGCCGCCACCCTGGTGAGAGCCTGCTGTATATTCATGATTCTTGCTCCAGGAAATTGCGCAACAGGTCATGCCCATGCGCTGTCAGGATAGACTCGGGATGAAACTGCACGCCTTCAAGCGCCAGTTCCCGATGACGCAAACCCATTATTTCATCTACTGCGCCCGATTCAGTTTGTGTCCAGGCAGTGATTTCCAGACAATCGGGAAGGCTTTCTTTCTCCACTATCAGCGAATGATAACGGGTGGCTTCAAAGGGCTCACTGAGCCCACGAAAAACACCTTCCCCGCGGTGATGAATAGGTGAAGTCTTGCCGTGCATGACCTGCCTGGCGCGCACCACCTTGCCGCCAAAGACCTGGCCCAGGCTCTGGTGGCCAAGGCAAATACCGAGGATGGGCAACACCCCGGCGTAAGCTGCAATAACCGCCATGGAAATGCCCGCCTCGTCAGGCGTGCAGGGCCCCGGGGAGATGACGATTTGTGAGGGTGCCAGCGCCTCGATATCTGCAACCGCGATCTCATCATTGCGTACCACCATTACCTCGGCACCCAGCTCGCCCAGGTACTGCACCACGTTGTAGGTAAAGGAGTCGTAGTTATCGATCATCAGCAGCACGATGCGCCCTCCTTTCCCAGTGCCATGGCCGCTGCCCGGAATACCGCTCGCGCCTTGTTACGGGTTTCTTTCCACTCCAGCCGTGGCACCGAGTCTGCTACCACACCACCCCCTGCCTGCACATAAAGCCGGCCGTCCTTGATCACCGCCGTGCGAATGGCGATGGCGGTATCCATGTCCCCGGCCCAGGAGATGTAGCCGACAGCTCCACCGTAAACACCGCGTTTGACGGGCTCCAACTCATCAATAATCTCCATGGCGCGCACCTTGGACGCACCGCTGAGTGTGCCGGCCGGCAAGGTGGCTCGCAGCACATCAATAGCGCTCTTCCCAGCCTTCAGCTTGCCGGTAACATTGGACACAATGTGCATGACATGGGAGTAGCGCTCCACCACCATCTGGTCTGACAATTGCACCGACCCGATCTCGGCAATACGCCCCACATCGTTACGACCCAGGTCGATCAACATCAGGTGCTCGGCAATTTCCTTGGGATCCGCCAGCAACTCTTCCTCCAGCGCTATATCTTCAGCTTCCGTATGCCCACGGCGACGGGTACCTGCGATGGGGCGTACCGTCACCACTCCCTTCTCCAGCCTAGCCAGAATCTCGGGGGAGGAGCCGACAATATGGAAATCCTCCAGGTCGAGGAAGTACATATAGGGCGAGGGGTTGAGATTGCGTAAAGCGCGATAAAGGTTCAATGGCGGAGCGTCAAAAGGAAGGCTCATTCGCTGCGATGGCACTACCTGCATCACGTCGCCCGCCAGTACATACTCCTTCACCCGCTCCACCGCAGCTTCGTACTGCTCCCGGGTGAAATCCGACTCGGCCTGCTGCTCCAGCTCCGCGCTGTCCGATGCGTCCAGCTGCACTTCCGGCAGCGGCATCATCGGCTGCCGCAATTTCGCCACCAGTTCCTGCAAGCGTTGACGGGCGCGTTCAAGCGCATTTTCTGTGCTGGGGTCTGCGTTTACGATGAGACGAATGGTGCCTGCGAGATTGTCAAAAACCAGTACTTCCTCGGACACCATCAACAGGATGTCGGGTGTACCCAGCTTGTCAGGGGGCGCACTGGCAGCGAGCCGGGGCTCCACATAGCGCACGGTATCATAGGCGAAGTAGCCTACCAGGCCGCCGTGAAAAACAGGCAGCCCTTGTGCCGGGGCAGTGCGATACCGGTGCTGAAACTCCTCTGAGAAAGCCAGTGGATCTTCGACCTCATGGCTTTCACACAGCACACCGTCGACCCATACCTGGGCTTGATGGCCGAACACTTTCAGTACAGTCCTGCACGGCAGCCCGATAATGGAATAACGGCCCCACTTTTCGCCACCCTGTACGGACTCGAAGAAATAGGAATAGTGGCCCTCTGCCAGCTTGCGGTAGCTGCTGATAGGGGTTTCCAGGTCGGCCAGCACTTCCGTACTGACCGGAATACGGTTGTAGTCCGCCGCCAGCGCGGCAAAGTCTTGCGAATTCATGGGATATCCTCGGAGCGTGAACGTGCGTAATCGGGTCGTGGCAAAGCCCTGGCTACCATCGCCAGCAGGTGACCTCGCGCATCGAAAGCATGTCGATGCTGTTACGCATTGCTGTTAGCACAGCATTCTCCAGGAATCGGGGAGGCTTATTGTACATGGCGGTTGGTTGTTCGCAAACAGCCCGAGAAGCAGGCTGTCAGGCCGAAGCGAGCTGCGCCCGCATCTCGGATATCACCGCTTCATAGTCCGGCTGATTGAAGATCGCTGAACCGGCGACGAAGGTGTCGGCGCCAGCGGCCGCAATCTCAGCGATATTCTTCGGGGTGACGCCACCGTCGACTTCCAGGCGAATATCGAAACCCGACCCGTCGATCAGCGCGCGTGCTTCGCGCAGCTTGTCCAGGGTAGAGGGAATAAAGGACTGGCCGCCAAAACCAGGATTGACCGACATCAGCAATACCATGTCCACCTTGTCCAGCACATACTTCAGCGCATCCAGGCCCAGGTGCGGGTTGAAAACCAGGCCCGATTTGCAGCCGGCGTCCCGTATCATCTGCAGGGAGCGGTCCACGTGGGTGGAGGCATCGGGGTGAAAGGTGATGTAACTGGCTCCGGCGGCGGCGAAGTCTCCTATCAGCTGGTCCACGGGGCTGACCATCAGGTGGACATCGATCGGCGCGGTCACTCCGTGCTTGCGCAGGGCGGTACACACCATGGGCCCGATAGTGAGGTTGGGAACGTAGTGATTGTCCATTACGTCGAAATGGACGATATCGGCACCGGCGGCCAGCACGGCATCCACTTCTTCGCCGAGGCGGGCGAAGTTGGCGGAGAGGATGGAGGGGGCGATCAGGTAGTCGGCCATTTTGGGCTCCGTTGTCGATTAGGCGCGTATTCTAACGGCTTAATGGCCTGGTTAAAAAGGTTATGGGAAGACTGTTTTGTTCTCATCCCCAACGGTCGGCGCCAAACCGCGTATAGATCGCCGGGACTCGCCGTGAATACATCCATGTAGGCTCGTATCCCGAACGCGGACCGGACCATCCATGGCCTCAACGGTCCCGTCAATCTATACCCGCTTTGACACCTACTTTCTGCACCCCTGAACAACCCGAAGCTACCAGTTCCCAGACATGCTTTTCGGGACCAGGCCACAGCGTTTGTTATGAGCTTGACTATAACCGCAACACAGCATCCAGCGCTGCCAGTCGCTCGGGGGTACCCACATCCTCCCAGTGGCCGGGATAATACTCGCCGCTGAGGCAACCCCTTGCAATTGCCGCATCCAGCAGCGGCCTCAGTGCCATTTTTCCCGGTTCCATCCCGGCGAAGAAGGCTGGTGTGTACACGCCGACTCCGGCGTAGGTCAGGCCGGTGGTGCCGGCTGGCCGTTCTCGTACCCAGCCCTGTTCATCCAATACGAAATCGCCCTCGGGGTGTTGCGGTGGATTACCCACCATCACCAGGTGGGCGGATTCGGGGTCCGGGGGGGTGAAATTGCGTAGTTGCTCGAAGGGGTAGTCGATCCAGACGTCTCCGTTGACGACCAGGAAAGGTTTATCACCCAGCAGGGGCAAGGCATTGAGGATGCCGCCGGCGGTTTCCAGTGGTTCGGGTTCCGGGGAATAGTTGATGGTCAGCCCCCAGCGGCTGCCGTCGTTGCAGTAGTCGATTATTTGCTGCGCCAGATGGGAGACGTTGATTACCAATTCACTGAAGCCTGCCTGTGCCAGGCGACGCAGGTGGTGGGCGATGAGGGGCTCACCGCCAACCTGCAGCAGGGGCTTGGGGGTGTGGTCGGTGAGGGGGCGCATACGCTCGCCCACGCCAGCTGCCAGTATCATCACTTTCAAGGGGTGGCACTCCAGTCCTGGCGGGCTATCACCGGTGAGAGCTTGCCCTCAAACCAGCGGTGGAATGCGGCAATATCGGGCTCACTCACAGCATATTTACCCGCTATCTCCAGCACATAATGGATTACCAGTGGCAGGTCGTCGAGGTAGGCCGGCTTGCCATCGCGCAGGTAGAGGCGGGCGAAAGTGCCGAGCACCTTGATATGCCGTTGTAAGCCCATGAGGTCAAACCAGCGCAGAAAGGTGGCGTCATCCGCCTCCCCCCCGGGCAGTCCCAGGGCCGCGAGCCTGTCCCGGTAGGCCAGTGCCCAGCCTTCGACCTGTTGCGCCGGCCACTGGATGTAGCAATCGCGCAGCAGGGAGACAAGGTCGTAGGTCACCGGGCCCAGTACCGCATCCTGAAAGTCTATAACGCCAAGGCTGCCATCTGCCTGGGGCATCAGGTTGCGGCTGTGAAAGTCCCGATGGACCAAAACACGCGGTTGCTCCAGGGCGCCGGCTATCAACCTGTCGAAGCAGGTTTGCAACAGGGCCCGCTCGCCGTCATCCAGTGACTGCCCCAACAGGGCTTCGGCGAACCACGCCGGGAAACGGCCCAACTCCTCCGCAAGCAGGGCCTCGTCATAACACTCGAGCTGCATTGTGCGAGCATCGAGCTTCGCAATTGGCAGTAGTACTTCCATGGCTGCGCGATACCGTTCATCGACCGAGTTTGCGTCCAGCTCCGTGAGTAGAAGGCGATTTCCCAGATCTTCAAGAACCAGATAGCCACGCCCCAGATCAGCCGCATGCAGAGCCGGAACCCTCACGCCGGCGCCGGCCAGCAACTCGCGTACCGCCAGAAAAGCCGTATTTTTCTCAGTTGCAGGGGGCGCGTCCACCAGGATATAGCTGGCACCCCCCACTTCCGCGCGAAAATATCGTCGGTTACTTGCATCCCCTGCCACCACTGCCAGCTCGGGCAGGGAACCGCCAGCTGGGCGCGCGAGGACTGTCAGTGCCCAATTCAACAGTTCACTTGGCGGTGGCCGGGAAGTCACTCTACTCTCCAGATTCGAATATTTGACGGACAAGGGCGGGGGGATGCTTTAGAATCCGCGTTTACTCCGCGCACATGCTCTGATTTGAATGATATCTGACTTTGCCAGACTACAAGCCCGCCGGTTGCGATTTACTCTACCAGCGCTGGCCCTGTTGACCAGTTTAGCGATATCGCTCCCTCTGCAGGCGCAGAATAGCAAGCATAAGTCCTGCACGGCCAATGAAACCGGAGACGGCTGGGATTGTGTATACAGCGAGCCCGGGGTTAAGCCACCCCCACCTCCCGCCAAACCTGAGCCGGCTGCAGCGCCGCCTGCCGATACGCCATCCACTGCGACACCAGCTACTGCGCCATCATCACCTGCAGTGACATCCTCGCCTGCGGCAGCAGCCGCAGTTGCCACGCCAGCACCTGCTGCAACGCCTACACCTGCCAGTGCTGTCGCGCCCGCCGCTGATCCGCCAATTGATGAGGCGCCCTCGCCCACCGCGCCCCCCGGGTCCGACGCTGCAACACCGCTGGTCGCCTCGGAGCCTGGGCCAGGCAAAAAACCATTGCCGATCGCCTTTGCATTGGACTGGGTACCCGAGGCAGAGGTACCCATGGCGCTGCGCGATCTTGAATGCGAGGTGTGCAGTGGCCGCTATATTGACCCGCTTCAAGACGCAGACCGCGATGCCGACCCGAACGACGCGGATATAGAGGCCTGGGCCAACAGTACCGAGTTACAGGGCGATACGGTTACCTTTACAGGCGGTGTGAGCGTCACCCAGGGGTACCGTCAGTTCCGAGGTGATACCGCTACCATCAACGAGGAAACCCGTGAGGCCACGCTCACCGGTGACGTCACCCTGCGCGAACCGGGCCTGATGTTGCAGGGGTCCCGCGCTGACATCCTGACTGACAGCGGTGAAGCGACGCTGGAGAACGGAAAGTTCGTGATTCACGCGGACCACCTGCAAGGCAGCGCCGACCTGCTGCAACGGGACTCGGAAGGGTTGATCCACGTACACAGTGGAAACTTCACGTATTGCGCCCCGGGTGAAGAGGACTGGCAGGTTCGTGCAAAGACCATAGATCTGGATATAGACGAAGGCCTTGGCGTGGCCCGCGATGCCACACTGGAGATAGCCGGAGTACCTGTGTTCTATACCCCCTGGCTGCAGTTTCCACTGGACGACCGCCGCCGCACCGGCTTGTTATGGCCCGATTTCGGCAACGACAGCACCGGCGGCCTGGATATCACCGCGCCGATCTATTTCAACCTTGCCCCCAACTACGATGCCCTGTATTCCCCCCGCTACATTCAGGACCGGGGTCTCAACAACGAGCTCAAGACCCGTTACCTGAACAAGTACCTGGGTTACTGGACAGTGGGCGGCACCTATATGAACAGCGACAAGCGCTACAAGGATAACAATCCGCCGGGCAAGAGTAACGACAGATGGCTTGGTGTGGTCAGGCAAAAAGGACTACTGGACCGGCGCTGGCGCTCGAATATCGACTACAGCAAAGCCAGCGACGTCGACTACATGAAAGATCTGCAAACCTCCAGCCTCACCGCTCAGCGCCGCACCAGCCTGTTGCAGATGGCATCGATGGATTACCTGGGTGACGACTGGCTGGTCAACCTGGACGTTGAGCAATACCAATCGCTGGCAGATGATATTAACGAAGTGTACAAAAAGCTGCCCCAGCTGACCGTCCAGTATCGCAGCAGTGGGACACCTTTTGAAGTACAGCCCATACTGCTGACACAGTACTCCAATTTCGATTCAGACGAGGGTGTGGTCACCGGCGAGAGGTTTTACGCTGAGGGAGGTGCGGCCTATCCGATGAACTGGGCATACGGCTTTCTCAAGCCCACTGCGAAATATCGCCAGTTAAACTATGAGCTCAATGAGGCCGAATTTTTTACCAACAGCAGCCCCGGCACAGGCTCAGCGATGGCCAGCCTGGATGGCGGCCTGTACTTTGAACGGGAAACCAGTTTTGCCGGCGAAAATATGCTGCAAACACTTGAACCCCGGCTCTACTACCTCTACTCGGAGTACGAAAACCAGAATGACCAGCCCGACTTCGACAGCGCCGAACTCACCTTCTCCTACAACCAGCTGTTCCGGGATACCCGCTTTTCCGGCCACGACAGGATCGATGATGCCAACCGCCTGTCCGTGGGTGTGAGCACACAGTTCATCGACACAACCAGAGGCCAAAAGTTGTTCGGAGCAAGCATAGGCCAGATCCTGTACTTCAAAGATCGCAAGGTACGGCTGGTGCCCGGGACTGAGCCACTGGATGAATCCAGCTCCGAAATAGCCGGCGACTTGTCCTTCACGCCAAACCGCCACCTATCCTTTCGCACCGACATTGTGTACGACCCGCACAGCGGCAATGTAAACTCCGGCAACGCCCTGGCCGGCTACACTACAGACAACGGTGCTATTTTCAATCTTGGCTATGCCTATAACCGGCCGCTGCAAAGCAACACGCTACGGGCCGAGACCGAACAGGCAACAGCGTCCACCTTCCTGCCACTGGACACTAACTGGAAGTTGTTTGGTGCAGTCAACTACAGCATTATCGATAACACCGCTATCGAACAGATGGCGGGGATAGAGTACGAAAACTGCTGCTGGATCGTGCGCCTGATGCACCTGCGGTACTATGACAATGAAACAGCGGGGTTTATACCCGACTTCAGCGATCCAGACCTGCAACAGGAACACACCACGCAGGTACAATTCGTTCTCAAGGGTATGGGCGGCTTCGGCAGTCGGATCCCCACGGTACTGGAAGACATGATCAGAGGTTATCAAGAGCGTGAATATTAGGGCTTTATTAGTCGCAGCAACCATGACTGGATTACTCGTCATTGCTCCGGGGCTACGTGCCGCCACCGAGCTGGTGGACCAGGTTGTCGCCATTGTTGACGACGACATCATAATGGCCAGCGAGCTGCGCGAACGCATAGAAGCGCTTAAGGAAAACCTTAATTCGCGGGGGATCGAGTTGCCACCGGAGGACACACTCATACGCGAAACCCTGGATCGGCTGATACTCGAGAGTATCCAGCTGCAAAAAGGCCTGCGCGTTGGCGTGCGAATTTCCGATGCGCAGCTCAACTCGGCCATTGCGAATATCGCGGCCCAGAACCGGATGACCCAGGAAGAGTTTATAGCCGCGCTGGAACAGGCGGGTCAGTCGTACCCGCAGATGCGCGAGCAGGTTCGCCGGGAAATGATTATCCAGCGAGTGCAGGGCGGCAACGTCAACCAACGCATACAAATCACACCCAAGGAAGTGGACAATTTCCTGGCTACAAAGGATGGCAAGAAGCTGACGCAGTCTGAATACCACCTGCTGCACGGCTTATTACCCGTCTCTCCGGATGCCAGCACGCAAGAGGAAGCTGATGCCAGGGCGTACGTGGAACAGGTGCTCAAGAAAGTTCGCGCCGGCCAGCCTTTTCAGGAGGTTATGAGCTCCAAAACCGGTAAGTACCGGTTCACCGGCGGAGATCTCGGATGGCGCAAGGCAGAGGACCTGCCTTCGTTGTTTTCCGACATTGCTCCCACCCTGCCCAAGGGTGCAACCTCTGATCCTATACGCAGTCCCAGCGGATTCCATCTCATCTATATGGAGGACTTGCGAGGCGGAGAGCAAATCGTTGCCCAGACCGAGGTGCGTCATATCCTGGTCAAGCCCTCAGAAATCCTGACGGATGATCAGGCCCGGGAATTGGTGGAGAGCTTGCGTACGCGCGCCCTGGACGGGGAGGATTTTGGCGACCTGGCGCGAGAATACTCCGAGGATATCGGCTCCGCCCAGGAGGGCGGCGAGTTGGGCTGGACTATTCCCGGCCAGATGGTGCCGGAGTTTCAGGCGGCAATGGATGTCACGGCCGTTGGCGAGATTTCCGAACCCATTCGCACCCAGTTTGGCTGGCATATCCTGATGGTGGACGGGAGGCGTGAGCAGGATATGACTTCTGATGCCATACGCAAAAAGGCTGCTGATTACCTGCACAACCGCAAATACCAGGAAGAACTGGACGCCTGGCTGCAGCAGATCCGCGACGAAGCGTTCGTGGATATCAAGTAGTAAGTGGCCTGCCCCAGGATAGCTATCACCCCGGGAGAACCTGCGGGGATTGGGCCTGACATTGTACTGGCTGCGGCGCAACAGCAGTGGCAGGCTGAGCTCGTGGCCATTGCCGACCCCGAACTGCTGCGCGAGCGAGCCGACCAGCTCGGTATACCGATCGTTTTGGAAACCCTGGACCTGAACAGCACGCCGCAGCTGCACCGGCCAGGCAGTCTCAGCATACTGCCGGTGGCACTGGCTTGCCGCAGCCAGCCCGGCAAGCTGGACGTTCGTAACGCGTCCTATGTTATCGAGACCCTGCAACAGGCAGTAAACGCGTGCTTAAAAGGTGACGTCAGTGCCCTGGTCACCGCACCAGTCCAAAAGTCCGTGATCAACGATGCCGGCATTCCTTTCAGCGGGCACACAGAATTTCTCGCAGCTGCCACGGCCACCGCAAGGGTAGTCATGATGCTGGCCACCCCTTCCCTGCGCGTCGCACTGGCGACAACACACCTGCCGTTGGCCGCAGTGCCCGCAGCCATTACTCGCCCCCTGTTGCGGGAGGCGCTGCACATACTGGTGAAAGACCTGATCGAAAAGTTCGGCGTGCCCAGCCCGCGAATTGCTGTACTTGGCCTGAACCCCCATGCAGGTGAAGGTGGCCATATGGGGCGGGAGGAAATAGACGTAATCATTCCAGAGCTGGAGGCCTTGCGCAGTGAAGGCATGCATCTGCTGGGTCCACTGCCGGCGGATACTGCGTTCAATCCCAAAGTTCTGGAGCAATGCGACGTGGTTTTCGCCATGTACCACGATCAGGGGCTGCCCGTACTGAAGTATGCAGGTTTTGGAAACGCTATAAACATCACCCTGGGTTTACCGATAATTCGTACCTCGGTAGACCACGGCACCGCACTCGATCTGGCAGGCAGCGGCCATGCCGATGCGGGCAGCCTGGAGCAGGCGTTGTTACAGGCCATTGCCATGAGTGCCAGCAAGTACGCTGCATAAATGCGAACCCACGTGGATAGTGACGCTAAGCTACCACTTCCCCGTAAGCGCTAAGAACCTCGTCTGGATCACCTTCCGCCAGGATCCTGCCCTTGTGCAGGCACACTGCACGGCTGCAGATCTTGCTAATCTGGTTTTCAGAATGCGATACGAAAACCACCGTCTGGTCACCGCGGATTCGGCTGCTCATCGCGGCGGCGGCCTTCTCCCGAAACTGGGCATCACCGACGCTCAGTACCTCGTCAATGAGCAGGATATCCACGTGGGTCTTCAGCGCTGTGGTAAAACCCAGGCGCGCCCGCATGCCGGAGGAATAGGTCTTCACCGGCTCCTCGAAGGAATCACCCAGATCTGAAAATTCCTTGATCTCCTCGAGATACCCCAGGGCCTGCTTTTGCGTGGAGCCCTGCAGCATAGCCGCCAACATGGCGTTGTTGCGGCCGGAAAGGTCGGGCCGAAAACCCAGGCCAAGGGTCAGCAGTGAAGCCGTTTTCCCCGGGCGCTGATAAACCGTGCCCGACGTCGGAGCGAGGATACCGGCCATCAACCCCAGCAGCGTCGATTTGCCGACACCATTGCGGCCGATAATGCCCAGCGTCTCGCCCTCATAGACCTTGAGGGACACCCCATCCAGAACATGGTGAGAACCGTGATCAAAAGACTTGCGCTGCGAGTGGTAGCTCAGTGTTACATTGTCCATAGCCAGCATCACCTCACCTCTATCAGCGCTCATCAGGACAGGGCCCGCAAGGCAAGGTATTGGCTGAACCTGCGCATCAGGATGACCATGATGGCCAGCACCACTATCGCACCGGCGGCAATCTGCAACAGGTGTGTCCAGTCTGGTGCCGTTGCGTGCATCAAGATCTGCCGGTAGGCGTCGAGCATAAATGCGAGCGGATTCAAAGCGAGAACCATCTCGGTTTTGTGCGGATCTCCCAGTTCCCGCACATCCCAGAACACGCCTGAAGTAAACAATAGAAAAGTCATGCCAAGAGATATAAACATACCGAAATCGCGCACTATACAGACCAGGCAGGCACCGGCAAATGCACAGGCAATAATCATAAGATAGTTGACCAGGATCACGGGCACCAGGTAAAGCCAGGCCCAGGAGGCCGAATAACCGCTGGTAAGCAGAAAACCGACCAACAGCGCAAAAACCGCCATTTGCCGGTAGAGGCCCTCCTGTATCACCGCCATGGGAAACAGGCTTTTGGTGATGTTAATCCTGGCGATCAGGCCTCTGTTGGAGACGATACTATTGGACGCCTGGTTCACCGACTTGGAAAACCAGATGAAGGTCAGTTTTCCGCACATCAGGAAAACCAGAAAGTCCGCGCGCCTGGAGTCCAGTATGAGGTCGAATACCACATAGAACACGCCCACAAACAGTAACGGCTCCAACAGCCACCACACATAGCCAAAGAAATAGCGGGACGCATCGGCCTGTAACGACATGCGCGCCATGGTGTCCATTAAGCGAAAATACTGGGGTAGAGACATCAGGTGGGAGCCAGTGGGTGGAATCAGGTTCATTATGGTGCGCCGCATTCTATCAAAAGGGTGGCGCGGTGTAATGCGCTTGCAACATTCGGCGCGCAACACAGACAACCCCCATTTACCCACGACCGGGTTACAATAAATGCCATGAGCAAACCCCAGCATCGCGCACGCAAGCGCTTCGGCCAGAATTTCCTGAACGATACCGGGGTTATCAACCATATCGTCCGCGCCATAAACCCCCTGCCGGACGATCACCTTGTGGAAATCGGGCCAGGCCAGGGGGCGCTCACGGAGCATCTGTCGGCAAGCGGCTGCCTGCTTGATGTTATCGAGCTGGATCGCGATCTCGTGCCGGGGCTGCTGGCCGCCTTCAGTGTGAACCCCCGCTTCAAGCTGCACAGTTGTGATGCGCTCAAGTTCGATTTTGAGTCACTGGCAAGGGACGGCCAGCCGCTGCGGGTAGTGGGTAACCTGCCGTACAATATTTCCACCCCCCTCATTTTCAAGCTGCTTGAGAACACCGCAATCATCCAGGACATGTATTTCATGCTGCAACTGGAGGTGGTAGACCGCCTCGCGGCTTCGCCGGGCGGCAAGGACTGGGGGCGCCTGGGCATCATGGCGCAGTACCATTGTGCGGTGGACAAATTATTTGAAGTACCGCCGGAAGCGTTCAACCCTCGCCCGAAAGTACGCTCTGCAATCGTGCGTCTGGCCCCATGGCGGGAGTCGCCCTGGCCCAGTTGCGATACCAAAAAGCTGCGAGAGGTAGTACAAACTGCCTTCGGTCAACGTCGCAAGACCTTGCGCAACAACCTGAAAGGGCTTATAGATACAACTCACCTGGAGGCGTTGAACATTGACCCCGGGGCACGGGCGGAAACACTGGAACTTCACCAGTTTATAGAGATAACGACTGCAATTCATGGATAACACAAATCATCCCAACGCGGGAACTCAAGAGGTGGGCGTGACAGTGGTCACTACTTATCTGCCCGGGCACTCAAAGCCGGAACTCGATCAGTACGCATTTGCCTATACCATCACCATCAGCAATGAAGGCGATGTGCCAGTGCAATTGCTGTCGCGACACTGGATCATCACCGACGCGGACAACTCAGTTCAGGAAGTACGCGGCGAGGGTGTGGTGGGTGAACAGCCGCTGATACCACCCGGCAAATCCTTCCGCTACACCAGCGGCGCAACCCTTGCCACCCCGGTGGGCTGCATGGAAGGCAGCTACACAATGGTCAGCCGGGATACCGACGATCAGGCTTCCCCGGCAAATGGGCAGTTCGAGGTGCCCATTCCCGCGTTCTCGCTGCACACCCCCACCGCACTGCACTAGTTCGCAGGCTTACGGACCCTCCCTTGAGTACTTACGTTGTCGGCGATATCCAGGGCTGCTTGAAGCCGCTGAAGTGCCTGCTGAAAAAGGTCGATTTCAATCCCGACAAGGACATACTCTGGTCAGTAGGCGACATCGTCAACAGGTGGCCGCGATGCCTGAAGACCCTGCGCTACCTCTATGACATGCGCGACAACCTGGTGCTGGTGCTTGGCAACCACGATCTCCACCTGCTGGCAGTGGCAGCTGGCGTGCGCCCACCACACCGCTCCGACACCCTGGGTAAAATTCTCAAGGCGCCGGACAAGGAAGCCATGCTTACCTGGTTACTGCACCGCCCTCTCATACACCACGAACACAATCACACGCTGGTACACGCAGGCATTCCACCGCAGTGGACAGTGGCCGATGCAATAAGCCGCGCCAAAGAAGTGGAGACGGCGCTGCAAAGCTCACAATGCATTGATTTCTTCAAGGCGATGTATGGCAACGAACCCCTGGTCTGGTCAGACGACCTGACCGGTATGACGCGATTGCGGGTGATTACCAACTATCTCACTCGCATGCGATTTTGCTCCAGCCAGGGGGTGCTCGACCTGGACAGTAAGGGCCCCAGCCCGGACCTGGGCAAACAGAAAGTGTCCGCCTGGTTCAGCCATCCCAACCGCAAAACCGCGAACGATCGCATTCTGTTCGGGCACTGGGCGTCCATAGAGGGCAAAACCGACAACGCCAATGCCATAGGGCTGGATACCGGCTGTGTGTGGGGTGGCGTGATGTCCATGTATGAGCTGGAGACCGGACGCAGGACCAGCTGCGCCTGTAATCATGACAAGTGCAAGAAAAAGAAATCCAAATCGAAGTCGAAGTCGAAGTCGAAGTCGTCAGCAGGGCCAAAACGCTGATGGAAGTCTATCTGGTAGGCGGTGCCGTGCGCGACGCCCTGCTGGGCTACCCCACCAGCGAACAGGACTGGGTGGTGGTGGGCGCCAGCCCGCAGCAAATGCTGGATCAGGGTTACCAGCAGGTGGGCAAGGATTTCCCGGTATTTCTGCACCCGGAAACAAAAGCCGAGTACGCCCTGGCACGCACAGAGCGCAAATGGGGCCATGGCTACACCGGTTTCGCCGTCCACTGCGACCCCTCCGTTACCCTGGAGCAGGACCTGCTGCGCAGGGACCTCACCGTAAACGCCATGGCCAGGACAGATTCCGGCGAGATTATCGATCCCTACGGGGGGCAGCGGGACCTCGCCAATAAAGTACTGAGACATGTCTCCGAGGCCTTTGTGGAGGACCCACTGCGGGTCTTGCGCACCGCACGTTTCGCCGCGCGTTATGCCCACCTGGGCTTTACCGTGGCAGCTGAGACGATGGAACTGATGGCCAGCATTGTCAGCCAGGACGAACTGGCCCACTTACCCGCGGAACGCATCTGGGTGGAACTGGAGCGCGCCCTGGGGGAACCCAACCCGGAAGTGTTTGTGCATGTTCTGCGTGAATGCGGCGCTCTGGCACGATTGTTACCCGAGGTGGACGCCCTGTTCGGTGTACCGCAAACAGCCGAATATCACCCCGAAATCGACACCGGCATTCACACCCTGATGACGCTGCAGCAGGCAGCCCGGCTCACAACGGCTACTGATGTGCGATTCGCATTGCTGGTTCACGATCTTGGCAAGGGCAGCACACCCGCCGCTGAGTGGCCGCGGCACATCGCCCACGAACACCGGGGGCTAAAATTGGTAAAAGGTGTTTGCAAGCGTCTTAAGGCTCCGGGGCAGCACCGGGACCTGGCGCTGAAGGTGTGTGAATACCATACCCACTGTCACCGCGCACTGGAACTGCGGGGCAAGACCCTGCTGAAACTGCTCAATGCCACGGATGCCCTGCGGCGACCGGACCGGTTCGAAGCATTCCTGCTGGCCTGTGAAGCAGACGCCCGTGGCCGCGAGGGCCTGGAGCAACGCCACTACCCCCAGGCCGATTACCTGCGCCGCGCCCTGCACATTGCACAGCATGTTACGGCTG
>Ga0316193_10001612_pt1 | contig 15371 bp, 11 predicted proteins | sample MerIslsedime2_MG_FD_207735 | JGI IMG/M metagenome (GOLD analysis project Ga0316193, IMG submission 207735) | Coastal sediment microbial communities from Maine, United States - Merrow Island sediment 2 | ecosystem: Environmental > Aquatic > Marine > Coastal > Sediment | place: USA: Maine...
CGGCCAGAAACGTAACGTCAGGATTGCCATTTGTCTTTTGGAGTATTGATTGCGCAATCTTCTGCAATTCAGATTGCTTAAACCAATTGTCTGTAACTTCTTCTGGTGTACTCGCAGTTTCAAGAGCACGTTGAATCTCTGTTTTTTCTATATCCTCAAAAGCACTCATTGGTTCGCCGGCCAACCATGCCTTGATTACTGCATGCCGATGGAATGCTTTTAGGGCTGTCTGACTTGTCTTGTCTGCGGTATTAAAGCCTGGCCCGATAGCAATTCCTGCCAACATCTTCCGGCCTTTCTCTTCAGCAACTTCTCTGCCAAAATTAAGTTCAAAATCGTCCAATTGTTTATTTTGGAATATTATTGTTGAATCCTTTTCATCCCGAGTAAGTTCTGCCGGAGTTTCATCCAGAGAAAGTCTTTCTGTGCCTCCCTCTATTTTGGTTTTGAGAGCAACAATTCTTCTGCGTCTACGTTTCTGATCCTCAAGCGATATATCTCTGTAAGTTTGGTAATCCGTACCTTGTTTTTCGGCAATTTTTCTTTGCTCTGGAAATGGAAGACCTCGTTCTATAGTGACTCGATCATACTCAGTTTGAAGATCAGCTAGTTCCTGTTCAGGAGTTTGTGTTTCTCCCTCAAGCGTAGTGCCAGGGAATAAGTCCGGAGTCTGTGTACCGGCAAACAGATCACCCGCACCGGCCTCAACCGGTACTTCTTCTCGTGCTGCATCGCGCTCACGCTTCTCACGTTGCCGTTTCTGCAAAGGAGTCTCTTCACCGGTTAGTTCAATTTCCGGTTCTGCTTCTTCTTGGGTAAGGCTTACTTCATTTGGAGTAGCATTTTCAATAATCTCATTAAATTTCTTTTCTGCCTCTACACGCTCATTGCCTAAAAACGTGTTCCATGAATGGTCATATACCTTTGCATGGTGGAATGTTGGCGCAGGAATTCCATCTACTGTACCTTCACCCTCGGTTAAAATAGAACCAGTGTCTTCGTCATACGCAATGATCGTTTCCTCAGAAACAATATCGAAATCTACTGACTCATAACGTAGCTTGCTTCCAATTACTATCTCGCCACCCAAAGCATTCTCTATGGTTTGGCCTGGCTTTACTTTCACAATTGTTTCAGTCGCGCCTATCTGTCCTGTCTGATAGGTCGGTTCTTGAATGTCATATTTCGCAAGTTCATCAACAACAATTACTTCGTGATACTTGCCGTTCTTGTTTGCGACAATCGCAAGGATTTGAGATACGGGAACACGCTTCGTAATGATTTCTTCACCAAAATTCTTGGCAAACTTCTCAGTCGTTGACCAGTTCGTTGTCGGTTTATCTTTCTGCTTTCCAACTGCACGGTAAAGGAGAATGTCGTATCCGTATTCCTCGTTCAGTCTTTCACGCACCGGTTCAAACAGATCATATAACTGCTGTGCTCCAATCTCTTTATTCTTATTGTTGAGCACATCATCAACGGACGTATCTGCATTGAAGTCAACACCAACTGCTGCTTGATGCAGTGCCACATACGCGCCTTTGTGTGTCAAGGCAGCATTGTATGACATGGCTATAATATCGGCGGATAGATCATTCAGATCATTGGTTACTGTAATGTCCTCTTCACCGATTGGCTGATTGTCTTCAAATTGAAGTTCGATAATCTCATTTTGCAGACGTTTGTATTCATCTGCTTCTTCTGCTGTTAAATCCTTCTTGGTAACGTATGGCTCAGACTCCTTGAAGAGTTTTTTGATTCTCGCTTTCGGACTTAATTCCTTTTCTATCTGTTGTTCAACCAGTTCGTTAACTCGTTCCAGATCGTCTTTTTGCGGGGGAACATTTGCTTCCGGCAAGTTATCAAAATTTAAATCTATCTTCGACATCTGATCAAGTGTTCGACCACGCCTGACCTGATCGCGTATAAAAACGGAAGTGAATGCCCAATTTCCAAAGTAGTCCATTAAGTTATCAAAATAGGGAATCTCGGCTAACCAATCCTCCATGTTTACATGTGCTTCGGACAGTGGACTATTCGCTATAAAGAATGCATTTGAGAATCCAACCGGAGTTATTGATCGTTCCTGTTTCTGCTTCTTGGTATAACCAGTAAGCTTCCAAATCCTACTTCCCTGTGCAGGAAATACATTTGCTTCCGGCAATCCTTCATTGAACTCACCCCAAAGCTTTGTGTTCTTCGTGTAATCATCACCGAACAGATTCGGATTGAACTTCATGGACTCCTCACCCAACCATTCAACTGTGCTCAGATCGAGGTTTTCTTCAGCATCGAAATCTCCAGGCTTATTGATCCGGCTTTGTGCAGGGTTCTCGATAGCGTGAAAGTCAGGCTGTAACCACTGAACCATTGCTCCTAAATGATCGAGCAACTCTAAACCTGATCTTGTCCGACCATCCTTATCCTTGATCTGCCATAGTCCACGACAAGCATTTGAAAAGTGTTGGCATGGGGGTGCTGCAAGAATTCCGTGAACATTTTCCCATCCAAAATCAATCAGCATTTGAGCGTTGAGGTCACGAATGTCCATTGCCCATAATGGATGATCAACATCTATCTGAACAACATCGTATCCTGTATCGACATACGCTTGCGACCATGTGCCGGTACGATCAAACAGGCTGAGAATCATCCGACCTCCGCCAATCTGAGCATTATCCTTAATCTGCTGTTCCCAACCTAACCAAATGCGATCACGTTCCGCCAGGGTGACGAAACCATGACCGTTTTTTACTGACAAGTAACGTTTGTTTTTGCGGTTTGTTTTGTAGATCAGCGCGTATGTACTGCCAAATTCACCCGTTATCTCTTGAGTCTCAAGCACTTCAGCATTATCGAATCCATATGCCCGTGCATAGGACATCGCATCAGTCCGACTATTCCATGTAAGAGGTTTCTTTCCTTTGGTTTCGTTTGGCTCGACTAGCCTTTCTTCATACATGGCATTTTTAGGTATCGAGTCACGCCATGCTTTATCGTCCCGTTCTTTTTGCGCAAGTAGTTCTTGGTATGCAGTCTGCTCCTCCTCTACAAGCTTTGCATCCTCTTCTTCCTGAGTGTCCGGAACTTCACCACCCTCATCCTCGATTTTGATCTTGAGTGCCTGACGATCAAGCTGCAAATCAACTAAGAGATCATCAATAACTGCTTCTGAACCGGCTTGCTCTCCAAGAGACTTAACCTTTTCGGGCAGGTTTTTAAGCAGTAAATTACGATCTTCCTTATCGAGTGCTTTGCCGGCCTTTTTAATGCAGTCATGTATTTTCATTCAAGTAAGTCCACTGATGCCATTATGATAGCGAGAATCTCATTATCCTCTCTTTGTATCCTTGCCAATACTACAGTATGTGCTAACGGCAAGTCGCTTGATCCGCCACGGCGAACATCATCTTCAGGCGGAATGATTACTTCGATTACTAAGTGACCACGGATTGCTGCAACTGAAAGTGGACTGTTAAGGAGTCCGTGTGTAGCAATAGCAAGCGGAGAGATCACTGTCTTTCCATTGTTGTAGAAGCAACACCATCACCCGTAAAGTTAATGTCAATATCGCCACTATTAGAGTCTACTCCGGCAGGAGTAACCGTGACCGAATCGGTATTATCCAATCCAAGTAATTTGTAAATGTCTTTAAGCTGTGCTGCTTGTTCTATGCTTAATCCAGATCCTACTGTGGTGACAATCAATCCGGCAGAGTTGGTTGGTATCACCTGAACTTGATTTTGAACCAGTATTCCATTCTCAACATCGAAAATATCATTGTTTGACCCCTCAAGGATTACTGTCCACTGTTCGTTCGGAGTGAAGACTACAGAGTATCCATTAATGATCTTGATCTTCCGTGCATAGGTTACGCCGGCAATGGTTGATTCCGTTTCATGAAAGTAGGATTGAGGCCAATGCATTGCAATCGCATCATCCATCAAGGACATTAATTCTGTTCTGAAATACCCTTCTGTATCCATTGTGTAGATTGTTCCGGATACCAAAGCTAAATCGCTCCGTGGAACGGTGATTACCTTTGTTGGAAAATCTATGGACATTGCCATTATGAAGTTGCTCCGCCTTTGAAGTTTTTAACTATTCTTGCAGTTCGCTCCCTGTCGAGGACTTCAACTATTTCCCTTAGTTGAGCAATCTGTAAATCCTGATTCGCCAATTTTATGTCGTACTGAATCATTTGAGCCTGAAAATCTATCAAGGCTTGCTTTTGCGCTCTGGCATTTTGTATTGCTAAATCACTCATCTAGAATCATCTGTATATTAAAAACGAGTCCTATATGTATGCTTATAACTCCTATCAGGGGATACTCCTTATAAAACGGAGTTGTTGTTGACTTCCTCGCCCACCCTTTTACCGGTTGTGCGGTTGTGTAATTATGATTGGTAGATAAACGCCCTACACCAGAAGTTAGTCCTGTAAGAATTTCTGTTCCTACTGGTAATGGACCACCAGTATCGGCCTCTATTAGAATTCTTACACCATTTAGCGCATTACCATTTTCATCATCTACAAAAACTGTTACTGGCACTAGATTATTAACAACAGTGCTTGCTCCAACTCCATTTCTAATGGTCGGTACAGTACCCCTATTAGAAATATTTATTGTCACCAATCCACCAGAATTGTTATAAATCATTGCACTGCTTGATGCATCAAGACCATAACCTGAATACATAACAGCGTACATGTTATACGTTCCAGTGGTTGTGATCTCAATTGCATGACCAACACCACCAGTATTGTTAAAGGAATGCTCCTCAATTTTTGTTAAATCATCCGTGGTAATAAATGGCACATTAATAGCCGTGTTATGCCCAACCGTAGACCCCAAATAAATATAATCATTACCGCCAGTCAAATCCACTGCATCACAATTCGTAAAATTTGGCTCTTCCATAAATGCGCCATTAAGAATAATTTCAGCACATTCAATGAATCTATCTTGTTTTGAAGAACCAAAACCACATAAGGTAATTACATCACCAAAAATAAATGTTGTACGCAATGATACGAAAGAATCTCCACTAGCAAGAAGGCAATCAAATGTAAAGGGAACAGCACGACTCACACCCTTAAGCGTTATGTCAGTCCACTTAACATATGTGACTCCTGTCGTACCATCTGCTAAGACTATGTGATAATAATCTGCTGCAATAGAGGGTGCATCACCTGCGGTTGTAAAGCTTGTAAATGCCAATGTTTTTAGCACATCTTCGATATAGGTAGTTTGAGTAGCGACACCAAACGTAAGTGGTCCTTCTACAGTTAACGCGCCACCGACACTCCTTAGCAATCCATAATAAGATGTATCGGCATCTGCACAATCTTTCAATGTATGTCTTGCGCCTGTTGTTCCGCCATAGAAACTTATACCTTGAGCGTGAGTTCCTCGTCTTATCGCATCAAAATAACAGTTCTGAAGGAATGCTTCTCCTTTATCAGCGGAAAGATTTCCTTCATATCCAATACGGGTAATGTTTCCGCCAGGCGCAGTTCCAATATCTGCTGCCGGCCTTGTCGTTGGATCAAGGTTCAGTACAGCATGATACCAACCACCGGCATATCCAGTATCAAATCCTTCAAAACCATAAAGTGCTGCATTACCACCACCAAAAACATAAACACTCACACCATTCAGTGCCTTTGTGCGAACAGGATAGAGGTCACGAATCCAGATATGGATATGCATATCCGTTCTGGTAAATCCAGTAACGGTTGTATACATGCCACGCATATTAGCAATAGTCGGTGAGGCACTACCGGCAGTGCCGGCATGTCCTATTGCTGCACAGTTTGTTCCTTCAAGGTTAATTACTGTCTCAGACGCAGGAGCATCCCCTGTACCCAAACTCGTTGGAGAGCCAGGGTTAAGGGAGACATCCGTCAATTGACTTGTAATCGTAATCGCCATTGTTATTCGTCAGAGATACGATTAACTGTTGCACTGCCTCCATTCGCGCCAAGGATACCAGTTGTTTCGGCCTCCTTAATCGGAGTCACACCACCATCGCGCAACCTGACAAAGAAGGTCCGATCAGCAACATATACCACTGTAAATGCCTTGCTCGTGCCGGAAACCGCTTCATCAACATACGCGATATAGATATTATTGGTTGCGGGAATCGTATCAGTAGAGAAGTCCGTTGAACCGATTGTAAAGGTAGAACCGGTATAACTGGTATAGGCATGATTAGTATAGTTCCCTGAAGCACGTTCTACTCTGATCGTACCCGTACTCGGGGTGTCAGTCGGAATAGCTGTACTGGTTACAATCGCAGTTACAGTTGCACCATTGATAAGGGCATTATTAGATAATTGCGCCTCATCTGGAGCACCGGCATTGTTGTTTGTAACCAGAAGTCTATCTCCGGCCACCGTGCCAAACACTGTAAATGTAACGTTATTAGGCGGAGTAATCTGCGTTCCGGAAAGGTCAGTAACCTTATCAGTAGCAGCAAGATCGGCTGCTTCAATACCAAGACCGTATGAACCTACGATAGCTGAACCGGTTGAAATTCCAAAGAACGGAGTCGGAATCGTATGTGCCGTAACTGTTCCGGCCAATGCTGTTGCTCCACCATTGCCGGTAATGGTGTTCGTGCTCGGAACTACACCAGTAAGATGCTGAATGTACATTACTGTACCTGCGGTAGTTGAATCAATCGCAAGCAATTGTCCTGTACCGGCAGTAGCACCAGTTCCCCATGACAATGATTCAGGCTCAACAAATGTTCCAGTTGGAGTTGAAATCACGATGTCATGCGTAATGCCTCGGAATAATTCAGCAGACAATCCGTACATCGTTTCCGCCGAACCATCCCGTGTAAGGTATTTCATACGCTCGGTAAGCTGATTGATTGTGTAAATATCCTTGTTCCATTCGGAATAGTAATATTCATCAACGGTATCGTTGTTTACATCAATCGGCCTATAACCTTCGGTGTTGGTGATTCCTGTCCATGTTGCAACAGTTCCAGAAGCAGTGCCGTTGTTCAGGTCAGTTGCGTCCTTCAGAGCAAGTACGTTGTTACCACGAGAAGTGCCGTTAATGAAGAATTCGGAATATCCGAAACCATAACGTCTTGCTGTACCCAAGATTCTACGAAGATCAATATCAGCACCGGCAGTTCGTACCGGAAGCATGAATCTATGAGAGATACCCTGAGTGGAATCCGGATTCAATCCACCACCGGAAAAATTCCACCAATCGTCTGCCAGAACTGCACCGTCTTGAGCGATTTGAATCTGTACATCGGCATTACCAAAATTCACAATACCATCGTAAATCTCTTCAGTACCACCAGTGCCTTGAATAATCGAGCCATCATACAAATGCTCTGAAGCATTAGCATCGATGTTGTAAATACCCAACAACTTGATGATGTTGTCGATACCCAAACGATCAGATGCGCCAGGGTCAGTGATAGAATGTTCATCATCACCAGTTGATGTTGCATCATCCGATAAGTCACCGATCCATCTATGTAGTTCAATCACGGTAGCATAGGATGGACTCGCTCCTCCGTGATCGTCACCGATATAACGTATCGCTCCGGTGCTTCTAGTAATTGTCCAATCTGCTGCTACGATTGCCATTTGTTGCTCTCCTTAATTATAATAATCTGGCCTATTAAATAATTATACGTTATTCAACGGGATCAGCTAAAACAGTTGTGATAGTTCCTTGTTTGTTCCGATTGACAGTGAATTTCCAAGGCTTACGTTTGCGACCCGTAATCTTTTTTACTTCCTCTGCAAATGATTTGATTGTCTTTTTGTTCTCAACGGCAATTTGCAGTATTGCTGCACTCATTGAGGCCATGGGAACATCATCATTCACTTTCTTGATTTCTTGTCTTACCTCTTTCGGAACGGACTTTGTAGTGACCGTCTTACCGCGAGACTTCATTGTATCAATATATTTTTTGCTTACTTTTTTCATTTCAGTATGCAATCCTTCAATTGTTTCAGGACTGTAATTCTCTTGTCGAGTTTCATCAGTGCTTGGGCAGCATTTTCGGATACGACAACAACCTCTCCTGTTTCCTCTACCTGAACTTCTTCAGTCAGTGTAATCTGTGACGGTTTCTTTTTCGTCTTTTTCTTAGATTTCTTTTTTACTTCCTTTTGTTCTGTTCCTTCATTGCCAGGCTCGTCAGTAGGCTTTCGGCTACTGCCATCCGAATATGCGGTGGCTGCTTCGACAAACTGGTTTGCTGCTTCGGCTTTTGAGATTGTTCCGTCTTTGAAGTCTTTTGCGATTCGGTTGAGTTCATTATTTAACTCCGGATTCGTGTTGATAGTGCGTAAGGCGCGATCAATTATAGACCCTGCCTCTTTTGCGATTTTCTTATTTGTTTCTGTATCGAGTTTATTCCCTGCGTCCTCGATGCGCTTCTCTTCTCTGGTAAGGGCATTGAATACAGTAACATTCTTTCTTAACTTGGATTCGGCAGCACTCAATATCTGTGCTCGTTCCTTGATCAAGGACTCCATTTCAACTTCACCGAACAGACCACCTTGTTCGCTTTTCACGAACCCTCCGGCCTGAATATCGGCAATCATGGCATATGCTTCATTGAAGGTTGAAGGTTTTGATTTAATGAGTATCTGCATAGCAGCAGTTTGCTCAGATTCCTCAAACGCATTGCCAATCATTGAACCGTACCGTGGCTCGATCAGATCATTTACTACGACCTGAAACGCTTCTTCCCCAAGCTTAGATAAACCAAGTGCATCCCTGACAAGGGCAGAATTAACAGGCATTCTCTTCAGTAACTCTACCTGCTCTGCCTCGGAAAGTTCTTTAATGACCTTTGCAGCATCTAACGCAGTACCAGTGCCTTGAGCAATATTGATCTCGGCAGCAATTGTCCTGACATCTTTTGCTGTAAATCCCTGATCCTCACGGTACACCCGTGTAAGTATCTTCGTACCCTGTTCGCGCCCTTGCGCTTGCAATTCATTAAGCAGGTTTACACGCTGATGCCCATCTGCAACAACGCGATTTCCGTTAACGTCCTCCCATGCCAAAATGATTCCGGCCTTGGATGCATCAAATGTTGTTATCCCTTCAAGCTGTTTATTGCGTCCGGTTTCTGTATCAGTACCACTCTTGTACTGCATCAATTTTGGATTAAGTGTCAGAGTGGCCGGATCAATTTCTTCTACTGTTGAACCCCATACCTCATCTTGCGGAATAACTATGTCACGAGACTCACGCTCCTCTGAACGTGGGGATTCAAGAGTTTCCTCTTCATCAAATTTCTGACGATAATCATCAAGCTGTACTTCTATCTGGTCACGCTCCTCGCGCGTCACAAGGCGTTTCGTAATAGATCCGTCCATTTCCGTGACTGAAATCCATTTTTCGTCTTTATTTTCTTTTTTTGCTTTTGTTTTATGTATTACCTTCCACGATCCATCAGCTTGTTGCTTCTCTATGGTTTCAACATCCTCAAGCGTATATCCGTTAGCTAAGTGAAATTCACCCTCTTCCTTGTTTTTCTCTCTGGTTTCACTGTTGGTCTGGTCTGTGTCAAATCTCTTGGAGTTTTTGTAGGTTATTCTGAACGTAGAATCAGCACCCACCTTTGCATAATCGGCGTTATCTGTTATGTCAGTGCCGTACTCTCCGCCATGTCTGCTAGTGGAAACTGTTTCACCAGACATTAACTTGTCAATTTCAGCTTTTCCGGCTTTTCTGTACTTTGTTCTGTTGCCATCCCAACCAAGACCAAACTTGGTGAGTTGATCCTGTGCGTCCTTATCTCCATTCCGCGCTTTTGTGAGAGTGTCTGATTCTTCTGTTTCCGTTTCGTCAAACTTCGCTACGATCCGCGCTGCTTCTTCAATTGAATAGGCAACTTCTTCACCGTCAATATTAGTGTATATCTCTTCGGCAGGATCAAACCCTTCCGGCAAGTCAGGCTCAACTACTTTCTGTTCCTCAAACTTTTGACGCTCTTGTGTCGCTGCTTCCTCACCGGTCAGTTCAATCTCAAAGTCTGCTTCTTTTCCGGTTGTTTCTTCGACAATTGGCTTCCACTTCTTAATTTTTTCTGCTTTCCGGATATAAGCTTCTTTTGCCTGTTCCATCCGTTCTTCGTGACTCGCAGACAACTCGCCCAAATCAGACGCTTCATAGAAACGTTTGTATATTGGGTTATTCATCAGAACTTTATGTGGACTCCGCCGAATTACTTTACGGGGGTCTTCATCTTCAAGCTTTGGTAATTCCTCTACAGGTGTATCAAGTCCAAGATCAATCGGTTCAGCTTGCGTAGTCTGTTCCCAACTGAGATTAAGGACTTCAGATTGCGGGTTATCTTTTAACCACTGCTCTTGCTCTGCGACATACTTCTCAAACTCTTCATCGCTTATGCCTTGGTCCGTATTGAATCCAAGACCATTCATTTTATTGTTGATACGTTGAATGGTATTACCACCAACATGCATACCTGCGCCTGGCACTGTACCGATCAGTCCGGCCTCACCAAGTCTTAAAAATGTCCGGCCAACACCTTCAAACGGTTTTCCACCACGAGTAAGTTCATCTGCGATAGTCAGACCTTCGGTTGCTATTTCAGACATTCCCTCATTGAATGAGGTCATTAATAACTGCTTTCCGCCACGCAAACCTTGTGCGATTGGCTCTAATACTGAAAATGCTCTCTCGCCACCAAGCTCATACGCCGTTGCTGCACTGGCATCATAGAACGAGTGCTCAATACTCTTTTCATCCTGATAACGTGACCGGCCATATGTGTCACTGAATACTTGCGCTCCCATGACTGCATAACCGGCATTTGGGTTTCTGGTAAGGGCAGTAGTTGCTATCACTGCTGCCATATCTGGAATAGCCCTGATACCTTCGGACGCAATCTTTAACCATGCATTTTCCGGAGTGCTGTAATCAGCAATCATTCTGTTATAAATGGAGTCTATTTGTGCTTTTGATCCCTCTTCATTGAGCCAATCACGCGCGCCGGTCAGTATCTCGCTATCGTCCTTTGCTGCCATGTTGTATAGCGTATTGACATTATCCAGTGCATCGGCAGCAAGCTTATAGAATCCCGATCCTGCTGCTGCTGCTGTACCTCGTGTTGCTCTGGCCGTTCCAGACCACCAACCAGGCTCATAACCACTGTCCATTTTATTGCGCACAAATCCAAGTGCAGCAAGTTCTTCATGGCTTGGTGGTCCTGCTACTTCTTCTGGTGGTTCTTCAAATGGTGTTTTGGCCGGAGCATTCAATTGCTCATCGGTAACTCCAAAGTCACTCAAATCAGTTGGTGGTGTTTCCTGATCCATTCCACTGAACCGGCCACCGGCTTCACTACGCTTTCCGGCAAACTGATTAGCTTCATCTTCAGTGTCGAATTTTCCTACTTCATCGTTCTTCCCTTCGTTCCAGAGTCTTAATGCTTCATCGTCTGACACTTGCTCAAGAACATCATCCTCATTCAGAACAACGGTAGGAAGCAATATGAACTTATCCTCACCCTCGATGTTGACACCGAATGTTTTTGTGACCTCTGAAGATTGAGATCCGTCCTTATTGGTGATTGATTCGCCAGGTGCAGTTGCTTTTGTTCCAACTTCCGGCAATTCAAACGGAGATTCTTCTTCTGGTTTGTAATTGTTGGGATCACCGGCAAAGAATGGTATGTCCTCTTTGGGAGTGCCTACCTGATTATTCGGAACTGCATTATTCGGAGTAGCTGCCCATTCCTTTCTCGCATCCTCGGCAGTGTATTCACCGGCAACTTCCGGAGTGGCTACCCGTGGTTCTGGTGGCGGTATATCTGGCTTTCCTTGACCAACAAGTTCGTCATACCGATCCGACTGTTCCTGAGTTGGGTTAGATGTGGCGCGCAGTTCTTGTATTTCATCTTCTGTTGATAGAGCAGGTTGATCCGTTTCTTGGAAAGGATCACCAACTTCTGCTGCCGGTACGGGAGTCTCCGCCACTTCAGGCATTTTCGAGGAATTATACTTTGCCAGTATTGCCTCTTTAGTTGTTCCGTCTGGAATACCCCGTAGGATAACTCCATCCGGCATCCTTACATCCATATTACAAATCGCTCCAGTTGACTACCGCATCTTGATCATCATCTTGTGGAGCATCTTCATCTTCCTCTGCAAATGGTACTTTATCGCCACCGGCAGAACTGAATGCATCATAATCAGCACCCCACCTTAAAATCCACAAGTCTCGATCTGCTGCCGGCATCATTCTAGAAACAACATTGTTTCCCTCTTCGTCACCAGTTGCCGGTTGCGTCAGATCAATTCCCTGCTGCTCGGCATATTTGTCGTACATTTCCTTCATTTTTTCTTGAATGTATTCTGCACGAGTTTGGCCTGGCTTTACTTTTGAGGCATATCTGCCTTTGATATTTGCAGCAATTCTTTCGAGATCGTCTTTTTGTTTTTGTGCTCTCTTCTCTTCTTCTCTTTCGAGTATCTTTTTACCACGATCAGTTTCAGGCACAATCCCTTTATCCTCATCAGCACGAGCATCAGTTACAGCATTCCGATCATCCTCGCGCTGCCACTTCTTGCTCTCTCGCACATCATCGTGCATCTGATCCTCTAACTGGAATCGTCTGAGATTAGCATCACGGATATTCCGATATTCCAGTTCATCGGTTTTTTCCATTGCTAGACCAAGGCGGTCTAAGCCTTGACTGGTATTTTCTAATCCTGCTGCCCAATTTAGCTTACCCATTACGCGAATCCTCTCTGCTGTGCTATACCGGCCTCCAATTGTTCAGGGTTCATTTCCTGCATATTCCAATCATCGAGTGCTCCACTCGTGGCTTCACGCTCCATTTGCTCTTTGTAAGCTTTTTGCTCACCTTCAACATCAGCTTGACCGGTATCAAGCATGTACTTGCCAAAGACTTTTCCGCCTTCCAATACCGCTTGCTGATAAAAGTCTTCACCTTCTTGACCTTCTTGGTCAGGAATGTTCTTTTGAGCACCGGTAATTTCTGCAACATCAATTAATTCAGTGACCAAATCCATTCCTACTTCCCGTAAAACGTCACCACTCCACTCTTTATTATTTCGCTTCGATAATTCATGGAATAATCGCATAAGATTACCGGCAGTCTGACCAATTACTTTATGTGCCGGTATTTCTGTATTGCTGAGAGTCTTAATAATCCCATCGGCAATTGCTTTTTTCCCGCCATTTTCCTTAGTGTCATGCACCATTCCCATAACACGCTTGAAGACTTCCTTGTATTCTGCCTGTTCCTCGGGCGAGGCTGCTTCATTTGGCTCTTCCAAAGGGTTAGGCATCACCTTACCCATACCTTCACCTCTAATGTCCTCCATGCTCTGTACAGGGGCTTCGGCTACTGGTTGCTGCTCCAGTGGTGGTGCTGCATTTGGGTCTAAGAATTCTTCTTGCATGACTTTCTCCTTTAAACTGCTGCGGGTTTATAGTTTTTATTCTTATAACCACTGGTAACTGCTTGCTGTGATTGCTGTGCTGCTTCTTCACCGTAAGACATGTCAGAGAATGGTTCAGAACCATTTTGTGTGCTATCTGCATAAAATGGTGAACCACCTTCCGCTTCACCCTCTTCTGGTGGAGCGTTGCCTACACCTTCTGCCGTACCAAATTTACCGGCAAATGCATCGGATGCTGCACCTTCCCAAGTTGGACCTTGACCATTACGACCCACACCAAAGGACTGACCATAATTTCGATTATGATCCTTTCTGCGAATATCATCTTCGCTGTCTGACAAAAGGCCACTAGCCCCTGAAAATACTGTTGAGGCCAAAGCAACTTTTTCGAGTCCTGACATTGCTCCTACGGTTGCTGCGGTTGTTGATCCAGTTGTTGCTGCTCCGGCTGCTACTGTACTTGCTACTGGTGCTGCGCCAAGTCCTGCCGTTGTTACTGCTCCTGCCGTTGTTCCTACAACTGAGCCAGGTGCAGCAATCGCAGAAGCAGGTCCGGCCAATGTTGCGCCACCGATTAATGCTGTTCCGGCTGCATTAGCTGCCACTGTTCCGGCAATTCCCGAACCGGCAGCACCGGTAGCACCCATCGCTACCGCTGCATTCGAGAACATGCCTCCGACCCCAAAGCCTGGCATTGCTGCACTGAACGCTGCGGTACTTGGCATTGCTGCTAAGGCCATACCTGCTGTGAAGTAAATAGCTACGGCAATGGCGATATATTTCCAGTTCTTCTTAACGAACTTGGTTACTTTCTTAAAGGTCTTTTTTACACCTTTCCATAACTTACTCACTTGAAATCTCCTTTGGTTTCTTAGCAGTGTACATTGCTCCTGCTCGGGTAAATCCTGCAATGGCAAACATACCGTCTGCTGCACGTTCTGCATTTGTGAAGTTTCTCGCAATATTAACTTCAACTACTCGTGGTAACTTCCATGCCCATGCTGTTGCGATATTAAGCATCTTTACTCCGTCACCATAATGTTCGGAATAGAAGCACCAATCTGTGACGTATCTTCGGCCTTTTCTTTGATCATCCCACCAGTATGCTTCTGCTGCGACCATGAGTAGACCAGTAAAATCCCCATCATGATCGGCAACAAGTAAAGCCTTATCAGGTCTTCGAATAAACTCCCTGATAACGTTGAATACCGATAGTCTGCAAACTGGAACATCTTTGTTATTTGACCTCTGTAATAATCTTGTACCTACTTCAATAATCTGGTCTATCTCTTCCAAACGGCCTTTCCGAATCATCTTACGTTGCTCCTACTCCTCCATCGGCATACTCGCTGAAATTCCACCATTCATATGAATCACCAAATGGTTGTTCAGGGAATGTTCCGCCACTATCCGGTCCTGCACCTACGGATGCCCAAAATGCTTCATTGATGTCGAACCCCTCTCTTAAAAACTGCATGCCTGATCTGACTGCTGCTGCTGATTGTTCTGGAGTAAAGCCTTCACGATTCGCATATTCCATAACGGACTGAAACCCATTGGTAAGGAATGCACCATTTGAAATCATGCCCTGAATAGATACCTGCCTTTGGAATCCACTCTGCTCAGCAAACTCTTTAAGCTGTGCTTCGTATGTTGCTTTGGAGAAGAACTGATCGAACTCCTTGTCCATTAACATGCCCTTGCCAAGATACTCCTGCCGAATGCCTTCAAGCTGACCGGCAATCATTTGAGTCTGCAATTCAACCGACTGCTTGTAATTCTGTTCAGAGAGCAATGAATTCTGAATGAATCTCTGCTCTGCCAATCCAAACTGGTTTTTCATTGCAGCATTGAATTCTGCGGATCGTGCATAAGTTGCAGCATCAGCAAAGGAAACCTTAAAGGCCACATCCATTGCTGC
>Ga0316193_10001614_pt1 | contig 15368 bp, 10 predicted proteins | sample MerIslsedime2_MG_FD_207735 | JGI IMG/M metagenome (GOLD analysis project Ga0316193, IMG submission 207735) | Coastal sediment microbial communities from Maine, United States - Merrow Island sediment 2 | ecosystem: Environmental > Aquatic > Marine > Coastal > Sediment | place: USA: Maine...
GACCGGCGGCATCGTGTTGATCCGGCTGACGCCCGACGAGGTCCGCGCCGATGAAGGCAGCCAGCTCGGGCTGTGGGGAGGTCAGTCCGAAGCCGATCGACGGGCAGCACGTGCAATCGCCCGGCTCAGCACGCTGACCTCGCAGGACGCGGTCACCGTGCCGGTCTGGCGCGGGGGTCGGCTTCCCGCCGACCGGTACGAGTGGGTGCCCGCGGTGATGGTCGACCTCGACCAACGTGAGCGTGCCGGGGGCGGGCCGATGGGGCCCTGGCCGGGTGCCTTGCCGTCACCGTCGCCGGCCACGGTGTTCCCCGAGCCGCAACCGGTCGAGGTACTCGACGCTCAGGGCGACGCAGTTCAGGTCACCGGGCGAGGGCAGGTGTCGGCTCGTCCAGCGATGCTGCGATCACTGAACGGCGACGACGCGTCGGGGTGGCGACGTGGTCGTCCCCGTCCGATCATCGCGTGGGCGGGACCGTGGCCCGTCGAGGAGCGATGGTGGGAACCGGACCGTCACCGGCGTCTGGCGCGGTTCCAGATGGTCACCGACGACCATGACGGCTTCCTCGTGATCGCCGAGCACCAGCGTTGGTGGATCAGCGCCCGCTACGACTGACCGGCGAGTCGGGCGTCAGACGACGGCGGCGAGACCGAACGGGTGCGAGATCTCGAGCTGGTCGGTGACGTCGTTCGCCAACCGGAATCCGACGCCGCGGACGGTGTGGATCACCTTGGTGTCCGGTGCAGCCTTGTCGAGCTTGCGGCGCAGATTCGACAGATGGACGTCGACGACGTGGTTGTCGCCAACCCAGGTCGGGCCCCACACGGCATCGAGCAGGTCTTCGCGGGTGCAGACCTCGGTCGGGCGGCGACAGAGCTGTTCGAGGAGCGAGAACTCGATGCGGGTCGTCGAGACCTCTTCGTCGTCGATGCGCACTTCACGACGACCGAGGTCGATCGTCAGCACCCCGAGGTTGAGCACCGAGGTGAGTGGGCTGTCGATTCGGTTCTGCATCTGCCGAGGGCGACGCAAGAGGGCGTGGCAGCGAGCGGCGAGTTCCTCAGGCGAGACAGGGGCGGAGACGGCATCGTCGGCGCCGGCGTGCAGGATCGTCGCGCGGGCACGGTGAGCGCCGTCTTCGGTGATGCAGAGCAGGTACTGCTCGCTGGAGTCACGCAGACGCTCATAGAGCGGGCGACCGTCCGGTGCGCGGAGGCGAGAACCGACGATCAACACATCGGGGGAGAACGACTCGGCCAGCATGATGGCAGCATCGCCGTCGGTCGGAGCGCTGACGCTGAAGCCTGCCGCTCGCAGCCCCGCAACGCTCGTGCGACGGAGATCCGGATCGTCGACTGCGATCAGGATGCGAGGTGCAATGTTGATGTCGTTGTCCATGTGGTTCCCGCCAGGTCCGTCGGCCGAGGGACGGCCGTTGAGTTCGTTGTCTGGTGGTGGTATCGGTCCGGAAACTGACGAACTCAAGAAGAAATCAAAAGAAACTACGTGCGTGTGATTCGCGATCGGCCTGGTACACCAGGGTGATGCACGTCGATGATCTCCGCCATCGCATTCGGGCCGATGTGGCGGCTCGAACCCCGGTGGATCGGCGTGAAGAGGAGTCCGTGGAGGCATTCCTGTTGCACTACGACGGTCTTGTCGCACCGCTCGACCAGGAATCCGATCCGATCCATGTCACGGGGTCGGGCATCGTCGTGGGCGAGCGTGGAGTGATCCTGCTCGAACACAAGCGACTGGGAATCTGGCTGCAGCCAGGTGGGCACATCGACCCGGATGAGACACCGTGGGGTGCCTCGCTCCGCGAGAGCGCCGAGGAGACCGGCCTCGACGTGGTGTTTGCCGGCCCGATCGATGCCGCCGGCGTTCCGGAGTTGATCCACGTCGACGTCCACGCCGGTGGGCGCGGGCACACCCACCTGGACCTTCGCTACTTGATCGATGGCGGTGTCGCCGATCCGGCCCCGCCGGAAGGGGAGAGCCAGAACATCGGCTGGTTCACCTGGGATGCCGCGATCGAGCGCGCCGACCCCGGCTTGCGCGGCATCCTCCTGGCGCTGACGGCGTGACACAGCAACCGTTCCTCGTGGTGTCAGACACCATGAGGAACGGCTGCCAACGAACCCGATTTGCGCAAACCGTACATGTGTTCGATACTGGTCGCGATGGGGTTCAACAACCCGTCCTGGTCATGGAGCGAACTGGAAGCGGCCCTGTCGGACAAGCCGTCGGGGCGACGGGATGGGCGCGCGCCGGGGAGCCCGTCGTGGAACTCCGGAGGTGACGGGCCGGCCTGGAGCCGCAAACGGCAACCGTTCGAGGCTCCCGCTGACCTGACTCGCCCAGCTGCTGCGCCGTCGGTGCCGTACGCCGAGCTGCACTGCCATTCGAACTTCTCGTTCCTCGACGGGGCGTCGCACCCCGAGGAACTGGCGACCGAAGCAGCCCGGCTCGGTCTGGAGGCGCTGGCGATCACCGACCACGACGGCTTCTACGGCGTGGTGCGTTTCGCCGAGGCAGCCAAAGCAGTCGGATTGCCGACGGTGTTCGGCACCGAGATCGGGCTGTCGCCGATCGAGCGGTCGGTCGCTCGATCCGAGAGCGACACGACCCGCCAGGTCGCCACGGGCATGGTGCCCGACTCGCATGCTCCCGATCCGTCCGGCACACATCTCGTTGTGCTCGCCGATGGCCCGGCCGGCTATGCCCGGCTCTCACGTGTGCTGAGCAACGGTCACCTGGCCGGAGAGAAAGGGGCCCCGCGGTTCGTCTTCGCCGACCTCGCCGACACCGTCGGCGGCCATGCCTGGGCGCTCACCGGGTGCCGTAAGGGTGCCGTACCGGCGGCCCTGGTGAACGACGGACCGGCAGCGGCGCGGCGGGAGCTGTTGCGGCTCGTCGATGCATTCGGGCGCGATCGGGTGCTCGTGGAGTTGTGGGACCATGGCGACCCGCTCGACTCGGCCCGCAACGACGCGCTCGCTGAACTCGCTCATCGTGAGGGGGTCGAGTGCGTGGCGACCAACAACGTGCACTACGCCACCCCGACCCAGCGCAAGCTGGCCACGGCGCTCGCCGCGGTGCGCTCCCGCCGGAGCCTCGATCAACTCGATCCGTGGTTGCCCGCGGCCGCGGGGGCTCACCTGCGCTCAGGGGCCGAGCAAGCGCGTCGGTTCCGGCGATACCCCGGTGTGGTCGAACGGGCCGCCGAGATCGGCCGAACTGCGGCCTTCGACCTGTCTCTCGTTGCGCCGAACCTCCCACCATTCCCGTGCCCCAACCGTTCCGACGGCACGCCGATGACCGAGATGGCGTTCCTCCGCCAGGTGACCGAGGAAGGTGCCCGTCGTCGCTATGGGGAACGCCCGGTCCATTCCGACGACCTGTCCCTGCGGGCCAGGGCCTGGAAGACGATCGATCACGAGTTGGCGCTGATCGAGCAACTCGACTTCGCCGGGTACTTCCTGATCGTGTGGGACATCGTCGAGTTCTGCCGCCGGGCGAACATCTTCTGCCAGGGGCGGGGGAGTGCCGCGAACTCGGCGGTCTGTTATGCGATCGGGGTCACCGCCGCCGATGCGGTGTCGCTCGGGCTGCTGTTCGAGCGATTCCTGTCACCGGAGCGTGACGGCCCACCCGACATCGACGTCGACATCGAAAGCGACCGGCGAGAGGAGGTGATCCAGTACGTATACGAGCGCTATGGTCGTCACCACACCGCCCAGGTCGCGAACGTGATCACGTACCGGGCGCGTTCCGCGGTGCGCGACATGGCCAAGGCGCTCGGGTTCGAACCGGGCCAGCAGGACGCCTGGTCGAAGCAGGTCGACGGGTGGGGTGGTGTGGCGTCGACGGCGGCGCAGCCCGACTGCTCCATCCCCGAGCCGGTGTTGGAGTTGGCGCTCGAGGTCGAGGACGCACCGCGCCATCTCGGCATCCATTCGGGCGGCATGGTGATCTGTGATCGGCCGGTGATCGAGGTGTGCCCGGTCGAGTGGGCCCGGATGGACAAACGGTCGGTGCTGCAGTGGGACAAGGACGACTGCGCCCGTACCGGTCTGGTGAAGTTCGACCTGCTCGGCCTCGGGATGCTCTCGGCACTGCACTACGCCGTCGATCTCGTGCGTGAGCATCGCGGCTACGAGATCGACCTGGCGACCATCCCCCAGGACGACGACGTGTACGGGATGCTGTGCCGGGCCGACACGGTCGGCGTGTTCCAGATCGAGTCGCGCGCCCAGATGGCGACGCTGCCGCGCCTCAAGCCGCGCCGGTTCTACGACCTCGTGGTCGAGGTGGCACTGATCCGGCCGGGCCCGATCCAGGGCGGGTCGGTGCATCCGTACATCCGTCGTCGCAATGGGCTCGAGCCGATCACGTACCTGCATCCATTGCTCGAGAACAGCCTCGGCAAGACGCTCGGGGTGCCGCTGTTCCAGGAGCAGCTGATGCAGATGGCGATCGACGTCGCCGGATTCAGCCCGGCCGAGTCCGACGAACTGCGTCAGGCGATGGGCTCGAAGCGGTCAGCACGGCGGATGGAGCGATTGAAGGAACGGCTGTATGCCGGGATGGCGGAACGAGGGATCACCGGCGACATCGCGGACGAGCTGTTCATGAAGATGAAGGCGTTCGCCAACTACGGCTTTCCCGAGTCGCACTCGGTGAGCTTCGCCTACCTCGTGTACGCGTCGTCGTGGATCAAGCACCACGAGCCCGCGGCGTTCTGTGCGGCGCTGCTCAACGCGCAACCGATGGGGTTCTGGTCGCCGCACACCCTGGTGCGCGACGCGCGGCGCCACGGCGTGGTGGTGCACACACCGGACCTCAACGCTTCGCTGGCCGCCGCCACGCTGGAACCATGCGAGTCGTCGGAGGGTGGCGTCGCCGTACGGTTGGGGATCGGGTCGGTGCGGGGGATCGGGTCGGAACTCGCCGAGGAGATCGAGGCGGTGCGAAAAGACGGTGGGTTGTTCACCGACACCGAGGATCTCGTACGGCGGGCACCGTCGTTGACGCTCGCGCAACTGGAGGCGATGGCGACCGGTGGTCTGTTCGGTGAGTGTTTCGGTCTCGACCGGCGGATGGCGCTGTGGACCGTCGGCGCAACGGCGCAGTCGCGTCCGGGTCGTCTCCCCGGCGTGGTCACCGGCGGTGTCGCTCCACGACTGCCGGGGATGACGCCGGTGGAGGAGGCCGTCGCCGATCTCTGGGCGACCGGCGTGTCACCCGATGGGCATCCGACGATCTTCGTGCGCGACGAACTGACCCGATTGGGGGTGCTGACGTCGGCACAGCTGTGGGATCCCGAACCGGGGTCGATCGTGCAGGTCGCCGGGGTGGTCACCCACCGTCAGCGGCCGATGACCGCGCAGGGTGTCACGTTCCTCAACCTCGAGGACGAGACCGGCCTGATCAACGTCGTGGTCTCGAAGGGCTGCTGGGCGCGGTTCCGCAAGGTCGCCCGGGAGGCGTCGGCGATGTTGATCCGTGGCCGCCTGGAACGCAGCGAAGGCGTCGTCAACATCGTCGCCGACCACTTGGCCCCCTTGCCCATGCCAGCAACGGTCACGTCCCGCGACTTCCGCTGAGCGACAACAGGGGTCAGACCCCTGTTGTCGCTCAGCGCACGGGGGAGTCGACCATCCCGAGGTGGAGATCACCGTCGTCGGGGTACGGGTTGGCCAAGGCGACCGCTTCGTCGAGTTCGACGCCGAGGCCGGGTTCGCGGGACGGGATCACGAACCCCTGCTCCCACCGGATCGGCGTGGTGAGGAGATCGGCGTGGAAGCCGGACCAGTCCTGGATGCCCTCGATGATCAGCAGGTTCGGGAGGGTTGCTGCGAGCTGGATGTTCGCCGCGCCGAGAATCGGACCGGAGTACAGGTGTGGGGCGACCTGGCAGCCGGAAGCCTCGGCGATCGCTGCAATCTTCTTTGCAGCGAGGATGCCGCCGCAGCGCCCGAGGTTCGGCTGCCAGATCGCGGCGGCCTGATGCCGTGCGAGTGTGGCGAACTCCGAGATCGTCGTCAGTCGCTCACCGGTCGCGATGGGAATCGATGTCTGGCGTGCCACCCGGGCCATCTCCTCCGGGAGGTCGGGTTGCGTGGGTTCCTCGAACCACAGCGGGTCGAACGGTTCCAGTCGCTGCGCCAGCCGGATCGCTCCAGCGGCGGTGAACTGCCCGTGGGTACCGAACAGCAGGTCGGCCCGTTGCCCAACCGCCTCGCGAATCGCTGCCGTGATCGCCACGGACCGTTCGATATCCCCGAGGCTCGGTTGGTGCCCGTCGAAGGCGGTGTACGGACCGGCGGGGTCGAACTTGACCGCAGTGAACCCCCGATCGACCTCGAATGACGCTTGTGCCGCCGCTTGCGCCGGGTCCTTGTAGACGTCGGGTCGCCCGTCGGCCGGGTAGAGGTACGTGTACGTCCGGAGCCGATCGTGAACCCGACCGCCGAGGAGGTCGGCGACCGGCTTGCCGGAGTCCTTGCCGACAATGTCCCAGCAGGCCATCTCGATCCCGCTCATGATCCCGACCATTGTCGGGTCAGGCCGAAGGGCGTAGCCGGACGCGTACATTCGCCGCCACAGCAACTCGATGCGGTTCGGATCGGCATCGATCACCAACCGGTCGGCGATGTCGGTGACCATCGCCGCCACCGTGTGGGGGCGGACGGTCGCAACGTAGATCTCGCCGTAGCCGACGACGCCGGCATCGGTCGTCAGCTTGACCACGATGAAGTAACGCCCACCGAAGTGCGGCGGCGGATTCCCGATCACGAACGTCGTGCAGTCGGCGATGCGCATGGCCAGCACGCTAGACGCCGGTTCGTGCAGCGTCATCGGCCGGCATTCGCCTCGACAGGAGAAGGGAGTGTGTTCCCGATCAGGTACTCGGGAGATCGGCAGGCTCGACCCTGCCGGCCTCGATCGAGATCACGCGGTCGCACACGTCCAGCGTCGACAGGCGATGCGCCACGATCACGAGCGTCACCCGACCCTTGAGTTCGGTGATCGTTTCGCGGACGCGGCGTTCGGACTCTCCATCGAGTGCACTGGTCGGTTCGTCGAGGATCAAGAAGTGCGGTCCTCCCGCCAGCGCCCGAGCGAACGCAACTCGCTGCTTCTGCCCTCCGGAGAGTCCCGTTCCACGTGGTCCGAGCAGTGTGTCGAATCCATCGGGCAGTTGACGGATCTCACCGGCGACATGCGCAGCTTCGGCGGCTCGCTCGACATCGTCTCGTGTCACTCTCGGCCGCAGGAAGGCGATGTTGTCCGCGATCGATGCCTCGATCAGCTGCGGTTCCTGGGGCACGACCGCAACGAGATGTGACCACGATGTCGGGTCGATCGTCGCGTAGTCGACGCCATCCACCAGTACCGACCCGGCATCGGGGAGCCGGAGTCGGAGCAGGATCTGCAGCAGCGTCGACTTTCCGCTTCCCGACGGTCCGACGATGCCGAGGACCTCGCCCTGACCGATCGTCAACTCCACGTCGCGGATCGCGGGCGTGCGGGTGTCATAGGAGTAGCTGACATCGTGGAGTTCGATCGTCTCGAACGATGACACGCCGGTCGATCCGATGTTGTCTCGACTCGACTCGAGTTGCTCGAGTCGCTGCTCGAGCGTTGCCAGGTTGGGCGACAGCTCACTGATCAGTTGTCCGGCGGACTGCACCTGGGTCGCGTATCCAAGACTCCGCACGATCAGCAATGCCACGGCACCGACCTCGACGAGGCGATCGGCGCCGCTGAGGTTGAGTGACGCGACCGCCGCAACGAGGAACAGCACCGCAACATCGCGATACAGCGTCGTACCGAGACGAGCAACGAATCGAGTGCGGCGGAGGCTGTCGTTCACCGAAGCCGCCGAGCGATCGAGCGCACCGAGGATCTGCGGTTCGACGCCGAAGACCCGGAGCTCCATCGACATCGCGGCCATCCGCGCCACGTCTTCGGTGTACTCACTGTTCGCCTCGACGTAGACGCTGGAGTGCTTGCGGGTGAGTCGGCTGACCGGTCGGAAGACGGCGAACAGCGCCAGGCCGAATGCCAAGACGATCGCGGTGACGATCGGATCGATGAAGATCGCCGCGAGAAGCAACGCTGCCAGCGAGAGCCCTCCTGACAGGCCGGCGATCATGGTCATGGTGAGCGACGACGACTGGAACGCCAGTGTTGTCGCGGTCTCCTGGACGGTCCCTTCGCGCTCGGCCGATTGCGTGTTCCAGGACGCCCCGAGGAACGCCGCGACGGTTCGATGTCGAGCCGTCTCCAGCACTTCGGTGCCCACACGGGCCGACAACCAGGACACGATCGTGTTCGCCAACGCCACCGCGATGGTCAAACCGGCCGCGCACCACAGCACCTGGCCAATCGATGCCTCGATGCCGATGACCGGGAGGTCGATCGGCGAAGCGGACGTGCCATCGGCGATCGCTACCGCAGCGTTGACCACCAGGATGAGGACGGCCGCCTCGAACAGCCCAGCGATCGTGGACACGGCGGCGATCAGCAGCAGGTCGACCCGAGGTCGTCGCAAGAATGGCCGCAGCTGTTGTGCCACCTGCCAACCCACGGTTCGAGAACCTACAGTGTGATGCCTGGTGCTGGAGACATCGTCACGCTCGCACGACCTGGACGCCGATGGCTGCCCCGACCGCTGAGATCGACTTCGGACGTTCGGTCTTCGTGTGCAGCAAGCCGCTGCAGGTGCTGAACTGCGCGTCGATCGTCAGGCACTTCGGAATCGGCGACAGCCGACTCCACGTGCTGACCTCCTCGATCGACGGCGTCGAGGAGTTCGCTCGTTTCCTTTCCGACACTGGCTATGGGCGGCTGTTCTCGACGGTGTCGTGGAATCTGGACTACCACGCCGCCATCGAGGAGTTCACACTCGGCGAGTACGACACGTTGTTCATCGAGGACGATCGTGTGAGCCGGTACCGGCTCTTCGCACCGCACCGGACGCAGCGGATGGTGCTGTTCGAGGAAGGGATCGGCACCTATCGGAGCAATCCCGAGATGTCGCTTCGCGGTCTCCGAAAACTCAAGTGGAAGATCCTGGCCGCCACCACCGGGTGCGGGTGGGATTTCGGCGACGGCCGTCATACCGACGTTGTCATGGTCAGTCGTCCCGATGTCTACCGTCGACTCAAGCCCCGCACCGCGCACAAGGCGATCGGCTTTCCGGGGCTGGTCGACGAACTGCGGTTCGAAGCTGCTGCATGGCATGACCTCGTAGTGGGCGAGCTCGGCGAGCCCGTGGGTCGCTTGGGGCGCGTCGCCCTGGTCCTGGCGATGTGGGGGAGGGTTCCCGACCGAGTCCTCGAACAGGCGCTGGACGACGCCGACGTCGTGTTCTACAAGGCTCACCCACATGATGGGGCCACGGTCGCTCACGAGGGCGTGGTGAGCGTGCCGGGCTCATGGATACCGGCGGAGGCGCTCGTCGGAGTCCTGGCGGGGCTCAGCGATGACCTGACCGTCTATCATCATTCCTCCTCGGTTGCGTTCTACCTCAGCGGGGTCTTCGAGGATGTGGCGTTCGTCGATCTGCTCGACTCGCAACAGCTTCGTCACGTGCTCGACGCGGCCCACGGCTGACCTACAGCGCTCTGGTGCCAGACGTCGTGCACCTCAATCGTGGTGGTGCGCGTCGCGTCGTTCGAACAACCACCACGTCACGTCGTCCCAGCCCTCGTCGTTGCCCAGGAATCCTGAATCACGCAGGATGAGGTCGTCGTGCAGGTTGCCGAGCATCGCGCCGTAGTCGCGTCGGAACAGGGCTCCGTCAACTCCTCGATAGTGCACCTCCTCACGGGTCGGCGCAAAGTACTCGGCCATCAAGATCCACCGGTTCGAGCACCTTCGCATTTCGGTCATCACGTCGTCGAGTGACTCGTCGGGCTGATGGATGAGCACGCCGGCGGTGAACACCAAGTCGAACTGTGCGTCGTCGAACGGAAGCCTGCGGGCGGACGCGAGGTGCGTTTCGACCGACGGAAGTCGCTCGGCGAGTTCCTCGAGGGCGCCGCGGTTCACGTCGACGCCGACGATGCGTCGTGACCCTGCGCCGAGCCATCGCAGGTTGTTCCCGGTGCTGCATCCGACCTCGAGTACGGATCCCGGCTGGGTCCGGTCGAGGATGCGATTCCAGAAGGGCCCGCGTGGATCCCCGGCATCACGATTCCGCTCGACGTATCGATCACCGAACTCACTCGACCAGAGCGCTTCGAGCCGGTCGGCTTCGGCGCCCGCATTCGTGCCGGTGAACACCGACTCCGCGAATCTCCAGTCGTCGAGGGTGTCGATGTCGATGGCTCGCTCGCGGGGAAGTGGGAGCAGCAGCGGGCCGATTTCGGCGAGCGTCATGCCGCCGAGCCAGAAGCTGGTGTCAGCGACGTAGAACTGTCCGGCGTCGAAGAAGGCCGGTTGAAGGTCCTGGGTCCGCGTGTTGACGTATTCCGGCGCGGACATTCGTCCACGACCGTTCGCGGCACGGCGCCAGGAGCGTTCGATCGGTCCGGGCGACTCGACGACCGACAGAGCGGCGGTTGTGCCTGAAGAGATGAACGCGTCGCGGGCCTGTACGAGGTCCCTCGGTTCGAGCAGCGCCGCGGTCGGGTACACCACCCATGTCGTGTCGAAGGCACGATGTTCACGCTCGGCCAGCCGCGTGATCGTGTCGGCGACCACTGGGATCGTCGGGACGTGATCACCCGCGAGGTCAGGAGCACGGAGGAACGGCACCTCGGCACCGGCCGCTCGGGCCACGTCTGCGATCTCTGCGTCGTCGGTCGAGACCACGACGCGGTCGGCGACACCGGATTCGAGCACGATGCCGATCGTTCGCCTCAGGATCGGGACGCCTGCGAACGGTCGGATGTTTTTGCGAGGGATCCGCTGGCTTCCGCCTCGGGCTGGGATCACACAGAGCGACGTCATCGGTGGCCCTCGACCGCGTGCAGATCGCTCCACCTGATCGGGTCACCGACGGCGAGGTCGGTCCGTGCCACCGATCCGACGACCTGATCGAGGTCGTCGGGAGCCAGTCCGCCGGCCGGACGCATCGACCTGACGTCGTCGCCGGTGAGGGTCGTCCCAGCAGCGATCGGTCTCGCCGCGCGGAGCGACCGGCGAAAAGCGAGATTGGCCACCTCGCGCTCCGATGGGCCGAAGCGAGCCTGGCCGAGGGAGGCATGGGCCTCCCGCATCGCTGACACGAGTGCGCCGAACTCGTGAGGTTCCGCTGAGAACTGCGCGTCTGGACCGCCGTCGGACCGTCGCAGCGTGAGGTGCTTCTCGATGATGCATGCTCCGAGTGCCACCGCAGCAATGGCGGCAGTCGACCCGAGTGTGTGATCGGACAGTCCGATTGGACGGTTCCAGCGATCCTGCATCACCGGGATCGCTCGAAGGTCCATCTCGTGGGGGAGAGCGGGGTACCCCGAGTTGCACCGCAGGACCGCTGTCTCGGTCTTTGCAGCAGCCTCGACCGCGGCATCGATCTCCGCGAGCGTCGCCATCCCGGTCGAGATGATCACCGGTTTGCCCAGGCTGGCCACGTAGCGGATCAGTGGCAGGTCGATGACCTCGAACGACGCGATCTTGAACGCAGGGACGTCGTAGCGCGTGAGGAAGTCGGCCGCTGTCGAATCGAACGGCGTCGAGAACCAGGTGATGCCGACGTCCTCCGCAGCGACTGCGAGGTCGTCGGTCCACTCCCACGGCGTCATTGCCTCGGCATAGAGATCGGCGAGTTGGCGACCATCCCACAGTGTCCCGCCGGTGACGAGGAAGTCGGAATGGTCGGAGCGGACAGTGATGGTGTCGGGCGTGTAGTGCTGCAGCTTCACCGCATCGGCCCCCGACTCAGCGGCGGCGTGGATCAGTTCGATTGCGGCGGCCAGGGAGCCGCGGTGATTCGCGGAGATCTCGGCGATGACGTAGGGCTGCTGAGCGACCCCGATGGAGCGGCCGGCGATGTGCATCGAGCTCACGAAGGTGTTCCCCGGTGCGCGCGGTTGTGGTCGGTCCACCGCATCACGACCTCGTCCGGGTTCGTCGACTCCGCGACGAACCCAGCGCCCGCGAACGCCGCCAGCGATCGTACATTGTCGGGCTTGACGCGAGCGACGAGGTCACCGGCCGCGACTGCCGTGACCGCGCCGAGTGCCCGTCGTCCGAGTCCGCGCCCACGGGCCGGCGCGGCGATCGCCAGCGACACGACTTCGTGGTCGTCGATCGTGTCGAGCCGGACCTGTCCGACCGGGCCAGTCTCGGACTCGACGATCAGGAGTCGACGATCAGCGTCGTTCATGGTCGTCCGGAACCACTCGAGGTGCTCCTCCCATGTGGGCGCGGGATGGAAGGACTGACGCTCAGCCTCGGCATCGGTCCGGAGGGCGAACACGAATTCGGCATCGTCCAGTGACGCCGGCCGGAGGCGAACGGGATCCCCTGTCAGTTCGATCAGCGCGTCTGCAACGCGTCGGGCGCCGTCCCCGGAGACCCGTGTGCGGTCGGCACGAGGGGCCGAGTCGAGCGCATCGAACGTGGAGACCAGGTTCGGGAGAAGGTGCTCGTCGGCGACGAGCACCCCACATGCGAAGCCCTGGTCGAGGGCGGCAGTCGCAAGCAGGCGTTGGTTCTCGGACACGATCACGGCAAGGACTGATGTGTCGAGGCATGCAGCTTCCAGCAGGCTCGAACCGGCAGCGAGCACCGCTCCGCTCGCGGTCGCCAGCTCGGTCACATAGTCCGCAGGATCGGTCATCGTGACACCGGGATCCTCGTTCAGCTTCGAGACGAGCGTTGCTCGCTCCGGATGCGCAGGACCGACGGCGACCCGTACGGTGAACCCGGCAGATGCCAGTTGGACTGCGACGGGTCGAGTGAGCCGGCGCGGGTCGCTGCCACCGAACGCGACGAAGATGGTCCGCTGCCGGCGAGCAGGGGAGCACCGAGCGACCTCGACGATCTCGCGGCGGATCATCGCGAATCGCACACCCAACAGCAGGACGGGGTGGCCATCCAGTTGGTCGTACATCGCAGAGATCGCATGCGGGTTCTGGTTCACCACGGCGACGGGTCCGCGAGCCGGCGTGTCCCCGTTGTCATCGATGACGGCGTACCTGATGTCGTGATGGTCCAGCGCGGCGAAGAAGTCAGCCGTGAAGTGATACCCATCGACCACAACGAGGTCGGGTCGAAGCCCGATCACCGTCGCTGCATCGTTGAACTCTCGTGGGGTGACGATGCTCATCGATCCGACGAGGTCAGGCGGGATGCCGGTGCCGCAGATCGTCACCGAGAGCCCGTTCGCCGTCAGTTCGTGAGCGAGCGCGAGCGAACGCATGATGTGACCGAGGCCGATGTCAGGTGACGCGTCGGCGCAGACGACGACCTGACGACACTCAGGCATCGAGACTCACTTGCACCTGCTCGGCGACGCGGTTGACGTCGTCATCGGTGAGATCCGGGAACATGGGCAGGCTCAGCAGTCCCTTGTAGATCGCGTCGCACTCCGGCAAATCGCCGTGCTGCACCCCGATGTCCGCGCTCACGGGATGATGATGGATCGGTACGTAGTGGACCTGGGTTGCGACACCGGCCTCCCGAAGGCGGTCGTAGACCATCCGGCGATTCGGGACGCGAACGGCGAACAGGTGGTAGCCGTGCCGGTAGCCGCTCGGAGCTGGAGGCGGGAGGCCGACGGGCAGATCGGCGAGCAAGTCCCGGTACTGCTCGGCGATCTCGTTGCGCCGCTCGATGAACCGGTCGAGTCGGCGCAGCTGCGACAGGCCGAGCGCAGCCTGGATGTCGGTCAAGCGGTAGTTGTACCCGACCTCGGAGATCTCGTACGCCCACCCGCCGAGTTCGGGGCGGCGGACGATCCCGTGGGTACGAAAGCGACGCAGCCGGTCGGCCAACTCGTCGTCATTCGTCGTGACCATCCCACCCTCGCCGCTGGTGATGGGCTTGACGGGATGTAGCGAGAAGCATGCCATCGAACTGTGGGCACAGTTCCCGACCGGCCCGCTCGGGGTCGAGGCACCGAGCGCGTGTGCGGCGTCCTCGATCACGACGGGCCGGCCGGACGGTTGCCACGTGTCGAGTTGGACCGGCAACCCGGCGTAGTGAACCGGGATCACGCCGGCGACGCTGCTCGGCACCTGGGAGAGGTCGAGGTTCCAGGTCGCGGGATCGATGTCGACCAAGCCCGGCCGGGCGCCGACGTAGCGGATGCAGTTCGCGCTTGCCATGAATGTCAGCGGCGACGTGACCACTACGTCTCCATCGCCGAACCCGGCGGCGGCTGCGGCTCCGTGGAGGGCGGCGGTTCCCGACGAGTACGCCACAGCGTGTCGAGCAGCGACCCGGTCGGCGAAGGCGTTCTCGAACCGCTCGACCGTGGGTCCTTGGGTGAGCCAGTCGCCACGGAGTACCTCCACGACTGCTGCCACGTCATCGTCGTCGATCGACTGTCGCCCGTACGGGATCATCAGATGGTGGCGAGCAGCGCCCTGAGCTCGTCGACCCCGAGCCACTGCAGGTTGGTATCCGAGCGGTATGCGAACTCGTCCGGGACGGGCTTTCCATTCTCGAATGGATCCTGGTCGGTCCAACCTGCCAGCAACGGCGCGATGGCGTAGTAGTCCTCGTACTCGAAGGTCCGACGAGCGTCGTCGACGGAGATCATCTCCTCGTGCAGCTTCTCACCCGGGCGGATGCCCACGACGTCGTGAACTGCATCGGGCGCGATCGCGCGCGCCAGATCGAGCACGGTCGTCGATGGGATCCGTGGGACGAACAGCTCGCCACCCGACATGCGGTCGAAACTGTCGGCCACGAAACGAACGGCCTGGTCCAAGGTGATCCAGAACCGCGTCATCCGGGTGTCGGTGATCGGCAGGCGACCGGTCGGGGCCAGTCGTCGGAAGAAGGGGATCACCGACCCTCGACTTCCCATCACGTTGCCGTATCGCACCACCGCGAAGCGAGTGGTGCCGTGACTGGCGTAGTGGTTCCCGGCGACGAACAGTTTGTCCGAACACAGCTTGGATGCGCCGTACAGGTTGATCGGGCTCGACGCCTTGTCGGTCGACAAGGCGATCACCCGGCGCACCCCGGCGTCGATCGACGCGTTGATCACGTTTTCCGCGCCGAGCACGTTGGTGGCGATGCACTCGAACGGGTTGTACTCGGCTGTGTCGACCTGTTTGAGCGCCGCCGCGTGCACCACGAAATCGACCCCGTCGAGCGCTCGTGTCAGCCGCCCGCGGTCGCGTACGTCGCCGATGAACCAGCGAACGCGTGGGTCGTCCCCGAGTTGTTGGCGCAT
>Ga0316193_10001615_pt1 | contig 15367 bp, 16 predicted proteins | sample MerIslsedime2_MG_FD_207735 | JGI IMG/M metagenome (GOLD analysis project Ga0316193, IMG submission 207735) | Coastal sediment microbial communities from Maine, United States - Merrow Island sediment 2 | ecosystem: Environmental > Aquatic > Marine > Coastal > Sediment | place: USA: Maine...
AGCTCTTCTTCGACAAGTATTTCGTCGGCGCCTCGGCGGATAATATTTAATTGCTCATCAATGGCCGTCATCACTGGTTCCCGGTGCAAAAGGCGTATAAGATACCTTCCGACTGGAATAATCACAAGGAACTGTTGTCTGCCGCGTAAGTGCCGTGCAGAAATGTTTGGAATATATCCGTAATTCGTTGACCCAGGGTCAATTACTGACTACATTCTTATAATAAAAATAAATATTTATTGCGCTATGGCATTGATTAATCAAGATTTCCGATTCAGGGAGAAACGCGAACGTCATTCCTTCCTACGCTGGGCGATGTTTGCCACCGCAAGTGTCGTGCTGGGCGTGGTAATCGCTAAAACTTCATCAAACGCCCTGACCCCGGACACCCTGCCTACATTCAAAGAAGTCAAACCGTCTCAGGATGAAATGGCACGTCTTAGCTTCGAACTGACGCTGCCCGAGCTGCAGGCGAAACAGAAGATTCTTGATGAACTGAATCATGAATCGATCAAGCAATGGCAGGAACTCACGGTTAAATCAGGCGACAGCCTTTCCAAACTGTTTAAACGCGCCAAGCTCAAGCCACAGCAACTCGATGAGGTGATGAAATCGGGCGAAGCTGCGAAAAAACTCACCAAGATTTTCCCCAAAGATACTATTCGTGTACTCACCGATGAAGAGGATAAATTACAGGCTTTACGCTACGAAATTGACCCTGAAACTTATATCATGGTTGAGCGTGAGGGCGGTGAACTGATCGCCAGGGAACACAAACACATTATCGAAACACGTGTGGCCCATGCAGAAGGCACCATAGATTCTTCGTTGTTCCTCGCCGCCAACGAAGCCAACATTTCTGAAAACGTCATTATGGAACTGGCCGGCATGTTCGGCTGGGACATCGATTTCGCGCTGGATATCCGCAAGGGCGACAGCTTCAAGCTGCTATACGAAGAAATCTACCGCAACGGTGAAAAAATCAAAGATGGCGAAATTCTTGCTGCAGAATTCATCAACGACGGCGATATCTATCGTGCTGTCAGGTACACCAATCCGGAAACCAACCGCTCTGAATATTACACACCCAAAGGCAAAAGCATGCGCAAGGAATTCCTGCGCACACCGGTAAACTTCGCGCGTATCAGCTCTCGCTTTACCACCAAGCGCTACCACCCGGTACTACACAAGGTCCGTTCTCACAAGGGCGTTGACTATGCCGCCAAAACCGGTACACCTATTCGCGCCGCCGGCGACGGCAAGGTTATTTTCAAAGGCAAGAAAGGCGGTTATGGTCGCGTGGTCATGATCCAGCACGGCGGCAAATACACAACCGTGTACGCACACCTGAACAGTTATAACAAGAAGATCGGTGTCGGCAAGAAAGTCAAACAAGGTCAGACCATTGCCTATGTTGGCAAATCCGGTCTGGCAACAGGGCCGCACCTGCACTATGAATTCCGCGTCAACGGCGTACACCGTAATCCGCTGACTGTGAAGCTGCCAAGTTCAGGCCCTGTGCCCAAGCGTTACATGGCCGATTTCGAATTGACCACAACACCCGTGCTTGCCCAGCTTGACCTGTTGACCCGCGATACCCAGCTCGCTTTAGCCGAGACTGAATGACAGCACTCTATGTCGGCCTGATGTCAGGCACCAGCATGGATGGCATCGATGCAGCGCTGGTTGACTGCTTCACGCAAAAACCCCATCTTGTCGCCACGCACAGCAAGCCCTGGCCTGATTCAATCCGTCAGCAGCTGCAGCAAGCCCAGCAGTTGAATGATGAAACCGTGTTCGGGCTGCACGAACTCGACAAGTCGGTTGCAAAACAATTCGCCGAAGCCACGCTTGAGCTGCTTGCGATAGCCGGAACCGATGTCAGTGAAGTCATCGCCATCGGCAGCCACGGCCAGACCTTTCGTCACCGGCCACACGCAGACAAACCCTTTTCATTGCAACTCGGTAACGGGCAGCACATCGCGGACCTGACCGGCATTCAAACCGTGTCCGATTTCCGTAGCGCAGATATCAAGGCAGGCGGAGAAGGCGCACCGCTGGCGCCGGCTTTTCACAATGCCGTACTACGCAGCAGCAGTGGAAACCGTTGCGTCGTCAACATCGGAGGCATCGCCAACATTACCCTGCTGCCTGCTGAGGAATCGCAGCCGGTCGCCGGTTATGACACCGGACCGGGCAACAACCTGATGGATGGCTGGATCAATCTGCACAAACACCTGCCCTACGACAACAACGGTGATTGGGCCCGGTCCGGCACGGTCAATGATGCCCTGCTGGCAAGCCTGAAAGCAGATGAATACTTCCAGCTGCCAGCCCCCAAGAGCACCGGCTTCGAATACTTCAACCAGAACTGGCTAGGGCAGCATGATGTTGCAACACTGCCTGCCGAGGACGTGCAGGCAACACTGTGCGAATTAACAGCAACGACCATTGCCGATGCTGTTATCGCAAGTCATACAAAGATTCAACGGGTATTGATCTGTGGCGGCGGCGTACACAACGCCTACGGCCTGGAGCGATTACAATCACATCTTGCCAACATACCGGTTGAATCCACCGCGATGCATGGCGTACACCCGGACTGGGTCGAAGCCATGGCATTTGCCTGGCTGGCGCAGCGTTATATCGAAAACAAGCCGGGCAACCTGCCCTCGGTTACCGGCGCAAGAAACGCCGTGGTATTGGGATCGCTCAGTTCTCCAGACAGCTGATCACTCCCTTTACTGTCATAACTGCCGACGCCCACATGCTTGAGTTTATTTTCTTTCATCAAAACATCAGCAAACTGTTCACCGACTTTATTGCCGGGCTGGGCATTGAATACCAGGTCGAAGGTGATGCAGAAACTATTACCGTTTCAGTATCAGAAGACATGGATGATGAACGGGTTGAACAGATCGAAGATGAATATGATCGTTTGCTGGATCTCAGCCGTGACCAGACTGACAGCGAAGAAGGCGAAAACCGGCAGAATTACCAGAAAGCCAGCCTGATGATTTCCCTGAAAAACGGCGCAATATCCTACGCCCATGTCGATGTGGATGTAATCAACCGCGTACTTCGCATGATCAGCACGGATGAATTAAACCAGCTGATAGAGGCCGTTGCCGACGCCGTTGAAAACCCCGATGATCGCAGCTACTGCCAGATCATTAAAGACGGCGATAAAGATACTCAATAGATTTATTGAGTCTGCAAATAATTCTTATCCGCCACCGACCCATCGCAAACTTTAAAGTATCATTTCATAATCGAGTTTCCGCTGCAGCAAGGATCCTGCCAAAACAGCAAGGCCAGAGCCCCTGTTGCAGGCTGAAGAATGTTTCGCCCCAGCGTTTTGCTTTGCTACTATTAGGGTCATCTTTATGCACATTCACTCTATCCTCAATTATTGGAATAGCCGTAGACACTAAATACCTGGATGATATTTATTAACTCGTGGCAGGCAAATTCAACACAATACTCGCAAGCATAAGCATAACGCTCACACTCGCAGGCTGCGCTTCCAGTGGTCCTGTATCTGAAACCGAGAAGCTGGACTATAAAAGCCGTGCGATAACACGCAGCGATGGTGCTGTGCTGGTATCGGCCAGTGTGCTTTCTGCAGATGAGAGCCATGACGTCTACGGCGTTGCCCTGGCAAAGAAAGGCATTCAACCTGTCTGGATCGAAGTCGAGAACGGTGATGATATTGCTTACTGGTTGATGTCGCCCGGCCTGGATCCGAACTTCTTTCCTGCATCCGAAGTGGCCGAGGCTTTTGCTAGCACGCACGAAGATGAAACCATAGAAGTACTCGATCAGCATTTTGCAGCTCTGGCCTTTCGAAATCCTATACCTCCTGGAACCAGGGTTTCCGGTTTCATTCTGACCAATCTCGACCAGGGTTTGAAAATGGTCCAGGTGGATCTGGTAGCTAGTGGCAAACACAAATCCTTCTCTATTTTCTCAACCATCCCGGGATTCCGCTCCGACTACCGAGCACGCAGGATTTTCATCCGTGAGTTATACACTGAAGATGAAATCATTGAATACACCGATGAAAGCGCCTTTCGAGCTGCACTTGAAGCGCTTCCATGCTGTGTCACCAACAAGGACGGTACACGCAACGGTGATCCGCTTAACCTCGTTGTGATTGGAGGCTTAGACGACGCATTTCCGGCACTCGTACGGCGTGGCTGGCGACCGACAGAACAAACCTGGTCGGGCTCGGTGCTAAAAATGATCAATTCAGCCATGGCTGGAGAGCGCTATCCCTATGCACCGATAAGTCCGCTCTACCTGTACGACAGACCACAGGATTTCGCGCTGCAAAAGGCGCGCGATAATATCCACCAGCGAAATCACCTGCGGCTCTGGTTGAGTCCGATTCGATATCATGGCAAAGATGTGTGGGTGGGGCAGATCAGCCGTGATATTGGTAGCCGCTTCACGATCCACTCGCCCTATCTTACGACCCACAAGATCGATCCGGATGTGGATGAGGCACGCACTGCATTGCAGGAAGACATGGTGTATTCACAATCACTGGTAAAACTGGGGCTGGTCAAGGGTGTCGGTGCCGCAGCCAAAGACGCACCTCGGCGTAACCTGACTACGGACCCTTACTACACCGATGGTTTTCGCGGAGTACTGATGTTTGATGTACATCCAACAGCGATAACCGACGTCCAGTTTCTTCCCTGGGAAGGTCGCGAAGGTGGCTTTATCGAGCACTCAACCCAGCAGCAATGATGACCGAAATAGATTCAATACTAGACCCCATACAGCGTCTACCTTGTCGAAAATGGCTTGCTCAAGTCATGCTCATATTGAGTATGCTCGGCCTGACGCTGACTGGATGTGCAGGCTGGCAGCCACCCCCCGCCGGATTCGATGATTCTGTTTTACGTGTCCGCGCTGTAACCGCAGAGGTGAGAGGCGTCAAACTGAACGCTGCCGTTCTCAGCTCCGGTGACAGCCAGCGAATGTTCGGCGCCAACATCAACGCGGCAGGCGTACAACCGGTATGGATTGAAGTTGAAAACACGACAGGCCAGATGCTGTGGCTGCTGCGTTCCGGGACCGATCCCGATCTGTTTTCACCGCTGGAAGTGGCCTGGTCTTTCCACACATCCTTTGCCAACGAAACCAATGCACAGCTCGACGATCACTTCCATAGCCTGAGTTTTCAAAATCCGATAGCACCAGGTACAAAACAATCCGGTGTCATCTTCACCAATCCTCATCAGCAGTCAAGACTGCTCAACATTGATATCCTTGGCCAGGGGCAGCTGTTTCCGTTCACCCTATTCCTGACGGTACCCGATGATCAGACCGACAACCATGCTATTGCTCTTGACAATGTGTATCAATTGATCGAAGCGGCAACTGATGATTATCAGAACACTGACACATTCCGCGCCAGACTGGAGCAACTCCCCTGTTGTGCATCGAGTGCGGATGGAAACGCCGCTGGCGATCCGCTCAACGTTATACTGGTTGGCAATTTTGCCGATATTGTAACCGCGCTTGTACGCCGTGGCTTCAGGAACAGTGAGTTGGAGTTTGATAATGCTCAACGGCTTTACGGTCGGCCACCAGACCTAGTGGGACGAAAGTCAGCCATGGGCGGTATGCCGGCAAACTGGGTACGTGTCTGGGTGGCACCGTTTCGCAATCAGGGTGAGACTGTATTTGTGGCACAGGCTGGACGGCGACTGGGCTGGCGTCTGAAGGAGGTCGAGAACGAGGACCTGATGCTGAATCCAAACGTCGATGAGGTAAGAAACCTTTTAATCCAGGACATGCTTTACTCAAACGGTTTGTCGAAAATCGCTTTCGTCAGCGGCGTGGGCCCGACCAGCCCGGGAGAACTGCGCGGCAGTCTTGGCGGCGCCAGCTATCACACAGATGGCCAGCGCGCGGTGCTGTTTCTGGTAACCCGCCCGCTTTCATTGTCAGATGTGCAAATCCTCGACTGGCATCCCGCTTTGAAGCTTCGCGAGGCAGATGCTGTTAAGGAACTTGAAAATGACGGTAATTGAGCTGTTTCAGCTAGCCCGTGTCCGCAGGGATACATTGCCGGCTATTGCTGCTGTGACAAGCATTATTGTCAGCGCCTGTTCAACCGCGCCGCTTTCGCCGTATACGGAAGATGCCCCGCCGCTGATACTTGTGCCCGCCTCGCAGGCAGGCGTAGAGGATCAGCGCGGGCGTTTTCGTGAGATCTTCTGCACCGTCCTCGAGACGCGCGGTCAGACCTTGCCCGACTTTCGCCCGTGCGACGATGCGCTTACACGCGTAGGTGTTGAGCCCGAAGGGACTGGCAATAGCGTAGCGCTTGGATCGTCCAAGCGTGGCCTGGTCGCGATGATAATACCCGGGATCGGCTGGACCTGCTTTGCCAACTGGCTGGATATAAAAGGAAGTGCACGGGATCACGTTCGCCGGTTCGGCTATGAGCTGGTCATTACGAACGTGGATGCCTTGTCGAGCACCACTACGAATGCACGCCAGATCCGCGATGCAATTATGGCGCTTGAAATGAAAGACACCGGGCCCAATCTCGTACTCATCGGCTACTCCAAGGGCGCGCCGGATATTCTCGAGGCGGTTGTGTCCTATCCAGAGATCCGGGAGCGCATTGCAGCCGTCGTCAGTGCCTCTGGTGCAATAGGTGGATCGCCGCTGGCAAATGACGCAACGCAGTCTCAACTCGAGCTATTGAAGCACTGGCCCGACGCAGAGTGCTCAAGCGGTGACGGCGGTGCTGTCGAAAGCCTGCGCCCGGCAACGCGCAAAGCCTGGCTTGCTGAAAACCCACTCCCGAATGACTTCCCTTATTACTCGCTGGTTACATACCCGAATCCAGAACGCATCTCCTCGATACTGGAATCCAGCTACAACAAGCTGAGCCGGGTGGACGCACGCAATGACAGCCAGGTGTTGTTCTACGATCAAGTGATACCGGGCAGTACCTTGATTGCATATATAAACGCCGACCACTGGGCGCTGTCTGTCCCTGTTGCCCGCACCCATCCGACCATCGGCTCCATGTTCGCCGACCAGAATAACTATCCGCGAGAAGCCTTGCTCGAGGCTGTACTGCGGTTCGTCGAAGAGGAACTCGCGGCCTCAGCAAAGTAATTCAGATCAGCGTCAAATAATCTTGTTAAACGCACCTGACGATATGGTTTCTATTCGACAGATTCAATTAACGCAAAGCCCGCAAAGACGCTAAGGCCGCAAAGAAATATTTAAAGTTTTCAAACACCACTTACCGCATCACAAGTTTAATTTCCTTTGCGTTCTCTGCACCTTTGCGAACTCAGCGCTAAACGAACCCTTTTCAAAAATGTGATGCTTGTTCGGCAAACAGTCCTGTTATGTATCTGGTTAACCACGTTGCTCGATCGGCACATAGTCACGCGGCGGGTGCCCGGTGTAGATCTGGGTTGGTCTGAAGATGCGGTTATCGGACAACTGCTCACGCCAGTGCGCCATCCAGCCAGCGATGCGCGATACCGCAAATATCGGTGTGAACTGGTCGGTAGGTATACCCATTTCCGAATACAGAATGCCTGAATAATAATCAACGTTAGGATACACGCCCTTGGAACCCAGTATTGTTTCACAGGCCTCTTCCAGTGCCAGCGCGGTTTCAAACATGGGGCTGAGGTTACCTTTTTTATCGGCCCATTCCATCACCATTTTTTGCAGAATAATTGCCCTGGGGTCCTTGGTTTTGTACTCGCGGTGTCCCATACCCCAGATCACTTCCTTTTCTTCCAGCTTCATATCGAGCCAGTGCTTGACGTTTTCAGGGCGGCCGATTTCATCCAGCATTTCTACCACGCGCTGATTCGCACCACCGTGCAACGGTCCTGCGAGGGTGCCGATGGCCGCCGAAATAACCCGGAATGGACCGGCCAGTGTCGAAGCACAGACCATCGCGGCAAAGGTCGAGGCATTGATGGTATGTTCTGCGTGCATGATCAGGCAGGCATCCATGATTCGAACGGTCAGTGGATCAGGTTCCACGCCGGTAAGCATGTACATAAAGTTTTCAGCGTGCGTCATGTCCGGACGCGGCTCGATCGGATCATAACCTTTACGCACATGCTCCCAGGCAGCGACGATGGTGGCCATGCGCGCGATGATTTTTACCGACATGCTGTGTACGTAATACCGGTCTTCGCTGCCATAGCTCTCCGTGAGTATATCCGCATTGCCATAGAACATACCGAGACTGGAGATCGCTGTTTGCAGCATTTCCATCGGATGTCCGGTGGCAGGCAAGTTTCGCATAATTTCGCGAATGTGGTACTTGATCTTGCGTTCGCCGCGCAGCTGCTGATCGAAGTCTTCCAGCGCAGCGCTGTCAGGCAACTCTCCATTCAGCAGCAACAATGCTGTTTCTTCAAAGTTGCTTTTTGCTGCGAGCTCCTGGATATCGTATCCACGATAGGCAAGAATGCCCTTCTCGCCATCAATAGATGAAATATTTGACTTGGTTGCAGGAACGCCGGCCAGACCGGGCAGGTACTCACTCATTTCAAACGTCCTTCAGCTGCGGAGCTGCATAGCTTAACAAAATCTGCGTGCACTGGTTTTGACTTGTGGCATAAAAAAAGGGCGATGATTACCGCCCTCTGGTTAATACATTATCTTGTTGCTAAATCGAAAATGATGCTCCGCAGCCACAGGTTGAGGTGGCATTCGGGTTGTTGATAACGAATCTCGAACCTTCAAGCCCTTCTTCATAATCAACGGTGGCGCCGCCAAGATATTGTGCACTCATCGCGTCAACCAGCATGGTGACGCCAGACTTTTCGACCTTGATATCATCATCCCCGGCGTTCTCATCAAACTCGAAACCGTACTGGAAGCCTGAGCATCCACCGCCATTGACGAACACACGAAGTTTCAGGTTCGGATTTTTTTCCTCTGCTATCAAAGACTTAAGCTTATCTGCAGCGGCGTCAGTAAATCCAATAACTGGCGTTTCGACAGCCTTGGGCTGCATAGGGGTAAAAGAGACGTTAATACTCATAGTGCTTTTTGCCGAATATCCGGATTAATACATTAGATATCGCTAAATTAGCATTTCCCGACTAATTTAGTCAAGTATTGAGTTGTCAGCCCGGGAATCAACCTTTGGCCATTGCCGCATCGTTCAATTTCTGCTCCGGCTCTTCATGCTTTTCCTCATGCTTTTCTACGGGCATGGCATGATGCTCCAAAAGGTGCCTTTCCTTGTTTTCGTGCAGCATATTGCCATTCACGGAGGCCCCGCTCGCCATTTCCAGCATGTTGTAGTGCACGTTTCCGGTGATGCAGGCCTTGTGTGACAGCTCCAGCTTTTCGCTGGCATAGACATTGCCCTTGATGGTGCCGTTGATCACAGCGTAAGGGACACTGACATCGCCGGAAATCTCCCCCTGCTCGCTGACGACCAGAACTGAATTAGAGCCATTTTCAGAAGTGACATTACCCTTGACCTTTCCGTCAAGGTGCAAGCCACCGTTAAAATTGAGATCGCCATCGACTTCAATACTCTGGCCAATCAGTGTTTCAATTTTGGACGAACGAATTTTATTGTTACCCCACATACTAACCTCCTGCAGTTAAATCATCCCAGGGAAATTTTTCATCTACCGACTCGAGCGTCTTTGAACTGGGCTTCAACTTGACTCTCATGGACTCAGCTACGAAACCTTCCGGCAGTTTGAGCTTGCCGGTGAAATTCTGAAAATATTTCAAGCCAAAATTCATTGGCTTGCTTGCATCATCAGATACATCACTCAAGGCTAATGTTTGCTTTGCTCCCTGATTTGCACCCTCGATGGTGACTTCAATAGCGCCACGTGCAAAGCGGTCATTTCTGCCCTGCTGGCTAACCATAATCTTGTAGTCATAACCACCGGCAACATCCTTTTTCAGCTGGATCGTCTGAATGACAATAATGGGCTTGCCCTGTTCCGGTGCAACAATGCTTTTATAAAAAGCAAGCTCTTTCTTCAGCTCCAGCAACTCGTTTTGAGCCTCAGTCAGCGTTTTCTTTAGCTGGCCAGTGGTGTCATCTTCAATCTTGCTGTTCCTTTCAAGCATAGCAGTTTGTCGCTGATATTCAGCCAATTTCGACTGTAAAGTTTCAATTTCTACCTGCTGACCATCAATGACCAGGCCTGCATCTGAGGAATTAAAACCAGCCATTCTCCTGCCGTATTCGTACGACATCCAAATCATGGCGCCAACCAGCGCAATAATGACTAAAAAGCCCATGAACCAGCGGAGCGGGCGCTGAATAGTAATCAAATATCGTGTCTGAAGTGGTTTCATATTCATTATGGTAGTAACGCTACGTTGCTCAGTCCGGTTTCCTCGGCTAAACCGAACATGATGTTCATATTCTGCACGGCCTGGCCGGCAGCTCCTTTAACCAGATTATCAATAACCGAAGATACAACAACTGTATCGAGACCCTGTGGCTGAAACACCGATAACCTGCACATGTTCACACCACGCACTGTCCGCGTTTCCGGCATGGTTCCCGCCGGCAGTACATCGACAAACGGCTCCGACTCATAACGCGTGCGGTAAAGCGCATGCAAATCTACATCGCCTGGTTTGAGTACGGCATACAGACTTGCTTCAATACCGCGAATCATCGGCAGCAGATGCGGCACGAAAGTGAGGCCAACATCATGCCCGGCAGCGATACTCAAGGTCTGACGTATTTCCGGCAAATGGCGATGGCCATCGACGGCGTAGGGCTTGAAACTCTCGCTCGCCTCGCACAGCAAGGTGGCTACGCTGGCGCCGCGACCGGCGCCACTGACGCCTGATTTTGCATCGGCAACCAGGTGTTGATCCTCGATCAGGCCGTTTTCAATCAAGGGCAGGAAACCGAGTGTTACGGCTGTGGGATAGCAGCCCGGGTTGGCTACGACTTTCGCCTGCTTTATCGCGCTACGGTTAAGTTCAGGCAATCCATAGACGGCGTCCGCCAGCACATCTGTACACGCATGCCTGATGCCATACCAGTGCTCCCATTCCGCCTCGTCTTTGAGCCTGAAATCGGCAGCAAGGTCGATAATGCGGGCACCCTGATCGAGCAGCGCGGGTACCATCGTCATCGCTGTACCATTAGGCGTGGCAAAAAATACGATGTCACAGCTCCCCAGCGCCTTCTCATCGGGTTCGGTAAATTCAATGTCAGTGTGCTCACGCAGGTTCGGAAACATATCAGCAACCCTGCTGCCTGCTTCCGAGCGTGAAGTCACACACTTCAACTCGACTTGTGGGTGCATGACCAGCAAACGCAGCAGCTCTATGCCCGTGTAGCCCGTGCCCCCAACAACACCTGCGCTTAACATGATTCAATTCCTGTAATGAAATCTGGTATTCTCATTTTTATTCTTTTGTTAAATCTTGCTGAAATTTTCAACAGCTGTAATATTCAGCTTCCTGTGTAATTGTAGTGGCAAATATCCATGTTATGGGTTAAATCCTTTCATATTATTTTTATGGTGACCTGGTTTGCAGGCCTTTTTTATTTACCTCGATTGTTCGTCTACCACGCCAGCAGTGAAGACAGTGTCAGCATCGATCGGTTCAAGGTCATGGAGCGCAAATTATTCTGGGGAATCGCCACACCCGGAGGCATCATTACCATAGCGCTGGGTTTCTGGCTGATCGAAATGAGTGGATTTTCCTATTCGGCTTTATGGCTACAGGCAAAACTGGCCGCGGTAGGCGTGCTGGTGCTGTACCACATCTGGTGTGGCAAGCTGTTGCTGGACTTCAAGCTAGATAAAAACAGGCATACCCACGTCTGGTATCGCCTGTTTAATGAATTCCCTGTGCTGATCCTTATCGCCGTGGTGTTACTGGTTGAACTCAAGCCCGTTTAGCCATTTTACAATCAGGTAAACAGCAGCGGCTCAAGTTCCTGTAGTGCTCTTTTGTAGACCTTGCGCTTGAAGAAAACGATGTCGTCCACGGGCTTCCAGTAATCGACCCAGCGCCAGCGGTCGAATTCCGGTTTTTCGGAATTCATCAGGTTGAAGTCACTCTCGGAACCAACCAGGCGCAGACAAAACCATATTTGCTTCTGACCGATACACAGCGGTTTCGAACGGTGCCTGACCAGGTGCTTGGGTATACGATATCTTAGCCAGCCACGTGTCTTGCCCATAACATTGACGTGGTCTGCTGATAACCCGGTTTCCTCGAACAGTTCACGGAACATGGCGTCAACCGGCGACTCATTCGGCCGAATACCACCTTGTGGAAACTGCCAGGCATTCTGGCCACTCCGACGCGCCCAGAAAACCTTGCCTTCCGGGTTGCTCAAAATGATGCCTACATTGGATCTGAACCCATCAGAATCAATCACTTGTATAAATCCTGTTACTCTGCGTCTGTAATGTCTAAGACGCACATAATTTCAATGGTTATGATATTAACAGACAATGACAGGATTTAAAGTTCAAGATAATTACAGCGACATGCGAATAAAGCAGACATAAAAAAGGCCCGTAATACGGGCCTTTTTGAATTTGAATTGCCAGTAACTATACGCGTCTGCGTGAAACGGCGACAAGGCCGAGCAATCCCGATGCAAATAGCCAGACCGCAGGGGGTACAGGCACTGCAGTTACCGTCAATGCACTCATATAAAACCTGAATGGGTCGGTGTCAGAAGCGTTGTTATTACTGAATTCAAAGCTTGTGCCTTGCCAGCTCTGGTTGTAATTGAAAGTCAAATTCTGATCCGCCTTGGTATCACCATCAACAACCAGTCCAAAAACCGCAGCTTCGCCAAATACTGGATTATGCGCACCATCTCTGAATGTGATGTCGGTGATAATGACTTCCTGGCTGAAGTTCAGCAGCAAGGTCTCACCGATAGTGACATTGTCATCCGAAGAAGGCGTACATTGATCAGCCGAAAGATCGGCACAGACACCGAGTCCACCTTCACCGCCGCCTCCGCTGTGTGTCCATGTGGAATCAAGATAGGCGAACTGGGAAGCGTCATCATCAAAGATGGATGTACCTGCGGCAGTCACGGTGATGCCGTCATTGGTGAAAGTAATCGAGCTGGCGCCATACTCACCTGGAATGGCTCCGTAAGATGCATCGCCATCAGCAACCGCAGCGAAATTAAAAGTGGCAGCATGTGCAGCTGAAGATGCTGCAACTGTGAAAAGCAGGAGTAATAATTTTTTTAACATTTCCGTTTCCTTGAAAATCAAATCAACATTGATCAACAATTTTTATGTAGCAATATGTATACCAAGATTACATATATCCTTTAAAAACAGATGGTTGTATTCTTTATGCATATAAAATAACTACTTTCACCTACCATTGTGTAAGCATGACCGACATTAAAATGGCATATCCAGCACCTCTTGCTGGCCATAACTTTATATTTCACCTCTTTCGATTATCGCTACTGACCGCATATAAATATTTTTTTCCTTTTAAAACATGCTGTTGTGTATTTTCTCGTGATCATTGCGATACGTTTTCAATTGTTAAATATATCGACACCCTGCTTATATCTATCGCGATACTCATTTCTGGCTTCATGACGATGGAAAAGGTAGTATCATCGCGCCCAAATAACCAAGGCACTACTACTGATGTCACTTGCCCTCTTCGATCTCGACAATACCCTGCTCGCCGGTGACAGCGACTATCTGTGGGGCTGTTTTCTGGTAGAAAAGGGCCTGGTGGACAAGCAGCTTTACGAGGAAGCCAATCAACGCTTTTACCAGGAATATGCTCTGGGCATGCTCGATATTCACGAATTCCTCAACTTTGCCCTGCAGCCGCTGGCGAGCAACGACGCTGAAATGCTGAAATCCCTGCACCAGGAGTTTATGGAAAAACACATCAAACCCATCATGACCCGGCGCGGCAAGGATCTGATTGCCAAACACCGCCGCGAGGGTGATCATCCGGTTATCATCACCGCAACCAACAGTTTTGTAACCGGCCCGATTGCGCAGGCATTCGGTGTCAATGACCTGATCGCCACCGAACCCGAGATCGTCGATGGCGAATACACCGGCAAAGTCAAAGGCACACCCTGTTTTCAGCAAGGCAAGATTGAAAGATTGCATGCATGGCTGGATGAGACGAAGATCGAGTTTAAAAATAGCTGGTTCTATAGTGATTCACACAACGACCTGCCTTTACTCGAGGAAGTTGCACACCCGGTTGCAGTCGATCCCGATGATCAGTTACGCGCTATTGCCAGTGAGCGCGGCTGGCAGATAACCAGTTTCAGGGGCTAGTACTAAAGATAATTCGTTTCAACGCAAAGACGCGAAGGCGCTAAGGGCACAAAGTCATTTGCTGGTTGTACCTCAATTAAAGTATTCGTAGGAGTGACTTTAATCGCGAACTGAACATTCGTGGTTAAACCGCTCCTACTGATATCAATAAAAAAGCAGCCTGCTGGCTGCTTTTTTATTACACAAGTGTCGTATTGCTTTGCGCCTTCGCGTCTTTGCGTTAATCCTATCTGGATGTCCACGGCACTATCGACTAACCGGATTGCTGGTCGAGCGGTTCGCGCAAGCGGTTGAATTCACTCGGTGCTACGTATTGCAGCACTTCCTTGCCGTCTTCGTTCAATATCACATCGAGTCCCTTATCAGGATACAGATAATGCGTTACACCGTTCTTCTGAATGACTTCATCTGTTTCGCCAAAGCGTTTAATGATGATTTCGTGATCCAGGTTCACAGCAGGAACACATGCGATGGATTCAATTACCGCGCTGAATGCCTTCGCATGGTCATCCCTGTTCAAAAGATATTTCCTCGCACCCGTCTCCAGCACTTTTCTTTCAGCCGCATTTTCACGCATCAGGGCAATGGTGTCGGCATCCACATCAGCCGCAAGTATCAATTTCGCCGATAACAGGCCTGCACGGTACTGACCATAATACATTTCCAGGCTGCCTTGCTCGCCTTGCGCCATCATCACCGCCAGCTCCATGTCAGTACCAAGATGCGCTTTTGCCTCACCCAGTGTTGTCTGGCCCAGTATCACGCCAAACACTTTGCTTGAGCCATCAGGCAATATTTCGATTTGCCAGGGCAGCCCGGTAACACCACCCGTGCCCTTGTCCTTGCCAATGAACGGATATATTGCCAGCACCAGGGTGATCAGCAGAAAAGTTGGAAGAAATCTTCGCATCAAGTCATCTATCGTCGTTCAAATCCGATCTAACAGTTGCCGCCATATTTTGAATATCCAAAACGAACCCGTGACTGATGTCATGTTTTCTTCTCTCGCCAAGGCGCAAAGCAGGCAAAGGCGATATGCGTTTATTTGCTCC
>Ga0316193_10001617_pt1 | contig 15365 bp, 12 predicted proteins | sample MerIslsedime2_MG_FD_207735 | JGI IMG/M metagenome (GOLD analysis project Ga0316193, IMG submission 207735) | Coastal sediment microbial communities from Maine, United States - Merrow Island sediment 2 | ecosystem: Environmental > Aquatic > Marine > Coastal > Sediment | place: USA: Maine...
TCGCCGCAAAGATCCACCGCCCCCACAAGAACCGCTTCGATCTCTTCCTGCTGCAAAGATCGGACCCCGATTTCAAGGGCTTTCAGACCCGAGGCCGCTTCATTGGACACGACATAGCTGGGCCCTCCGAAACGAAATTCCCTGGCGATTCTGCTGGCAATGATGCCGCCCAGGGCGCCCAAGGTTCGCGTGGCGGTCAACGGCGGACGCAATCCATCCTGCAACGATGCTAGCCATCGGGCTGTTTTTGTACTGTCATCGACATTTAGGCCGAGATCGCTGTTTTTTCCCCAATTTCCAACAAGGTTATGCAGGTTCCACCGGAGGTGAAAATCGGTGGCTTCGAAATCAAAGTCAATGCCGATGACGGCACCCATGCCGGGCCGGTCTTCCCTTAGGGGGAGTCCGGCATCGTTCATGGCCTCGGCTGAAACTTTCAGCATCAATAGATGTTGGATAAGAATGTCCGGAATTTCATTGGGCGGTATTCGAAAATCTCCGATGTTGAGAAGGAGTTCCGTCATGAACCCCCCCCATTCGGCCTGTCCATTCAGGTGTATGTCGGCAACGGGGTCGCACCCGTTCCAACGGTGTTTCGGCCTTCTTCTGATGATCGATTCTCCCCGGAAAACCGTTTCCTGAAATTCTTTTAAAGATGTCATGGAACCGAAAACAGATGCCATGCCGATAATTGCCACCGGAGGCTGTTGGATGGGGGATTGATGATGGGCCGTCGATCCTGGACCATGGTCGGCGCGCAATGGAAAATCTGATGGAATGGAGATGGCAGGAGGTTGAAAGTCGTCTGTTTTCGATGGACAATTTTTTATTTCAGGATCCCATTCTTCAAAAAGCAGGTGACTGTTTATTCCGCCGAATCCAAAGGCGCTGACCGCAGCGCGCCGGGGTGTATCGGCATCTCTTCGGGGCCATGGATCTGCATCGGTTTGAACCCGAAACGGACTGTTGTGAAGGGGGCTTTTCGCCGTCGCTCGATTGAAATGGAGTGATGGGGGCAACACCTTGTGTTTGAGTGCAAGAAGGGTTTTGATCATGCTGGCGGCGCCGGCACCGGTCAGCAGATGGCCGATCATGGATTTGACCGATCCGATGGCGCACTGACCCGGAGACCCGTCGGAATCGGCCCAAAGATTTCTTAAACTCTGGAGTTCCACGGCGTCACCCACCGGGGTTCCCGTGCCGTGACATTCAATAAGATCAATATCCTGGGGAGACCATCCGGCAGCGGTATAGGCGGTGCCCATGGCGCGAACCTGGCCTTCGCTGTCCGGGGCCAGGAGGTTTCCGCGCATGTCATTGGAAAGCCCAATCCCTTTGATTAACGCATAGATTGTATCCTGGTCCTGCAAGGCATCATTCAGGCGTTTTAAGACAAGCATCCCCGCACCTTCTCCCACCACGAGACCGTCCGCCTTTTCGTCGAACGGGGCGCAGCGTCCAGAAGGAGATAATGCCTGAAGCTGGCTGAAACCCACTTGAGTGTAAAGGCATTCCGGTCTGGAAATTCCGCCGGCCAGCATGGCATCGGCCCTAAAAGACCACAGTTCGTCGCAGGCAAGTTTAACGGCATACAGGGATGATGCACAGGCGGCGTCAAGGGTCAGGCTTCCACCGCCCAGACCGAGTCCTTCGGCCAGCAAAGCGCCGGGGAGGCCGGTGACTCTTGCGGCCAAACATTCTGCCCGAGAAAGAGGGTGTTGTTTGTTCGGGATAGATCTGTTGAAAAGTTTTTCCTCGAATGAGGTTCCCAATATCTTTCGGGTGATCGACGAAGAAGCGTCTGTGGGGAGTGCTATGGCTGCAAGAACAGTTCCGATGTTATTTTTTTCTATGGATGTGGTTACGCAGCTCGATAATGCTTCCCGGCCGGTATGAAGCGCCATTTGATGTAATGGATCCAGGGCATTTAAAAGATCATTGTCAAGGCCGATTCCTTGAGGGTTGAAATCAAAATCGTTGATCAGGCAGGCCTGTTTTGAAAAGGCTTTATCCGGCATGGGATCCGGATGAACCATGAAATCCGGTTCGGCAATCCATCGGCCTCGAGGCACCTCGCAGGCGGTATCGACCTTGTCAACGATGTTTTGCCAAAAGGTATTCAGATCGGAAGCCCCGGGGAATAATCCGGCCATTCCGACCACGGCAATGGGTGTCTTTTTTTCCGTAATCAACTCTTTACTCTTTACTATTCACTTTTTACTGATAAGCAATCACCAAAAACTATCGACCGAAAACCCCTGCAAAAGCGTATACGATGGCGGCGGCAAAGTCGAGAAGCTTGTCGAACCAGTCACGCTTTTCAAAATAAACAGCAGGATTGGGATCTGTTGGATGGGAAAATTTTTCTACAGATGTCTGTTTCAGCCCATCGTTAGCATCCTCAGTTACAGTTATTGGCGCCTGTATTTCCCTTTCCATGGGATCTTCATGCTCGGGTTTGTCCGTCGACACCTCAATTTCAATTTTTATGGGGTCTTCATCGCTTTCTTCAGAAAGAACGCGGCTGGCCGATTTCAAGTAAACCGAATGCCATGCATCGAAACATTTTTTTTGGAAATTTGATCGGACTTCGGGCTTTAAGTTATCAAAGTTCCAGAGCATGTTTTTAAATTTATGACAATTAAAAACAGATAGTTGGAAGATGTTGTCACCAATTTTTTCATACGTGGACCGGAACGCATCTGTGGATAATTTTTTTATGTTTTGATCATTGGCCGTTTCAGATACGATTCGTTGCAGATTTTCTAAACATATCTTTTCATCAAACATGTTGCCTTACGCTCCTTTGTATTGTTTTTTTTCATCGGGTCAACAGCCGAACATTGTTGGGACATCGGCCGGATGTTTCTGCCTGTCCTACAATAGTTGGATCAAAAAAACAATACACTGTTACCGAACCCAAATAAATCGGAAAGGTGTATAAGTTCACTAAAATGAATTTATTTGTTGCATAAATTGATGCCGGTTTTCCGTATGTTTTGAGTGACAACTATCTAAATTTACATAAATTTTTGCACGTTCGGGATTCAGACTTTGCAGTGGAAAGAATGTGGCCGGGTGTCAAGTCTGAAAAAACGCGGGCTATAATCGTCGTATGCCATTAAAATAAATGCATTTTTATGTACGCATTTGACGGGTTTGTGTTTTTCTGGTATTTAATGGAATACGATTTTTTTTTGAGTCCGCCCAAAACGGGTGTTACATGGAATCGTAGAAAGAGTGCATCATTAAAAAGGATTCCTGCAACATCAGCTTGTTGGAACCGGCTTTTCATAGATATTTTCTAATGAGAGCAAAGCTTTAAGGAGGGTAACATGGTTATAAAAGTTTTCATCAAACGGGTGGTACCGGAAGACAGGGCAAAGGAAATGATACCCTTGTTCAGACAGATGCGGATACTTGCTACGAACCAGTCAGGCTATATTTCCGGTGAAACATTAAAAAGCCTCGATAGACCGGATTCATTTCTGGTGATCAGCACCTGGCAGTCTCCCGAGTTCTGGGAAAAATGGCTGTTGAATCAAGAGCGGCGGGAAATCCAGGATAAGATAGATGCCTTGCTTGGCGGGAGAACCGAATACGAAATGTTCCATTACGGGTTTGGGGAATAAGCCCGGATTTTGAAAGGGTCGACGGCCTGCATCTCCATAATCGTTCTAAATTAAACGCCCTTTATCATGAGACCTCATTGATTCTGATTGTCGGAGTATTTCATCATGTATCCCAAAGATATAGACCCTAACGCAGCCAATTGAAAAGGAGGTCGATGCATGCGTCAAAATAACTTTAAAGCGATGGTCGTCACAGAAGCCGAGAAGGATCGGTTTGTCCGGGACATTGAAGACAGACACCTTGATGACCTTCCAAAAGGAGATGTACTTGTAAACGTCGAGTACTCTTCCCTGAATTACAAAGACGTTCTTTCTGCCATAGGAAACAGGGGGGTCACAAAAAACTATCCCCACACCCCGGGAATCGATGCTGCAGGGAGGGTGGTTGAAAGCCTCAGCAAGGATTATAAAGCCGGAGATGCGGTGATCGTCACCAGTTATGATCTCGGAATGAACACACCCGGTGGTTTCGGGCAATATATACGGGTTCCAGCGGATTGGGTGGTCAAGATGCCCGAAAACCTTTCCCCTCGAGAAAGCATGATCTTCGGTACAGCGGGCTTCACCGCTGCCCTTTCGGTTTTCAGGCTGGTGGACTACGGCATCGTCCCGGACATGGGACGCATTTTGGTCTCCGGTGCCACAGGCGGTGTGGGAAGTATCGCCGTCTCCATACTTACCAAGGCCGGTTTTGAGGTTACGGCGGTGAACGGTGTGGTGGATGAAAAAGATTTTCTGTTGGAAATCGGCGCCAAAGAGGTCATCAGTATTGAAGAGGCCATCGATTCCAGCGGCAGGCCGATGCTGAAAGGGCTTTGGGCCGGCGGTATTGATACGGTGGGCGGCGAAATACTGGCAACGACCATTAAGTCGACGAAAGACGACGGAGCCGTCACATGCTGCGGAAACGTGGGGTCCCATGATCTGCCTCTCAACGTCTATCCCTTTATCTTGCGGGGCGTTACCCTGATGGGAATCGATTCCCAGAACTGCCCGATGCCCATGCGCCTGAAAGTCTGGCAAAAAATTGCCGATGAATGGAAGCTGGACCATCTGGAACTATTGACCACCGAGGTCCCTCTGGAAGGATTGAACCAACGAATCGACCTCATCCTTCAAAGGAAGCACAAAGGGAGAACCATTGTAAAACTGCCGGATTGAAAGCGGTGAAGGTTTAGATAGGCCGAAGCCCAAAGGGTTTCAAACTGTGACAATCTTGTTTGGATTCGTATCTACCGAGTCGATGATGGTGTTTAAGGCTTTATAACGATATAACCTCCTAAAGAAATTATATTTATAGTGCACTGGCGCAATTTGAAACGCTCAATTTAAATTTGCCGCGGATATAATGATTTCAACCAGTTTTTCAGTGGACATACGGCTCATATTTAAAATCAAGTGAAACAGCAATGGGTCGTCAAAGCCTTTTCCGCAAATTGAACGAAGAAACCAATGCTGGTTTATATCCCGCCGTTCAAGAATTTCTTGCGCCTTTTTAGCGGGAATGTTCAGGTGTTCGACGGCATATTTTTTCCGCCAATCCATGGAGGCAATCAGTCGGAAATGATAACAATTATCCATGTCTTTCAAGAAAAAACATCCTGCGCGGCCTACGATAACCACATCGTCTTCTCGGGCCGTTTCTAAAATAAGATTTTTCAAGCTGTTCTGATATTCCTGCTCTTCCACCACGCTTTTATCGAATCCCACAATTCGTTGGATATAGTTTTGGCTGAAAGCCTTGGAAAATGTGTTGGATATCCGGTACTGCCTACTTTTTTCAAAGGATTCCAGGGTTCTTTCCGAGACATTCAAATCTTCGGCTATTTTTTGAAAAAGGGATTTGTCAATGTATTGATAGTCGAGTCTTTTGGCAAGCATGCGCCCGAGTCTCCTGGCGCCTGACGAATAGTCCCTGCTGATGGTTATGACGGCCATGTATTTTCTCCTTTTTATAAAAAATTAAAAAAACCGGCATGTTATCCTATATTTTCAGGAAAGCATCAGGCCGGCCGGATTTCCACCTTGTCTTTCAGGAAATCTTTTACAGCTGCAATGGGGACTTCTTTTCTGTGAAAGATGCCGGCGGCCAGTGCAGACTCTGCCTCGGTTTTTGTAAATACTTCAAGGAAATGTTCAACGCAGCCGGCGCCGCTGGATGCAATGACCGGAATGGTCACGGCATTCTTAACCGCATTGATCAACTCCATATCATACCCTGAATTCGTTCCGTCTTTGTCGATGCAATTCAACAGTATTTCTCCGGCACCCATTTTTTCGCAAACCTGTGCCAGTGTTACGGCATCTAGGTCTCTTCCCTCTCTTCCCCCTTTGATGGTACATTGATACCAGCAGAATGTTTCCCCATTGGAACCTTTTGTATCGGTTTTTATGACGCGATGACGAACGTCCTCAGGTGATGATACATACACTCTCCTTGGATCGATGGATACAACCACGGCCTGGGCTCCGTAGACTTCGGATATTCGCTCGATGGAACTTTTACCGCTTTTTCTGCCTGTTTTTAAATAGTCTTCTGCAATCAAAACCGCATCGCTTCCTATGGAAATCTTATCCGCCCCCGACCTGAAATACGCGGCTGCGATTTCCAGAGCACTGTATTTTCTTCCTTTTTTATCCGTATAATCTTTAATTCCTCCGCCGATGGTCAAGGGGACAAAGACATTTTCGGATGTCAGTCTCAGCACCTCCATCATGGGGATGTCTTCCAAAGGAAAATCTCTAAACCCTGTAATGTTGAGAAATGTAATCTCATCGGCGCCTTCTTTATAATAACGTCTTGCCAGTTCAACCGGCTTGCCGAGGTTTCTTACATCGCCGTTTTCCCGGACATCATATTGATCGCCCTTTGTCACAACGAGGTCTCCCCAATCGTCTGATCGAACATCCAGACAGGCGATGATCCGTTTAGACAACCTGGTTTTTCTTGAAATACGAACTGGCAACGCCTCTTTGTCCACGGATTCGATAAAATTTTTCAATATTTTGATCCCAGAATCTCCGCTCTTTTCCGGGTGAAATTGAGTTGCCGTGATATTTTCTTTTTGAATGCCGCTGACAAACTCCAGGCCGTAGTCTGTGGTGGTCAAAACAACGGAATCATCCTCGGGAGTAACGTAAAATGAATGAACAAAGTAAAATTTTTCATCGCCGCCCAGCCCGCTGAATATCCGGGAAGGTTTTTTTATGTTGATGCCGTTCCATCCGATATGCGGCACGGAAAGATCGATGTCGAATTTTTTGACATAGCCAGATATCAACCCCAAGCCTTTTCTGCCGGGGGCTTCTTCACTGTGTTCGAACAGGGCGTGCAGGCCCAGACATATGCCGAAAAAGGGTCTTCCGGAACGAAGGAAGTCTTTCAAGGGACCCACGTAATTTTTCTGATTCAGAATCCGCATCATGCTTCCAAAATTGCCGACTCCGGGAAAAACCAGCTGGGTCGCGGACAATATATCGTTAACATCAGTGACGATTTTTACGCGTGCTCCCAAACTTTCTATGGCATTGATGACGCTCCTGACGTTGCCCGCGCCATAATCCAACAATGTTATCATTCTTAATCCCTAATTTTATACTCGGTTTTTCGTTAAATGTTCAAAGCAGCTTAAATCCAGTGTAAAATATGTGCGTCCGACGATCAAGAAACATTTAAAACATCTTTAAAATGCGCGTTCTTCAAATTTAGCCGAGTGAGGTTAGCGCTCTACAGAAGGCTCAGAACAATGAATAGCCCGCCAGACCGCCGCTCAGGCCGAACCCTCGCATTTCCTTAAGTTCCTCCTGCAGATGTTATTATGACAAAGGGAATGGCGCTTTTTCATGCGACATGAAGGTGACGAGAAACGGCAGATGTTCGAATGCCTGGGTCTCTAGTTCAACAAATCCCAACTTTCTGTACCATCGCTTCAAATCCGTATCGTCGGCAATAATTCCGATGCTTATTTTTTTTGCACCCAAAATCCTTGCTTGGGCAAAAGCATGATCGAGCAGAGCTTTGCCGAAACCGTTTCGTCTGCTCGCCGGCAACACGGCAAGTCGTTCGAGATAGTAAAGGTCCGGGTCCGCTTTTTCAAGGGCGACACAGCCCACAAATATGCCGTCGTTCTCCAGGACATAATAAATAACACCCCTATCGATATCGTTTTCAATCCATTCATCGTTACAGTTTGACGGGTGTTTAGGGCAGTTTTCCCGGGTGAGGCCGAACGTCTCGGCGACGTCCCTGAAGGCATTTCGAATGAGACCTGACAAGGCGGGAATTTCCCCGGAACTGGCTTCTCTAATGTGCATGGTGTGGGCGTTCGTTTAGGGTTTACGGTGGATATACATTCCCTCATTTTGCCTGATGAACCCTTATGGGATATCGATTCGGGTCACCGTAGCTTGATGGCTTCCAGATATTCTTTGGTTCGATTGACGGCTGTGATGAACATCTTCGAGCCGGTCATGAACGTAAATATATCTTCCGCATTCCCGCAGGTCCGTGCAAACTCCGGTCCGATGACCACAGCAGGCTCTGGTGCTTCAGGATTTTGGGCCAGGGCATCCACGTACATGTCCAGACGATCTTTGAGTATCTGAAAATAATCGATATCCTGTCCGATTAAATGCCCGGTTGCTGTGGAGATCGTCTGTGAAAAGTCATGGACTGCCTTCCAGTAAAGGTCTAAAAGTTTTCTTTTATGGGGGCTGCTTTCAAGATAATAGGATATGCTCCACCCGACACTGATGATTTTAAGTATCTGAAGTTCGTATTCAACCGTTTCCCGCTTGATGTCCGCCGCTTCCGACAGGTGTGACATCAGCCATTTTATGTCTTCACGGTCAACGACAAAATTGAACAGATCTTCTCCTGCTTGTTCAATTTCTGAATTTTTCGCTTCTGAATTCTTCATTACTCTAAAGATATTACGATTTTTCTATTTTTCTTGTGCTCTTCGATTTCCGCCAAGGTTCCCAATGCGCCTTCGGTTTTTGAGATTTCAATGAGTTGATCCAGATCGATGCCCAAATCATCGAGCACCGTAACGGCTTTACGCGGGATCAGTTTTGACGCCACTTTAACGATTGCAAGGGGAATCGTTGCCGTCGTGTCCGGCGTCGTGCCGTTATTTTTGAAAATCCTTATCTTCAGTTTTGCCATGTCTGTTCACCTTATATCCGGATGACCGGTTACCCTGAAAAAATGGGTTTTGCCGTCCAGTTCCTGAAGCTCGATGTGCTTTAATTTTTTCCTGACCGGTCGGGCATTAATCCCCAGGATAACATCGCTTCCAGTGCTTGGTCGAATCTGTGCGCAAAATTTGTTGCGATAATACCGGGTTCTGTCTCCGGTGGGTTTAATGGTAAACACTTTGACCCCTTCTTCAAAGGCGGTCTCCAGGGCGATGGCCAACATAATTTCATCCAGATTCCAGAGACCTTTCTCTCCTTTATTTCTGTAGGTCTTTTCAACAAAAAATCCCACTTTGTGGCCGGGTCTTAAATCTCTAAATGGAAAGATGGTCTTGCCAAAGGTTTTGCGAAATCGATTGCTAAAGGGCAATCCGATAATGGGCGAGTTAAAGGCGTAACCGAGCATCACATTTCTTTTAATATCAAAATCGAGATAGGCAACCGGCGTTGAAGAATCGAGATCGAAAACATCGACCATGCAGCAGCCCCGCAACGTAAAAATAAGATTCACTGAATCCGTCTTAAAAACGGCGTATCCGTCTTCTTTCAGTTTCAGATAATTCAATATATGGCCGTTTGCCGGGTTATTGTCCATGAAAAAATACTCTGTTCGGCAAAGCATGGAATCCATAGCTCAAATTGGAAATTTGTCTTCCATCGATATCGATCCTAAAGGTTACACAAGTGACGCCGTATGATCAAGGAGAAATCAACGGCCGGAAATTCCAAGAAGGCATTTCAATATCTCCCATTCGTTGGTTTGAGCCTTTTGTAAAGCGCAAAGCTTTCTGTACTAAATCACGCCAGAGGCGGATTTGCGCGTCGCACCGCTAAGCGCTTTTCGGCAAAAGACATAAAAATGGTTCATCGGAAGGTTTTGAAATGGTTTAGAGTAAGGGTCTTTGGTCTTACCAATAACGGGCATTGTATTGTTTTAGAAAACAGATTGACAATGCCACAAAGTGGCAGTATTGTTAAGCTGAATTACACTGTGCTTGTATATGTCGAAAATTGATTCAACGGAGCTGTAACAGACATGAATTTTTTGAATAGAATCAAAAGAAAAAGGCGGACGGCTGTGATCGATCCCTGTGTTCCGGCGTCGTGCTCGGATAAAATCGTCACCCCTGAAGAAGCACTGGCCCGGATCCAGCCCGGTATGAACATATTTCTGGGTACCGGAGTCGCCGAGCCCCGTACCTTGGTCAAAGCGCTCATGGCCTCTGAAGCCCCGAATCTGAGAGATCTGGAGTTGATCCAGTTGGTGAGTTTTGGAGATGTGATTTCCACCAAGGATCTTCATTTGCAAAAATACCGTCTCAAGACCTTTTTTTCAGGGTGGGTTGCCAGCGAGGCCATCAGCGAGGGGCGTGTCGATTTAATTCCGAGCCGTTTTTCCCGCATACCCCGTCTGATTGAATCCGGTCAGATTCCCATTGACGTCGCTTTTGTCCAGATAGCGCCGCCCAATGAAGCGGGCTATTCCAGCCTGGGTGTGGCTGTGGATACCGCCCGGCAGGCCATGGACCGGGCTTCGCTGGTGGTGGGCGAGATCAATACCGACATTCCCATTACCTTTGGTGACACCTTTGCACCCATTTCGGATTTTGACCTTCTGGTGTATTCTACGGAGCCCCCTGTCTATTTCCAGCGCTGGCCGGTGGATGCGGTCTACGATCAAGTTGCCGCCAATGTTGCCGCGTTGATTGAAGATGGAAGCTGCCTCGCCTTCTCCATCGGCCCGGTTTTTGAGGCGTTAGGCCGTCACTTGGTGCACAAACGCGATCTGGGCATCTATTCGCCCTTTTTTACCGATCCGCTTATGGATCTGGTGAAAAGCGGCGCTGTGACCAATCGCAGAAAGGAAAACTGGAGGGGCAAGTCTCTTGCTTCCTACGGGCTTGGAACACCGGAGCTGATGGCGTGGCTGAACCGCAACCCTCTGGTAGAATTTCAAGGCATCGACAAGGTTTTCGACCCGAATCAAATCGGCTCCAACTCGGGATTTGTGGCAGTCCATAACGCACAGAAGGTGGACCTGTCGGGTGCTATCGCCCTCAACTCTGGGAACGGGAACATGGCTGTTGCGCAAGGTGTGGTAATGGACTTTTTGATTGGTGCAGAGCTCTCATCAGGCGGCCGGAATATTTTTGCCCTCCCGAGTCGAAATCAGAAAGGACACCCCAACATCATCGTATCCATCATAAAGTTTTCCAACTCATCCAGTCTGCGGGAGTCGGTGGACATGGTGGTAACGGAATACGGGGTGGCCAGTTTGCGGGGGAGGACTCTTCGCGAGCGGGCCATGGCGTTGATCGACATTGCCCATCCGGCTGACCGGGAGGCACTCGTGGAACAGGCCAAGACGGCGAAGATCATCTATCCGGATCAGATTTTCTCGGCCGAATGCATCCGACTCTATCCATCCGATATTGCCGCTGAACAGACCTTCAAAGGCGGCATGAGGGTCCGCTTCAGAGCCATTAAACCGTCTGATGAGGAGGATTTGCGGCGCCTTTTCTATCGTTTTTCCGACGAAAGCGTCTATTACAGATATTTCAGTCCGATAAAGACCATGCCCCATAAACAGATGCAAGAGTATGTAAACCTGGACTGCGACCGAACACTGTCCATCGTTGGTGTTGTGGGCGAGTCCTGCAAGGAACGTATCATTGCGGAAGCAAGATACGTTAAGGATCTGGTGCGACCTTATGCGGACCTCGCTTTTGCGGTGGATGAGAACTACCATGGGTTGGGGATCGCGAGTTATCTCTACAAAATGCTGGTTCAGTTAGCCAAGGAACGCGGTCTCAAGGGATTCACAGCCGATGTTCTGGGGTCGAATAAACCGATGATGCGGGTCTTCGAAAAGGGAGACCTGACGGTGAATGCTCAACTGGACGAAGATATCTACAAGCTGACCATTCGTTTCGATGACTAGACCGGTGCGACCCGCTCCGCTCCGTGAATCACTATCTTTTTGGTGTAAAACCAAACCGGGTTCTCTGGGTCCGGATAGTTTTCTTGATTTTCCTCCCACAATATCAAAAATCCCTTTAAGAAAGATGTCCTAGGACTTGATATCCTGAAAAGAATATGCGAATCTTTAAGGAGGACCGGAGGATCTTTACACCACGCGAGACCTTTGAAAAATGTTCATTGGTTTCAAAGAGTTAACGGACCACGGGGGATAACGGCCATGAAGCATTTTTTACTCGGCACAGCAAAGCATACGTTCAAGGCCCTGGGATACGGGATTGCGGGCGGGGTTGCGGTGATGATGGTTGTCTTTGTTTTGCAGTTGGAATGCCGGCCCGACCTCAAGGTCTGGCACACGGTCGACCTGGATGCCGAATTCACGGCGGATGGGGCAGAAAGCTTTGAAGACTACCTGTCCATTGAGGCACGGCTGTTCAAACAGCTCGACGAACGCGTCTATGCCCGCATCGAACCCGAGGACCGGCGTCTCATCAACCGCTACCACCGGGGCAGCTTATCGGACCCGGGGCGCTGGTCTCCCAACTGGAACCGTACGTTCGAACTTCCCGAGAAGGCACCCAAGGCGGGGATCCTGTTGCTGCACGGCATGTCCGATTCGCCTTACAGCCTGCGGAGTCTGGGACAAAAGTTGCATATGGAAGGGGCCTGGGTGGTGGGACTTCGACTCCCGGGCCACGGTACGGCGCCTTCGGGACTCGTGAGCGTAAAATGGCAGGATATGGCCGCAGCGGTCCGCTTGTCCATGCAGCACCTACGGGATAAAGTCGGCCGCCGGCCGCTCTATATCGTGGGGTATTCCAACGGTGGTGCCCTGGCAGTACACTACGCGATATCTACATTGGAAGACAACGCCCTGCCGTCCGTTGACGGAATGGTGCTGATTTCTCCGGCCATAGGGGTTACGCCACTGGCGGCTTTTGCGGTGTGGCAGGCCCGGCTCGGTCGACTGCTGGGTCTCCAAAAGTTGGCGTGGACGGACATACTGCCCGAGTATGATCCCTTCAAGTACGGCTCCTTCGCCGTCAATGCCGGCGATCAGGTCTACCGTCTAACCGCCGAAATTCAATCAAAAATGAAGACAATGGGTGACGAGAAGGCACTGAAGCGCTTTCCTCCGGTGGTTGCCTTTCAATCTGCCGTTGATGCCACAGTGTCCACGCAGGCGTTGATTGATGGACTGTTCGGACAGCTGTCCGCAGACGGACACGAATTGATCATTTTCGACATCAACCGCCTTTCCGAAATAGAACAAATTCTCGGGCAGGATCCCATAAGGAGTATCGAGGCCGCCCTCCGGGCCACCAGCTTGACCTTCACCATAAGTTTCGTGACCAATTACAGCGAAAAGAGCCGCCATGTCGTCGTTCGCCGGAAAAGGCCGGGGGATGTCGAAATGGCAGAGATGTCCACGGGTCTGATATGGCCGAAAGGGCTCTATTCCCTTTCTCACGTGGCGCTGCCGTTCTCCCCAAACGATCCACTTTATGGTGGGCCGGATGCCGGTAACAGCCCGGGAATCAAGCTTGGCGACCTGGCCCTGCGCGGAGAGCGCGGTGTGCTGCAGATACCGGCGTCAGCCATCCTCCGGCTTCGGTGGAATCCATTTTACCCCTATATGGAACGACGCCTTCTCGAATTTGTCCGTCTGGCGGAATGAGACAGAGAATAGAAAAATACGTACGTGTTCAGGGGGTTCGCTCCCCCGCTTCACTCCGGTGTCTACGTGTCTGGTCATTTCAATGACTTAGCAGCGGTGGCATTCCTGCCCCCTCCGCGTTCTCCCGCGAAAAGCATGCGGGAGCCGCGGTCTCCCCCACTGCTAAGTCATTGAAATGACGAAGCCACTCCGCCAATATCGTTACACGGGGAAGTGAACCCCCTGAACACGTACAAAAATACAGCGGTTGCTGTCTGATGGAAAAAGCATTGACCCAAGATGTTTGCAGTTTCCAGCCGCCCCATGGGCGCCCCATCGGCCAATGGCGCATAAAGAAGTACTGACCGGGGGGGCAAAAAACTTCACGTTTAAGTCCGCAACGCTAAAGATCGAATCCAATCTTCGTTTTCAATTTGAAGATTGCCATTTGTATTCCATATTGATTTTGTGATAAGAATTTTGAGGCGTATCGAGTATGTCTGCACGTTCCCGTGCGCCAAAATCGAAGCTGTTCAAAGGACGTATCGATTACACCCAAAGTCTTTCCAAGGAGATTCCATGAACATTTTAAAAGCGGTGCTCGAACACGAAGTCTTTCCCGCCCTCGGCTGTACGGAACCCATCGCCGTTGCCTATGCAGCGAGTCTGGCCGGCAATCAGCTGGGCGCTGACTTCGAAGAGATGACCATTTCGGTGGATCCCGGGGTGTATAAAAATGGTTTGGCCGTCCACGTCCCAAATACGGACGGCGAACGAGGGAACCTGATTGCCGGGGTCCTGGGGGCCTTGATCCGTCGGCCGGATTTGAAAATGGAAATCCTAAAGGCCGTCCAATCCGAACAGATTCCCCGGGCCCGAAGTCTCATCGAGTCGGGAAAGGCACGGATTCTTTGCCGTAGGCGGGCAACCGGTATGCACATCGACGTCAAAGTGCGGCACGGATCGGAAACCGCCCGGGCTGTTATCCGCCATCGACATACCAATCTGGTTCTATTGGAAAAGAACGGTCGATCCGTGTTTCAGGGTGACATCGAAACGGACCGGCAGGTCTTATCCGATTACCAGACGACCCTCAGCCGGCTGCGGATCATCGATCTGATCCGGGCGGCAGAAAAAATCGATGATGATGATCGACACTATCTTCGGGAAGGCGTCGAAATGAACCTGAAGATGGCCGAGGCGGGAAAAGATTTGAAAAAAGTCGGGTACTACCTGTCAGATCTGATACAGAAGGGATTTTTCCAGGACGACATCTTGTCTTCAAGCAAAATTATGACCAGCTCAGCCGCGGACGCCAGAATGGCGGGGTTGAACCATCCGGTCATGGCCAGCGGCGGCAGTGGCAATCAGGGTATTGTGGCCATTCTGGTGCCCTATCATGTGGGACTGTATTTCGATATTCCCGAAAACCGGATTATCGAGAGCATCGCCCTTTCTCATCTCCTCAACGGCTATGTCAAGTGCTTCACCGGGAGCCTGTCCCCCATCTGCGGCTGCGCTATTGCTGCGGGGGTGGGGGCCTCTGGGGCCATCGTCTACCAGCAGAGCGGTGCCCATATGGACAGGATTACCCTGGCCATAAACAACATTGTCAGCGATCTGGGCGGAATGCTCTGCGATGGGGCCAAGGGCGGTTGTGCGTTGAAAGTCGCAAGTGCTACGGATTCGGCAATCCGCTCGGCCTATATGGCCCTCAACGACTACGGCATCACCTCTGTTGAGGGGTTTGTCGGCGAGACCGCCGAACAGACAATTTACAATCTGAGCCGGATCAGTGAGATCGGTATGGCCAAGGCCGATGATGTAATGATCGACATTATGACCGAAAAGACTTCGTCGGCGCCGGAGACCGATGTCTCCTGAACCGGATTACTCAC
>Ga0316193_10001619_pt1 | contig 15361 bp, 13 predicted proteins | sample MerIslsedime2_MG_FD_207735 | JGI IMG/M metagenome (GOLD analysis project Ga0316193, IMG submission 207735) | Coastal sediment microbial communities from Maine, United States - Merrow Island sediment 2 | ecosystem: Environmental > Aquatic > Marine > Coastal > Sediment | place: USA: Maine...
GCCGTAAACAGATTCCACGATCTCGCCATCTCGATACAGCTTCAGTGTCGGTACGCTGGTAATGCCGTTGTCCCGCGCCAGGGTCTTCTGTGACTCGGTGTTGATATTGACCAGCAGAAAACGCCCGGCGTAGTCCTGGCTGAGCTTTTCCAATGACTGCCACAGACGCATGCAGGGTCCGGCGCCTTTTGTCCAGTAGTTGACCACGACCAGCCCCTTGCGAGAATTGTCCAGCACCAGTTGCGGAAAGTTTTCGCGATTGCCGTCGACGACGTGTTTGAGTTCCGCCATGTCACCTGCCATTGCTGTGAAGAGCGGCTGACTGAAATACCCTGTACCCGGTCAGTCGCTTTACACACATTCATTAATGTATTGATAGCGGCCTATTTTAAATGCTTTATTCTCAGTTCGAGTCCGATAGCAGTGAGATAGTCTATCTCATTTTCCAGGTCTGCGATGGTTAACGGGTTGTCATCAAACCAGTGTTCGGGGAACCCTAGTGTCAGAGCGCTAGTGTCGGCATTAATCGTATAATCGGGTTCCTGGTAACTGGGCAAGCTGCGATTCAGGATGACGGAAATGCGTAAAATCACAATTAATTGAAATATTTTTTTCCGGTATTTCGGTGAAAACGATTCGAAGTCTGCTGTTAAAAACTTCTGTCGATGGTAACGAATAAGCAGTGAAAGAAGTTGTTGCTCCTGGATCGAAAAGCCCGGCATATCGGTATTAAGCGCGAGATAGGCGCCATGCTTGTGATAGCCGGAATGAGAAATTGTCAAACCTATTTCATGTAGATGCGCCGCCCAAAGCAGTAGAAGCTGAAGATTTTCATCAGAGAGTGACCAGGGTTCCGAAAGTTCACTATATAAATGTTTGCACGACAAAATTACGTTTCTGGCATGTTCCTGTCTGACGTTATACTGTGCGGCCAGGTTCTCGACCGATGTTTCCCGGATATCTTCATGTTTGATACGCCCGACAATATCCAGCATCAGTCCTTCACGCAGCGCACCATCAGAGGCGTTCATCTGTTTTAATTTTAATGCGCTGAAAACACCGTTTAATACAACGAGTCCACCAACAATTACCTGTTTTCGCTCGCTGTTGATGCCATCAAGTTTTATTTCACTCGTTAACTTGAATTTAAGAAGCCTGTCCAGTAACTGCTTAAGTCCCTTTTCAGTAACAGTTCCATCAGTAATTCCGTTTGCCAGCAGTGCCTTCGATATTGCGCGAATCGTGCCAGATGTGCCCACGCACTGCTCCCAGCCGGTATTCAGATAACTCAGGCGTACGGGTTCGATTTCCTGGCGCACGAAAATGTCGGCTTCCTTAAGCCTTGATTTGGTGATTACGCCATCAGAAAAAAACTTTTTGGTGACGCTGACGCAGCCTATATCAAGGCTTTCGAGTTTCATGGGTTTAAGGTTTTCACCGATAATTATTTCGGTGCTGCCGCCTCCAATATCGACAACCAGCCTTTTATTGCCGAGTTCCGCGAGGCTATAGACGGCGCCATGATAAACAAGACGAGCTTCTTCGATACCTGAAATAATATCAATTCGATGGTCCAGGACTTTCCGTGCTCTCTTGATGAATTTATTTGCGTTTCTGGCAATGCGTAAAGTATTTGTGCCCGCTATGCGAATGTCTTTTTTATGTATGTTCTGCAAACGCTGGGAAAACCGGCTCAGGCAATCCAGGGCACGCTGTTGTGTTTCCTCATCAAGGTAATTGCCGGAGTCGAGTCCGGCCCCCAGGCGCACCATCTCCTTGATACGGTCAACTATTTTCAGTGACCCGTTTTCCTCGATGCTTGCGACGATCATATGGAAACTGTTTGAGCCAAGGTCAACAGCTGCAACCATTCTTGGGTTGTTCTGGGTACTTGTTGAATTGCTTTCCAATCGATATCCCTGATGCTGTCCGCGTTTTTGCGAAAATTCCCAAACAGTGTGAAAGTTTACACTATGTTTGGTGTAATATGGCGGGTAGTAATTCCATGGCCATCAACACATGCAGGTGATCTGTGTCAGCACCCGAACAATACCAGCTGGTTGAAACCCGGCTCCAGGAAAAACTCCCTAATGGCACCACGCGCTGCAATCTGTGCTTGTGGCGCTGCAAGATCAGCCACGGTCAGCGAGGCTTCTGTCAGGCGCACGTCAATCGGGATGGCACTTTGTATAACCTGTCGTACGGTATTCTTTCGTCGATCGATATCGACCCGATTGAAGACAAGCCCGTGAAACACTATCGCCCTGGTACGCGGGTGATGTCGGTGGGTAGCTATGGATGCAGCTTCCGTTGCGGCGGCTGCCACAATCTGGATATTTCCTGGGGTGTGGAAGCGCTGGATGATCTGGCGCGCGGTGAGTCGCGCGAGGCCTGGGTTTCGCCGCAGTCACTGGTCGACTCTGCGTTACGGGCCGATGTACAAGGTATTGCCTTCACCTATTCCGAGCCGGCCGTGTGGCTGGAGTATGTTATCGATACGGCCAGGCTGGCACACGAAGCGGGGCTGTACACCGTCTATGTGTCCAACAGTTTTGTTACTGACGAGGCACTGGAGCTGGCGGCGCCGTATATCGATGTGCTGTGTTCGGATATCAAGAGCCTAAGCGATGATTTCTACCGGGAGATCTGCCGGCCAGCCCGGGTTGAACAGGTGTTGCATTCAATAAAGAAGGCGCACGAGCTGGGCATCCACGTGGAAACCCGCACCAATATTATCCCGGGCAAGAATGATGATCCGGATGAGCATTACCGTATTGCCTGCTGGGTGCGCGACAATCTTGGAAAGGACAGTCCCTGGCATATCACACGCTTCTTTCCTGCCTACAAGCTCAGTGATGTGCCGCCTACCCCGGAGGCCACCCTGTTTGCCGCGCGCGATGCGGCGGAGCGCGCCGGGCTGGAGAATATTTACGTGTATAATGACAAAGGCTGCGATTGTGCGGCGGAAAACCGCCCGGTGTCCTCTTACCTCGGCGCCAGTGAGGAAGAAATTCACCAGGTCAGGAAGTGCGCGGCGAGCTGTTGCGGCGACGAAGGTGTATTGCTGAAAAAGTACGAGCAGGATTTGGCAGATTAACAACCCGTTCAGGAAATCAAGATGACGAGAATGGTTCAGTGTGTGGTGTTGAAGGTTGAGGCAGAAGGGCTGGACAAACCGCCGCATCCCGGTGAGTTGGGCATCCGTATCTACGAGAATGTCTCTCAGGAAGGCTGGAAGAAGTGGCTTGAACGCCTGACGACCATTATCAATGAAAACGGTCTGACCACGGCCGACGAAAAGGCCATTGAACTGATTGAGAAGCACATGCAGGGTTTCTTCTTTGGTGAAGGCGATTATGGCCAACTTCCGGCAGGCTTCCAGCAGGGTGGTGGTGGCGGCAAGAAGTAGCCTTGAGTCCCGGCCGGTCTGCGGTGTTCCGCTAGCCGGTCAGGCTTCAATTTCTCTGCGGTAAGCCATTGATCCGCAGCATCGGTGCGACAACGAATTTCAACTTGTCGCAGGCTGTCCGCAATGCGCAGGTCACATCATCGACACAATCACCGCTGGCGAAAAGGTAACCGGGGTACTGGTTGCCTTCCGGCAGCGGTATCAGTTCGTTGCCATCGCGGATAATGATATCTACACGGTCGATGTTATCGACCTTGCGAGCGGCCTCGATGCCTTCAACGCGACGCAGAACACCTCCTTCACGAATCGGCAGCATCATTACGCCGCGGGCCTTTTGTGATGGCCGGTTCCCCAGCGGCTTGCCGATGGCGAGTGAGATTACCAATTCTTCCAGGTTGAAATCGCTCCCCTGATCGAGAACACGGGCGCAATCGCCGCCAATGGTGCGCGCGGCAACTTCCAGGATCCATGCATCGCGCGCATCGATGCGCAGCTCCGCGTGCACTGGCCCGGTCGTCAATCCATACGCGGCGCAGGCGCGGGCAACGTTGTGCTCGATGCACGCCTGCGTTTCCGCGTCGAGCTGCGATGGCGTGACATAAATGGTTTCTTCGAAGAACGGTCCGGTCAGCGGGTCAGGCTTGTCAAACAGCGTCAGCGTGCTGAGCTTGCCTTTGTGCAGGAAGCCCTCGTACGCCACTTCGACGCCGTCGATATAGTCTTCCACCAGCAGGTGCGATTGCAGGAAAGGGTCGGTTTGTTCGGCAAGAATAGGCTGCACGCGCTCGCAGGCCGCCACAAATTCGTCCACGTTATTCACACGGATCACGCCACGGCTTGCGGACAGGTTAAGGGGTTTGATCACGCAGGGCCAGGGCAGCCCCTGTGTTTGTTCAATGAGCGGTTTCTGCAGGTCGACGAGGCTGTGAATGGGTACCGGGCAGTCGGCCAGCGCCAGCTGGGCGCGCGCAAGATCTTTGCGTTTTGACAGCCGTGCGGCTTCGGGAGGATTGTGCGGCAGGCCCAGCGACTGCGCGGCCATAGCCGCCAGTTCGACAGTGCTATCGTCGCTGCCGAGGATGCCATCAAACGGTGTAAGTTCCGCCTGGTGCAAAATATCCCGTAACGCTGTTTCGGTATTGTCCGGGTCGATGTGCAGCCCGTGATGAACTTCGGTAATGAGGGAGTGTTCGCCGCGGGAGGCGATCAGCGTATCCACCCCCATTCGCCGGGCGGCGAACAGGTAAGGTGCGATACGGTAGCTGCCCGGCTGGGCAACAAGGAGCAGGCGTATTATCAGCCGCAACCGCCGCCGGCTGAACCACAGGCTCCACAGGTGCCCGCGCCGCCGGTGTTGGCGAATACGTTCTTGAACACGAAGCTCTTGTTGACGCCCTGCGTCTTGTAATCGATTTCCACGCCTTCGAGAAAGCCCAGTGCAACGGCGTCGACATAGATATTCATGCCGTCGTTTTCCAGCACACAATCATAAGCGCCGGGCTGTTCAACAAACGTCATTCCGTAGGACATGCCACCGCAACCGCCGCCAGAAACAAAGATGCGCACGCCGGTGACGGCGTCTTCGTTCTCGGTGATGGCAATCAGCTGTTCGACTGCTTCCGGGGAAACCTTGATCTGGTCGGTCAATTTCGTGTTGAACTGTAGGTCGGACATAGAGGGCCACCGTGATTCGGTTCTGGTTGAATGCAAACAGTCTAGCACGCCTTCAGGCGATGGTTAAATTGAAGTCCATGTGCAAATCATATGATTTGTATGGGAAATCACCCCTTGAACAAAGGCGTTCAGGCTTTATGCAGGAGTTTCTGCAGCGCATGCGCGGCATTTGAAAGCGTACGCTCGCGATGAGCCACGACGCCCAGCGTGCGTTCGAGCCGTAATTCGGGCACCTCGATGTGCCGCAACTGGTTATCCAGCATGGTCAGCGGTAACAGGCTCCAGCCAATCCCAACTGACACCAGCATGCGGATGGTCTCAAGGTAGTTTGTCGATAGCGCCACGTCGAGCCTTGCACCTGCTGCGCTAAACGCCCGTTCGGCAATCTGGCGCGTGTAGGTGCCAGTCGCCGGCAGAATTGCCGGGTGCTCCAGCAGTGCAGAAAGCGTGGTATGGCGTTTGGTGGAGAGCGGGTGTTCATGTGAAACAACAATACCCAGCGGGTCCTCCCAGACCGGATCAAGTGACAGGTTCGGCGAGGGATCGGGGGGCAGGGTGACGATGGCCAGCTCCAGTTCGCCATGTTCTACCGCCAGACAGGCCGCCTCGGAGTCCATGAACCGGATGTCCAGCCGTACGTCTGGATGTTGCCGGGTAAAGGCTTTCAGTGCCGGTGGCAGGCGATGCAGCCCAATATGGTGACTGGTGGCGAAGCGCAATGTGCCGTGCACCTCACCGCTGAGGTTGGTGATGGCGCGCACGCTGTCTTCGATGTCTACAAGAATGGCGCGGGCACGGGGTTGCAGGGCGCGCCCGGCTTCGGTGAGCGAAACGGTACGGCCGATGCGATCAAACAGGCGTGTATCCAGCTCACCTTCCAGCCCAGCAATGCGCTTGCTGATGGCGGGCTGGGTGAGAAACAGGTATTCCGCCGCCAGTGAGAAGGAACCGGCGTCGGCAACCGCGAGAAACGCTTTCAGTGAGGCAATATCCATATTCCTTATGGTAATGCAAAATATGAAAAATATGAATTTGAGTAATTCATTCGGCCACCGTAGGATTGCCGCACAGTCAGGAGGGAACGATGAGCGGCAAGACACTCTACGACAAATTGTGGGACGCGCACCTTGTACGCGAGGACGAGAATGGCACCTGCCTTATCTACATTGATCGTCACCTGGTGCACGAAGTCACCTCGCCACAGGCTTTTGAGGGCTTGCGGCTGGCCGGGCGCAAGCCGTGGCGCACCGATGCGATTCTCGCAGTGCCGGACCACAATGTCCCGACCACGCAGCGCGATAACGGCGTAGCCGGCATCAGCGATCCGGTAGCGCGCATCCAGGTGGAAACACTGGATAGCAACTGTGAAACTTTCGGGATAACCGAGTTTCACATGGACGATCAGCGCCAGGGTATCGTCCACGTCATTGGCCCGGAGCAGGGCGCAACCTTGCCCGGCATGACCGTGGTATGCGGCGATTCACATACCTCGACCCACGGCGCGTTTGGCGCCATGGCGTTCGGTATTGGTACCTCGGAAGTCGAGCACGTGCTCGCCACCCAGTGTCTGATCCAGAAGAAGTCAAAGAATATGCAGGTGCGTGTGGAAGGCAACCTCGGCAAAGGCGTGACGGCCAAAGATGTGGTGTTGGCGATTATTGGTGAGATTGGTACGGCAGGCGGTACCGGCTACGCCCTCGAGTTTGCCGGTAGCGCAATTGAATCCCTGTCTATCGAGGGTCGTATGACGTTGTGCAACATGGCCATCGAGGCCGGTGCGCGTGCTGGCATGGTGGCGGTGGATCAGAAGACTATCGATTATGTCACCGGTCGGCCCTTTGCGCCGAAAGGCGAAATGCTGGAACGCGCTGCCGAAAACTGGCGCGATCTGCACAGCGATGCCGATGCGGTTTTCGATCAGGTTGTCACACTGAAGGCTGAAGACATCCAGCCACAGGTAACCTGGGGCACATCGCCGGAAATGGTGCTGCCAGTAAACGGCGTAGTCCCCGACCCGGCACAGGAAACCGACAGCGTAAAGCAGACCGGTATGCGCAAGGCGCTTGAATACATGGCGCTGGAACCGGGTGCGCGGGTGACTGACATCCGCCTCGACCGGGTGTTCATTGGTTCCTGTACCAACTCGCGTATCGAAGATTTGCGCGAAGCCGCTGCGGTGGCGAAGGGCCGCAAGGTCGCGGATACTATCCTGCAGGCAATGGTGGTGCCGGGTTCCGGCCTGGTGAAGCTGCAAGCTGAAGAAGAAGGGCTGGACAAGATCTTTATCGAGGCCGGCTTTGAGTGGCGCGAACCGGGCTGCTCCATGTGCCTGGCCATGAATGCCGATCGCCTGGAGCCTGGCGAGCGCTGTGCATCCACATCCAACCGTAATTTTGAAGGCCGCCAGGGCCCCGGTGGGCGAACACATCTGGTTAGTCCCGCGATGGCGGCAGCAGCGGCGGTAACCGGGCACTTTGTCGATGCCCGCGAACTGGTCTGAACGACATAACAGGCGAACACTGATATGGAAAAATTCACAACACTCGATGGACGGGTGATGCCGCTCGACCGGCCCAACGTCGACACCGATGCGATCATTCCCAAGCAATATCTCAAGTCGGTTAAACGCAGCGGCTTTGGCCCAAATCTGTTCGACGACTGGCGCTACCTCGATCCCGGTGAGCCGGGGCAGGACCACAGCCAGCGTCGTCCCAACCCTGACTTCGTCATGAACCAGCCGCGTTACCAGGGCACGCAGATCCTGCTTGGCCGCGAGAACTTCGGTTGCGGCTCATCGCGTGAGCACGCCGTGTGGGCGTTGGAAGACGCGGGGTTTCGTGTGGTGATGGCGCCGAGCTTTGCGGATATTTTCTTCAATAACTGTTTCAAGAACGGCGTGCTGCCTGTTGTGATGGATGCTGGAGTGATGGATCGATTGTTCACCGAGGTCGAAGCCAGCGAAGGCTACCGATTGAACGTGGACCTCGATGCTCAGACCATAACGACGCCAGGCGGCGCGGTGATCAGTTTCGAGGTCGACGAGTTTCGCAAGTACTGTCTGCTCAACGGGCTGGATGATATCGGCCTGACCCTGCAGCACGAAGACGAAATTCGTGCCTACGAACAACATCGGCGAGTTGACGCTCCCTGGCTGTTCGACGGTATTCATGACTGACATTATTTCAGGAAGATTACGATGAAAAAAATACTCATACTTCCCGGTGACGGTATCGGCCCGGAAATTGTTGCGGAAGCGGTGAAAGTACTGGACCGGCTAAAGGCTGATGGTCTGTCGGTAGAGCTTGAGCAGGGTCTGGTCGGCGGCTCGGCGTATGACGCCAAGGGTCACCCGTTGCCAGAGGAAACACTGGCGCAGGCACGCGAGGCAGATGCCATTCTGCTTGGCGCCGTCGGCGGGCCGCAGTACGAATCGCTGGATCGTCCATTGCGGCCTGAGCAGGGTTTGCTGGGTCTGCGCTCGGAGTTGAAACTGTTTTCCAATTTGCGCCCGGCGATTCTCTATCCGCAGCTGGCCGATGCGTCATCATTGAAGCCTGAAATAGTATCCGGACTGGATATCATGATCGTGCGTGAACTGACCGGTGGCATCTACTTTGGTCAGCCGCGCGGCATACGAACGCTGGACAACGGCGAAAAGGAAGGTTTCAACACGCTTGTGTACCGCGAATCGGAGATCGAGCGCATCGGACGTTCCGCTTTCGAGATTGCACAGAAGCGCGGCAAGCGCCTGTGCTCGGTGGACAAGGCCAACGTGCTGGAAGTAACCGAGTTGTGGCGGCAGGTCATGGTGAGCCTGGCGAAGGACTATCCGGATGTCGAACTGAGCCACATGTACGTCGACAATGCCGCCATGCAGCTGGTGCGTGCACCCAAGCAGTTTGATGTGATGGTGACCACCAACATGTTCGGCGATATCCTTTCGGATGCTGCCGCGATGCTGACGGGCTCTATCGGCATGTTACCGTCCGCTTCGCTGGATGCGGATGGCAAGGGTATGTATGAACCTATCCACGGCTCTGCGCCGGATATTGCCGGTAAGGGCGTGGCGAACCCGCTGGCGACCATTCTTTCGGTGGCCATGATGCTGCGCTACAGCTTTGGCCAGGCGGAACCCGCCGATCGTATCGAGGCTGCGGTGGGCAAGGTGCTGGACCAGAATCTGCGCACCCCGGATATTGCCGCTGAGGGGCAGGCGACTGTCGGTACCACGGAGATGGGCGATGCCGTGGTGGCAGCGCTGGATAGTTTACTGAAACAGGAGTCGTTATGAGTCGTACATTTGATGTTGCCGTCGTTGGTGCGACCGGTGCAGTCGGTGAAGTCATGCTGGAAATTCTTGCCGAGCGGAAGTTTCCGGTGGGAGAGGTGTACGCACTGGCCAGCGAGCGTTCCGCTGGCAGCAAGGTGCAGTTTGGTGACAAGATGCTGACGGTGCAGAACCTGGCAGACTTCGATTTCTCCAAAGCACAGATTGGCCTGTTTTCCGCCGGCGCGTCAATATCTAAGGTATATGCGCCCAAAGCGGCCGCAGCCGGCTGCGTGGTGATCGACAACACCTCCCAGTTTCGTTACGACGACGAAATCCCGCTGGTGGTGCCGGAAGTGAATCCTGACAAGATCGCCAACTACAAGGATCACGGCATCATTGCCAACCCAAACTGTTCCACCATTCAGATGTTGGTAGCATTGAAGCCGATCTACGACGCGGTAGGCATCGAGCGCATCAACGTCTGTACCTACCAGGCAGTATCGGGCACCGGTAAGGAAGCTATTGAAGAGTTGGCCGTACAGACGGCCAGCCTGCTGAATTCAAAGGAAATAAAGACTGAAGTCTATCCCAGGCAAATCGCCTTCAACGTGTTGCCGCATATCGATGTATTCCAGGATAACGGCTATACCAAGGAAGAAATGAAAATGGTCTGGGAGACCCGCAAGATCATGGGCGACGACAGCATTCAGGTAAATCCCACTGCGGTACGCGTCCCGGTGTTCTTCGGTCATTCCGAGGCGTTGCACATCGAAACTCGTGAGAAGATGACGGCTGACCAGTGTCGCGAGCTATTGGCGCGTTCGCCGGGCATCGAAATCATGGACGAACGCCGTGATGGCGGCTATCCGACGGCGGTAACAGAGGGTGCAAATCACGACCCGGTATACGTGGGCCGCATTCGCGAAGATATCTCTCACCCAAGAGGTTTAGATTTATGGGTGGTCGCCGATAATGTGCGCAAAGGGGCAGCCCTTAACAGTATTCAGATTGCTGAATTGCTGGTAAAAAACCACCTCTGAGCTAGTTTGTTCAGGCGGGGTTTCGGCTGCCAGTGGATGCACATGGTCCGGTCGGGAGAACGACCGGGTTCGCTTGTGGATGCGGACTAGGGAAAAAGGGGATGTTGAATATGTTCAGGAAATCGGCCTTGGCAATGGCAATGCTGGGTGCATTGACCACAGGAAACGTGGTTGCTCTGGGACTTGGCGATATCGAGCTGAAATCGGCTCTGAATCAGCCACTTAACGCGGAGGTGGAGTTGCTTTCCGCAACCGATGCGGAAATGCAGGAACTCAAGGTCGTCATGGGGTCGCCCCGGGCTTTCGAGAAGGCGGGCGTTGATCGTCCTCTGTTCCTCTCCAAAATCAAATTCAATGTCAGTCGCAACGACGCCGGTAAGCCGGTGGTGCTTATCACCAGTCGTGACGTGATACGTGAACCGTTCCTCGACTTTCTCATGGAAATATCCTGGAGCAAGGGTCGTTTGCTGCGCGAATACACTGTGTTGGTTGATCCACCTCTGACCATGCCCGCCCCGGCTCCTGTTGTGCAGGCACCTGCCGCACGGGTTACACCAGTTCAGTCTCCCCCTGTTGCATCCCGGACACAGGTCCGAAACACCGCACGCCAGCCCTATATGGTGGTGCCAGGCGAGTACGGTCCTACAAAACGTAACGATACGCTTTGGCGGGTTGCCCAGCAGGTACGTCCGGATGAAGGTGTCAGCATCGAGCAGACCATGCTTGGCCTGTTGCGAGCCAACCCGGAAGCATTTGTTGGAAACAACATCAATAATCTCAAGGAAGGATATGTCCTGCGTGTACCGTCGCGCGAAGAGCTGACATCGGTCGGCAAGACTGATGCACGGCGAGAGAGTCGCGCCCAGTACGCAGCGTGGAGTGCCGCGCGTGGTGACAATGTTGCCAGTGCCGGTGCTTCGGAAGCACCGGTTTCCGCACCTGGTGTGGCAGGCGAGGTCGTTGCAGCCGAGTCCAGCCTGCAGTTGGTCGCGCCAGACGGAACAGGCGCAGCCAGTGCCACGGGAAGTGGCGAAGCCGGTGCGGATATCGATTCTCTGCAACGTGAGTTGATCATGGCCAACGAGGCAATGGAAGCACAGCGTCGCCAGAGCGAAGATATGTCCGGTCGACTAGCGGTGCTTGAAGAACAGCTCCAGAATATGCAGCGACTGATTCAGCTCAAGGATGACGAGCTGGCACAGTTGCAGTCGCAAGTGGGTGTTGAGCCCGCGATGGTGGATGATACGGCAGTTATGCCGGAAGTCGCGTTTGATGAGGTAGAGCCAGAAGCCGCTCCGGAAGTTTCGGTAGCTGATGCTGTTACAGCTGAAGTTGAAGCTGGTGTTGACATGGAAGGCGTAGATGCAGCAGTGGCTGAGACCGGGTTGGAAGGTGTCCCTGCTGACGAAACAATGGTCGCCGAGATAACGGATCCCATGGCAGATGATGCCGGTAGTGATGCTATGGCGCCTGTCGATGAGGCTGACGTTGTGGCTACCGACGGCACAGTGGAGGTGACTGAAGCGCTGACACCTGAAGTTGATACCGCGCCGGAAGCTGATGTTGAACCGGCTGTACCTGCCATGGTGGATACGGTGACGATATCGGGCTTTGCAGATCGTTTGATGAGCAACCCGATGTGGCTGGGCGCCGGCGGCGCAGTGCTGGCACTACTGGCGTTCTTTGGCTTGCGTCGCAAGCGCAGCGTCGAGACCGAGTTTCAGGAGAGCATTCTGCAGGCGGCCGGTAGTGAATCTGCAGCGGCTTCCGACAGTGAAATCGTTTCCACAGCTTCCGGTGAATCGTCCACCAGCGAATCCTCGCTGCTGTCAGAGTTTGCTGTTAGCGATATGGGTTCGATGCGCAACGATGGTGAAGCAGATCCTCTGGCCGAGGCAGATGTCTACCTTGCATACGGGCGTTTCCAGCAGGCCGAGGATCTGATTGCCGACGCACTGGAAAAGGACACCGAGAACGAAGACCTTAATCTGAAAATGCTTGAAGTATTCCTGGCATCCAAAAATCAGCCGGCCTTTGACGGACACGCCGAGCTCATCCTGGCGCGCCTCGAAAACAGCGACGACTCGCTGTGGCATAAGGTTGCCGAGATGGGTCGCGAAATCAGTCCCGATAACCCGATGTATCAGTCCGGTGGAGCAGCAACGGATGCTGGTGCCGGTGCGCCGGAAGATATGGATTCGCTGAACGACGAAGTCGAGTTTGACATGGGCGAGTTCGACAGCGGTGACGCCGGCGATGCGTTGCAGGCCGAGTCCAGCAAGCAGGAAGGTGAAGAAGAAGGCCTCGATTTTGATATCGACCTGTCTTTTGATGAGGACAAGAAAGGCGACAAAGAAAAGCCGGACAGTGTCGAGTTCACGCCACCGGAGGAAACCGCAGAAGCTGCGAGCCCGGAACTGGATATCGACATGGACAGTGTCGAGCCCGATGCGATCGAGCAGGAAAATAAGCTGGATTTCGATATCGATAGCCTGGATCTCGACGGAGAGGATGCGGAAGCCGAATCCGGCGATGGAGAACTGGCCGATATGGACGAGGTGTCCACCAAGCTCGATCTGGCTCGCGCCTACATCGATATGGGGGACCCGGACGGTGCGCGCAGCATCCTTGATGAAGTGATCGAGGAAGGCAGCAACGAGCAGAAAGACGAGGCACGTGGCATTATGGGGCAGATCGCCTGAGCCTCAGCGCATTGTGTTAACGATAGCAGGGGCGCTTCGGCGCCCCTTTTTACATTCAGACTTCTGGGACACTGCATGCTCATCGCCTGTGGAGTGGAATACGATGGTGCCGGCTTTTCCGGCTGGCAGCGTCAGCAGCTCGTGCGTTCCGTGCAGGCGGAGGTCGAGGCGGCGTTGTCGAAAGTGGCCAACCAGCCGGTGCAGCTGTTCTGTGCCGGGCGCACCGATGCCGGCGTGCACGCAACTCAACAGGTCATCCATTTTGAAACTACGGCCGAGCGCCGCGAACGTTCCTGGATGCTCGGGGCAAATGCGAATCTGCCCGGGGAAATCAAGCTGACCTGGGTTCGCCAGGTCGAGGAAGATTTTCATGCGCGATTTTCCGCCGAGGCGCGCAGTTATCGCTACATCATTCTCAATCGTGAGGTGCCCAGCGCCTTGCTGCGCGGGCGAGTGACCTGGGTGCACGAAACACTGGATGCAGCACGTATGCAGGCTGGCGCCCGTCATCTGCTTGGTGAGCACGATTTCTCCTCCTACCGCGCCACGGCTTGCCAGGCCAAAAGCCCGGTACGTACCGTGCATCGGCTGGACATCAGCCGTCACGGCGACTTCATCTACCTGGACATCGAGGCCAATGCCTTTCTGCACCATATGGTGCGCAATATCGCCGGCGTGCTGATAGCGGTCGGGCGGGGTGAGCAGGAACCGCTGTGGGTCCGGGAAATCCTCGAACATCGGGATCGTGCCCGGGGCGGAGTGACTGCGCCTTCCGGCGGTTTGTACCTGGTCGGAGTGCGCTACCCGGAACGCTTCGACCTGCCGGCGCAGGGCATGCTGCCAGTGTTCGGCTGAACGCCCGGGAAATCCCCCACAACCGCGCCGAAATCACCGAAACATCTCCATTTCTGGTAGGATACGCGCCTTGTTGCGCCGTGTCGGATAAAAGTCATGCGAACCCGTGTCAAAATCTGTGGGATTACCCGAGCGCAAGACGGGCATGCGGCGGCGCAGGCCGGTGCTGATGCGATCGGGCTGGTGTTTTATGACCAGAGTCCGCGCTATGTCGAGGTCGGCCAGGCAGCGGAAATCTGCGCCGTGCTGCCACCTTTCGTCAGCGTGGTGGGGTTGTTCGTCAATGCACCGCGCGAGCGGGTAGAGGCGCTGGTTGAACAGTTGCCGATCGACTTGTTGCAGTTTCATGGTGCCGAGGCAGCCGATCAGTGCGAGGGTTATGGCCGGCCCTACATCAAGGCTATCGGCATGAAGGATGACCTTGATGTCGCCGAGGCGGTACAGGCACATCCGCATGCCAGCGGTTTTCTGTTTGATGCCTGGCAGCCGGATATACACGGCGGTGGTGGCGTTGCGTTCGACTGGAAACGTATGCCCGCGATCGGTGACCGTCCGGCGATACTGGCCGGTGGGCTTACGCCCGACAATGTTGAGCAGGCAGTGCGCCAGACCCGGCCCTGGGCCGTCGATGTCAGCAGCGGCGTCGAACAGGACAAGGGCATCAAGTCGGCTGACAAAATTGAAGCATTTATACGAGGTGTAGCACGTGGCAACACAATGCAGTGACTTATCCGGATTGCCGGATGCCGACGGGCATTTCGGACCCTATGGTGGACGTTTTGTCGCCGAGACGCTGATGGGTCCACTGGAAGAACTCCGGGGCGCCTACGAAAAATTCTGTGTCGATACTGATTTTCAACGCGAGCTGGACGAGGACCTGGCACATTTCGTGGGTCGACCGTCGCCGCTCTACCACGCCGAGCGCTGGAGTAAGCAGCTGGGTGGTGCGCAGATCTTCCTCAAACGCGAAGACCTGAATCACACTGGTGCGCATAAAATAAACAATACGGTGGGTCAGGCGCTGTTGGCAAAACGTATGGGCAAGCAGCGTGTGATTGCCGAGACAGGTGCCGGTCAGCATGGTGTGGCGACGGCCACCGTGGCAGCGCGTTTCGGCATGCAGTGCGTTGTCTACATGGGCGCGGAAGATATCCAGCGCCAGGCTATCAATGTCTACCGCATGCGTCTGCTGGGCACCGAAGTGGTGTCGGTGGAATCGGGTTCGAAGACCTTGAAGGATGCACTCAACGAAGCCATGCGCGACTGGGTCACCAATGTCGACGATACGTTTTACATTATTGGCACCGTAGCCGGACCGCACCCTTACCCGGCGATGGTACGGGACTTTCAGGCGATTATCGGTCGCGAGGCGCGTGCGCAGATGCTGGAACGGGTCGGTCAGTTGCCGGAT
>Ga0316193_10001622_pt1 | contig 15353 bp, 14 predicted proteins | sample MerIslsedime2_MG_FD_207735 | JGI IMG/M metagenome (GOLD analysis project Ga0316193, IMG submission 207735) | Coastal sediment microbial communities from Maine, United States - Merrow Island sediment 2 | ecosystem: Environmental > Aquatic > Marine > Coastal > Sediment | place: USA: Maine...
CAACACATTGGTCTCAGGGTCTATCGTCCGATATGAGAGTGCACAGGCGAGGCTAGCAAGACCGACGAAGCCCGACTAATTGGCCTACGATTGGATGGAACGCGGCAATCCGGGATCGGGCAAGCTGGAAGTGGTGGCTTAGCAGCAGCCAGCGTGCGGTTGATCCTTTGCCGACCAAAGCCCTACGAAGGCCCTGAACGCCCCATGTGCGGACGCTTCGCCCAATACGCAGATGCCGACACCATCGCCCGCCACTTCGAGTTGGCGCCAGTGCCGGCGCTTCCGCCCCACTACAACGTCGCCCCAACCCAGCCCGTGCTGGCCGTGCGCGCCAATGACAGCGGCCAGCGTGAACTGACCGCCCTACGCTGGGGGCTGGTGCCGTCCTGGTCGAAGGGACCGGACAACCGCTACAGCATGATCAACGCCCGTGCCGAGACGGTGGCAACCAAACCGGCCTATCGTGCGGCCTTCGCTCGACGGCGCTGCCTGATTCCGGCCGATGCCTTCTATGAGTGGCGGACAGGTACCGACGGCAAGGTGCCCCACGCGATCCGGCGCGAAGACGGTGCGCCGTTCGCGATGGCCGGACTATGGGAACACTGGACCGGATCGGACGGATCCGAGATCGACTCCTGCACCATCATCGTCACCGACGCGAACGCGCTGCTGGCGCCGATCCACGATCGCATGCCGGTGATTCTGGATGCGGCCGACTACGGAACCTGGCTCGATCCGAGCAACGAGGACAAGGCGGCGTTGCAATCCTTACTCAGGCCCACCGATCCCACGGGCTGGACCGCCTACGCAGTTTCACGAGCGGTGAACAGTCCGCGCAACGACTCGCCGGCACTACTGGAGCCTGCTGCAAGGGGTTGACTGAACCGCCGTTGCTGCCTCCTCCTTGCGCCCCGTTCTCCTCTCAGGGTTTGATGTCGAGTACTGGGGTATCGGCAAACGCATCGATCTCATCGATCACAATGACGTTTCCTTCGACCGCCAGTACCCTGCAGCGGCTCATCGCGATCAGGTTCGGTCGCACTGGAGCGCGGGTCGCGAAGACACCCCGCAGTGGATTGTCGGGATTGCCGCGCGGGTGGACCTGCAGGATGCCGCGCTGCGCCGGCGTGTCGTTGCGATCGAACCAGTAAAACACCCAGATGCTGTCGAGCGCATCAACGCCGAGCAGTGCCGGCCGGTACTCCTCGTACAGTTCGATGGTGGTGCGGCCGTCGGTCTTGCGGACCCAGCCGATAGGCTGGACCTGGTACGTCGGCCGTGGCTCCGCGGTGGTGGAAGGTGCCGCGGACGCTGGATCGGCTTCGGGCGATGCGGCATTTGCGCTTGCCATGAAAAGTCCAAGGAACCAGAAGACAGTCAGGGGAACGATCGGGCGTAGCATTGGCCTTGCCCGAGGTTTCTCCACCCGCACTTTCGCCATCATTGTTACATTCCCCGCTCGCAACGAAACGCCTTGGCCGAACCTTACTCCCAATTATCGTCCGCGCTGTCGCGGCTCGCCGAGTTGCTCGCGCGCATCGACCATCCGCGTGCTGCTGAGGTTCGCGCACTCTCCGCTCTGTTGCGGACGGCTCCCGACCAGGCTTTGCAGCAACTCGACGCCAACGACTGGTGGGCCGGTGTCGGTGCCCTGGCGGCCGAGACCATGGGCGATAACCCAGGATTGCCCGACGCGATCTGGCAAACGGAAGTGCGCTAGTTCCGGGAATTGATGATCGAGATCGGCCAGGTACTCCGCGCGCGGGGTGCGGCCAATCCCGGCATCGCCTCCTGGCTGCTGGCGTTCAATAACTGGAATGCCTCCGGGGTTTGATGGGCTGCGCAAGCTAGTCTCTGGCCTGCAACGGCAGCAACCGCTCAACCACCACCGGGTTCTCGGCCTGACATAGGATCTCGAGGCGCACCGTCGCGCGCGTCATCCCGCAGAAAAGCACCTGCAGCTCCTGTGTGAGGCGCTCTGCCCTCGGGTCGACGTCGATCAGGATCACAGCCGGGGCCTGCTGGCCCTTGAAGCGGCGCACGGTCTCAAACAGGACCTGGCCGCCGCTATAGACCTGATTGCCCAGCAGATCATAGTCGTTGGTAAAGCGCTTCAGGGTCCGATTGCCGACCCGCTCGACGTCCTTGAGGGCGGTGCTGGCAACCCCTCGGCAGGAGAGGATGGCGATATCCTGTAGGCGGAAGCGCTGCTGCAGCAAGCGTCCGACCAGTCGGCCAGCCAGACGCGGCTGTTCGCTGGCGTCGCGGTAGGACGTGATGCCGACACCGAGGCCTGGCAGGTCGTTGGCGGCGACGAACTCGAATTCCGGCAGTGCCCGCTGGATCACCTCTGCGATCAACGCCGGGGAACGGTAGTTGAGCAACGACCGGTAGCCGACGAAGCCCTGCGCCTGCAGCCCGAGTGGGTCGGCGCCGCGGACGTTCTGGTTGGGGTCCTCGAGCCAGAGGACATCGGCGTCATTGGGCAGAAACAGGCGCAGGGCCTGGAACCAGGCATCCTCGAAATCCTGTGCCTCGTCGACGACCAGCGTGTCGAAGTGCCAGTCGCCACTGGGGGTGTCGGCCAGCGCCTGGCCCTCGAGTTGGCGGATCGCATCGTCCCAGAAGTCCGGACTGCTCCTCATCGCCTCGAAGTCGAGCGGTAGGCCGCGGTTCTGCAGGAACTGATCGCAGAAGCCGTACCAGGTATCGACCCGCCCACCGGCATCGACCAGGTGCTTGAGGCGCTCTGCGAGTGGCCGATTGAAGCACAGCAACAGCGGGCGTTTGCCCTGCTGCAAGGCGGCGGTGTAGAAGTGCTGGGCGACCAGTGTCTTGCCGTTGCCGGCGGTGGCGAGCACGTGCAGGCGCAACGGGTCCATCTCTAGACTGGCAAGCACCTCGCGCAGCCCGTGCGAGAGCCGGGTATAGGTGCGCCGTTGCGCATCGATGTGGGCATGCACATCGGCGACGACCTCGAAGCGCTGTCGCAGGAAGGCATCGACGACATCGGCGTGATTGGTGAGGCGTGCGTCGGCAAGCGACCCAGCGGCGGGCAGGATGGTCTGGATGCGCTCGGCGAGTTGGCCGCGGGTGTGGGCGTCGACGACGCGGTCGCGATCGAGTCCCGCGGCAGCCAGGGTCGTGAGCGCATGGTCCGGGCAATAGATCAGATATTCGAGTTCGAGCCGGGCGCCCTGCCCGACCTGCTGGCTGAATTTCTGGCGCAGGTTGTCAAGCGCGCGGTGGATCTGCGCACCGACATCTTTTTGGCCGTCGCGGTAGCGCTTGACCAGCCGGCCCTGGTCTTCCTGCAGCGGCCCGTTCTTTTGCTCGATGCACAGCAGCGCGCCGGCCGCGTTCATGACGACGAAGTCGACCTCGCCGTAGAGGGTGTGACCCTTGTACTGCCGCGTCCAGTGCACGCCGTGGAAGACGGTGTAGCTGTCCGGCAAGGCGCGGCCGAGCTGGGCGAGGGTCTCGAGTTCGGGCGCATGGGCACCGGCGAGCGCGAGCTGGGTCAGGTCATCGGGGACGAGCTGGGCCATGGGATCGGGTCGCACGCGTTACCGTGAACATCCGCTGATGATGACCGAGCGCGCGGACCGAGTCGACCATCAAGGGTCGCAGCGTCAGCGCTCGAGCGCCGATGGATACCGTTCAGAACCGCGAGCACAACGAACCGATACCTGTTGGCCACCGACTCAAGCGTTTTCGGCGCACGAATGTTTGTCCTGTACCCGATCGCGTCGCATCCGATACCGTTCGAAGCCAACCCCGTCGCGCACGCTGTGCTCGACAGCCACCTGCTTGAAACCGAAGCGCTCGAACACCGGCCGGCTGAGCAGGCTGGCCTCGGCGGACCAGTGGCCGTCTGACGGTGACGGGCAGCGATCCAGTGCAGTGCGTAACAAGAGGCTCGCGATCCCCCGCCGCGCGTGACGCGGATGGACGTAGAGCGACGCAATATGCCCAGTTGGCTCGACGCCGCAGAACCCGAGGAGTCCGTCATCGTACATCGCCAGGATGGTCAAGGGATGAAGAATGAAATGCCTGAACGCCGGGCCCTGCGCATAGCCAGACCAGACGGCGATCTGCTCGGAGCTATAGTAGCCGGGCGCCAATCCCCGCACCGCTGCCGCATACAGGGCGCGCAGCTGCGAGATGTCCGGCGAAGCGGCAATGCGCAAAGCGATATCCAAGCGGGTCATGATCGGGTCGAGCGGCAACTGAGCGATCCGGGTTCCAGAGCCCCGTAGTGTACTCCGGCTCACACGCGCTTCTGCGTCTGCGTCAGCAGCAAGGCCAAGGCCGCGGCCGCGATCAGCACGAGCAGCGGAACGGCCAGCGGCGGCACCGGCAGAGGCAGGAACAGCCCGAAACCGAGCAGGAAAGCGAGCCCGAGCAGTACGCGGACCGCGGCCCGATGCGCGAGCGGGCTGGGGTAGTCGAAGCCGTCCAAGCGGATGCGCCGGCGGATCAGACCATCACCGATCGCACCGACCAGGGCGAAGGCGCCCAAGGGCCACCAGGCAAGTAGCACGACCAGGCGTTGGATCGCCAGGTAGACGGCGAACCAGATCAGATCGAGCCGACCTTTCACCCAGGGCCAGAGCGGTGTCGCGGCGAGCTTGCCGAGCTCCGGCGTCGCGCGCACCGCGGCCGCATCCGGCAGCAGCAGATCGTAGCTGGCATCGACCAGCCCGGAGCGTAGACAGAGCACCCCATACCAGCGCTGGGCGTTGGCAAAGACGACGGTGGCAGTCTCCGTGCCGAGCTGACTCGAGACCCACTGCACCTCCTGTGCGCGCATCCGGTTCGACCAATCAGCCGGCACCAGCGCCGAGAGCAGCACGAACTCCATCACCAGCAGGATGACGGCGACCGTCGTTGCCCATAGCCAGCTGGCCTGCTGCTGGCGTTCAGTGGCCATCGGCAGGCGTGCTCACAGTGCTGTTGTCCGCGACGTCCACGGGCAGGTCGTCATTCTCCGGTTCGCCCGCCATCGACACTGGGCGCTGTTTTGCCCCGGCCCCTGCCCCGCGCTCGACCCTAGCCTCGGTCGGGATCTCGTTCGGACAAGCCAATGCCTCCGGCGCCACCAGGATCGGCAGCCGTCCCTTGATCGTGCGCCCGCCCGCCAGGCGGCCGATGTATTCCAGGTTCGGCAGATGCCCGAGCAGCGCCGGCGGCAACAGCTCGCCCTCCTCCTCGATCAGGCGCTCGCCGGCGTTGCCGCTGTAAAGCAGTGGATTGTCGGCCTGGGTGCTGCTGGCCTGGGTGCGCATCAGGGTCTGCAGCCGGATCTTCGGTAGACTGTCGGTGATGTAGGTCTGGGTCTCGGCGTCGAGTACGCGCAGCGCGATCAGGTTGTTGAGGTTGGCCAGCACCTGCGTCGCCTTGGCCTGGCTGCCGGTGCGCGCGGCGAAATCGGCGAAGCTCTGGGTGGCGACGGTCAGGCGCAGCCGCGCGCCGCGACCCTTGTTGAGCAGCTGCACGAAGGGGTCGTTCATGACCTCGGCGGCCTCGTCGATGAAGACGCTGACCGGACGGTTGTCGACGCCGTAGTTGTAGCGCTCGCCGGCGACCGCGGTCAGCTCGGCGATCAGCAGCGAGCCGATGGCGCTGCCGACCATGCCGTCGGAGAGCGAGTCCAGGCCGATGTAGGCGACCGCCGCATCGTTGATCAACTGGGTCAGGCGCGTCAGCTGGCGTTGATCGGTCTGGTCGGTCTCATCCGGCGACAGCAAGGGGCCGAGCGCACCGGAGGTCAGCATCACCAGCACTGGCATCAGGCTTGCGACCATCTTCGAGAAGTGCACCCGCTCGTGCGTGTGCAAGGTGACCAGCCCGTCGATCACCGACGAGGGCCTGGATGGTGCGACGCGCTGGCGGTAGTGGCGGATCAATGCCGGCACGCGGGAGCCGCCGCGCTTTGCGTCGAGGGCTTGGTTCGGATCGAAGCCCAGATCGGAGCAGGAGAAGCCCAGATCGGAGCAGGAATCGACCGCCGTGCAATAGGCCACCAAGGCACGCTCGACCAGGGCATCGACACCGCCTTCAAGGTAGTGCCGCAGCTTGAGCAGGTTCGGGCGTTCCTCGACCAGCAGCAGACCGGCGATGACATGACTCATGGCCATCTGGCCGAAGGCCTTGAACGGGTCGGCACCGGTCTCCGAGGGCACCAGCGCGGCGATCCGGCTGGCCAGCTCCGTGTGCCGTCCAAAGGTGGCCATTGGGTCGATGCGGCAGGAGTGCTCCGGAAAGGCGGGATGGAAGGCGGCAAAGGCGTGGGGGCGTCCGGCCAACGCACAGGCTCGGCGGGCGTTGTCGCGCAGTTCACGGTCACCCTTGGGGTCGATGATCAGCACCGCCTCGCCGCGCAACACCGCCTGCGTGATCAGCAGATCGAACAGCCGCGTCTTGCCGGCGCCGGTGGTACCGACCACCAGCAGGTGCCCTTCCAGCGTGGACAGCGGCACGGCCAGATCGTCCTCGCGCGGCGCCAGACCGTGCAGCCAGTGGGCACCAATCGCCGTTGGAGACACATCGGTGAGTCGCGCCGGACCGACCCGCAGCAGGTCGTGGGCGAGCTGCGCCTGCTCGCGCTCCCAAGGGAAGCCCCGACCGAGCCAGAGCTGACCGGGAAACCGGGCCATGGTCCTGGCCAGCTGCTCGGCGGTGACGAAGGCGAGCGCCCGTCCGTTGAGATTCTTGCGGATCGCATGCAGCCGCAGCGCGCCCGGCAGCCAGGTCAGCGCCATCAGCAGCGCCACGAGGGCGAAGGCATGAAAGGCGCCGCGATGCAGCTGCCAATGCCCGGCGCTGGCGAAGGCGAAGGCGGCGAGCAGCAGCCAGAGGCCGACCGCGCGCGCCTCGTAGTTCGGCCGCCAGGGGCTGGTGTAGCGCAGGCTCATGGGCTGTCGCCGCGGCGACGGATCACCAGGTCGAGGCCGCGGGCGGAGACCCGCTCGTCGCTCAGCAGCGCATCGCGCAGCCGGTAGACACCGAAGCCGTGACGCTTGGCCAGAGACTGCAGGTCCGAGCGACTGAGCAGCCGGTCAGCGTGGCCCTCGGGAGGACTCAGGTCGCCGAGCAGCTGTGCGATCATTGGGCGATCCAGCGGCTCGACGCCGACGCGTGGCGGCGCGGCGGCGGGTGCGGCACGGTCCGCAGCTCGACAGGCTGCAGTTGCCGATGGCACCTCCGGAGCTGTTGCGGAGGGTGGCTCCGGTTGCCTGGCATCGAGCCACAGCCGGAGCGCCTCGGAACAGGCGGTCGTGAGCACGATCCAACGCGCCCCGGCACGATCCCGGACGCGGCGCATCGGTGTGCTGGGATCAGGCTCGATCAGTCCGTCGGCACTCAACGCCTCAGCCGCCGCCTGCGGCGACCAGCCGGCATCCGCGAACCAGTCGGGATAGCGCAGCCAAAACAGGCCGTCGCGCCAGATGACTGCCTCACCGCAGGCCGCTTCGAGTTGATCCAGGCAATCGAGCAAAGGGGCACTCTGCTCCAACTTGGCGCGCAGCCCGGCGAGTGCCGCTGCGGCCTCCTCGTCCCGTCCTGGGTTCTGAGCGGCGTCGGGGTCAGCGACGCTTGGCCCGGACACCGCGCCTGGCTCAGACGACGGCCTGGCATCCGCGCCCGCTTCCTCCCGTTCTTCGCCGATCACCAGCGGCACGTTGGACGCTGGAGCGACCGACTCACCACCGACCGGCTTGCTCCCTTGCGCCTCTGGCGCCGAGCGCACAGTCTCCACCGCTGAAGGAGCGCCGAACGGGAACAGCAGGGCCGGATCGCTCAGGCGCAGTAGCTGCAGCCAGACCGGCTTGCCGCTGGAGCGGGTCAGCGGCGCCGGCGCCAAACGCCAGGTCGGTCGCTGACCCACGGCGTCGTCATTGGCCACCGCAACGCCGCGCTCCAGCAGCAGCTCGGCCAGCGTGTCCGGATCGCGCGGGATGCCGGGCAATCGCTCCTCGGCCAGCAGGTCGGTCAGGTCCTGCGCAGCGGCCGGCCAGACCAGATGCAGACCGGCGTCGCGCAGCAGCCAGACGCGCGCACCGGGCACATTGACCTGCCAACGGCCGTCATGCAGCAGCCGTCGCATGGCGTCGATCAGATAGCGATCGACCGGCACGCCGACGGCGGTGTCGAGGGGGGCGAGGCGGTTGCGCTTCAGATCGCGTTCCACACTGGCGCGGTCTGCCTTGCGCACCAGTTCCACCAGCGGGCTGCGATGCGCCACGCCGGTCAGCGCGGCGAGCAAGGCACCATAGAGCTGGCGATCCGGCGTCGCGAGCCAGCGCTCGACGCGCACCGGCAGCAGCCGGCGCAGCGCCATCAGGTTGAAGCTGGCGTGCGCATGCACCTCACGGCCACTGCTCCAATGCAGAAAGTAGCGGCTCAGTCGGTGCGCCTGCGCCCAGTCGCCCAGATCGGCGTCGAGGGGCGACCAGACCAGGTGTCCGTCGCGATCGGTGGCGGTGACATCGGCGATCGCCTTGCCGGCGTCGTGCAGCAGACCCGCCAGGGTGGCCGCGGCGCAGAAGCGCGGCTCGAGCTGCAGTTGTTCGGCGCGCGGGCGATCGAGCCCGACCAGCACGCCGCGGCTCAACCGCAGGCTCTGAAAAGCAACCTCCAGGCCATGGCGCAGCAGGCCGCCGCTGCCTCGATGATGGTGCGCCTCGCTGGCCGGAATCAGGTGCACGAAGGCGGCGTAGCGGCGGATCACCGGCTCGACATAGGTCGACCAGCGCGGTGTGCCGTCGGTATCCAGCCCCAAGGCAAGCTCCCGTTCCAGGTGCGCGATTAAGTCCGCCTGGCTGGCGAGCAGTTGTTCCACCGTGGCCAACGGCAGGCCCTTGGCAAAGGGCGGATAGCGCGGGATCTCGTCGAGGTCGACCGGCGGCGGGCTGGCAAGGACGGTCTCGCGCTTCCGCGGCGGCGGGGTCGCGTCGTGCTCGGTACCGAGGCACCAGGTGAGCAGGCGCTTCATGGCCGCACCTCAGCGTCGGGGGCCAACTCCGGGAGATTGGTCGCAGACGCCGGTACCGCTGGCGCGTCCGGCGCCAGCAGGCCGTGTAACGTCGCGACGCGGCGTTCGATCTCGGTCATCAGGCGCAGTCGCCGGCGAATCTCGCCGAGGGCACGTTCCGCCTCCAGTGCGATGCTGCGCTCCCAGGCCAACATGCCGACGAAGGCCTTGCGCCCGTAGGCATCGCCGTCGCCACGGGCGATATAGTCGGTGCGCCCGCGCCGACGCACGCGGTACCACTCGATCGTGAAGCTGCCACCGGGGCGGCGCGGATCGCGCACGCGCACACCGAGGCGGGCATTGCGCAGTCCCGTGCCCTGGAGCTGGCGGGTCTCGCGGAGCCGGTTCATGGTCGCAAGTTCCAGCGTCTCCGCCTGTTGGCGCAGTTGGGCGCGGATCGGCGCGAGCCCCAAACGGACCAACGCGGGCAGGGGCAGATCCGCGCTTGCGGGTCGCGCCTCCGACCCCGCGACGACGGTGTCTGCCCACCCCTTGCTTCGGTGGGCGACCCCCTGCGGGGTCACCTGCATTGTGTGGGCCGCAGCGGCGCTTTTAGACATGGCTGTGCACCTGCCGGGTCGATTCAGGGTGGTACCACCGGTGGTGACAACGCGTCACTGCCCACAAAGAATATTCGCCGAGGCCCAGTGGTTTGCTCGCCGTTTGTTCTCGCCCCGTCCACCTCCGGTTTCGTGCGCGGGGTTCCATCTGGCAGGACTCTGCACCGGGGTCACCTGCCCTGGTGGCGGAGACTGGCGGGCGCACCGCGTACCTGCAACGCAGCGGCACTGTGCTCACAGGGATCGCTTTCAGACATTCAATCACTTGCTCACCTCGGATCATCATCGGGTCCACCTGCGCCGCGCTGACGCGGCGGCACACCTGTGGGGCCCTGGACGGCTGACAGGGACCCTAGGCTAGGCGGGGACTACGTCGAGCGCAGCGCCGAAAGCTCCGTTGAGCGCGCGCCTTTCGCGCTGTCATCCGATCCCGCCGGGCGGTCATGCTGGCGCTGTGCGCTCAGTCGTTGGCCAGTCGTTCCGAAGCCGCTCGAACGCGCTGTCGGAAACCTTGGCGGACGCCTTGGGACGCCCTCCGCGTGTCAGTCGGGTCCCGGTTCAGTCTCGGTCTGCCCTTGACGTCACCGCGCAGTCGTTCGCCAGTCGTTCACCCGTCCCTATTCCCTGATTTGAGAGGAGTCGTTGATGCAACTCGTCGGTCTTGATATCGGTTACAGCAATCTGAAACTCGCCTGGGGGCAGCGCGGCGAGGTGCCGCGGCTGCGGGTGCTGCCGGCCATGGCCGCGCCCAGGGCACAGGTCGCCGAGGCGCTGGGGATCGCCGGTCCCGATTCGCCATCGGGCACCGGCTCAGTCGCTGGTTCCGATGCCGCCCAGGGAATCGAGGTGACGCTCGATGGTGAGTCTTGGATCGCCGGTGTTCGCCCGACGCGGGTCTGCGGCTGGCAGCGCGCGCTGCACGCCGACTACCCGGCTAGCCAGAGCTATCAGGCCCTCTTGCTCGGGGCGCTGAGCCTGCTGCGCTGGCCGCGCATCGACCGGCTGGTGACGGGGCTGCCGGTGGCGCAGGCGCTGGACCCGGCGCGGCGTGAGGCGTTGCGTGCGCGTCTGCGGGGGCGGCATCACACGCCGTTCGGGGTAGTCGAGGTGGCCGATGTGCGGGTGCTGGCGCAGCCGATCGGCACCTTCGTCGATGTGTTGATGCACGCCGACGGCACCGTCGTGGATCGGATCAGCGAGGGCACGGTGCTGGTACTCGATGTCGGCTTCTTCTCGGTGGACTGGGCGCTGTTGGTTAGCGGCGATCTACGCCGGACCAGCACGGGGACGAGTCTGGAGGCGATGAGCGTGCTGATTGAGCAGGCGGCAGGACGCATTGGGCGCGAGCACGGCGGTCAATCACCGGTCGCCGCGATCGAACGGGCGCTGGCCGAGCAACGCTCGACGATCCTCGTGCGCGGCAGCCGCGTTGCCGTCGCGCCTGCATTGGAGCAGGCCGCGGCGGAGCGGGTGCCGGTGGCACTGGAGGCGCTCCGTCAGGACCTGCGGCGCGAGCACACCGAGGTCGATCTGATCTTGCTGACCGGGGGCGGCGCGCGCTGGTTCGAGCCCGCGCTCGGTCGGCTCTTCCCCGGCGTGCCGCGGCACCGGCCCACGGACCCGGTCACCGCCAACGCCAGCGGCTACTTCCACTATGCCGGGCGCTGATGCGCTGCGGGTGCAGGTGCAGCTGAGCGGCTTGGCGCATCCGGAACTGTATGGAGCGCTGCGCGACCTGCCGCCGCGCCGCCGGGCCGATCGGCTGCGACAGCTGGCCTTGCTGGGTTTGCAAGGTGTGGGTTTGCAGGGTCTGACCGGCGGAAGCGTCCCCGCCGTCACGCCAGAAGACCCTGCCGCGGAGGCACGCCAGGCGTCCGATCGACGCCGCGAGCAACTGCTGGCGGGGTTGGATCTGGTGGACTGATCGGGCCGCCCCAAACCACGCGCAGTGTCACATCGGTGACTGTCGCCCTGTTGGGTGCGAACAGAAGCGTCACCGATGTTGCGTTACCGCCCGATGGCGGCTGCGCGGTCGATCGCTCCGGGCTTAGCCTCTGGGACAAGTCAACCCCAACGGCGCGAAAGGAGCCGATTCATGATCCCGATTCCCGACCATACCCTGGAAAAGATCCACCATCTGAACCGCACCTATTTCACGCTGGTCCACGATCTGCTGCAATTCACCGAGCCACGCCTTATCGAGGCGCTGTTCGGGCTCGATACCACCCTCTGTCGCTGGCTCGCGGTCGCCAGTCCGCAGGCGATCGAGCAGTTGGCGACCACACCGGGCCTGGTGTATGTGCCGCGCTTGCCCAAGGATCCCGGTCCGCTGCTTGCGGCCCTCGGTGCGGACACCACCCGGGATGTCGCCAAGCTGCACCTGCTGCTGCATCACGTCAGCGACGGCGAGCAGCCCGAGGTGGCGGGACCAACCGCATGATTCTGGAGCGCCATGCCCGCATGCGCCTGGCCATCGAGCTGATCGCCCGGCACACGCGCCTGTCCATCGTGCATCACGAGACCGGGCTGCCACGGCAGTCGCTGCGCGAGCTGTACCGCGAGTACCACGGTGTCTCGGCACCATCGGGCCAACTGCCGGCCCTCGGCGGGGCCATGATCGGCACGCGCCGGGAACAGATTCAGGCCACGCTGTTCGCGGCGCTGTATCAGCACTGCGGCGGCCACCGGCTGATCCGTTCCCTGCCCGGTCCGCGCAGCCGCAGTCTGTATGCGGCGATCGAGGCGCATGATCAGTGTCAGAGCCTACTCGGCGCCACAGCGAGTCTGGGCATGACCCGTTGCTGGGTGGTCAGCTGCGATCTGCAGGTCGGCGCCGCGCGCCTGCTCGGCTGTCTGACCTGCGAGGTGCCCTATCTGATCGCCGATCAGCTGCGCTTCAATGACGCCTGCCCGATCTGTGCGCTCTATCGCGCACCCCGCCGACCGTCGACGTTGCAGCCCCACCGGGACACGCAAGACGAGGCCTTTGCCCGCGCGCTGCTGTTGCCCGAGGAGCGCGGCTTTCAGCGCTGGCAAGGTCAGCTGCGCCGGCCGCCGACGCGCGGACGGTATTCAGCCACTCCGGACGCACCGCGGGCCCGTCCCTGCACCGCGGCGTTCACCGATCCGCGTGCTTGGAGCTGATGCCGTGGGCGATCACTGGCGGGCGCAGCTCGCCGGTCAGGGTCTCCAGCATCCGTCCCAGACGTCGATCCCAGCACAGTTGGCGAGCGCGGTGAAAGGCTTGGTCGCTGAGGTCAGTTCGAGCAGGGTGTCGGCGTCGATGGGCGTTTGACGCTGCGAATCGGCCAGACCGGCGCACTGCTGGAAACGCGCCACGCCGTTCCGAATCACCAGGACGGCCAACCCAGGGTTCGCGCCCTGATCAATTCGCCCGTCGGTGGCTTGCAAGCGCCGTCAGCAGTCGCGGGTATGGCCCATGGGTTAGGATGCGCCCCTGTCTTGAGCGCCGCTGGCGACTCGGCTGACACTGAAGGTCGCCGATCATGCCCCGATTCCGACAGCCGTGTCACCCGCGCCTGGTTTTCCTATTCGACCTGCCCTCGGTATGCCCCGTCTCATCCTGCATCTCGACTTGGACGCGTTCTATGCCGCGATCGAGCAGCGCGATCATCCCGAATGGCGCGGGCGCGCGCTAGTCGTCGGCGCGGCACCTGGCGGTCGCGGCGTGGTGGCGACCTGCTCCTATGAGGCACGCCGCTATGGCGTGCACTCGGCGATGCCGATTGGGCGGGCAGCCCGGCGTTTGCCCCCCGACACAATCTATGTGAGGCCGGACATGGCGCGCTATGCGGCTGTCTCACGGCAGGTGATGTCGGCCTTAGGCGCCCTCTCGCCGGTGATCGAACCAGTCTCGATCGATGAGGCCGTTCTGGATGTGAGCGGACTCGGGCGCCTGGTGGGACCACCAGAGGCCGTTGGTCAGCGCGCCAAGGCGCTGGTGTTCGAGGTCGTCGGGCTGACGGCCTCGGTCGGTATCGGGCCGAACCGATTGATCGCCAAGTTGGCTTCGGAGCGCGACAAGCCGGACGGACTGACGGTGGTGCCGCCCGAGTCGGTGCAGGCGTTCCTGGACCCGCTGCCGCTGACGGTGCTGCGCGGGCTCGGGGTACGCACGGCACCCAAGCTGACGCGGTTGGGGCTGGAGACGGTCGCCGACGTGCGCGCCCTGCCGCTGGTGTCGCTGCGGCAACTGCTCGGGGCACGCCAGGGCACGGCGATCTATCAGCAAGCGCGCGGGCTGGCCGAGGATCGGGTCGAGCCCGGACGCGCACGCAAGTCGATATCCAAAGAGACCACCTTCCAAGAGGACGTGACGGACCCAGCGGTGCTGCGCGAGACGCTGCGCTGGGCGGCGCAGGAGGTCGGCTATGTCGCGCGCCACGGCGGCTATCTGGGCACGGTGGTGACGCTGAAGGTGCGCTTTCGCGGTTTCGAGACGCATACGCGCTCGCAGACGCTGAGCGGGCCAAGCGCGGAGGACCGGACGCTGTTCGAGACGGCCTGGCGCTTGTTCGAGACGGCCGGCTGGGGAACCCGACCGGTGCGATTGATCGGGCTCGGGTTGAGCGGCTGGCCGGAGACCTGTGACACCGCGATCCAGCCCGATCTATTCGCCGAGATCGCCCCCTGCGACCCATCCCCCATCGCCCCATCGACCAGCGCCCCAACCACCAAAGGCGCACGCCTGACCGAGACGTTGGACGCGATCCGCGAGCGCTTCGGCGCCGGCGCGATCCAGCGCGGACCCGGACGGCGGCATCCTTGATACACGCACGCAATCAACCTCCGGAGGAGTCCCGCGCATGGGCACGCTGACGAGCCGGATCACACTGCGCGACAGTAGGCCGGACGATTGGGCCGACCTGGCCACTTTGTATCCGCAGGCCTTCCCGGAAGAGGATCTGTTGCCCCTGGTGCAGGCGTTGTTGGCGCAAGTGCCCGATGTTCTGTCGTTGGTCGGCATCCTCGATGCCCGTGTGGTCGGGCATGGGCTGTTCACGCCCTGCAGGGTCATCGGGCATTCTGGCGAGGCGGCGCTGCAGGGCCCGCTCGCCGTTGCACCTGCGTATCAGCAACAAGGCGTGGGAACTGCACTCGTCCAGACTGGCCTGCAACGGCTCGCTGCCGGGGGCGTGCGCCAGGTGTTCGTGTTGGGTGACCCGGCCTACTACCGACGCTTTGGCTTCCGGCCGGAAACCGCGGTGGTGCCGCCCTACCCGCTGCCGGCCGAGTGGACCGGCACATGGCAATCCCTTCCCTTGGGTGATGCAGCACCGCTTGGCCCAGGCTCGCTCGCCCTGCCCGGCGCCTGGCTGCAGCCGGCACTGTGGGCACCCTGAGCCCAAGAGGCCCTGCCGAACCGAGCTGGCGTTCGACACGGCACGCCTGTCGGTATTCAGCCCACGTACGAGCGAGGAATGACTCGGCTACCCGGTCTTCCTGCAAGGTCGCCTCGACCTCGCTCACCGGCAGCGTCAGCACCGCCCGCAGCGGAAAGCGCTCGGCGAGCCTCTAACTATCCCCTGGTTCGCTCTACACACAATTGGAGCTCTCGGTCGCTCGTTTCCCCGTCGGATACTCCACAGGATTCAGGTCCCCGCAGGCGTCGTGCGGGCGCCCAATCGATAGGAGCGGGGCGTCTGGCCTGCCCAGCGCTTGAAAGCCCTTGTGAAGCCGCTTTGCTCGGCGAAACCCGTCAGGAATGCCACTTCGGCAAGACTGTAGGCAGTTTC
>Ga0316193_10001624_pt1 | contig 15345 bp, 9 predicted proteins | sample MerIslsedime2_MG_FD_207735 | JGI IMG/M metagenome (GOLD analysis project Ga0316193, IMG submission 207735) | Coastal sediment microbial communities from Maine, United States - Merrow Island sediment 2 | ecosystem: Environmental > Aquatic > Marine > Coastal > Sediment | place: USA: Maine...
CGGCCTTTGATCTAAAACTCAGCGGCGGGCGGGGCGCTGTTTTATTGCAAAATCATTTAGAACGGCTCAATGTTATTTTATCCGGAATGGACAATTGGGTCGGAATCAATCGGGATATCCTCGCCCGTGATTCTCAAAGTGCCAAGGAAATGATGCATAAGCTGAGGACCCATCAGGAACGGGTTGATCAGATGAAGACCGTATTAAAAACGACGATTTCCGGAGCTGTTGTCAAACTCAAAAAGAAACTCAATGTCGATGTGAACCGCTTTTTCGATATCCATTCCGGTGAAATTATCAAAAAGATTTTTACGTTTATAAAAGATTACAAAGGCCTGACCCAGCCGGTGAAGGGAAAAGCAGATTTACCCGGTATTTCCAAAACCATGTACCTGGGCTATCAGGATTTTAAACAATCTCTTGATAAATTTATTACCGAAGACATAAACCCGGAGGTCATCCGTTTCGTTAAAATGCAGGAAAAGGAAATTGGAACGTATTTTGAAACGATTACGCGGCCTTACAATGCGATGCTTTCAGACGCCTATGATGAGTATATTCGCATGATGAAAAAGCTCGGTGTGTCTTTGAATATTGAAGGGCAGCCGAAGATTGAGTTGCCGGATATGGTTGCCCAGCTGCAACAGTCCGGACTGAATCCACCCAAACTGGTGACAACAATGCATTATTCAGCCAGAATCAAAACGGCTGCAATTCTGCGCCTCGGTGTATACAGCCTCCAGCGGAATTTAAAAAAAATACTGAAAAAGCCGGCCGGTAAACGAGCGGAAGTTTTCCGCCAGGCGCTGCGTGGCGGTACCCAACAGATGAAACGCGAAACATTAAAGTCGGTCGTGGAGCAGCTGAAGGATTTCCGAGAAAACTTAAAGTTTGCCTTTTTGCTTAAGCTTGTCGAAAAATTCGCTGAAAATTTATCAGATCTGATGATCGATCGTTTCCAACTGTTTTTTACAGATCTTAGCGCTGTGGCCAACCGATTGGACAGCACCAAAACAGACAAACAGCACACTTCAAAAATTTTAGAAGAAATGGAACAGCGGGCTGCGGAGGTTAAAGGCAGTATCGGGCATTTGCGTCGCCGGATCGAGCAGGCGGAATAGATCATCTCCCGCAAAAATGTTACAAAAGTCGTGCGCTATATTTTCGTTCAGTTGAATTCTTTAAACAACACCATGTCTGTGGTGTCAGGTGTCAGTGTTCAGGTGTCAGAAAACTGCTGACAAATTGCGGACTCTGATGATTCTATTCGTCTTCGAGTTCGTGATCCTGACACCTGTCACCCGAAACCTAATTATTCCTGACACTTAAAATAAAGCGAATTTATATTGATAAACTCAATCCGTATTTAATAAATTACTTATGGGACACATCACTATCTTCGGCTTCCCGGCTTTTTAGTTTTTCCAGATTTTCCTTGGCAAATTCGATCGAAGCATCGAGGGTAAGTGCCATCTCATAATATCGAATGGCTTTTGCGGGTTGGCCCATATCGCGATAATTTGAAGCGATATTGGCATAATCAATCGCTGATGATGGATCCAGCTGAATGACCGTTTTGAAATTTTGGATGGCCGCCTCGTGCTCTTTTAATTTGAAATGGCAGAATCCCATCAGATTGTAGATATCCGTTCTTTCCTGATCCAGTTCTTCACCTTTTTTGAGTACACTCAAGGCCTGCCGGTATTGTCCCATATCTTTTAAAGCCACCCCCATATATGAGTAGATGCTGGGAACATCCTGTTCATTGGGTTCCAGATTCAAGGCCGTCTCCAAATAGGTCAGCGCTGTCTTGGGATCACCCAGCGCAATATGACAGGACCCCAGATAAAATTTGACATAATATTTTCCGGGAAGTTCTTTATCGATTTTACCCAGCTCGGCGATAGCTGCCTGTGGACTCCGGTTATCTGCGATGTGTTTGCTTGCAAACATGCCGACACTGGTCCCCAATGCCCGTTCCCTGAAGTGCGCTCCCGGTATGATGGTATAAAATGCGGGAATTTCAAGGTCCGGGTGCATCGTGTTGATGAGGAATACATCCATTCCAATAGGAGCCAGGGCGGCCAGGCAGTTTTCGATTTCGATTTTTATATTATCATCCGATAGATCCGGCAGTGCCTTAATATCAATCATTTTTCCCGGGTTCATGACATAGTCGGCATCCGCCAGGTCTGTAAATTTGGGCAATCCGCTGGCCACATAATTGGCAGCTGTGTCAAAATCACCCGCCAGCTGCGCCACTTCGGTAAGCGCACGGCTAAAAGCCTTCTGGGGGTCCGGGGTCGTGCCGGCGGTCCAGACAATTTCGCTGAGTTTCGGGAATGTGGCCGGATCGTATGCCAGGACACCGACGCTGGGAATGCCGGTATCAAGGGTGAAATCAGAGGCAAAAAGTTTAACTCCTGCGTTGCGATATTTGCCGATCATTTCAACCACCAGCGGATCGGTGGCGGATTCGGCCCGAATGGCCGGAACTTTCAAACGTTTGTGGCTGATGACTGCGGACGTGTGCCTTTCGATGATTTCACAAATTCCCTGGCTGATCGCTTCTTCCGTGCAGTTGCCTGCAGATGGGCCATTGAATTCATTAATGGAGAAAAACCAGTCAAAAGGCACCAGGATTTCTTTTTTGCGGGTCAGGTTATAAGCCCAGGTCCATTTCAGGGGTAAATTTTCAAAGATTTTGCGGGCAGCCGGCAGATCATCCGATTCATCGTGGACCGACTTGGCAATCATATCAAAGGGGATGACCGTTTTTTTATCCTTAATATTACGAAACCGTTCAGTAAAAAAATTTTCTGGGTTTTTTACAAAGCTGAAAAAACTGAACCGTTCAGCCAGCTCCATCACCGCACTGGCTTCGGATTGGCTTGGGGTGCCGCCTTTGCCCATCTGCTTCTTTGTACCAATGATGTCATAGGCGTCTTGGCCGCATACGCTGAAATAAATCGGGATATCCAGCCGACCATTGTCGATGCGGATGGTCCGTTTCAATATATCCAGATTCACTTTTTTCAATTTTTCCTTAAAGCGCTTGACCGTATCTTCCGGGGACAAAATTTTATCCTGATCAAAGGTATACGTTTTGTGAGCATCATTTAACTCAACTCGAAATTTCATAAATTTTCTCCTGAATATCAGATTTCAGCTATCGCAATACGTACAGACCAGCGTTAAGAATTATCTAAATAAAATATAGATTGACCGCTTTTTGACAATTTGATATGAAAACGGTCTCTTGTGGGGATGTAGCTCAGATGGGAGAGCGCGGCGTTCGCAATGCCGAGGTCAGGGGTTCGATCCCCCTCATCTCCACCACATTTTTAAATCATTTATCTGAATAGATTATACTTCTTTATTCAATAGGTTAACCGGGATAATGAGCCGGGCGTTCACGTCTTTTCACAAACCACCGTTTTCCCGATTCCCATTTCCCATCTCTGGCCAACCGGTTAAATCCAAATGATTCGGGATTTTTCCGGGTAAGTCAAACTGCCACAATGTGATAAATACAACCGAATGCTATTAGCTGAATTTTTTTTTGATGTCAACTGAAGATGTGTTTGGCTCAAGAATCTGTAATAAAATAATTGGGTTGACCGGGCTCAGAGGGCTGCTTTCGAGATTGCAAGACCTTTGACCATGCTCGGATCACCAGGGCCTTAATATTTTTTTTTACAAAAATGATAACAAGGCCTCTTGAATATTTTGCAGGTAATGCTTAAGATATGTGTTAATAAATTATGCTAATCGAGGGGAGGCTACATTTGCTCTTTTGATATCCTCTCGTTAAGGGTAGCTCCTAGGTTCATCTGCGAGCTGCCCTTTTGGTTTTTCTGAGAGCCTTCCATTGACTTTTTTCCATATCCAATGATATCCACAACTCTGTCCGTCTTGCGGACGCAAAGATGGTTTTTACCTCCTGCTAAGTTGACATACCGTTTTTTTACAGTTAAATGGGTTTGCTATGGACGTGTTTTTAAATGAAAAAAATCATGCTGTTCGTCGTTCGGTTCGCGCATTCTGTCAACGAGAGTTGATGCCGATCGCCAAAGATCTTGACCTTGAAGCCCGGTTTCCTTGGGAAGTGGTCGAAAAGATGGGTAAGTTAGGTTACTTCGGAATCCAAGCCCCCAAGGAATTTGGCGGTGCCGGGATGGATGCCATAAGCTATGTCATCGTAATTGAAGAAATTTCGCGAGCCTGTGCGGGTCTCGGACTTTGTTTAACCGTTCATTATGGGGTTGGCGTCTATCCCATTATGGTCTTTGGTACTGACGAGCAAAAAGAAAAATGGGTTCCGCCACTTGCCAAAGGCGAAAAGATCGGGGCTTTCTGTCTCACAGAGCCCAATGCGGGTACGGATCCGGGTGGAATTGAAGCAACCGCTATTCGTGACGGTGATCACTACGTCGTTAATGCCAACAAGGTTTTTGTAACAAACGGTGGTGTTGCCGATGTTTGCCTGATTTTTGCACGCACGAACGCCGAAGGCGGCCACAAGGGAATCAGTGTGATAGTCGCTGAGCGGGGCACTCCCGGATTTGTGGTCGGGGATCTTGAGGACCTTTGCGGTATGCGTGCAAATCCGGTGAGTTCGATTCGACTTTATGATTGTCGTGTACCGGTGGATAATTTAATTGGAAAAGAAGGTATGGGTTTGCACATCGGCCTAAAAGCGCTGGATACCGGCAGAATGGGAGTTGCCGCCCAGGCCCTCGGGATCGCCCAGGCCGCTTTCGACGAAGCGGTGCGGTATGCAAAAGAACGCCACCAGTTCGGTGTGCCAATTGCAAAGCATCAGGCGGTGCAGATGATGATCGCGGACATGGCTACACAGATTGACGCTGCACGTCTCATGGTATACCGGGTGGCGTTAATGAGCGATCAAGGTAAGACGCTTTCCCAGGCCGCGGCCATGGCCAAACTTTTTGCTTCAGAAACGGCCTGCAACGTGACGGACATGGCTGTTCAGATCCACGGCGGTTACGGTTACTCCAAGTCATACCCTGTGGAGCGGTATTACCGCGATGCCAGAGTCACCCGGATCTATGAGGGTACCTCTGAAATTCAGCGAGTCGTTATCGCCAGAAGTGTATTGGGTTCTAAATGACAGGGGCCGGCCGGGCCCAAGCCCAACCCATCAGGCAATCGGCTTCCTGAGCCGAATATCATGAGGCCAGCGGATGAAATTAAACATTATTGTGTGTGTCAAATCAGTTGTCGTCAGTGCGCCTGAAGGACGGGTGGTTCGATCACCTGAGTTTTGCGAGTTAAATCCTTATGACAGGCCTGCTCTGGAAATAGCACTGAATTTGCGGGAAGATTACGGGGGGGCAGTGACAACTGTTTCCATGGGCCCGGAATCATCTGAGATTGCTTTGATCGAAACGATGGCATTAGGCGTTGATCGGAGCATATTGCTTTGCGATTCCGCACTTGCCGGTTCAGACACACTCGCTACCGCAACGGCTCTTGGCGCTGCGATCAAAAAACTAGCTCCCTTTGATTTAGTTCTTTTCGGCATTCGAACTGCAGACAGTGATACCGGGCAGGTCGGTCCTCAAACTGCTATCTTGCTGAATCTACCCTTATTAACCTGGGCCTATTCTATCGAGCCGGCGGAAAATGAGTTCTTTGTCGAGCGCAGAGCCGATGGGTTCAGGGAAAAGTTTGCACTCCCGTTGCCGGCAATGGCGACGGTTCATCCCGGCTCGATTCAGCCCAGAGATGTTGGGCTTTATGGAATCGAATCTGCCTTCGCAGCGCGTAAGGTGGAATTTTGGAATCTGAAAGAACTGGGGTTGTCTCCTGAACAGGTTGGGGAGCCGGGATCCCCGACACAGGTGATTTCTTTAAAACGAGTCAAAAAGGTTAGAAAATGTAAGTTTTTAACGGGTTCGGCTGAGGAGCAAGCGCAAGACCTTGCCAGGCTTTTTGTCGATACCGGTTTAGTCGGATAATTTTTAAAGATCACGCTTATGTCAAACCGTGCTGAAAAAGAAATATGGGTTTTTGGAGACTTAAGGAATGAGAGGTTTTTCGGGTTTGGTCTCAATGTATTGGCCAAGGCCCGGGAAGTGGCTCAATCCGTGCCGGCTAAAGTCGTCATGGTGCTGATCGGATTGTCCGATGTTGATGAATGCGAAATTGATCCGGTCTTGCAGGCATTCATTCCGCTGGCAGCGGCTGAACAATTATGTCTTGACCACGGTGCAGATAAAGTTTGCGTTTTAGATGTAACCGGCCTGAGTGTGCCAAGAGCTGACATCTACGGACATGTCCTGTCAGAAGCCGTTTTGAAACATAAGCCCATGTTGGTACTGTTTGCACTCACTGATTTTGGCAGGGAGCTGGCTTCGAGAACTGCCGGTCTCAGAAATGCTGGATTATTGGCGGATTGTTTGGATTTGAGAATCGAAAACGGTGAGGTAATCGCCTCTTCTCCTTCGTGGGGCGGTGAAATCATGGCTGAATTGACATTCGCAGACAAAGATAAAACCGGATTTGCAACGGTCTCGCCCCGTGTGCATCGTGCCGTGAAAGCTCACGGTGCACCGGGCGTTATTGAGCGGACACATGTAGAATGCCCAGACATTACTAACGGTATTAAATTCTTATCGACTGAACTCGAACCTGCCGAGCACCGAAAACTGGAAGAAGCGGAAGTCGTGGTTGTCGGTGGGGCAGGACTCGGCAGCATGGATGATTTTGGTCTGGTGAGAGAACTGGCTGCCGCCATGGGCGGTGAGGTGGGTGCAACGCGCCCGCCGGTGCTCCAGCACTGGGTGGATAAAGAACGTTTGATCGGACAGACAGGAAAGCATGTTCGACCCGGTTTACTCCTATCCGTCGGAACGTCGGGAGCGGTTCAGTATACCGCGGGGATTGCTGAGGCCAGAACAATCGTTGCCATCAACCGTGATAAACGCTCACCGATATTTCAGATTGCGGATTTTGGGATTGTAACCGATGCCAGGGCATTTTTACCGATACTCACAACCAAGGTCAAACAGGTTGTGATGCGCAAAATAGCAGACGTTTTATGTGAGCAGAAGGGCAGTGCTTCAGGGGAAGGGTTCGGCGCGAAGGTGTGCAAACTTCGAGAGGCCCAAAATTGGTCTGTGGAGGATTTGGCTAAGGCAACCGGCCAAACTCCGGAATTTATCGATCAGGTCGAAAATGAGAAATTTTCTCCTTCGGTGGGTTTTTTGCTCATGCTGGCAAAGGCATTTGATGTCAATCCGGGCACATTCCTCAGTAAAGCGGAAAAGGATATCATTCAGGATCAAAGATCCAAGGCCTTCGTGAAACGCACACGGAACTATTCTTACCAGGCGCTCACGCCGCATGCCGAAAGTGATCATCTGCGAGCGTTTATGATCACCATCGAATCCAGACAGATCCACAAACCGGTGGAATACAAGCACGAAGGCGAAGAATTCATTTATGTTATGGAAGGGGAACTTGAAGTCATGCTGGGAGGCAAAGCCCATCACTTGAAGACGGATGAGTCGATTCACTTTAACTCCGATATTCCCCACAAGCTAAAAAGTCTTTCCAACGAAGATACCCGCTGCTTGGTGATTCTCTACACCGTCTAAGCGGCTTTTTATTCATCTGGGTTTGAGCAGTGTTGGATTTTTATTTATTCCCAACAATTTGTAACCTTTAAGTCTAAAATGAATCTTTACAGGGGTGACTTGGACTTGTCCAGGTTACCTCAGCGTAAGTACGTCATAGTGCTTCATTCTGACCTCCTTTCACGGGTGGTTCATTTCGATGGGCCACCCTTTTTTTAGACGCCTAACCAAAACGCTTTCATCTGGAGAAAATACGCATGCGGGTCTCTATTGGGCCATTCGCGAATAATGATATAAATTATTGCATTTCTTAAAGAATTTGATTATGATGCCATTGAGTTTTTCCGGACGGACCGGTGCTTGTGTTTTGAGCTGATGTAAGAAATGCAGGGGTTGTTCGAGGGATTTAGCCAGAATTGGACTTCAAGTTTTTGATAAATAATACAAGAGGTTAGAAATTATGGAACCGACAGCCGAAGTTGAGCGCAAGACCAAAGAGACGGCAATTCGGGTCAGTCTGAAGTTAAATGGCAGCGGCCAGTCTGAAATATCGACCGGTATACCCTTTTTTGATCATATGCTTATTCTGTTCGCCGTCCACGGATTTTTTGATCTGGGCGTAAAGGCTAAAGGCGACCTGAAGGTTGATTTTCACCATACGGTTGAAGATGTGGGTCTTGTGCTGGGCGATGCTCTTGATCAAGCACTTGGAAACCGCAAAGGCATTAAACGATTCGGCCATGCCGTAACGCCGATGGATGACGCCCTGACTGCCGTCACCGTGGATTTGTCGAAACGCCCTTTTTTGGCTTACCATGTCCCCGCTTTAACAACTTCATCCACGGGTATTAACGTCTCATTAGCAAAAGAATTTTTCAGGGCCTTTGTCAATCGGGGCGGCTTAAACCTTCATATTAATGTATCCTACGGTGACAATGAACATCATATCATTGAATCCATGTTCAAGGCGCTTGGCAGAGCTTTAGATCAGGCGACTGCCAGGGATGAACGGATCAAGGATGTTCGTTCCTCAAAAGGCACATTATAGTGTTTAGTATTTAGTGTTTGGTGTTTAGTATTCGCAAATTAAGATCCGAGCACTAAAATTCTAAACACCAAACACCAAATACTAAATACCAATCACCCCACCATGATTATTATTCCGGCTGTTGATATAAAAAGTGGAAAATGTGTCCGGCTGCTTCAGGGCCGCATGGACGACGAAACCGTCTATTCGGATGATCCGGGAGCGATGGCCGCAAAATGGGCCGGGCTCGGTGCCCGGATGATTCATGTTATCGACCTGGATGGTGCGTTTGCCAAAAGTCCGCAAAATATGGCGTCCATCCAGAAAATATTACAAGCAGTGAATGTGCCGATTCAACTGGGGGGAGGGATTCGCAACGAAGAAACCGTAGATCAATACCTGGATATGGGTGTCAAACGCGTTATTATCGGCACTGAGGCCATAAAAAAACCGGCGTTTGTCAAAAAGGTCTGTAGCGCCCATCCGCAACAGGTCGTGGTGGGCATCGATGCGCGCAATGGGAAAGTCGCGATTGACGGTTGGACTCAGACCACCCGGGTTGATGCGATTGACCTTGCCCGGGAGTTTGAAGATTGTGGCGTTGCCGCCATTAATTTTACCGACATTCAGCGGGATGGAATGCAGAGCGGTCCGAATCTGGAGGCAACCCGTCGTTTGGCTGAAGCCGTGTCAATCCCGGTGGTGGCTTCCGGCGGGGTTTCATCAATTAAGGACGTGAAGAATTTGTTGGCGCTTCAAGCGTCAGGGGTGATCGGCGTTATCATCGGCAAGGCATTATACAGTGGCGCACTGGACTTGAAAGCGGCATTGGATTTAACGCTTCATCCGAATTCCAATGTTGATTAAATAAGGTCTATGGTTAAAATTGTCCTTGACAAATCTTAAAGATCAAATTATGTTTTCCGTTTAACAATTTCTTATACAGGGGAGCCATAAGTAATCAGACTTATGGTAAATTTTTCAGGGCAATTCAAATTAGCAAGTCGGGCAAATGTGAAATTTGAAACGCTTCATTCCATCTAAGATCCTTCCGTGTGTTTATACTTCCCTGTTCCATTAATTATGGAGGTTGCTGTATTTGGCAATTTTTATCCCTGAAGATAAGATTTTAGAAATAAAAAATGCGGCTGATATAGTGGAAATGGTATCAGAAGTTGTTCATCTGAAAAAGGCAGGGAAAAATTTTGTCGGGCTATGCCCTTTTCACACGGAAAAAACACCTTCATTCACCGTCAGCCCGGAAAAGCAGATATTTTATTGTTTTGGTTGCGGCGCCGGCGGAAATATATTCAGCTTTTTGATGAAAAATGACGGGTTGGCGTTCCCGGAGGCGGCGCGATCTCTGGCCAGAAGATACGGTATTGATGTTCCCAGGCGCAGCCTGACGCCTGAACAGAAAAAACGGATGGGTGAAAGAGAAAGCCTGCTCAAGATCAATCGGCAGGCGATGGATTTTTTCAGCCGGGCGTTACGCCGTGGTGCATCCGGCCAGACGGCAATGGCCTATCTTAATAAAAGAGGCCTGTCATCGGAAATCATCACCCGCTTTAACATTGGCTATGCGCCCAAGGGGTGGGACAATCTCTTAAATTTTTTTTTAAAAAAGGGTGTGCCGCTTGCTCGAGTCGAACGCTCAGGCCTGGTTTTACCTAAAAAGGATGGACGCGGCTATTATGACCGTTTTCGGGAGCGTATCATATTCCCCATAATTGATGTTAATCAGGCAGTGATCGGGTTCGGGGGCAGGGTAATGGATGATGCCTTGCCCAAATATCTTAATTCCCCCGAAACCTCGGTTTACAGCAAAAGCCGCTCTTTGTATGGGCTTCACCTTTCAAAGGACAAATGCCGCAAAGCTCAAACTGTCTATATCGTTGAAGGATACCTTGATTTGCTGATGCTTCACCAGCACGGTATCGAAAATGCGGTTGCAACTCTGGGAACGGCACTGACGGCGGATCATGTGCGCATGCTGAGCCGATACGTTCCGCGCATGATCCTGGTCTATGACTCCGATGAAGCCGGGATTCGATCTGCCTTGCGCTGTATCGACACCTTTTGGAAGGAGCATGTGGATTTCAGCCGGGGCGATGTATTCCGTGAAGAAAAAGCGGATACCCATATCCTGGTACTGCCGGACGGACATGATCCGGACTCATATTTGCGAGAAAAAGGCGTTGCGCCATTTGAAAAAGCAGCCAGTCATGCACCGGGAATTATTTCATTTTTGATTGAGCAGTCCATCGGCATGCACGGGCTTTCGACGGAAGGTAAAATCCGTGTTGTTACCGATTTGAAAGGCCCGCTGGCGGCTATAAATGATAATGTGGCCAGGGCGTTATACATCAAGCAACTCGCCGAGCGGATCGGTCTTGAAGAAAATATTATATTGGAAAAGGTTCGAGAAGATTCTTCTGAAAAAGGAAAAAAGGATATTCGCAGGCAAAAAAACAATACGGATCAGAAGGGAAGCCGGCTGGAGCAGCAAATTATTGCCATGATGCTTCAGTTTCCCGCCATATTATCTGAAATTAAAAAATATAAGGTTATTGAATTCATTGAAAACCGCAATTTACAATCTATTGGCAAGACGATTTTAGAACACCAACTATCTTCCGTTGAACAAATTTCCGAGTTATTAAGCCGTATTGATAACCCCGAACAGCACCGCCTGATATCGGCCCTGGCGATGGTTGAAGAATCCTGGGATGAAAGCGGTTGCATGAATTTGATTATTCAATTTGTGAAAAAAGGCCGAAGACGTCAAGATCGTCAGATCCTTGATCAGATCAAAGCGGCTGAAAAAGAAAATGACCAGGAAGCGCTGAACCGGTTATTAAGAGAAAAACAAAAACTGGCCGTCCGTAGCCAAAACCAACATCTGGTGTGACAGACAAAAAAAATGGCTGGTCTGGGCTTGACTATGCTCATTTAACATATAGATTTTATAAAGCATATTTTTTAATTTAAACCGCTCATTTTAGGTGGTGATATTCGCTGACGAAGCGGGGCTGAATACTTGATTTTTCCGGAGGGCAAGATTTTATGGCAAAGAAATCTGCTACAAAAAAGGAAAGCGCCAAAAAACCTGCAAAAAAAGTGGGGGCAAAACCAGATCGCAACAAAAGCGCCAAAAAAAAAGCTGGGGTAAAGACAGCCCCCAAAAAAATTATAAAGGCGAAAGTTGTGGCAAAGAAGACCCCAAAAAAAACAAAGACACCCAGGGCAACTGCAGTAAAGGCCAAAACAACAGCGAAAAAGCCAAATACAACTTCGAAGGCGGCCAAGGCAGTCAAAAAGGGTGTTAAAGCAACATCCAAAAAAATTGCAGTGAAACCCAAGAAAGTCAGGGCATCCGTAAAAATGGCTAATGCACCGGCAAAAAAGACCAAGACAACGGCCCAAAAAGCCAGGGCAAAGTCCCAAAAAGCCATTAAGAAATTGCTGGCCAAGGGCAAAAAACAGGGATTTTTAAGTTACGACGAAATTAACGAATTGTTACCTGCAGAAATGCTGTCTCCCGAACAGATTGACGAAACCCTTATCATGTTCGATGAAAACGAAATCGAAGTCGTCGATGAGAAGACCAAAAACAAACTGATTACCAAGAAAAAGAAAAAGGAAAAAAAACCGGTAACCAAAGGAATTTCGGATACGGATTTCGGCACGGTGACGGATCCGGTGAAAATGTATTTGCGGGAAATGGGTCTGGTGACCCTTCTCAGTCGCGAAGGGGAAGTTGAGATCGCGAAAAAAATCGAAGCCGGGGAGCAGGAAGTACTGCACGCTCTTCTTGAAACGATCGTCGGCGCAGAAAGTATTATCATGCTTGGTGAGGAAATTGAGAATGAAAACATTCGACCCAAGCATGTTTTTAGAGATATTGACGAAGGTGATACCTATGTAGATGAAATGGCCCAGATGGAAAAGTTCCTGTCTACGATTCGAACAATTAAAAAGCTGCATGCCGAAAACGCAGAAATGAGGGAGCAATTATTTTCAGCCAAATTGGATCAAGAAGAACAAAGAAAGCTTAATCGAAACATTACGCAACGAATCGATAAAATTTTTAATCTGTTGAAGGACTGGCGCCTTGAGGCCAATGTCATCGATGGGATCGAGGGGCATATCCGTGATCAAATTGCCTGGTTTAACGAAATGAACAAACTGTTCAGCAGGGGTGCGGTTATTGTGGATACCACTGTCAAAGAGCTCCAGCAGCATTTGAATACCAAAACCAAATTCGTTAAATGGGCCGGCCCACGTTGTGATTTATCAAAAGAACAATTAGGCATTTTGCACAAAGAGTTAAAAAAAGTTAGAGAAGGTGTTAATGTCCGAGAAATTGAATTAAAAGCTTCTAACCGAAAGCTAAAGCGGGTGATGGCTGCCGTTGAAGAGGGACGTTTTAGGGCTAAATTGGCCAAAAGCGAACTGACAAAGGCAAATTTGCGGCTGGTTGTCAGTATTGCCAAAAAATATACCAACCGCGGATTACAGTTTCTGGATCTAATTCAAGAAGGAAATATCGGATTGATGAAAGCCGTGGATAAATTTGAATACCGCCGCGGTTATAAGTTCAGTACTTACGCCACCTGGTGGATTCGACAGGCGATCACGCGCGCGATTGCGGATCAGGCGAGGACGATTCGGATTCCAGTGCACATGATTGAAACGATCAATAAGCTTATTCGTACCTCACGGTATCTGGTGCAGGAGCAAGGGCGGGAGCCCACGCCTGAGGAAATAGCTGAAAAGATGGAGATACCCCTTGAAAAGGTGCGCAAGGTTTTAAAAATTGCCCGTGAACCGATATCACTTGAAACCCCCATTGGTGAAGAAGAAGATAGCCATCTGGGAGATTTTATTGAAGACAAAAAATTTATGCTGCCATCGGATGCTGCAGTGAATTTGAACCTAGCAGAGCAAACCCGCAAAGTTCTAGCCACCTTAACGCCTCGTGAAGAAAAGGTTCTGCGTATGCGGTTCGGCATCGGGGAAAAGGCCGATCATACGCTTGAAGAAGTCGGACAGGATTTTGCGGTGACGCGTGAAAGAATCCGACAAATAGAGGCCAAAGCTTTGAGGAAGCTGCGCCACCCGACGCGCAGCCGTAAGCTGAAAAATTTTATTGAAACTTAATTCCTTGAGGGCCCATAGCTCAGTTGGTAGAGCCACCGGCTCATAACCGGTAGGTCCCTGGTTCGATCCCAGGTGGGCCCATGACTTATTTGCCAGAAATGTTTCAAACAGAAAAAATCACTTCTAAATCTTCAACGAACAGACAACATCGTTTATCGAATGTTAAACGAAAACGACTTGCGGTTTTAGCAAAACCGCGAAGATGTAAACCGGGTGCGGTTAATGTTTTTTGCATGGCGTGGAATTAAAGGACCACGCCATTTTTGTTGATAGGATACAATGAGTGCAACCGTAGCGGAAATCATAAAGATTATGGACCAGCTGGCTCCTCCGTTGCTAGCTGAGGAATGGGATAATGTCGGGCTTCAGATCGGAGATCCACGGTTACCGGTACGACGAATATGGGTCGCGCTGGATCCGAGCCCGGAAGTGGTCAAGGCGGCTTGCCAAAAAGAGGTTGATTTATTGATTACGCATCATCCTTTGATTTTCAGGCCCCTGAAATCCATTGATTTTGAGACTCCCGGCGGATCCATTATCCAGATGGCGGCACACCGCCAACTGGCGATTTTTTCGGCTCATACCAATCTTGACATTGTGCGGGACGGCGTCAATGATGTCCTGGCACAACGGTTGGGAATGCGAAATCTGTCAGTGCTGCAACCGGTCAAGGTGGGAGAACGGGCTAAAGAAGATATTAGGCCGTTGACGAGCGCTAAAACGGAATTTGGAATTGGAAGAATTGGCTCACTTGCCAAAGACGGTAGTTTGAAATCCCTGGTTTCGTTGGTTAAGAAAAAACTCAAGCTTGATTTTGTAAAAGTTGCGGGAGAACTTGAAATGAAGGTTAAGCAGGTGGCGATCTGCAGCGGCAGCGGGTCGAGCCTGATGCAGGCTTTTTTATCTTCAAAAGCTCAGGTTTACATCAGCGGAGATATCCATTATCACGACGCCCGCGAAGCGGAAGACGCAAATCGCGGTATTATCGATATCGGTCATTTTTCATCGGAACACCTTATGGTCGATGCGCTTGCGCAACAGTTGGAAAACATAATCTCCAAGGCTGGAATTGAGGCCGAAATCATGGCCTGCACCATTGAAAAAGATCCATTCAGGATTATCTAGAAGCTATCTCAAAAATGTTACAAAAATCGTGTGGTATAATTTCAGTGGCGTTGAGTTCTTTGAACAACACAATGTCTATGGTTTCAGGTGTCAGGTTTCGGGTGTCAGAAAAATGATGACGTAATGAGGAACCTGATAATTTCCACATCATCAGGTTCGTAATCCTGACACCTGAAACCCGCCTTTAACGGGCACCTGACACCCGAAACCTAATTATTCCAGGCACCTAAAATAATGTAAATTAACATTAATAAACTCAATCGTTATTTTGTAAGTTACCTGTAGGACACAACACAAGGGACAGGATAAAAACTTATGACAAATGTGAGCAAGGAACAAATTGTTTCTCTTGTAAATCTGCAACAGATCGAAATAGAGACCCGCAACGTTAAAACGAAAATAAGCAATGTCGATCAGCGCCTTGAG
>Ga0316193_10001625_pt1 | contig 15345 bp, 13 predicted proteins | sample MerIslsedime2_MG_FD_207735 | JGI IMG/M metagenome (GOLD analysis project Ga0316193, IMG submission 207735) | Coastal sediment microbial communities from Maine, United States - Merrow Island sediment 2 | ecosystem: Environmental > Aquatic > Marine > Coastal > Sediment | place: USA: Maine...
CTCCCGGATGAAGAACCCGCCGCCCGGCTCTCGCAACGCTTTGTCAAATACGCCGCCGGTAGAGCGGATCTCGATCAGCCGGCAGTCGCCGTTGTGATCGACGCCCTGAAGGCCGCCTATCCCTGTCAACGATAGATCGCATCCAGGCGTAGTATCCAACATGAATCGCGCGCATCCGATCCCGGCTCCGAGACACAGCCTGAGGCGGGTATCCAAGCTGTCTCCGGCCGACAGGTTACTGCGTTTCGACTGAGTCGCAACCTGCTTAACTCTCAAAGGGCACACGTGGCTTTTCTGTTTGTCGGGAATAAAGATGAGGCGGGGGCTTGGCAGCAGGCACTCGCGTCCCTGCGTCCGGATCTGGCCTTTTCGGTTTGGCCTGAGGTACCAGATATCTCATCCGTGCGCTATGCGCTGGTATGGGGAAACCCAGGTGATTCCCTCGAGCAGATACCGGAACTTCAAGCGATTTTTTCCCTTGGTGCCGGTGTGGACCATATCCTTTCTGCGCCCAGACCAGACCAGACGCCGATCGTCCGTCTGCTGGATGCCGGCATGGGGGACCAGATGGCAGACTATGTCCTGCACTGGGCACTTCATTTCCAACGGGATTTTGATCGCTATCTGAAAGACCAGTACAAAGGCATATGGGCACCAAGGCCCTATCGGGAAAGCGGCAGCTTCCACTGTGGCATTCTCGGCCTGGGGGTCCTGGGTGGCCGGGTAGCCGAAACCCTTTTGGCGAGGGGCTATCCGGTACTTGGCTGGGGAAGGTCGCCGCGACCGCTGAGGGGGGTCTCTTGCTACTGGGGAGCAGAGCGACTCGATCGCTTTCTGGAACAAACCGAGTTTCTGATCTCACTGCTGCCGCTGAACGCAGACACCCGTGGCTTTCTGAACCGAAGGCTATTCGATCGACTCCCTCCGCAAGCCGTGCTGCTGAACCTGGGCAGGGGCGGCGTGCTGGACGACAGAGCCCTGCTGCATGCATTGGACCAAGGAAAACTGCGTGCGGCGGTACTGGATGTGTTCTCGCAGGAACCGCTGCCGGTGGATAATCCACTGTGGCGCCACCCGCGTCTCTACTTGACACCCCATATCGGCGCCAAAACGCTGATCACCCCTTCCGCCGAACAGATCTGCGCCGCGATCAGGGCCTTGGAAACGGGCGAGCGCCCGGCCGGGCAGATACAACCCTGAATCAAGCAGACTCGCCGCTGAATGGCATCCTGGTGAAATCTGGCAGCAATCCGGGCATCCCGCCTGCCTCACCACAAATCGACCCTTTCATTTGTTTCTGCATTCGGTATAGCCTTGTTTTTCTAATTACGATTTGGACGTTGCTGTTTTGGGGGAAAAGATGAATCCAGTTTTACAGGCCTTGAAATTTCGCCACGCGTGTAAAAAATTCGACCCCCAGCGTAAGATTCCCGAAGAAGAGCTGCAGACCATCCTGGAGTGCGGGCATCTGTCTCCCTCCTCCTTTGGCATGGAACCCTGGAAGTTTCTGGTAATCGGCGATCCGAACCTGAAGCAGCGGCTCCGTCCTGCCTGCTGGGACCAACCCCAGATTGTCGACAGCAGCCATGTTGTGATTATCCTGACTAAACCGGATCTGGTCAGGCCGGACACCCGCTATATAAAACACATGTTTGCCCGTCGCAACCTGACCCCGGAGATGGAGCAAGGCTATATCGCGCGTTACAAGGAACACATGGAGACCGAAGTCGAACCCTTGATGAGCTATTACGCATGGGGCTCCAAACAGTGCTATATCGCCCTGGCCAACATGATGACTGCGGCGGCCGCGGCCGGCATCGATTCCTGCCCGATCGAAGGCTTTGAGAAATCAGCGGTCGAAGCAGTGCTGGAAGTGGATACCTCTCAATTCCAGGTGGCGGTGGTTTTTGCGCTCGGCTATCGCGCCGGAGAGCAGACCCCCAGGTTGCGTTCAAGCTTTGAGGATATTGTAGAGTATCGATAACCGTTATCCCTGACACCGGCAGCAAGCACTCTACCCTGGCTGATGATTGCCAGATCTCCGACCGTTTCATGGCGCCTTGAATATCCCGCAACGATCCCCATCATTCTAGGCAACAGAATGAGCAACTCAGGAGATCACAAATGACACTCGTAGCAACCAACCCCTGGCGACTGATGCAACAGTGGCAGACCGAACTGGATCGTGCGCGGCACCAATCCGCGGGCGCCGACAAAACCCTGGTCGAGGGCGCCAATTGGATGCCCGCGGTGGATATAAGGGAAGAGGATGACAAATACCTTCTGCATGCCGATGTTTCGGGGGTTAAACCCCAGGATATAGAGATCGCGGCAGACAAAGGCGTCCTCTCCATCAAGGGCGAGAGAAAACAGGAGTCTATCGAAAACAAGGAGAGCTACAAGCGTATCGAGCGGAGCTTTGGCATGTTCCATCGCCGCTTCACCCTGCCGGATGACGCGGATGCAGAAAAAATCACCGCCACTGGTAAAGACGGTGTCATTGCGGTGGTCATTCCCAAGATGGAGGCGCAAAAGCCGAGGAAAATAGAGGTTCAGGGCTAACCCCTGCAGCGGGGATACTCTTTGAGATTATCCCCGCTGCCAGGCCAGCGCCAGCTGGTAAAGACGGTTCTTTTTCTCACCCGTAATGCGGGAAGCCAGCAAGGCTGCCTGTTTGAGCGGCAGTTCAGCAGCCAGCAGTCGCAGGATCCGCTCGGTCTCAGCAGCCAGCTGAGGCTGTTTTTCCCTGCCGGCCACTAAAATTACGAATTCCCCTTTGCGCTGCAGCGGCTCCAGCGCCAGTTTGTCACATAGCGCCCCGAGGGTGGCGGAAATGATAGTCTCGTGGAGTTTGGTCAGTTCCCTGGCCAGCACCGCAGGGCGCTTCGGCTCGAACACTTGGGCCATATCGGCCAGGCAAGCCGTGATCCGATGGCTGGATTCGTAGAACACCAGGGTGGCAGTCTCCCCGCACAACCCTTCCAGCTGCTCCCTGCGCGCTGATGGGGTTCGAGCCGGGAAGCCTTCGAACCGGAATCGGTCAGTAGGCAACCCGGCGGCGGAGAGTGCGCAGATGGCAGCGTTGGGGCCGGGGATTGGACACACCTGAATCCCCTGCCGATGGCACTCCCTTACCAGCGGAAAACCCGGATCACTGATCAGCGGCGTACCGGCATCGGAAATCAGCGCCAGGGATTCACCGGCCCGCAAGCGGGAAGTCAGCTTATCGACCAGTTGGCGTTCGTTGTGTTCGTGCATTGCCAGCATAGGGGTCTCTATCCCCAGGTGGCGAATCAGGGGACGGCTGTGGCGCGTGTCCTCCGCCGCGATCAAATCAACCGCTGCCAGCACCTCCACAGCCCGAAATGAGATATCCTTACGGTTTCCCAGCGGTGTAGCAACAACATAAAGGATGCCCGTTTCAATTGACACAATCCACCCCAGACAAGATACTCACCCTCCGGACCGTTGTTTGTCGGAATGCCACGGCAGACGACGCATCCCGCCGGGTTCCTGCTCATCGTGCCTGCCCCAAAGTCGCTATGCAACCGAATAAATATAAATTACTTTTCAGCCTGCTGCTGCTACTGCTGCTGGCGGCCTGCGCCCCTTCCACCGGACTGAAAACCGAGCCGGCAACGGTCGACCCCCAGGTGGCACAGGCAGAGATGCTGGAGGCCAGCGGTGACTATCTATCCGCGGCGGAACTGCTTGCAAGCCTGGCCGCGGAACAGCCGACCCCCGAGCGGGAACGGCTGCAGCTGCAGGCGGTGACAGACTATCTGCAGGCCCGGGAGACAGAGCAGGCCGCCAACCTTCTGTCCGGAATCGATATCTCCGGCCTGTCGGAACTGGCATTCCAGAAACGGATCCTGGAAGCGGAAGTGGCCTTGATCCGCAATCATCCGGACCAGGTGCTGAGCCTGCTGGCCGACCCACCGACGGACGATGCCGCCCCCGACCTGCGCCAGCGCTATCACCGGACCAAAGCGGAGGCGTTCCGTCTCACCAGCAACCTGCTGGAGAGCGGCAGGGAACTGAGCGAACTCGACCTGCTGCTGAGCGACCCCCAGATCAGATTGGAAAACCAGCTGGCGATCATTCAAACTTACGCAACCCTGAGCGACACGGCTCTCGACTTGTTACAACCGATTCCTCCCGGCATCCAGGGCGGCTGGATGCAACTGGCCCGCATCATCAAATCCTACGGCGGTGATCCGGCCGAAATCCAGCCACTGCTTGCACAGTGGCGGGAAGGCTTTCCCAGTCATCCCGCCATGCCGGAACTGCTGGAGGGTTATTTCGAGAATCTCAAGGCCCAGTATCGGCGCCTCAACCGGCTGGCGATACTGCTACCGGCAGACGGCCGTTACGCCGCAGCCGCAGCGGCCCTGCGCGACGGCTTTCTCGCAGCCTACTATCAACAAAGCCCGGAACTGCGCCCCGACCTGACCTTTTACGACAGCAGCAACCCGGCGGATATCTGGCCCCTCTATCAGGAAGCGATCGCAGCAGGTGCAGACATGATGGTCGGGCCACTGAGCAAAGAGGGTGTCACTCAGCTGATTCGGGCAGGGGAACTCGATATCCCGGTGCTGGCCCTGAATCAGGTTCAGCCGGATGTCGCGCCGCCGGCCGACCTCTACCAGTTCGGCCTGTCTCCGGAAGATGAAGCCAGGCAGGTTGCCGAGCGGGCCTGGATCGATGGGCACTTAGGGGCCGTGGTGTTGACACCCAATGACAGCTGGGGGCAACGTATTTTCACTGCCTTCAGCGACCGTTGGGAGCAACTGGGCGGGATCCTGGCGGAACATCAAACCTACGATCCCAAAGAGTTCGATTTCGCAGAACCCATAACCAAGCTGCTGAATATCGACGAGAGTAACGCCAGGCGGACCGAGATTCAGGGTCTGCTCGGTAAACGGTTGGAGTTTGAACCACGGCGACGCCAGGATGCCGATTTCATACTGCTCGTGGCGAAGGCGCAGAAGGCACGTCAGATTCGACCTCAGCTGCAGTTTCATCACGCCGCGGATTTACCGGTGTATGCCACCTCCCACGTCTTCTCGGGCCGATTGTCCTCGCGGGAAGATCTGGATCTTGAAGGCATTAAATTCCCGGACATCCCCTGGCTGATAGTAACCGAGGAGGATGCGCCGCTGTCCCGCGATAAGCTTGCCGAAATGCTGCCACAGAGCAGTGAGCGCTATCAGCGACTCTACGCCATGGGCATAGACAGCTTCCGGCTTCTGCCCAATCTCGCTCGACTGCAAAGCAACCCCAAAGAAATGCTGGAAGGAAAAACCGGGCATCTCTATCTGGACAGGATCAACCAGGTGCAGCGTCAACTGGTCTGGGCGGAGATGCGCGACGGGGTTCCACAGGTGCTGGGATACTCCCCCAGGATGTATTCGGAGCAGGAGGTATTCCAGGAAGCGCCGGCAGTAGAAGTCACTGCTCCGGCCACTCAGGATGAAGAGTATCAGGAGGAATCGTTACCCCAGCAAAACCCGGCTGCGGACGGACAGGGTGTAGAATGAGCCTGCTGCGCCTGCCGCGGCAATCCGGCGCCGCGGCGGAAGAAAAGGCTAAATGTTATCTGGAACGCCGCGGCCTGAAGACCCTGGAGAGGAATTTCCACTGCCGCCGAGGCGAGATCGATCTGGTGATGCAGGAGGCAGACACCCTGGTTTTCGTGGAAGTCCGCTTCCGCAGGGACAATCGCTTTGGATCCGCGCAAGAAAGCGTAACCCGCAGCAAACAACAGCGCATCATCGCCGCAGCGAGGCTGTTCCTGGGTAGCAGGCAACAGTGGATTGACGCCCCCTGCCGCTTTGACGTACTGGCTATTTCAGGGCAGCACCAGGAAAATATCGATTGGGTAAGGGATGCGTTCCGCCCAGTCAGCTAGTCCCCGTCAGCATCAGTCTGACGCGGATAAGCGGAACTTACAGAACAACGGAGACTTCAAATGACAGAGATAAGGCCCTTGCTCCCGGTCATCGCGCTGCTGGTTGCACTGCTGCAAGGCTGCGCGGCAGCCGTCGTTGGCGGCGCCGCCACCGGCACCTCGGTGGCCCACGATCGCCGTTCCGCCGGCACCATGATGGATGACGAAGTCATCGAAATGAAGATCCTGAGCAACAGTTTTCAGGATGACCCACTGCGCAGCCACACCGACATCAGCGCCACCAGTTACAATTACGTGGTGCTACTCACCGGACAAGCCGAGACGGCTGAGTACCGCAACCAATTCGTTGAACTCGCCCGTCGCACGCCGATGGTAAAACAGGTCATCAGCGAAGTGGAGATCGAACCCGCGGCGGGTTGGACCGAGACCAGCAAGGACGCCTACATCACCTCCAAAGTTAAGCTCGCCCTGTTCGAGATCAAGCTCGATGGATTCGATCCAAGCCGGGTGAAGGTGGTCACCGAGAAAAAGGTGGTCTACCTGATGGGTATGGTGACACCCACCGAAGCCAATGAAGTCGTTGAGAAGGTACGCCATGTGCGGGACGTTAAACAAGTGGTAAAGGCGTTTGAGTACCTTCGGTAATCCACCGCAGGAGCTACCTGCTGGTGTCCTCCGGGAACTGTCGGTGGTGGTGGGTGACGACGGACTGCTAACCGATGCCGGAGACTGTTGGCCATACGGATATGACAACAGTCGTCGCCACGCACTGCCCCAGGCAGTGGTTTTTGCCACCAGCCACGAACAGGTTCAACAGACCCTGCAGATCTGCAACCGGTACCGGATACCACTGATCCCCAGGGGCACGGGAACCGGGACCACCGGTGCCACAGTCCCTGATCGAGGCGGGATCGTGCTGTCACTGGAGCGCATGGCCCGCATTCTGGATATCGACCCGCGGAATCGCATCGCGCGCGCAGAGCCGGGCGTCACTAACGGGGTCCTGCAGCAGGCCCTGGCCGAGCACGGTTTTTTCTGGCCTCCTGATCCCACCAGCGCCGCAGTCTGCACCCTGGGCGGCAATCTGGCGTACAACGCGGCGGGGCCGCGTGCAGTCAAATACGGAACCCCACGGGAAAACACCCTCGGGCTGCGTGCCGTGACCGGAGCCGGTGAAGAGATTCGTACCGGCGTGATCACCAGCAAGGGAGTGGTCGGCTATGATCTGACCCGCCTGCTTATAGGCTCCGAGGGAACCTTGGCGGTCATCACCGAGGCCGTGCTCAAACTGACTCCCCTGGCGGAAGCCAAAACCACCTTGCGGGCCAGCTATAGGGACGTCCATAGCGCGGCTCATGCAGTATCCGCCATTATGGCCCAGCCGGTGATACCCTGCGCCCTGGAGTTCATGGACGGCGCGGCCATCGACATGGTGCGGGACTTTTCCGATCTGGAACTGTCCAGCGAGGTCGGCGCCCTGTTGATGATCGAGGTTGACGGGCCCCGGCACTGCCTGGCTGAATCCGTGGCGACAGTCACTGCAGCCGCCGAGGTGGAAGGGGTGATCGAGGTTCACGCCGCCAGCGACAAGGCGGAAGTCGAACAATTGTGGCGCACCCGCAAGGCACTCTCGCCGGCACTGCGCAACGTGGCGCCAAAGAAAATCAACGAAGACATCGTCGTCCCGGTCTCCCGGATTCCGGACCTGATCGAGGGGTTGGAAAAGTTGTCACGGGACAGCAATATCACCATTGTCAATTTTGGCCACGCCGGAAACGGCAACATCCATGTCAACCTGCTGACCGATCCGGACGACCCGGAAGAGACGAAGCGGGCCGGCAGCTGTCTCGACGCCATGTTCAACCTGGTACTGAAACTGGGGGGCACCCTTTCCGGCGAGCACGGCGTGGGGCTGGAAAAACGGAATTTCGTGGCGCGGGAAATCGACCCGGTAACCCTGCGACTGATGAACGACATCAAACGCCAGTTTGACCCGAACAACATCCTCAACCCTGGAAAAGGCCTGCCCGATCCCTAATCTCGCCCAATGCGACAATATGGGGGGCGTAGAAAAGTTGACTCCCCATTCCCAACGGTCGGAACAACACCATGATCACTGTCGATATTCAAAACTTAAGCACCCAGTTTGCACAGCAGGCACGGGAATTCGTTGCTGCCCCCTCGCTCATGAAAGGACTCGACCTGGACGATGTTTCCATGAAGCTGATGCAGGCGGTAACCGGAATGCTCAAAGACCCGAACCTTATGAGTGACCTGCATCGCTTCCGTCAGGCCTGCAGGGACCGGGATATGGACCAACTGGCGGGCCTGCTGGAGCAGATCGAGGACGGACTCAGATCCCATCAAATCGACGTCTGAGCCCTTCGGGCTCAGGAAATGCTCCTCCGAATCTCGAGAAATTCCGGCAGATTCTCCATCAGCAGGTGCACCAGTCCAGGATCGAAGTGGCGTCCACTCTGTTCCCGGATATGGATCAGTATCTGATCCAATGGCCAGGCCTTTTTGTAACAGCGGTCACTCCCCAGGGCATCAAATACATCCGCCAGGGCAGTGATCCTGCCATAGATATGGATCGCGTCCCCTGCCTGGCCACCGGGGTAACCGCTGCCATCCCACTTTTCGTGATGGGCCCGGGCGATAACGGCACCCACATCCATCAGCGCTAAACCCGATTGTTTCAGGATATCGTAACCCCGCTCGGCGTGGGTCTTCATAATCTCCCACTCTTCCGGATCAAGCCGTTCCGGCTTGTTCAAAATGGCATCGGGAATCCCAAGCTTTCCAATATCGTGCAGCGGCGCGGCGTACTTGATCAACGTCGCCTCTTCGGCCGAGAGGCCGACCAGACGGGCCAGCAATTCCGAGTAATGGGCCACCCGCTTGACGTGAAAACCGGTCTCACAGGAACGGGACTCCACCACCTCGCCGAGTCGGTAGATCATCTCCCGTTGACTCTCCTCGATCAGTTCGTTGAGACGGATGTTCTCCAAAACGACGGTGAGATTTTCGGTGAATAGATTGAGCAGGTTGATATCCAGTTCCGACAGTTGCTGTTCGATTTCCGCGTAAAACAAGAGGGTGACGTTGTTGCTGGAACAGTACATCACCAATCGATTTTCGATGAAGACGCTCCGCTTGTTGCCGATGGCCTGTTGGATGATCTCCTGCTTCCCCGCCGGCAGCTGGTCAAACTCAACCTGCCCCACCACCCCCAGGTCATTGGATGAGGAGAATACCTCCAGGGTAGACCGATGGACCTGGAAGGCGCCGGTCTGGCAGGAAAAAACCGCCGTGTCATCCAGATTCAGCAATGCAATCAGCTGTTTCAGGGTGACATTGGCAAAACTATGAAGCGCCTGCCGCGAAGAGATTCCCCGCGACGCCCGGATCAGTTTTTCCAATCCTTTTTTACTCTTCTGCAGAGTGACTATGTCCCGATAGGCACGCAGGCTGGCGTAAGTCAGCGTAGACAGCCTTGAAGAAGTCAGCTCCGCCTTGTCCTTGTAGTCGTTGATGTCGTACTGCCGGATCACCTGCTGCTCCGGAGCCTGCCCAGGCTGTCCGGTACGCAGCACGATACGAACCGCCAGGTTGTTGATCTCTTCCCGTATATAACGGATCAGCTCCAGCCCGGCATGCTCCGTCTCCATCACCACATCCAGCAGAATGATGGCGATATCGGGGGTGGAATAGAGCAGCGCCCTGGCCTCCGACGCCGAATAGGCGTGCAAAAATTCCAGTCCCCGCCCACCGAACTCGAAACGCTTCAGTGCCAGTTCGGTCACCAGATGGATATCTTGTTCATCATCTACAATCAAGATCTTCCAGGGACGATCAAGGTGTTTGATCGCAGTTTTTTTTACTGGCTCGCGAAAAAGCGGCTCAGCCATGTTTTTTCTCCACTCTGGTTCACGCTGGTCAGTATTTTTTATATCAAGGAAAGATAGCAGACATCTGTGGACCCCTGCATAGTGTTAACAGGCCCTCACAAAAAAGGGGCGTCAACACGCCCCTTTTTTCCTGACCGCTCCCGCCTTACCGCACACGCAGGGGACAATTGGTCCGATCATACTCATCGCCCAGGGAATCCCAGGCGAAATCCAGGGCATGCTGAATACGTGAGAAGAAATGCTCCTCACCCATCTTCTCGATCAGACGGGTGGAACGGATGGTGTCCATGAACTGCTTCTTCATCCTGGCAACCAGGATATGTATGTTATTGCCTTCCAGGCGTTCCGCCAGATGATGCAACACCTCTTCACCGGTGGAGTCAAGCTGATTGATCGCCTCGCCGTCAATGATGATGAACTTCAGATCCGGTTTGGACGCCACCACTTCCAGAATCTTATCCTCAAAATAGCCGGCGTTACCGAAATAGAGGGAGCCATCGAACCGCACCACGGCGATCTTATCACTGGTCGGCAGCGGGTGCACCGTGATGTCCCGCAGGGTACCGTCCTTGTAGCGCGAAAGTTCCGCCACCCGGGGCCGCATGGTGCGGATGAAGAACAGCAGAATCGAGAGAATCACACCGGTGACTATACCCCACTCGAGATGGGGTGCCAGGTAGAGGGTCAGAACAAAGGTAATCACCGAAACAACGGCATCCTGGGGCTGCGCCCGCCAGGCATGAACGATGGGCTGGGCCTTTACCAGATTGATCACCGCCAGGATGATCACCGCCCCCAGGGTCGCGGCTGGGAGATGATAGAGCAGCGGCGTCAGGAACAACAGGGTAATCCCGACCACCACACCGGTGACGATGGAGGAAAGGCCGGTCTTTGCCCCGGCGTTGATATTGACCGCGGAACGGGAGAAGGAACCGGAAACCGGATAGCCGGAAAAGAAGCCGGCAACCAGGTTACCAAGCCCTTGTCCCACCAGTTCCTGGTTGGTGTCGAGCCGCTGGCGGGTACGCGCCGCCATGGCCTTGGCGATGGCGATGGCCTCCATGAAGCCGATTAGGGCGATCACCACGGCGCTGGTCGCCAGTTGCCCCATGATACTCAGATCGAAGGTGGGTATGGAAAAGCCGGGCAGACCCTCCGGGATGGTACCCACCACCTTACCTCCGACGGTCTCGAAATCGGTCATCCAGGCCAACACCGTGGTGACCGCAACGGCCACCAGCACATTGGGTGCCTTGGGTAGAAACCGCTTCATCCCCAGCATAATGGTGATGGCGATAACCCCCATCCAGAAGGTGGGCCAGTGGGTATGCTCCATGGCCACCAGCACCGTATTGTAGACCGTCTCGTAATGGTGGGCCGCCTTCTCGACGGTGACCCCGAACAGCTTGCCGAGCTGGGAGGTGGCGATGATCAGGGCGCCGGCATTGGTGAAGCCGACCACCACCGGGTGAGAGAGCAGATCGACCACCACACCCAGCTTGAGCAGTCCCAGTGCGATCTGGAACAGGCCGACCAGCAGCGCCAGAACGACCGCATAGGCAAGAAAACCCTCTGAACCGGCAGTGGCCAACGGCTCCAGGGAGGCCGCGGTCAGCAGCGAAACCACCGCCACCGGCCCGGTCGCAAGCTGCCGGGACGAGCCGAACAGTGCGCTGATGATCGGCGGCAGAAAGGAGGCGTAAAGGCCATAGTAGGCCGGCAACCCCGCCAGCTGAGCATAGGCCATGGATTGGGGAACCAGTACCAGGGCAACGGTGATACCGGCGATGACGTCAGCCTTCACCGTGTCGCCCGTGCGCAGTTCGCCGATCCAGCTTAAGAAGGGCGTGAAACGCCCCGGTATGCTCTTGAGAATATCGAATATCCAAACCATGAATCTCTCCCCTGTTAACCGAATAGAGACATCGCCGCTGATAAAGACAACCGGCGCCGAATAGTGCGTTGACTAAAAGATCCCGATGCCCTGTTTTGTTGCATAGAAATTACCGCCCCGGCGGGCCAGAAGGTAAGGTCAACCTGGCCCTTGGAGTCTCAACATCCACTGCTCCCCTGCGGCCCGGGTCAGATCCAGTACGCCATCCGGATAAATACCGGCAATCAGGATCAGGAGTCCCAGTACAGAAACCAGAAACAACTCGCGCGGTCTCAGGTCCACCGCCTCGGCAATCGCACTGTTACCGACCGGACCGAGGAAGGCGCGGCGGTAGATAGTCAGGAAATAGGCGGCCCCGAGCACCACCCCAAACAGGGCCGCCAAGCCGGCCCCCGTGTGGGTTGTAATCGCGCTTACCAGGATCAGAAATTCGGCGGGAAAACCCGATGTGGCGGGGACGCCCATACCGGCCAGACCGAACAGTAAAAAAAACGAGGTGAGCAACGGCATGGTCCGGGCCACACCACCGAGATTGATCAGGTCGGATGAACCGATGCGGTGGTGCAGAAAACCAACCAGCAGGAAGATACCACCGGCTACGATGGTGAAGTTGAGCAGCTGAAACAGGGCTCCCTGCACGCCCTGGATGGTAAAAGAGGCGACCCCCAGAACCACCAGTCCGACGTGGCTGATGCTGGAAAAGGCAAGCATCCGTCGCAGATTGGTCTGACTGATGGCGAGTACCGCGCCATAGAGAATACCGATCACACCCAGCCCCGCCAGCAGCCAGTGATAATCCTGGGCGGCGGCGGGCGCCAGGGGCACCACAAAACGGATCAGACCATAGGCCCCCAGCTTCAGGCCGGTAAGCAGGGCTACCACCGCAACCGGCCCCTCCTTGGCCACCACCGGCAGCCAGGTGTGCAGGGGGAACAGGGGTATCTTGACCGCGAACCCGGCCAGTAGCAGAAAAAAGACCAGGGTCTGAATGTGCGGTGATACCGAGGTCTGAAGCAGTTCCAGATAATCGAAAACGAGACCATTGGGGATCCCCGCGGCATTGACCGCCGCGTGGTTGAAGGCGAGCAGCAAAAACCCGAACAGCAGGGGCAGTCCGCCTAACAGCATGAACAATGTGTAATTCACCGCGGCGTAACGCCGCTCCGGACCGGTCCCCCAGAGGCTGACCAGAAAATAGAGTGGGATCAGGGTCAGCTCCCAGAACAGGAAAAAGAGTATGGTATCCAGGGCAGAGAAGATACCCAGGGTGACACTCTGCAGTAACAGAAGCTGACTGAAATAGAGCCGTGGCATGGTGCGGATACTGGTCCAGGAGGCCAGAATAACCCCCAGAAACAACAAAAGGGTCAGCGGCAGAAAGAGGACAGAGATCCCGTCCACCCCCAGCAGGTAGTGGATATTCAGCGTGGGAATCCAATCGATCCTCTCCACCAGCTGGAAGCCCGGGGCCGACGATTCAAAGCGGTTCAACACCGCCAGGGCAAGGAACAGTCCCAGCAGGTTGGTCCCGAGCGCAAATCCGCGCACCTTGCGCGGATCCTGGAACAGCCAGATCAGCGCCGCCGCCAGCGACGGTAACAGGATCAGGGCGCTGAGCAGGGGAAATCCGGAAGCCATCGAATAGGTCTCTGCCGCCATGGACCGACTCTCCTCAATGCACCAACGATGGGTTGAAGGGCGCGCTTAAATGCTGGGCCGAGGTTTCGACCAGCGCAAGCCAGGGTTCCGAATAGAAGCCGGCACCCAACAGTACCAGAATCACCGTCACCGCGATCAGTTTCTCCAGGGGGGAGGCCCGTTCCACCTGAGACACAGGTTGGCGCTCATCCAGCCGAGAGAGAAAGGCGCGCTGAAAGGCCCACAGCAGAAACCCGGCTGCCACCACATTACCCAGGGCAGCGGCAATGGTTACCAGCGCCCCGAAGCGAGCCATGGAGTCCTCGAGCACCAGGTGTACGGCATCGAACCCGGGGGTGCCCGGCATACCGACGATGGCCAGCCCAGCCACCAGAAAGCTGATACCCAGCAGTGGCAGGCGATCGAAGAGTCCGCTCAGCCGGGAGAGCAGCATGGTTCCGGTGCGTCGATAAACCATACCAATCATGAACACCAGCCCGGTGATGGCCAGCCCAAAATTGACCGACAACATCATGCTGCCCTGAAAGGCCGCTGACCCGAGACTGAAGAGGCCGATCACCAGTACACTGGTATGACTGACCACGGCGAAGGCAAGAAGGCGGCGCAGGTTGACCTGCAATAGCGCCATCACCGCAGCATAAAAAATCCCCGCAACCGCGAAGGCCACCACGAACTGATGCCACTGCAGCACCGCCTCGGGCAGGAGCGGAAAGACGAAACGCAGCAGACCGTAGACCCCGATTTTAAGACCGAGCAGAAAGACCGGCGCCACCGCCACGCTGCCATGCTCGGCGATCATTGGCAACCAGCCATGGAAGGGAAACAGGGGAGTGCGAATGGCCAGCCCGTAGAACAGCAGGAAAAAGACCACTGAACGGATCTGGGGTGAGACCTTCACCGCGGCCAGTTCGGACAGATCGAAACTCCAGCCTCCACCGGTGGCATCCGCGTAGTTCAAACCCAGCATCATCACCCCTGCGAGCAACAGCAGCACACCTATTCCCATGAACTGAAGGAAGCGGGTCAGCACCAGGTCTCTCTCCGGGGAGGTCGCCCAGCGCCAGACCATGTAACCCACCGGCAGCAACTGAAGCGCCGACATCAGCACGAACCAGAGGAGATCCAAAGTCACCAGCAGGCTCATCAGCGCCGCCTCCACAGCGAAGATCACGGCGAACAGAATTGGCTGGGACTTGAGCCGCCGCGCATGGCCATAGAGCACCACCATCAGCGTCAGCAGGGCATTCAACAGTACGAACAACACGGTCATGCCATCGGCGGCGGCGTGGTAGGAAAAGGCCCCTATCAGGGTTAACCTCTCGGAGAACTGCATCAAGCCATTGTCGGGATCGAAGGAGCGGTAAAGATCTACCGCCAGGAGCAGTTCCAGCAGCGCAACCACCACCCCAAACAACAGCACCTTATGGTGTTTGCCCAGGGTCAGCATCAACACCATGGCAGCCAACGGCAGCAACTGCAGGCTTGCCAGCACAGGATAGCCTGCATGGGTGCTCCAGTGCACTTCACCCATCATCAGATAATCACCACAAAGGTTGCCATAATCATCAGCAGCAGATAACGCGGCTGACCGAGCAGATACTCGACATGTGTCAGGTAGCCACCCAGCAGTTTGATGGCACGCTCCAGCCCTTCGCCACCCCCCTTGAGCACCAGATGCTCTTCAAACCAGTGAAGCAGCGCGGCGATTCGCTGCAGCAGGCGACCAGCCAGGCCACGGCCCTGCCCGATGTCCTCCCGCATGGCACCGCGAGCCTGCTTCTGTGCTTCCCACTGGGCCAGGGACGAGACCACACCGGCCTGATCGGGGAGACCCACCATACGGTTCACAACCCGCTGATCAAAATCCTGCAACTCCTGGGCGAGCGAACGGGTCGGACGCACCAGCAGCCAGTCGGCTAGCTGATCCAGCCAGAACCGCTGCACGGCGGCAGCATGCAGTCCCGACCGTC
>Ga0316193_10001627_pt1 | contig 15334 bp, 12 predicted proteins | sample MerIslsedime2_MG_FD_207735 | JGI IMG/M metagenome (GOLD analysis project Ga0316193, IMG submission 207735) | Coastal sediment microbial communities from Maine, United States - Merrow Island sediment 2 | ecosystem: Environmental > Aquatic > Marine > Coastal > Sediment | place: USA: Maine...
TCATCCAATTTATATCCTTCGCCTAGCGCCTTGCGTCATTAGCCATTTTTTAAGGAGATGTCATGCAAAATGAAATACAATTCGCCGGATTCGGCGGTCAGGGGATCATGGTAATGGGGCAGATTCTTGCCCAAGCCGCTATGGACGGGGGATTTGAAGTGGTCTGGATCCCTTCTTATGGACCTGAGATGCGGGGAGGAACCGCCTATTGCACGGTGGTCATCAGTGACCGACTGATCGGATCTCCCATTATCCGCAATCCCAAGCACCTGGTTGCCATGAATCGACCTTCTCTGGAAAAATTTGCGCCGACCGTAAAAGCCGGCGGTGTCATTTTTATCAACAGCTCCATCATATCCATCAATTCCGGCCGCGATGATGTGGATGTCGTCAGCGTACCCATCATCGAAATCGCCAAAGAATTGGGTAATGTCAAAGCCGCCAACATTGTTGCCCTGGCTGCCTTCGTGACCCGCAGCAAAGTCCTCGATTTTGCTTTGCTGCAAACAGCCGTCAAGGCCAAATTCGCCCAAAAAGAAAAACTCATTCCTCTCAATATGAAAGCGCTTGAGGCAGGTCAAAAGGCGGCGCTTGCCAAATGAAACTTTCCGTCCCCGACCACATCCGATCGCTCAAACCCTATGTCGCTGGAAAACCTCTTGAGGAACTTGAACGGGAGTATGGAATTACCGATGCGGTGAAACTCGCTTCCAATGAGAATCCATTAGGGCCCTCACCCATGGCGATGAAGGCTGTCCAAGATGGCCTTGAAAACATGCATCGGTATCCCAACGGTGGAAGTTATGAATTGATCGGACGTCTTTCAAATCGATTGAAACTAAATCGCGAAAACATCGTTCTCGGCAATGGGTCCGATGATATTATAGCCCTGTTGGCCCAGGTCTTGCTGCAGGCCGGAGATGAGGCGATCCTGCCCCTGCCTTCATTCTTATTCTACGATATCGTGATCCGCGGTTGCGGCGCAATACCGGTGGGGGTGCCTTTGAAATCTCATTCGACCGACCTGGATGGGATGCTGGCGCGCGTCAATTCCAAAACACGCCTGATTTTTGTGAACAATCCCCATAATCCCACGGGATCCCTGATTTCAAGGGAATCACTCGAAACCTTTATCGCAGCGCTGCCGGCCGATATCGTTCTGGTCATTGATGAAGCCTATTTTGAATTTGTCAAGGATCGTGGTTGCCCGGCCAGTATCGATTACCTGAAATCCGATAAAATTGTGGTGGGACTGCGGACGTTTTCCAAAGCTTATGGTTTAGCCGGTCTTCGCGTCGGATACGGGCTGATGCCATCTTTTTTGGCCGATCTTCTCAACCGGGTCCGGCAACCTTTCAATGTTAATTCACTTGCCCTGGCGGGGGCCATTGCAGCCCTCGAAGATGAGGATTTTTTGACCGAAACGGTTGCGCTGGTTCATGACGAATTGGATTTTTTATACGCAGGGCTGGATGGTCTCGCGATAGAATATCTGAAATCCCAGGCCAATTTCTGTCTCATTCGAGTCGCAAAGAACGCCGATGAGGTTTTCGAGGATCTCCTCAAACAAGGTGTCATTGTACGATCGATGACCTCATACGGTTATCCGGACTGCATTCGGGTAAATGTTGGTCGCCATCATGAAAATGTGCGGCTGCTGGAAGCGCTGAAAGTTGTGCTGCGGAAATAGGGCAGAGGACGGTCGGCAGAGGACAGAGGGCAGAAGGGTTTGAAGGCGGAAATGAAAAGAAGCTCAAGGCTCAAGGCTGAAAGCAAAGAATTTACCACAGAGGTCGCGGAGAGCGCAGAGAAAAGAATTGAGCTGAAAGGGAATTTGCCACAGACCCACACAGACACACATGGACAGTTAAGCTGAAGACTGAAAGCGAAGAGGCTCTGCGTCTCTGAGAGCTCTGCGAGAGATAAAAAAGCTATAACCTTAGTGCCTTAGTGGCTGATCTAATGCGATTTATGAAAAAATTGTTGATTACGATTGATGGGCCCGCGGGTGCCGGCAAAACGACGGTGAGCCGTGCCTTGGCAGATCGATTGGGATATCGATATATCGATACCGGCGCACTCTACCGGGCCGTGGCGTTGGCGGCTAAAACCCGGGGGATCAATCCCGAAAATGACGCTGAACTCAAAGTCCTGTGCGCCGAACTCGAGCTGGCATTTGTCCCAGCAGAAACGGGGATGCGTCTTTTTTTAAATGGGGGGGATATCACCGATCACCTTCGCACAGCAGAAATCACGATGCTGGCGTCGGCTATTTCAGCCAGGCCGGTTGTGAGGGCATATCTGCTCGATTTGCAAAGGAATCTGGGGAAAGAAAAGGCCGCAGTGTTTGAGGGACGGGACATGGGGACCGTTGTGTTTCCGGACGCAGATCTGAAATTTTTTCTGGATGCAACCACCCGGACGAGGGCGCTGAGACGTTATGATGAAGTAAAATCCCAATCCACCCAAACCCTGGAGGAGGTCGATCTGGATATTCAGCGTCGGGACCGCAACGACAGCACCCGGGAGCTGGCGCCCCTGAAACCGGCCCAGGATGCCATAGTGATCGATTCCACCGACTTGAGCGTTGCAGAGGTGGTTGAATTGATGGTATCCTATATCGTTGAATAACGGCAATGGACCGATCGCGAGGGATCCGGCTCAAACAGGTTGAAACCAAAATCACAGAAATTACAAAAATAGAAAATTAATCATTGCTTTTTTCGATAATTCTGTTAAAAGTATCCGATTGACCTTTCGTACAGGGTGAAAAGAATAAATTGGCTAAGGGGGGAATTTTTTTAATGGTAAATGGCGACGACAATAATGTAAATAAAAAACCAGACCAGACCGATCTATCCGATGAAGGTGCTTCAACGCCGTCAGATGAGGAGAAATCGCTGCAAGAGACGTCATTAGTTTCAGATTCGACAGAAGTATCAGATCCGACAGAAGAAGTATCAGATTCGACAGATACGACTTCAACCGACACGCTTGGGGATGCCGGCCAGGGAGCCGGCGACAGCATGGAAAGCGTGATGAATCTGTATGAAGAAAGCTTCAAACGATTTGCCGAAGGGGAAGTCGTCACCGGCCGCATTATCTCTATCGATAAGGATCATGTGCTTGTCGATATCGGTTACAAATCCGAGGGGCAGATTCGGATTCATGAATTTAAAAATGAAGAAGGCGAGATCACTGCCAAATTGGGTGACAGCGTTGAAGTGATGGTCGAATGGTGGGATGACGAGGAAGAGCGTGTTGTTCTTTCCAAAGAAAAGGCCGCAAACATTAAAATTTGGGATGCCATTAAAAAATCTTACGAAGAGGATGGCATGGTTGAAGGCGTCATCTCAAATCGTGTGAAAGGCGGATTCTCGGTGGATATCGGCGTCCAAGCCTTCCTGCCCGGCTCCCAAGCAGACCTGCGGCCCATCCGCAATCTAGACGAACTGGTCGGCCAGACCTTTGAATTCAAAATTCTCAAATATAATCGAAAACGCAGCAATATCGTTCTGTCTCGGCGGGCGATATTGGAAAAGGAACGGGAATCCAAAAGAGCAGACACCCTTGCATCCATTCATGAAGGCCAGATCGTCGAAGGCATTGTCAAAAATATCACCGACTATGGGGTATTCATCGATCTGGGCGGAGTAGACGGACTGCTGCACATTACCGACATTTCCTGGGGAAGAGTCAAACACCCATCGGAACTGTTTGCAGTGGGTGATACAATCAGCGTAAAAGTGTTAAGTTTCGATTTAGAGAAGGAACGGGTGTCTCTGGGAATGAAGCAACTTACAGTTGACCCATGGTCGGTTGCCTCGGAAAGATATCCGGTGGGCGCCCGGGTTAATGGTGTCGTTGTGAGCTTAACCGACTACGGTGCTTTTATCGAACTAGAAGAGGGTATTGAGGGATTGATCCATGTCTCGGAGATGTCCTGGACCCGAAAAGTTCGCCACCCCTCCAAAGTGGTTTCTGTCGCTGAAGACGTAGAAGCGGTGGTACTTGACATCAAGCCCGAAAGCCGTAGAATTTCCCTGGGAATGAAGCAGGTGGTGCCGAATCCGTGGGACGTCATTGCTGAAAAATATCCTGTGGGTACAACCATTGAGGGTAAAATAAAAAATATTACCGATTTCGGACTGTTTATCGGTATCGATGAGGGCATCGACGGTCTTGTTCACATTTCGGACATTTCCTGGATCAAACGGATAAAACATCCCTCCGAGCTTTATAAAAAAGGAGATGTCATTCAGGCCATCGTATTGGATATCGAAAAGGGGAGTGAACGCTTTTCTCTTGGAATAAAACAGCTTCAGGACGACCCCTGGAAAACGGTGGCCGAACGCTACGAGGTCGGTAAAGAGATAACCGGTACCATAACCAATTTAACCGACTTCGGGATATTCATTGAACTCGAGGAAGGCATTGAAGGGCTTGTGCATGTGTCGGAGATCAGTAAAGAAAAGATCAAAACACCGGTTGGACAATATAACATCGGTGAGGTCATTACCGCCAAGGTGATGAATATCAACAGTGACGAGAGACGCATCGGATTGTCCATCAAGCGCATGGAAATGGAAGACGAAAAAAGTCTGCTTAACGATTATGTCAATAACATGGGGCCGGCAACCTCGAGCTTTGGTGAAATCTTACGGGAAAACCTCCAGGAAAAATTAAACGAGGATTAAGGCTAAAACCGTTACGATTAAGCATTCATACATTAAATATTCAATCATTGGAAGTATACATCTGCCCTGTCTCGCATTCGCGTGACGGGGCAGATTTTTATATACCTAGCCGGACAAGCCGGAATTGAATATTGACGATTGAAGATTGAAGATTTGTTGTATCGCTTTGCTCTGTCTTTTCAATATAAGTCGATAGCATTCCTCTCCGAGCCGCAGGATCTTCGAGCCAGAGGCTAAAATTTTAATCTGGCTATGGTATAAATCATGCGCAAACATGATGTGATTTCAATAAATAGGTAATAAATACCAAACCTGGAGGGGTCGGAACCAATCAAGTTTTTTTGCCCGATCTAATAAGAATTTGCATGGAGCTTCTTGGAATGCTGGAACATTCCAGTATTCCAATGCAATGAGTCTGTACGGCAGTAAGTATGGATCCGGTGGACTAGCCACTGGGAGCATGAAAGTAACGGTTAAGGATCTGTGACTCCCGGCGATCATTCAAAAATTCTTACATCTCCCAATCCTTCGCGGATCACTTCGGGTATGTCATCGATCAAAGAGATAACGCTTGACGGTTTGCCGGGAACGATGCTGCCGTCAATGACGGCATCGATGCGGTTGCCGAAATAGTCATGAATCAAAGATGCATCGTGAAAGATCGTGCCATCGGCCATGGTTGCACTGGTGGTTATTATGGGATTTCCCAACTCGTTTACCATGGCCAGGCAAATTGAATTTTTCGGTACCCGGATTCCGGCCGTTTTGCGTTGGGTCAGCATAATCTTGGGTACCAGTTTCGAACCTTCCAGAACGAAGGTATACGGACCCGGCAAAAGCCGTCGCATGGTTTTATAGGCGTAGTTGGACACCTTGGCATAATGGCTGATATTCTTGAGTCCGGAACAAATGAAGCTGAATGGTTTGCTCTTATCTCTTTGTTTTATCTGATAGATCTTTTCAATGGCTTTTTTGTTCATAATGTCGCACCCGATGCCGTAGTTGGTATCAGTCGGATAGATGACGACACCTCCCTTTTTTAGGATCCCCACGACTTTTTCGATGAATCGCGGCTGGGGGTTCTGAGCATTAATGTTGATCAGCATCGATAGTTGTCCCACATTGTACGAAAAACGTATCGCCAAAAATACTGGTACCCCAATTGAGCTTTTTTCTCATATTTAGGGTGGTATTTAACATTTTAGCAATGCTTATTGTACCACAGCATTCCCAAAACTTTTCTTTTTATAATGGGTCTATACATGCTGTCAAGATTACAATTAAAGATTGCCAACGGCGCGACCATTTGCTATTCGATGGCAGAAGTGCTCTGTTTTAAATTTGAAAAGTTCCGCCACCAAGACACAAAGGCACAAAATAAAAAAATAGAAATTACGATATGTTATAACTAAGACTATAGAGAGGATTCCAATGCCAAAAATTCCGCTTGATGAAGCTTATTCGTTTGACGATGTCCTGCTGCTCCCCAACTATTCGGATGTATTGCCAAAAGACGTCCATGTCGGCACTCGGTTAACCAAGAATATAACCCTCAATATCCCCCTTGTGAGTGCCGCCATGGACACCGTTACCGAAGGGGATGCGGCCATTACCATGGCCAGGGTGGGCGGTATGGGATTTATCCATCGCAACATGAGTATCCAGAGTCAGGCCATGGAGGTGGACAAAGTCAAGAAATCCGAGAGCGGAATGATTGTCGATCCGGTTACCATCCATCCCGAACGGAAGGTGGGTGAGGTTCTTAGTCTGATGGAAAAATATCGAATTTCCGGTGTTCCCGTGACCAGTGGTGATCAACTCGTTGGGATCGTAACGAACCGGGATCTGCGCTTTGAGACCGATCTGGAAAGAAAGGTCTCGGAAGTGATGACCAAGGACAATCTTATCACGGTCTCCGAGGGGATCTCCCTGGAAGATTCAAAAAAGCTACTGCACAAGCACCGCATTGAGAAACTTCTGGTGGTGGATACAGAGGGCCATTTGACGGGGTTGATCACCACCAAAGATATCGAAAAGATAAAAAAATACCCCGATGCCTGCAAGGATTCCCTGGGACGGCTGCGGGTGGGTGCTGCGGTTGGTGTCGGACCGGATATGACCGAGCGCGCTGAAGCGCTATTAGGTGCCGGCGCTGATGCCATTGTGATCGATACATCTCACGGCCATTCGGCCAATGTCATCAATGCCGTTAAGACCTTAAAGGACACGTTTGACGATTTTGAGCTGATCGCCGGCAATGTGGGTACGGCGAAAGGTGCCGAAGACCTCGTCAATGCCGGCGTTGACGGTGTGAAAATCGGTATCGGAGGTGGCTCGATTTGCACCACCCGAATCGTTGCCGGTATCGGGGTGCCCCAATTGACTGCCATCACAAATTGCCGGTCCATCGCCGCTAAAACCGGTATACCGTTAATCGCCGATGGCGGTATTCGATTTTCCGGAGATATCACCAAGGCGATCGGCGCCGGTGCACATTGTATTATGGTCGGAGGACTTTTGGCCGGTACCGAAGAGAGCCCCGGGGAGGTAGTCTTCTTTCAGGGCCGCAGCTACAAAATGTATCGGGGCATGGGCTCGGTTGAGGCGATGAAAAAAGGCAGCAGGGACCGTTATTATCAAAGTGAGCAAACTGAAGATGACAAGCTGGTTCCGGAAGGTATCGTCGGCCGGGTGCCCTACCGGGGTTCCCTTTCGGCCAATATTTATCAACTCATCGGCGGCCTCAAAGCCGGCATGGGATATTGCGGCTGCCGAACGCTGGACGAGCTGAGGGAGAAAGCGCGATTCGTGAAGATCAGTGCCGCCGGCATGCGCGAAAGCCACGTCCATGACGTGATCATTACCAAAGAGGCGCCGAATTATCGGCTAGAGTAGCTTTTGAATGTGGAAGGCGGAATGCGGAATTCGGAATGAAGTGAGGAGAAGCTGGGAAGAAGGGTGATGGATGATGGACGAGGGACGATGAATAAAAGAGGACAGGCAAAATCAGAACCGTGAGAGGTTTGAAAGTTTATCGCAAGGCTTTCGATTGCGCCATGGAGATTTTTTTTCATTGTAAATATATTGATGAAGACACCTTCCATAGACTTGATGACAATTACGAGCACAAATATGCAATGCTAAACGCAATGGAGAAGAAAAAAGGTTGACTCATTCTGTCGTCCTGCTTCCTATCGAAGCGGTCCTCCATCATCCATCGGCCTTTTGTATACCCGTAACGCGTAACCCGTAACTCGCAACCCACAACCCGCAACTCGCAACCCGTAACCCGAAACTCGTAACCCGTAACCCGTAACCCGAAACGCGTGACGCGCAACCCGCAACCCAAAACACACAAGCCTAAAGAAAGCATATAATACCATGACAACCACCAACAGCCCTGATTTCGTTCATCTCCATGTGCATACTCAATACAGCCTTTTAGATGGTGCCATTCGCATCGACGACCTGTTGCAGCGTTCTGAGCAATTCGGCATGCATTCGGTGGCTACCACCGATCACGGGACCATGTTCGGTGCCGTTGAGTTTTATGAAAAAGCGACCAAGGCCGGCATCAAACCCATTATCGGCATCGAAATTTATGTCGCCCCCAGAACGCGATTCGACAAAACACCGATAGACAACCGGGACCTTAGTCATTTGATTCTGTTGGCTGAAAATCAGGAAGGTTACCGCAATCTCTGTAAATTGGCCTCCGTTGCTCAACTTGAGGGATTTTACTACAAACCCCGTATTGATAAGCAGATCCTTAGAGAGCACAGCAAAGGATTGATTGGCATGACGGCCTGTCTGCACGGCGAGATTCCGCGACGGATCCAGGATAGCAAAACGGAGGTCGCAGATGCGGCGGCCCGGGAATACCAGGAAATTTTCGGGGAAAACCGCTTTTACCTGGAAGTGCAAAACAACGGTATCGAGATCCAGGAGCGCGTCAACAAAGCCCTTTTGGATATGAGCCGACGGCTGTCAATTCCTCTGGTGGCCAGCAATGACTGCCATTACCTGGACAGGGATGATGTGCGCGCCCATGATGTATTGTTGTGCATTCAAACCGGTAAAACCATTCACGATACCAACCGTCTGCAATTTCGAACCGATCAGCTGTATTTTAAATCAAAAGAGGAAATGGTGGCTTCATTTAATGCCTATCCGGACGCCATCAGCAATACCGTGGACATTGCCCGGCGCTGCAATTTGGATTTCGATTTTAAAACCTATCACTTCCCGAAGTTTGATACCGGTTCGGAGCGGACTGCGGACGAGCTCTTCGAACAAAACGTGCAGGAAGGATTCGTGAGTGTTCTCGAACGGGTTCAAAACATCAACCCGCAGTTTGATGAAGCCGTTTATCACGATCGTCTCGAATACGAAATCTCGGTCATTAAAGAAATGGGATTTTCGGGATACTTTTTGATTGTTGCCGATTTCATTCGGCATGCCAAGGCCTCCGGTGTGCCGGTGGGGCCCGGCAGAGGATCGGCCGCCGGCAGCCTGGTGGCCTACAGTCTGGGAATCACGGATCTGGATCCCATTTACCACGGATTGATTTTTGAACGATTTCTCAATCCGGCCCGCAAAAGCATGCCGGATATCGATGTGGATTTTTGCATAGACGGTCGCGAAGAGATCTATAAATACGTGGTCGATAAATACGGCGGCGGCGATTATGTGGCCCAGATCATCACTTTCGGGAAACTCAAAACCCGGGCGGTCATTCGTGATGTGGGCCGGGCTCTGGACATACCCCTGCGAGAAGTGGATACCATCGCCAAAATGGTGCCGGACCAATTGAATATCAGCCTTGACGGGGCCTTGAAACAGGAACCCCGGCTAATGGAACGGGTCGAGGCAGACCCCAAGGTGGCCGAACTGATACGGATCTGCCGGGTACTCGAAGGTCTTCCCCGGCATGCTTCCACTCATGCTGCCGGGGTGGTCATTGCCGACAAACCTTTGATCGATTATCTTCCCCTTTACAAGGGTAAAAAAGGGGAGGTGGTGACCCAGTTCGATATGAAAATCGTCGAAAAGATCGGCCTTGTGAAATTTGATTTTCTCGGACTGCGCAACCTGACAGTCATCGCCAAAACCCTTGAATTAATTGCCCGGCAGGGGAAGACAGCGCCGGATCTGGAGAAAATCGAGTTGACCGACGCGGCCACTTACCGGCTTTTATCCGCCGGCGATACCACCGGTGTGTTTCAGCTTGAAAGCTCGGGGATGAAAGATCTGCTTGTGCGCTTACGGCCGGAGTGTTTCGATGACATCATTGCGCTGGTGGCCCTTTATCGACCCGGTCCTATGGAAAGCGGGATGATCGATGATTATGTGGCCCGCAAGCACGGGAGAAAAGCGGTGGAATATATGGTGCCTGAACTCGAACCGATCCTCAAGGAAACCTATGGGGTGATCGTATATCAGGAGCAGGTCATGAAGATTGCCGCCGATCTGGCCAACTATTCCATGGCAGAGGCCGACGATCTGCGCAAGGCCATGGGCAAGAAAATTGTCGAAATCATGGCACGCCATCGCCAACGCTTTGTGGAGGGGGCGGTGGCCAACAAAATATCTGAGAAAAAGGCCAAAAAGCTCTTCGACCTGATTGAAAAATTCGGCGGGTACGGATTCAACAAATCCCACAGCGCCGCCTACGCCTTGATTGCCTATCAGACGGCCTTTCTAAAGGCCCATTTTCCAGTGGAAATAATGGCATCCCTGCTGACCAGTGAAATGCATTCCACCGACGGCGTGGTAAAATTTATTGCGGAATGCCGCCATCACGACATCCCGATCTTGCCGCCGGATATCAATAAAAGCGATACCGAGTTTGCGGTGGACGGCTCCCGGATCCGCTTCGGGCTGGTGGCCGTAAAAAATGTCGGTGAAAGCGCCATTGAATCCATCATCGCCAGTCGCGCGGATCAACCCTTTGAATCGTTGTTTGATTTCTGTGAACGAGTCGATCTGAAAAGAGTCAACAAGCGCGTGATTGAAAGCCTGATCAAAGGCGGCGCATTCGACAATACCGGTGCCAAACGATCCCAGATGATGGCTGCGGTTGAAAGTGCGCTTGAATATGGTCAGCGGGTTCAGAAAGAGCGCACCGATCCTCAAATGGGCCTGTTTGATCTGGGAGACAAACAAGCCAGCATCAACGCCCCCGCGCTGCCGGAAATAGGTGAATGGGATGGAAAACAGTTTTTAATTTTTGAGAAGGAAGCCCTCGGGTTTTATTTGTCCGGTCATCCCTTGACACGCTATGAGGAGGTATTGGACAAATTCACCAATGCCAACGCCATATCCATTAAGGAGCTCAAGGATGGGGGTAGCGTACGCATCGGCGGGCTGGTGCGGAACACCAAAAACATAAAAACCAAAAAAGGGGAATTGATGGCATTTGTGACCATCGAGGACATGCACGGAGCGGTGGAGGTTATCGTCTTTTCCCGGGTGTTTTCCGATGTGAGGGATTTGCTGGAGGAGGATCGTCCCGTGCTCGTTCAAGGCCAGGTACAAAAGGATGAAAAATCTGTTAAAATACTGGCGGATACGGTAATTCCTATAGATAAGGCCGAGGAAACCTGGGCCGCGAGTGTCCATTTTAATTTGGAAATAAGCCGCACCGATCGGGATGGGCTGGAAAATTTGCATGCCATACTCAAAAGACATTCCGGACGGTGTCCGGCATTTCTGCATTTACGAAGTCCGGATAATACGGATGCCGTCATTGCCCTGCCGGAAGGGTTTAAATTAAAGGCGGGGGGGTCTCTGACCCGGGAAGTAAACGGCTTTCTGGGTTATCATGCCGTGGAGACACGTTGCAGTGCAGTGACATCCATGGCGACACCGAATGGGGGAAACGGACGCGGAAAATTTCAGAACTAAGTAACTACAGATATCGTTGATTGGTTGATTAATTGATTGGTTAAATGGTTATAAATGTGGATTTATCCCATATTTGCAAAATAATTGGGCAATTCATATTTCAAAAATTGTAACATCCTGAAATTATGACTATAATTTACTTAATCAACCATTCAACCAGTAAACTATTCAACGAAGTTTGAACTAAAGGAAAGCATTTCATGGCGGCATCGGCAAGTAAGGTTTACGCAATTCTTTTGGCCGGAGGAACCGGAACACGATTGTGGCCCGTCTCCCGACAGCTCTATCCAAAGCAGCTGGTTAAGTTCATCGGGGATGATTCCCTCGTGCAGAGCACAGTCAAACGCTTGTCCCCGGTGCTTGATACGGAAAATGTCAGAATCGTGTGCGGCCAGCAACATTTTCATGAGACGGCCAGACATATGCATGATATCGGTCTGCGGGACGATGGTAAGATCATCTGTGAGCCCAGCGGCCGCAACACGGCTCCGGCGATATTACTAGCGGTACTGCATACCTTGAGCGTGGAAGAAGATGCCGTGTTATGTGTTTTTCCGGCCGATCACGTCATTGGAAATATCGAGCAGTTTCATGAGCGCTTGGCGGCCGCCATCCGCCTGGCAGATCAAGACTTCATCGTTACCTTCGGCATCAAGCCTCATTATGCCGAAACCGGTTACGGTTATGTCGAAGGAGATACCGCCGTTTCCGAAGGTGCCCTGCGCGTTAAGCGGTTTGTCGAGAAACCGGACAAAAAGACCGCCCAACAATACGTCAACGCCGGGAATTTTTTCTGGAACAGCGGCATGTTTGCATTCAAGGCATCCGTCATTATGGATGAATTTCGCACCTGGCAACCGGATCTTCTCGAAAAAATGAATGCGATTTTCGACCCGGATCACCCCATCACCAAAGCGGAATATGACCGGCTGCCGGATATTTCCATCGATTACGCCGTCATGGAAAAAACCACCCGGGGCGTGGTTCTGCCTTCCGATTTCGGGTGGAGCGATATCGGGTCCTGGAAGTCTTTATATGATTTTTTGCCCAAAGACGCCGATCTCAATGTTATTGACGGCGATGTGATTGCCAATCACACCCGGGGCTGTTTCATTCTGGGAAGCGATCGTCTGATTGCGGTCAATCATCTCAAAGACGCGGTGGTGGTGGAAACGCCGGATTCCATATTTGTTTCCGACATCGATCACAGCCGGGATGTTAAATCGATTGTTGCCCGCCTGAAAGAGACAGACAGAAAAGAATATCATCAACACCGGACCGTCTATTATCCCTGGGGAAGTCGAACATGGCTGGAACAAAAAGAGGATTTCACGGTTGCCAGGCTGATGATTTATCCAGCATCAATCCTGCAGACGGAAGTGGATGCCGCTGCCGTCATGCACCTGGTGGTGGTAAAGGGCACGGCCAGGGTCACCGCTGGCGGACAGTCACTCAATTTAGACCAGGGAATGTCGACGGCTATCACTGAAAAGGGCATGGTGACAGTTGAAAATACAGGAGATCAGCCTGTCTATCTGATTCAGGTTTTGAATTTGGGGATTAATTAGCTGCAGACCCGCACAAACACAGACAGATAGATTCAAAGCAAGAAACCTGGAAGGTGGAGGCTGCGAAGCTATGAAGATAGTAGGCAGGGAGAATCCTCAACGGAATTAGCTACCCCAGAGGAATAGGCTTCGCCTCAGAGAAATAAGTGCGACAGAGATTTCACGGGGTAAACATTTCATTGAGCAGGCGATTAACTGGACAGGGTTTGCAGACATTTCGCCCCAGTACGATAGTTCCTACCTAAGGGGCAGGAAGGACAGGCAGACCACCACGGACGGACGTAAACATTGGGTCTTTGACTGGTAGCCGCACGGATTTTAATTCATTCCGTATTCCCTATTCCGAAATCAAATCCTGCTGCCCTCTAAGGGGTGCTGTTCTCATAGGCTGCCCAAGCCTCTTCCCGCAACTGCTGCTCCATCCCCGTATATCTGGGTGAGAAGTGAAAGACAGTAAACTGTTTTACCTGTGCCAATGCCGCCAGTTGTCCGGCCCGGCGGGCTGTGAGGTGGTGCTTTTTCTCAGCAAGCTCACGGTCCTGGTCCAAAAATACGGCTTCGATAAAGAGATGATCGGAACCTTTGGCTATCTCCACTATTTTCTCGCTGTTTGCGGCGCTGTCGACAACATCCGTAATGTAAGTGATTTTTTGACCCGGTGTGATTCGGGCTATTTTATCGGTGAGCGCTCCCAGGCTAAATTGTCTTGCCGTCTTTCGTCGGTCTGATTTTACTTCGAAATTTGCTGTGGGATCCACCTGATTGTATAGCGCTTGTTTGAACTCCGTTAACCAGGGTCCTGGTGAAAGGCCCAGGTTTTCTAATCCGTTTTTGATAATATTTACGTGAAAGCGTTCTTTGATGGAAAATCCCAGACAGGGAATATTGTGATCGAGAATGACGGCTGAAACCTCAAAGGCCGGCTCTTGATAGAGAATGCCGCTAAACGGTTGTTTGACCGGGTCCTGGGCGGACTGAAACTTTTTGGCGCAGTGGTATTTGCGGCAAAGGGTGTGCTGCGGATGGACTTCGGTAATCTGCAAGCTGAGCGGATAGTTGTATTTATCGGCCAGATTCCAGGCATATCCGGCCAGTTTGCCCGCCACGTTTTTCAAAAAGCCGGGAGGACCATAAAGTGAAATGTTCTTTTCACGTCCCAGAGAAAGACGCAGCAGGCGATCAAAGCCGATGAAATGATCCATGTGGGTGTGGCTGACGAAAGCATGGCTGATTTTGAGGACGTCTTTGGCCGCCAGGCTGTTGATGTCTCCAAGATCGAAAATCAGGGCACGATGTTGAAATTGAAAGGGAATAAACAGCCCGGGATCATCAAAAGGACCGTTGATTAGCCTGGGATGAAAACTGGGGCGCATTACTGGGGTAAAAACTTTTTCACTTGCTCATTGATGGTAAAATATATTTCTTCATCGGAGCCGAAAATATCCACCACATCTTTGTGCTTGATGAGTTGTTCAATAACAAATGAGGTCACATAAAGACTGACGATATTAGGCTGGGGAACTAAATTTCGCAGGGGGGCAATCTGATAATCAATATCAAAATCTTCCAAACGGTTCATCTTTTCAAGACATTTTGTCAGCTGTTCGTCAAGGGCGTTTTTGTTGGTTGTTTCAACCAGATTTTTTTCCACCAGCTTCATGGCAATCGCACCGGCCAGAGGCTCCGAGCAGTCCTGGACCCTGCTGATCACCAGTCGTCGCATGTGCTCTTTGGTCGATTCAATTTTCGATAGAATAGTTGATTCGCGAGAACTTGGCCGGAAGACCTTTCCCATGTCATACCACCTTTTGTAAATTGAAGATTGTTGATTGAATATTTAAGGAATACTGTCGTTTATATTTATTGTGCCGTTGACGTATAATAATAATTCATAACAAGGATTGCAAGAAAAAAGGTTTGATGTTTTTTTCACCATCTCAGATCTTCAATCACGAGCTGGGCGGTTTTTTTTCCTTTCCAGCGGTTCCACCGAAGTTTGAAAACCATTTGGGAAATTTTTTGTTTGTTTGACACCCGGGATTCGACATTAAATTGAATGGCTTGAAAGACCGGCGCGTTTGGCGTCGATGATTGCTGCAGAATCAGGCGCCGGTGGTTTTTGCCCACAATTTTTGATGATACCACCCTGACGTCGGCGGTCAT
>Ga0316193_10001628_pt1 | contig 15334 bp, 13 predicted proteins | sample MerIslsedime2_MG_FD_207735 | JGI IMG/M metagenome (GOLD analysis project Ga0316193, IMG submission 207735) | Coastal sediment microbial communities from Maine, United States - Merrow Island sediment 2 | ecosystem: Environmental > Aquatic > Marine > Coastal > Sediment | place: USA: Maine...
TGTATGGCATGGTTCTGGCGGCGCGCTCGGCAAGATTTTCAGCTGCCGGCGATCGGCAACTGGTGGCCGATGCTGCTGCTGGTGCCGCTGCCGATATTTACCTATATGATGCAGATAAACCGTATCACCAGTACCTATACGATACTGGCGATTTTGCCCACCTATGCTGCCTATCGCAGCGTGGTTGGCCATCAGCATACGATCCTTTTCAGCCTGTTGTCCGGCGTATTAATTTATCTTGGATTTATCGCCAAGGGTCCGGTGGCCTTTTTTACCTTTGCTGTTCCGGCCTTGGGTTGGCTGGTGTTGAAATCAAAGCCTTCAAAGGCTGCCATCAGCACCATTTTAGCGCTTTTGGTCTTTGCAATTATTTTCGGAGCGACCTTATATCTGTTCCCTGACAGCGTGGATTTCTGGAGAGATTTTTGGAAGCATCAGGTCATGGCCAGCCTAAAAAGCGAACGCTCGGCCGGTGACACCCACTGGTATCTGGTTGAACGCTGGGCAGCAGAAATGGCGGTTCCGATTTTCGTTGCCGGCCTCTTTATGGCACTGACCCGCGTATCTTTTCGTCAAATTCGATTTAACCGGCAAGCCCTGTTTTTTTTGCTCATTGGACTGGCCAGCAGTCTGCCGTTTTTATTCAGCACCCGTCAGCACACCCGCTATATTTTCCAGTCCTATCCGTTTTATGTCCTGGGCCTAGCCTTTATTTCAGATCGGATTGCCGACAGAATGGAAGGGATATTAAAAAATAAGCGCACGGTTCGAATCGGGGTCGTTGTGACCGCTGTGGTCTTTTTTACGGCCGCATTCACCAGTATGCTTTATAAAAAGGATGAAAATAAAAAACGAAAACCATTTTACAGGGATATCTACCTTCAAAATATTAAGCTGCCTGAACGGATCACGATCTCGGCCTGTCCGGCAGACATGATATATGACGACTGGCTATTTGCGGATATGATGCGGTTTTACAGAGTCAGTTTAACCGCTGCAATGGGAAACGAATATCTCCTCATCGCCAAAGACAGCGGATGCGAGGTGCCCGAAGGCTATCAAAAAATCCATCGACAACCGACACTCAAATACATCCTCTACCAAAAGTCACCACCTTAACTTCCGGATGATCCCAGAAGACCGTCAGGGGCTTAAGAGAAAATCTGCTTTGACAATCCACTGTGCCTTCGTTGAACGGTTGCTCGTCGTCATCGCTCGCCGCATATTTCCTTATATTGGGCAGTCGCTGACGCGATATATGAATCTGCGGGTGAAACCCAATGAATCGAATCGGCCGGGATTTAGTTCGATCACCGGTTATCTTACCGGCAAACCCGCCCAGGCACGGATTTTTCGGGCCAGCCGACGCATTTCAGTCTGCGCGATGACCGGATACACGCAGATTTCCAGAATGGAAGCCTCCATTCTTACATTTTGGCTCTTTTGGTGTTTTTCAGATGGCTGGAACAGCCTGAGGGCAGTGCAATCGTACATATCAGAAGTTTTTGAGTCAAAACCATTTTTCAAAAGATAGTGGCGCAGGTCATCGCGTTTTTCAGATTCTACCCTCAGAGGGTAGTAGACAAAGATGTGATCTCCTTGCACCGTGTCCGGTGCCCCGATGCCCGGCACCTCACCTAATTCCTCTGTCAGTATGCGGGCATTGCGCCGGGCGCCTTCATTAAAGGTGTCGATATGATTTAGCTGAAGCAATCCCACGGCTGCCTGAAGATTATTCATCCGACTGATGCGCGGGTTCGAATTTTTAAACGCTTCGAGCAATTCATCACCGCCGACGGAATCCATTAGCGGCTGTCCCATCAACAGCCTCAGGCGCAATGCCGGGTACACCGTTATGCCGAAAATAAAAGGCCGGGTCAGCAGCCATTTGAACCAAACCGAAAACGCATCTTTCGTGAGGGCATCCCTTGACGGTACAGGGGCCTGAGACAGTATTTGGCGGGCTTTTTGAGCTATATTATCATCCGAAGTGGCGATCGCCCCCCCGCCGAAACAGGGCATGTTTTTACCCTCGGCAAAGCTGAATACGCCGATGTCCCCAAAAGTACCGACCTGCCGACCGTCGACCCTGACGCCACAGGCATGGGCGCAATCTTCCAGAAGATGGATATTTCGTTGATGTGCCATATCTGCGATTTCGCGGATGGCACATGGCTGGCCGAAAAGATGGGTCGCCAGGATAGCACCGGTGTTGTCGGTGATTTTCGGCTCAATGTGCTCAGGGCCCGAATTGTACGACTTCGGGTCAACATCGCAAAATACTGGTTGATAACCGAGCAGTTTCGCCACTAAAGGGATTACCGGAAATGTAAACACTGGGAAGATGATCTCTGCGCCTTTTTTCAGTCCCAAGGCTTGCAGTGCCAGCTGAAACGCCGAACGGCCGGAAGACGTCCCCAGTGCATGGGAAGCACCTATCCAGTGTGCGAATTCCTTATGGAATTTTTCAATGGTCGCTTCCTGCCGGTTTCCGCCTAAAATGGAACGAATCAGGGTTAAAAAACTTCCCGGCGGAAGATTCACGCATCTTCTTGGTACGGAACCGATTATCGCCATGCGGTAAATTTCCTTTTATATTATTGATGAATGACTAGTTTTCTATAAAGTTCCAAATCTGCCTGCAGGTATTTTAAAGGATATGATGGATCAATGAATTGAGGGTGATCCATATCTTTATCGACAACGGAACTCACCCGCAAAATTAGATCAGAATTAATTGCCATGACAAATCTCCCGATCGGCGGAGATATCTGTTAAATCTTCTTTCGGTGAATCTTTAAGCGGCATATCACGCCAGGTACGTAATCCGATAATGCGCCGGATGGCCCATGTCAGCACCCCCAACCCGATGTGAAGCCAGTAGTCGATAAACCGGTTGACCACCGTCAGTGATCCTGCAATGGATGTTGATATTCCCACCACCCGCAAACAGCTGAACAGCGTAATTTCCACCACTCCGGCGCCGGACGGCGTGAACGGGAATGCCGATGCCAGCAGCGGTATCATTGTCAAAAAAACAACTTCAGCAAATCCGATGTGCAATTCAAAAGCCAGCGTCAATGAGTAAATCCAGGTAGTCTCTAGAGCCCAGATGATTACCGTTAAGACAACAATCGGCAATATTTCTTTTGGCCTGGGCCACATCCCGGTGTGAAATGCCATGATCATTCGCTGAAATTTCTCCGGTACCCAACCGGGAAGCTTCCTTTTGAACAAAATAAACACCAGCATAATGGTGCTGGCACCGACGGCGATGATGCCGCCACCGATCAAACTCCAGATGACCGTCCAGGGCAGACTGGCAGAAAACAGTATCCATGATGCCAGTGATGCCAGCACCAGAATAATCCAGGCATCGAGCATTCTTAAAAAGACAATGGAGCCCAAGGCGGCCGATCGTCGAATTTTGAAATTAATACGAGCCAGATGGGCCGCATACACATCGCCTAACTTGGCCGGCACAAGATTATCCACAAAATTATAAAAAAAGACGAGGAGTCCGAATTTGCTGTTTCCGGCAGTTATGGGCAGATGTATCAAACATCGCCGCCAGCGCATGCCGCGCACAATATAGGTTGCATAATGTGCCACTGCCCCGAGCAAGACAAAGCGTTTGTCACAGGCCGCAATTTCACGCCAGATTTGTTTAAGGTCCACCATCGTTGACGCACCCGCAAGAATAAAAATTGCGATGGCAATACTCAGATAGGTGGGCCACCCCCACAGCGCCGGTGCTTTGTGGTTATTATTTAAAGTTTTATCGTGGTTTCGATTAACCATTTATAATCTTTTTATCTATTCCTAAACCCTATTGGTTTAAGAGATTTATTATTTGGAATTAAGCGCATATCTCCCTGGCGCTCAACAACATAAGGTATTCACGACAGTCTGGCAAGCTTCTTTCTGATTATGATGCCATAAAAATACACTTTTTGTATTGATGACCGCTGTCACCGCCGACAAGACGATTGCAGCGGAACGTAAATCCCGATTTAGCGGGGAATTGACTATAATTTTTAAGGCATTTTTAACATGATATTCTCCGGTAGATATTTGGATAATTCACTTTAAATTTGACCGAATAATCTATATTCTGTTATTGTTCTGGGTATGTCGACCTCCAACCCAACAACGGGCACCTGTCCCAAGCGGAGAGATAGATCTTTCCGTAATGTCCTTATGTTAGCGGATGACTTTTTTATGAAAAAAGGTATTGTTTTTGAAACCATGAGACGCCTGGCACAACGCCTGGATGCCGAAGCCATTCCTTATGCCGTTATCGGAGGCATGGCCCTGGCCGCGCATGGATACGTCCGCATGACCCTTGACGTTGATATCCTGCTAACTCCGGAAGGACTGGCGCGCTTCCGGGAGAAACTCGTCGGCCGAGGATACGATGAGGATTTTCCCGGTGCGGCAAAATCGTTTCGTGATTCAGAAACCAACGTTAAAGTCGAAATTATTACCGCCGGCGAATTTCCCGGTGACGGATTGCCTAAACCGGTTTGCTTTCCTGAACCTGAAGGTCAGACAGTCGAAGAAGACGATGTTCTGGCAATAAATCTCGAAAAACTGATTGAACTAAAATTAGCCTCCGGATTAAGTGCGACCCATCGCATGCGCGATCTTGCTGATGTACAGGATTTAATTATTGCGTTGAACCTGCCACTGGAATTGAAGGATGAACTGGACAAAAGTGTTCGTCCGGAATACCAACGAATCTGGGAAGCTGCAAACAAGGGCCCCCGACGATAATCCGGTTCTATCTTTCCTAAAGCCCTAAGACGCCTCCATCAGCTACTCGCGCAAGGATATCGTCTTTGCCCACGCCCTCGAAAAAGTCCTGGAAGACTACGCGCCGCCTAAGGATCTTCCGGTTCCCCAGCGCCGCCTGGTGGTCTTTCGTGACGAAGAAGACCTCACCGGGGTGGAGTATGACCGGTCCATAAGAGAGCATCTGGAAAATTCGGCCAAGATGTTGGAGATCTGTTCACCCAACGCCCGAGCCAGCCACTTCGTGAGCGACGAGATTTGCCTTTTCGCTGAGAAACGTGGTGGTCAGAACATCATCCCGGTCCTTCTTTCGGGCATTCCCAACTACGAGGCCCACCAACCCGAACAAGACGAATAGAAGGCTTTCCCCCAGTGTCTTAGGGAGGTCATGTCGATGCCACTGGCGGACAGTTTCACCGATCAGGAAGTCAAGCCGATGCCGTTGGCAGCCAGCTTCATCGACCTGGACCCGGCTAGAGACAAACTCTACAAAGGCGTCTTCAAAGGTCCCTGGTACACGGTTTTGGCTAATATTTACGGTGTCCCACACAAGCGACATCGGACAGCGCGATCGAAACCGCAAAAAACGGCAACGGCGCATCACCACAGCCCTCGTGGCCGGGATTATTGCAGCTCTGATCGTGGCACTCATCCAGCGCAAGGAAGCCGTTTCCAAGCGCGAACTCGCGGAAAAGACCCGAGACGAATCAGAAGGACTGATCGAGTTTATGGTGTTTGATTTAAGGGACAAGCTTGAACCTATCGGCCGGATGGATCTCTTGGATTCCGTCAATCTACACGTCAACAATTACTATCAATCAAGGAGGTAGCTTATACATACATTCGAATATAGAGCCTGATGAAGCGGGGTTTGATTAAACAATATTCCTGAAAGGAGGAAGTCATGTCATACGCTATATTCATCAAAATGGACGGCATTAAGGGTGAATCAAGAGATGCTAAACACGAGGGAGAGATCGAGGTTCTTTCCTGGAGTTGGGGAGTAACGAACCTTTCTTCTGAGATTGCTGGTAAGGTAGGCGGGGCGGCCGGTAAGGCTAGTTCATCCGACTTGGTTTTTTCCCACTGCATTGATCTTGCTTCGCCCTCGTTGATCAAAGCTTGCGCCTCCGGTCGCCATCTGAAGGAAGCCGTCGTCACCGCCCAGAAAACGGGTTCCGGGCCTCGGCCATTCCTGGTTATCAAGTTATACGACCTAATCGTAAAGAGCGTGGAGACAGGTGTAGACACATTGGAAAACAGTACGACTGAAAACGTGGCGCTTTCTTTTTCAAGAATGGAAATTGTTTACAACGAACAGAATCTGGACGGGACACTCGGAAGCAGTAACAAAATCTTTTGGGATATAATAAGCAATAAAGTGGCCTGAGGTGATATAAAAAAAGAGCTGGATTTTAACGCTTTTCTTCATGACGCTTAAAATCGGAATAGAGCTGATCAATCTTCGGTCGTAAAATAATCGGATATCACGCCCATAAAGCGGTTGTATTTAATTGCGAAGTGTCTGAGGCCCTGGTTGACAAACTTGGCTGAGATTTCGTTGTCTTCCTGTTCGATGGACCCCGATCTCTTCTCCCAGGATTTCTCATCCAGTGCCAGGATGTCCTCAACTTTTTTGCGATAAAAGTCCGCAACCGGAAGGTTTGAATGGGCATTGACGAACCAGGGCATGATGCGACCGACCTTTTTCAGGAACAGATTATGTTCTTTACCGAAATTGAGACAGGAGCCATCGGTAAAGTTTTCCATGTGAGTCATTTTTGCAAAATCGATGTAGTCTCCCTGTTTGCTGATTTCGTAAGCTTTGGTGCCGGGGAACGGAAAAAAGAACGACCAGCGGTAGCGACCGGGTATGGCATCGGCCATCAGCTGGATGGTCGCCATGAGATCGGCGCGGGTTTCACCGGGCAATCCGATCATTAAAAAAACGGAGGTGTGCAGACTGTACCGGTGAGCAGTATCAATGGCGTTGATTATTTTCTCATTTTTCATGCGGCGCTGCAAAATTTGACTCCGGATGCGTTCACTGCCGCTTTCAACACCGAATTTTACGATTTTGCAGCCGGCGCTCGCCAGGCTGCGCGCTCTATTTTTATCGAAAAAACCCACATGGGCATTGACCACGAACGGTAGGGTGCTAATTTTTTTATAAGACTCGCAGAATTGCTCGACATATGGACGATAAAAGGTGAAAAGATCATCGTCCAGGATAAACATTGAGATATTTTGATATTTGCCCTGCAGATATTCGATTTCGCTCATCAACTGTTCAACTGTGAAATGTCTGATGTAGTTCAGACCCTTGAAACTGCATTGCAGATCTTCGCGATATTGGGAAACCAATTGATGATTAAAGCAGTAAGTGCAGGAAAAGGGACAGCCGCGGGAGGCCATCAAACCCACCCAGCCGTTTTTGGCATTGATGATATTCTGAAAATCGAAAATAGTGTAATCTTTAAAGGGCAATTTTTTTAAATCCGGTAAGGGCCTTAAAGGGTTGAGACGCAATTCACCGTCTTGCAAAAATCCAAGATTTTTAACCTCCGAAGGGTCCTGATTTTGGCTTAACTTATCGACAAATTCCTCAAACGCTTCTTCCGCCTCCCCCCGAATGACAAAGTCAAATACCCGAGACTGCAAAATTTCATCTGCAGCAGCCATGGCATGGATGCCGCCGCACACCAGAGGAACCGTTGTGGCTTTACGTGCCCATGCGGCCAGTTTTTCTGCATAGGGCCACTGGTTGGTGACGACTGAAAAACCGATGATATCCGCTGATTCCTGTCGCAAGCGGCCTATAAACTGTTCTTCGGAAGGCAGCGGCTCAATATCGTCACACAGTTGCCACAGAGCAACATCATGTCCCGCCTCCTTGAGCACCGCCGATAAATGGGCGATGCCGTAGTTGAATCCTAGCTGGGAACCGACGTTGGGATAGAGGAAGAGGATTTTCATGTTTAACCGTTCATGGGTTTAGGGTTTAAAGGTTCAGGGTTCAGCGACGCTGCTGGCCCCCGAAGAGATTGCCCCTTTTTGGTGAGTACCGTTAACGTACTTTGACAGCCAGACAGAGATCCCTACAATATCCATAATCAATTTGTGCGAGATGTTATCAAAGTTAGGCGATTTACAGTGCATTTTGAACGATTTCACCATAATTAATGTCAGGAACAAAGTTATATGGTGGGTAAAAATAGCCATGCCTCGAATACAACCCGAAAACGAAGGTAAATGGCTCTGCATAGATGCTTGTCGGTGGTTCTTTATCCCACTTGATCTGAACAGAGTTGTCTATGCTTAGTTGAATATTGTCAATTGATACGGGCTGATTATTTGTATCCGTTGAAACCCAAGGTGCATTTGAGTCAACAATTAACCATCCATTTTTTGTTAAAACCTCTGATACAGCGTGAGATGAAACGCCAGGAGTAATGAGTGACTTTATTGCGGAATCTGTTTTTTCTTTAGAATATATGGAAACATGCCTGGTTTTAAAGCCAGAATATTTAAATATTTTCTCAATAACCCTGCTCCTGTCAAAACACATACCAGTTTTTGCTGTATATAGTTCTTTCGGTTCTCTTTTTTGACCCAATGGCAAACCATCATTTCTTGGTGCTATATTGAGGACAGAACGTTGAACCGCAATAATAAAACGCAATTCATCTCTATATGTTGGATTTTCTGGCAAAAGTACGACATCACTTAAGTATATAGGGATATATTGCCTGTCTTCCTCGGTCAGTGAATTATCCACAGCATGATAAGACAAAACGAACGCCGCACAGATAATAAGGAATGCTATTGATATGAGAAGTGATTGTTTTTTCTTTACTTTCATTACGCCACCATTTTATTTCGCCTGACACGATAACCGGTACTTTCCGGTTAACCTGCCTGCATCCTCCTTTCATGCATTATGCGGATGATAATGTCTTCCACATCGATGGCGGTCGGGTCGGATAATGTGTCGACATGAACCATCCGGCAGCTGTTGACCCCAAACGCACTCCAGCGCCGAATAAAGCGCATGTTGTTGGAACCGGCAAAAATCGTCAGACAGGGGGTTTGCAGCGCCGCTGCGATGTGCTGACAGGCGGAATCGTAGCCGATATATTCGTCACATTCTGCGATAATGGCGGCAATCTCGCCGATGCGGGTCTGCAAGCCGATGACACCCCAATTGAGCCTGGTGTCCAACCGCGTCTCAAATATTGCATCATAGCGGGCATATCCTTTTGCTTGGATTCCGGCAAGGAGTGCGTTGGAGCTTTGCAGTTCCCTGTCACCAGAGCCCTTATCCAGCAATAAGACGGTGTTAGGTTCCTGCAAAAGGGTCAGTAATAGTTCCTGCTCCAGGCGCGTTTCCACTTTCTTGCGGGGATTTCCACCGACACCAAAATTAATGGCGATAACCCTGCTGGCGCCGTTATTTTTTAGTTTGGCATACAGTTGGGCCGCTTTTTGTATATTGGACGGAAGCAGCCAAACCATGGGATAACAAAAACCCTCCTCCCCCGCTAATTTATTCAGCCAGGCGTTGGTTAATTGCGCCATCGCTAAATTACCGGCATAAGAGTTCTCCGAACGACTGTCAAAAAAGAAGTAGTGATCCAGGTCGATAATGGGGAGCATCCCGAGTTGTGATAAGCGCGAATCCGGATCGATCAAAATGGTATTTTCAAGAGGACAAGCTGCCAGCTCCTGATCGATTATATGCAACACCGTCTGCCAGCTGGACAATCGATCGAGTAATCCACCACTACGGTTGTAAGGTACCTTGCGCAGTCGGATTTTTGAATTACCACCATAGATTTCATCGAGCTTACTGCCGCCGATCAACACCAGTTCGGCGGATGGAAATAGTTGCATCAGCCGTTGAATGATAATGCTGGTAATGGCAATATCGGCCCCGATCGTCACGCGCGACAAAAGCAGAATTTTAGTGACCTTTTGGTGGTGGGACAATACCTTGCTGTCCAGCCGAATTTTTGCGATTCGTTCGAGTAGATTATCCTGGGAATTGATATTGAATTTTGTCAAAGACCGCTCCAATTCACTGCCCGCACGAAGCCGGCGGCAAAATGTGATGATCTGGGCCATGACGCGATTGTAGGTTTCCGTCTGCAGGTCTTCAAAATCATCGCATAGGCTTTCGATGATGATACTGAACAGGGCCTGGGCGGCGATACCGTTCAAATCGGTTTCTACCGAGGCCGTTGTCATTTCGCACAAAAGATCAATATAATCCGCTTCGTAATGACAATCCTTCAGGTAAGCGTCCATAAACGAATAAGCAATTTGTTGGGAAAGACGCGCAACATCCTGTTGGGTAATTATTTGCTCCTTTAAGGATGACCATTTTTTTCGGTAATAAGACGCTTCCATCGATCAAGAAAGTTCCTTTAGCAATTGTTCTATGGCATTCAGCACTTCATCCGGCGTAATCCCGGCCATACAGCTGTGATCTAGTGAACATTTTTTGTGGTGGCAAGGGGTGCAGTCCAACTCGCGGCGCAACACAATCGTCTTTTCAAGATTCCTGTCAGTGTAACGGGGGTCGGTAGGTCCCATGATGACCACCACCGGTATATCAAAGGCAACGCCATAATGACGGGGGCCGGTATCATTGGTAACCAAGAGCCGGCATCGCTGAATTAACGGTTTTAAGAGTGCCAGATCCACCCGATCCGGGCCGGTATTGATTATTTTTGCCCCACTGAGCGTTACGATGTTGTTTCCGATATTCTCTTCTCCAGGGCCGATAAAAAGCAGTATCTTGCAATTCCAGCGTTTGGCTAACAATTCCGCCAACCGTGCAAAATGCGCCGCCGGCCAACACTTGGAACTGCCGAATCGAGCCCCCGGATTCATGCCAATTACCGTATCTTCTTTGGCAATGCCATACCGCTCAAGAAGTTGATTGCCTTTTTTCCGCACAGAATCGGAAAAGAAAAGGCGAGGTCTGGTTTGCATTGGAACAACAAGGTTTAGCCGGCGACATATTTCAAGATAATAATCGACCATCGGTATTGGAATGATTCGCTTGTTCTGGCGAAGGGGCCGGGGGCCGCCGCTCATCAAAAGGGATCTTCCGTTGCGGCGGTAACCGTAAATTTTTTTGACACCACCGAGCCGTGCGATCAAAGCCGATCGAAATGAGTGCGGCAATACAAATGCCAGGTCCGGAGCCAGCCGGCGTAGCCGTTGGGATGCTTTAAAAAGGCCCCGCAAGGTTTTATCGTTCATTTCAATCAGATCGTTAAACCATGGGCCGTCCTCCACGACCCCTCCGGCGTATTTTCGGATGAGACCAATGATCCGAGCTGTCGGATAGTTTTGGCGGATGCACTCGAAAGTGGGGGTTGCCATAACGACATCGCCGACCCAATTGGGGCATGCAACCAGGATGGTTTGGATTTGTATGTGATGAATATCAGATATCACTTGGCGCTTTAACCTGCTCCTAGGCGCGGAGTATAGAAAAAGAATGGGGGCCTGTCAATGTTATTGAATAGCGGTATTTCTGCGCCTTAAAGCGGATGCGAGCCGCGGATTTCGCGGTTTATCCCGATAGGGCCCGGGCCAGCATTTCCATCACCGTTGTCGGGTTTATGTCGTACATGCAATCCCGGTTGCGGTCGGGGCAGCGCTTTTTGTAGCAGGGAAGACAGTCCTTGGGGCTCTGAACAACCAGGTGTTCACATCCATATGGGGCATGCCGGCCGGGAGGCGTTGGGCCAAACAACGTCACATAGGGTGTGCCCACGGCAGCTGCCAGATGTCCCGGTCCCGAATCAGGACCCACGCCGGCTGCCGCCGCTTTCAGCACGGCCGTCATTTCAACCAATGAGTTGCCGATTAAATTAATAACTCTATCTGAATTCATTTTTTTTGATAGCCGCCGGGCAGCGGGTGTCTGAGAGTTATCCCCCAAAAGGACCACATGCATTTTTGGGGTCCTCAAAATATTTTGCACAAGTTGGCAATATCCTTCAAAGTACCAATCTTTAGTCACCCAGGATGAGCCCATGACCACCGCGATGAACGAATTTTGAATTTCAGCCACCGCTGGCGGTGCCATCGCGTTGACATTTAATTGACCAAATCCGAAATCCAGGTCAACCGGTTCCGGCAGACCCAATTGCTCGGTGAATTTAAGATAATGACTCAATTTGGGGAGATCCTCACTGTAGTAAGGAATATATTCAGTATTAAAGAGCCAATTCAATTCTTTGGCATTGTCTCGATGAACGCCGATTCGCCGCTTGGCGCCCGACAGCAATGAGAATAGACCGCTCTTAAATATGCGTTGGAGATCAAGCGTGATGTCGAAATGTTGCTGACTCAGTTCTTTGTAAAGCTGCCACAATGCTGAGACACGCCATTCTCGTCTAAAGATAATTACCTTATCGATTTGGCGATGAAGCCGAATCAGTTCCGCCCATCTCGTTTCCACCAGCCAGCTAATCCGGCTTTGCGGCCGATGTGACTTCAGGTGGCAGATCAGACAAAGCGCTCTGATGATATCCCCCAGGGACCCCATCAATATGATGAGAATGGAGGGGGAGGGGGGTATATTATTATTCGACGCTCTGGACATAATAGATTTTCAGAATGGTCTATCCTCTGCCATCAAGTATTGCCGGGCGTATTCTTGTTGAGTCATCGTGATTATTGCACCCGATTTCGAGGCCTCTGCGAGTTTCTCGATGATCCTTTCGAATTGGTCGAACATGTGCTCCCCGCTTGAGAAATTATGCGGATGCGCCCATAGATGAAAAACACGTTTTTTGCGAATCGCATGACGCAAGAGATGGTCCCAGCGTCTTAGAGTGATTCGAATAGGGATTTTCTTCCGTACTCCGAATCGCCAGTTCAGCACAAAGCCTGCCGGAACCTTGACAAGCTTACCTTCTTGGGCATGTACCTGAGATGTGCGGAAGATATTGATTTCATCCAGCAAATTCACAATACGTCCCTTTAACGTTGTTCTGTCGGGTTTCAACGCCTCTCGATAGGCCATAAAACCATATTGCGGTAAAAGATCGGCATATCCTACCAGATTGCGGGGGTACACAATAGTTAATCCCTTTCTCTGAAAGGCTGGAAGTGATTTGAGGCACTCCATTTCATGCCTGAATTGTGGCTCGCTGACCCATGATTCATGCAAAGGCGAATGGGTAAAACCATGCGCCGCTATTTCATGTCCGGGACACGCAGCCACCGCATTGAAGGCGTCAGCATTCAACCAGCCGTCTACGATTCCCTGCGCCATCTCCCGTTTGAAGGCTGCGCTCCAGGGATTTACGGCAGGATTGTCCCAATCAGGAAAATATCGCTCTTTTTGTTCGCGATACGCTTCCGGTGAGAGCGTAAACGCGCCAACAAACGCAAACGTCGCTTTGAGTTCATAGCGCCCAAGTAACTGAACAAGTTGTTCATATACCCCGGTCAAACGATCATGACAGAAGTATTCGTGCTGGCTGGCGGAAACCCAATCCGCAATTCCCCACTTTCCTTCGCAATCGAATGAAATTAAACAGGTGGCCTTGGGCATCATTATCCCTCTTTCCGCACAAGGAAATCACCGATTGACAGCGCGTCCAGATTGCCGTTGAGAAATGATCTGATGGCATCGTTTGGTGAACACACAATCGGTTCTTCGTGCATGTTAAAGCTGGTATTCACCAGAGATGGGATATTCGTCCGCTTATAATATTCCTTCAAGATATTGTAGTAGCGGGGATTTTTTGCTTCCGACGTCAATTGAGGCCGCGCCGTTCCGTCCACATGCACCACCGCGGGAGATTGCTTGCGCATCTTAGGGGTGCAATGACAGGTAATGGTCATAAACTCGCTGGTAAATTCGGCGCCACCAATATCAGGATAACATTCCCGCGCCTTTTCTGCCAATGTCACCGGCGCAAAGGGCATGAATTCACTTCGGTGCAGATGCTCATTCAGCCATTCATTCACAGACGGATCGGTGGTGGGGTAGAGAATCGAACGATTACCCAAGGCTCGCGGTCCGAATTCCATCCTGCCGTTAAAATGGGCGACCACCTTGTTTTGCTGCAACAAGTCAACAATATCCTGCACAATCGTCTCGCCACGATGCTGATAATTCAATTTTGATTGCTGTAAGGCGCTTTCGATCTCCTGTTGCGAGTATCCCGGTCCCCAATACACATCACGAATCGGAGCATGCGTCTTATCTCCTGTTTTTTCACGGTACACATGCTGAGCGGCGCCATAACCCAGGCCGCCGTCCGCCATGTGAGGAAAGACAAAAACATCCTTGATTCCGTCAATATGATGAATCGACTGATTTAATTTCACATTGGCGAACACTCCCCCGGCCAGGACGATATTGCGGCATTGTTCCTGTTCGACATACTGGCGGATGTATGCTGTCGCTACCTTTTCCAGCGTCAATTGAAAGGCGGCAGAAATATTTTTGCGGCCATACTGTTTCGCGAATTTCAGAATGTGCGGATAATTGCCATATACGCAGGGGGCGGCAAAACCGCCCTCCTGATCAACATAGGCTAACCGTTCGATTTCCCGCAGTAACTCCGGGGGGGGATCGCCATAAGCAGCAAGGCCCGTAATCTTGCCTTCATGCCGCGCCGGTTTGAATCCGAGGGCTTTGGTCACAGCGGCATAGAATACGCCTAAGGAATGAGGCACGAGCACCTCCTTCAACAAGGTGAATTGACCGTTTTTCACACGATACACGGCTGATGTGACGCCTTCCCCCTGACCGTCAAGAGTTACCGCCAATGCGTCCTCAAATCCCGACGCCCAATAGGCGCACACGGCATGGGCATAATGGTGAGGCACTCGAATCACCTTCTCGCGGTTGACATGCTGTTGGCACCAATCCGCAATTTCCTTGCTTAACCCGGTTGCTAATTTGACGGCTTTCGGGATGTTGCGATAGTGATGAATGAGATAATTCAGCAGGTTGCTTGAAAGGCTTGAAAAGCCGTTCTGACGCACATACGGATACTGCCGCAGGAGTGTCTGCTGGCGGTAAAAGCGTTCCGGCGTTTCAAGTGGATCTGCTTTGGCAATCGCAATGTAATCAATATCCTCCAATGAAAGCTTATTTGAGCGTAAAATCCATTCGATTGACTGATACGGAAATCCGGCATGCCGTTTGATGCGGGAAAAACGCTCCTCATTGACCCCGCAGACAACTGAGGGACCGTGCAGCAAAACGGCTCCCGCATCATTATCCGTTTCACTGATTCCAAGTATATACATGCTTCTATTCTCCTACCGGCCAGATGTTTTTATTGAACCGAAAAAACGCAAAGTTTTTTCATAAATATTCATCCTATGGAATGATAATGAAAATATCCAAATACTCCACCAGGTGGGTTGCCGCGAAATGCAAAGAAATTTCGAGACGTTTAATTAAGGCCGTTTTGCATCATCTCTGTCAGCACTTTAGGCAAACCATGTTTATTGACGGCGCGCTGCCAGCGTGCGCGATAACGATCTTTTAACA
>Ga0316193_10001629_pt1 | contig 15332 bp, 13 predicted proteins | sample MerIslsedime2_MG_FD_207735 | JGI IMG/M metagenome (GOLD analysis project Ga0316193, IMG submission 207735) | Coastal sediment microbial communities from Maine, United States - Merrow Island sediment 2 | ecosystem: Environmental > Aquatic > Marine > Coastal > Sediment | place: USA: Maine...
CGATTATTATGAAATATTTCCGACTTGTCTTGCTTGCAACCATGATGACTTTATTAAACACTTTTGCAGTTAATGCGGGTACGCGTGCCATTGTCGAGGTTGAAGTGATCAAGGGTGATAATATTGAGAAGTCTTTCGAGATTATTACTGTTGATGACAAAAGGGGCAGGATCGATTTTGTTGGTGAGGACAGAAAGATAACGGACGAGACTTCTTACATCATGACGGTTGATGGAGGGGAGCACTGGGTGATGGGCGATAAGCCCAAGGACAGGTTTTACTGCTCGGAAGTAAAAACGGATGAGTTTTTCATGAACCTGGGTGATCAGGTTACAAATGCGGTAGAATTTTTCAACGTTAAGGCGGAGATGCCCACAGTTAAACAGGTGCTTGAAGAGCCCGGCCCGGACATCATGGGATTCAAGACCACGCATGTGAGGCTGGAAACCAACGCCAGGGCCTATGCATGGTTTTTATTTTTTAAATTTGAGTATACAGTAAAGATTGTTGATGATTTATGGTACGCAGCAGACGTAGAAATACATCCAATCAGGAAGAAATGGTTAAATGCCTTAACGCAATCGGGTAACAAGCTGATCGATCAGGCGTTCGCTGACTACACTTCGAAATTTTCAGGGCTGATTTTAAAATCGGAATCGGTTATGGATATCACCAATGTCAGAAAAAAAAGCACCAAGACTGAGAAGCAAAGTACAGTCGTTACAGAAGTTGAAGAAATAACGTCCGAAGAACTGGACAGGATATTCAAAATGCCTGATTGCGAAAAGATGGATGACGATGAAATTCAGGAAAAGGGTAAGGCGTTATTTTCTGCTGGTAAAATAATGTTGTGAGTGTTGAGGCGGGAATCTAAAGGGAAATATTTTGCTGTAAGGCTGTTATTCAGCAAGCAATTGGGTCTTAACACAAGCTTTCCATGGGGGTATCTGTCACTGTAAGGATACTGAATTCTAGATACTTTAATCTGTAGTAGTGAAGACTTTATCTGACGTTTCTGTCAGGTTTCGCATGGTCTAAACCGACCTGGTTTAGTGGTTTGTAGTATTTTTTCTCGCAAAGGCGCAAAGAATGCAAAGGAAAAATCATGAAACGATATTTTTTCATGCAACAGAAGATACCTTTCACCTTTGCGTTCTTTGCGCCTTTGCGAGAGTACATATCTGTAGCATTTCCAAGTAGCCAGATCATGCACTCACAACAAAATCCCATGGTTAGAGTAGATATGACACGGTCTGTCAGATTAATTCCTGACTGTTAGATTTAATCTTTAGGATAGCAGATATGCTACAGGGCCTGAAAAATCAGGCATGTTTGAAGCACTCTTATCAGCAATATTCTGATGTAGGCTTATGTGTTGAATTTGCTATATTCTAAAAATATATCATTGACCTCATCTTCATCCAGCCCATAGTCGCCAAGTGAATACTCATGCTTGGTAATATGCTTGCGTGATTTGGCCTGCTCATCCAGCCATGCGCGCATTATGTCAGCTGTTGCATCTTCCAGTTCTGCGCCAGCTGCCTGGTAAATGCGCCGTACGCATGAAATCGGATCTGCAGTCAGGTCCTTGTAGTCAATATCAATAAACTGCTTATGGCCCAGTTTTTTACGTGCAGCTACATTACGGGCAAGTGCATCACGATAGTATGCAAAAGCAACCTGGCCGATTTGTTCACGAGTAAAATTAACTGCGAGTGGCGCATAAGCGACTTGCATAAGACTGCAGTATGAAGCCATGCAAGCCGCGGGAGTACGATGTTGCTGCACAATCACCGCATCAGGAAAGGTTGCGCATAATGCATCGATAGCCCACATGTGAAACGGTGTTTTTAACACCCAGCGGTCACCAGGCGCCCACCATTGCAGCAGGCGCAGCTGATCGGCGTATATGTTGTAGGCTTCAAGCCACTCTTTATCGCTGCGCTCATTAAGCCAGTCAATATATTCTATTACCGGACCATAAAAGATAAAGCTATGCGAGAGCATTGATGTCTCAAGCAGGCCGAAACATTCTTCCGGTTCATCGACGCTGGTGGAATGGATGGATGCAATATCGGGGGTGTAGCGCGCTCGTGTTTCGAGGTACTTGCGCGCGATTGCTACACGAAAATCCTTGTTAAAGTATTGCGGATCGCCCTGGTACTCTGGTTCGGCTGGCGGTGCCTGCAAAGCCTCCCACAGACGTAGTGTTCTGTGTGCAGGGTCCTGTGCAAGCAGCCGATGCAGGAAAGTAGTACCGGTACGAGCCGGTGCAACAAGGAAAATAGGAGACTTCAGCTGGATCTCACGTATCGACGGTTCACGTTCGAGATAGTCTTCGAGCCGAAGACGTTTTATCAGTGCTTCGTTGAGCAAGCGCTGTGCACGGCGGCTACTGATAAAATTCATTTCGTCACTGGCGCAGGTCAGGCTGTGACTGAGTGCTCTTAGCCCGGGTGTATCAAGAATGGATGCATCGTTAATGCCGGCCTGTGATGTTGCTCTTTCGATGAGTTCTGAAACGGAGAAGAGTCCTTCGTTTGCGCCCTGCTCTAAGGTTGACACGTTAATTCGTCCATTATTTTCAAATTGCTGCGGTTTGCATCAGGCACTACCAAGGCGACTCTCGCGTGTGCTAATCGTGTTATCCGCCTGGCTTAATGCACAAAATTGATTATTGCATTGATAAAAGTATGTTGCTACGGGGGATTATATCAGCAGTATTAAAGCAACACGAGATGGTCTGAATATAACAGGCTGTTTGATGGCAATAAGCAAAGCCATCAAGCAGCCTGATTGTTAACTGCGCCTAGCGTTGGTATTGCTGGCGATATTGTTGTCTTGCTGCATTACGTTCCGAATCGCTCATGCCCTGCCAGCTTTGCCGATTTTGCCTGTATTGGCTTTTAGTGGCATCGCGTTCTTCAGGAGACATGCCTGACCATTGTTGTTTGCGTTGATCCTTCCTTTCACCATATTGTTGCTGGGCTGCCTGTTGTTCTTCAGGAGACATGCCTTGCCAGTAGTCTCTTTGAGAGGATTTTTTGTCCTGGTATTGTTGCTGGTATGCCTGTTGTTCTTCAGGCGAGTAGCCTTGCCAGGTGTCTCTGCGAGATGATTTTTTGTCCTGGTATTGTTGCTGGTATGCCTGCTGTTCTTCAGGAGAGTAGCCTTGCCATGTATCTCTGCGAGATGATCTCTTGTCCTGGTATTGTTGCTGGTATTCCTGTTGTTGTTCAGGCGACATGCCCTGCCATTGTTGTTGACGTTGTTCACGCTGCGCCTGGTAAGCAGACTGCTGTTCTGGGCTCATCTGCTCCCATTTCTGTTGCTTATTTTCCGAGCGCTGCCTCAAGGATTCCTGTTGTTCAGGTGAGAGGCTGTTCCATCTTTGTTGCATGGCTTCCTGTTGCTCAGGCGACATGTTTTGACGCCAGGCACCTTGTGTGCCGTTTTCAGCGCTAGCGATGTTTCCAGCTACGGATAAACCCAGAATCAATGGCACTAGTGAAAATTTCATTAAGTTCATATTCATATGGATGCCGTTTATTTTGAATTGTTGAGTTTGTCTTTAGCCGCCTGCTGCTCTTCAGGCGACATGTTCTGGTATTGCTGTTTCATTTGTTCACGCTTGGCCTTGGCGGCTTGCTGCTCTTCAGGCGACATGTTCTGGTATTGCTGTTTCTTTTGTTCACGTTTGGCCTTGGCGGCAGCCTGCTCTTCAGGCGTCATGCTCTCCCATTTTTGCTTCATTGCTTCCTGTTGCTCGGGCGACATGTTTCGTTTCATTGCAGCATCTGAACTCTCATCAGCAGTAGCGATGGTTCCTGCCAAGGATAAGCCCAGAAGTAATGGCAATACTGAAATATTCTTTAAATTCATATTCATATGGACACCTTTTAGTTTGATTTGCTGTGTTGTTGTGGAATTTCTGAATGATATGATGCTATTTTCGTCAGAAAGTTCTTTCTGCCTGATTGTATCTTTTACTCTAATAAATCTGGATAGATTAGTCTGTATATAAATTGATCAAATTTGTTAATTTTTGTTAAATGCAGTTACGCCTCGATGTATCATTAGACGGCAAATGCTAATAATAGCCATGTCATTTATTACTTTGTGCGCTGGCGGCATCAATCTGCAATTGCCATAGTAATTCAAGATCACATAAAGGTTTTATTTCGTAGTCCATGTAATGATACATGGGAGATGAGCGTATCATTCTCAATAAGTGTTCGTGTGAATCAGCATTTACAATTGACGCCCCCCCGCGACCGTCTACAAATCCATATACACAGTCAATGCTGCCATCTTCCAGCCTGGCTTTGTTCCATGCATGTGCCGCCTGAAAAACAGCCTGCGGATCGTCAGGTTTAAATGCCTTATGTCCAATCCTTGATTTGGTGGTAAGCAGAAATTTCATCGGGGCTTCTCCTTTTTGCTGTCAAGCCTGGTCTGTATTCGACCGTTAATTATTGTTTGTATATAAATAAAGATAGGACCAGGGGCAAATGCTCAAGGCCCTCTCAATAGTACTATATAGACCGGTGGCTTGTTTCTATTTCTCATGCCTTGTAGAGGTGCAGCGGTTACTTCGAACAAACAGCCTGCGGTGTATGGGTGTGGCACTGCTGGATTCTGGTTTTAAGTACGCCAGAAAGCACGATCCGCACCCATCGGGTAAACAATGAAGTAATCTACCCAGCCCCGGTCTGTTAGCAAACCCGTTCCATGACCAGCCTGGTCTTCATCGTCGAAGTTTAAGGAGAAGCTAATGGTTGGGGCGTTTACAAAGTGATCGCGCAGCTCAAACTTGACAGGACCGGTAGCTGAGCCGTAGTTAGGACATATATATTTGATTTCCCTGGATTTCTTAATGGTTAGAAGTTCAGGCGGGGCTCAATACTTTAGAGCTGGTATTTACTCTGGCCATTAAGCGGCCTCTCGTTTTAGAAATAAATTTCTGTGTGCAATCAGTACAACGCTGGTACTCATAACAGGTGATAGAGCTATCAGGGCACTCACTTGGTTGATGTTGACCCTCAATCCTTTTGGGCTGGTTTCTGCTGATCGGTATGCAGGCCATTTTGCTTTTGCCTTTCCCCAGGAAGTGGCTATAGACCAGTTTTATGTTTTTTATCCCGCTAATGCGCGAGGCGGATTCGATTACATGACGCAGCAGGTCCCAGACTAGTCTTGCTGTGATGATAGGCCCTCTTGAAATATAATCCTCTGCAATTGCCACATATAGAATCGACAGATCGTCAGTTCCATCACGAACATATACAATCACTCCTGCAAGGGTGTCTTCCAAATCAGTGCGTTCGATCAGAAACAGCGTCTGTGCGATGGAGAATAATTCCAGCCTGATTCGTAGATATCCGTTTTCAGTGATGATTTCAGGAATGCCGTAGTCTTCGACGCAGCTGCGAATGGCATTTTCAGCATATTGCTGCTTTGGGTTGAAGAACATCACGCGCTCAAGGTCACCTCTATAATCTTCCCCTAGCCTTGATGTAATCAGGTTGGTGCCCATCACAGTCTCCCTTGACCCCCGTTGATCTGATTTATTTCTAAATCAGTAGGTAATAATTATGCATATTTAATACCAGTATGAATAAACGTTATCATTTTCAACAAGTTAAATCCTGATGCCGGGTGCAAGCCCTGAAACAGGAGGTCAAGTATGGAATTAAAAAAATTTCTGTCAGGAATGCCGACGAATTTAAGATTGATGTGCATCGATAATATTTGACCCCGTTTTTTAAATTGATCAAATAATTTCAGTATTTTCAACATCTTGTAAAATAAGGCGTTGATACTATGCTGTATGTCCAGTTAGTGGCTGCAATAAAATCCGACATTATTTTATGCAATATTTATCATCAGGATAGCATATGCATGTTTAACTATATGAAATATATAGAAATTATGTATATGTTTATAGCGTCAAATAATTCGACATTTGATTATTTAGAATGCTGTCAGCAGGTTGGAGATAGTGTTCATCCGTTTACAACGATATTCGGATCTATGGTTGCCTGCGTCGCTTCTTGCGCTGCTTCATTGGCGCGATGACCGGATTTGGCAGATAAGTATCACGCGGCAGATCCAGCAGAAACAGAATAAATTCAGCGACTCTTTCTGGTGGGAGTGCATTTACAGGTTTAAGGGCAGCAGGGCCATTCTGGTCCCACAATGGGGTTTCTACCGCGTCAGGTAGCACGGTTTGCACGCGTATGCCCTGGTTTGATACTTCTTCTGCTAGTGATTCAGAGAGTCCAATAATGCCGAATTTGGATGCGGAGTAAGGACCGTCAAATGGTCTGCCTTGACGACCTGATGTGGATGAAATGTTAATAATGTCACCCTGTTTCTGTTCTAGCATTGCCGATAATACTGCCTGATTACTGAGAAAGGTTCCGGTGAGGTTGGTATCCAGAACTGCATTCCATTCTTCCAGTGTTGTATCTGCAATGGTTTTTAATGCAGCGCCCAGGCGAAGAATACCTGCAGAAGCTATAAGGCAGTCTATGTGACCAAATCGTTCCAGTGTTTCTGTTGCCATATTAGACATGTCTGCAGCACTGCGCACACTCAAGTTAAGCGTCAACATGTCCTTGTCGTCAATATTTCCTTCCTGTTTCAACTCGGCAGAAAGGTTGTCAAGTGCTTCCTGGTTAAAGTCGACTAGCACCAGTTTGCTGGTTCTTTCTGATAACAGTTTTGCGCAAGCGCGACCAATACCGCTACCTGCACCTGTAATAATATATACCTTGTTTTGAGACTCCTGTTGCATGTATAGAACTCCTTAATTATCTATCAAATTTTGGGGGTATGAATCTGATATTGTGCTTAACGAAAAGCATCATCAGATGTTCGATACGCAGATATTCTAAGCGAGGCTCGATTGCAATGTAAGCTTTAATCGTAAGGCTATGCGGAGAATGCGCCTCTAAAGGGAATAACATGCGGATGTATTGTAGTGGCATCAGGGGGTTGTGTTACCAGATACATGATAGTACTGGCAAAATTCTCTGTTGTGATAGTTCCCCCAAAGGGTCGAGCCAGCATTGTATTGTCCACGAGTGGTGTTTCAACGGCACCGGGAAATACTGCCTGAACCCTTATGCCATAGGAGGATACTTCTTCAGCAAGAGACTCGGTCAAACCGACAACACCAAATTTTGAAGCTGAGTATGCCGGTGCATAAGGTGTTCCGTGCAGGCCATGAGGTGTTGTTGATGAGCAGATATTGATTATTTGGCCGGAGCGTTGGGACATCATTGGCGCCAGAACTGCGCGGTTGCTTAGAAATGTACCGGTAAGGTTGACGCCAATTATTGCGTCCCATTCATCAGGTGGTAATGTTGCGGTTGAATAGGGGATAACCCTTTCCGATCCGGCTTTTTTGCCAATGCCGGCGCTTGCTACCAGCAGATCTATACGGTCAAACGTGTCCATTGTTTTATCGACCATATCCCGCATATCTTCTTCATTGTTTACATCAAGTGCCAGGCCAAGGTGAAACCTGCTGTGATCATCAGGAGTTATGGTATTGAGTTGATTAAGTGTGGCATCTATATATTCCATCGTACGCCCCACAACTGCTACGTGAAAGCCTGATGCGGCCAGAGCCATGCTCACTGCCTGACCAATACCGCTACTACCGCCGGTGACTATTGCAACTTTGTTCAATTCTATATATCTGGCTCAGATTGATATGGTCACTACAGATATGTATATATTTTTGTTTCTTTTATTAATTTGAAACAATGTCGGATTCACGTATATGCGTAGACTTTCGACGGTCAAACACAGCCAGATCGCCATAGCGATCAGTTAGTGGATATTGTACGAGGCTCCTTTGGTCTGTCTTTCTGCGCTCCCTGAAATTCGGGTGGTTTTGTAGTATGTAGATCTGATCGCTGTCTTTGCCAGACTGGTTCATGAATTGGCGGATTGTATGCATAAAAAGACGGGGTTTTATTGCGGGAAGAAAATGACCTACTTCAGGCAATATCTTCACTCTGCAGCTATCCATATAATTATTAAGTTGCCGGCATGTTTCCATGCAATGGGAATATTCGCCGAATAATGCGAGTGTTGGAATATTAATATTTTTTATGGAATCTATAGTTATTTGATGGTCGTCTTTGAAATCCTCCTGGGCAGATGTTGTATTCATCAAGCGTTCCCAGCGGTTTGCGCCTCTGTTCCCCATATTGCGGTGCCTTAAAGAAGGTTTCTTTCTTGGACGGTTAAGAGCACCATGAGTGAAATTATCTGACAATTGGTTAAAGTGAGCCAGCATCTGGTAGTTGATATATTCGTTATCACGTGGCAACGAATGGAAGCCCTGTTCGTTAAGTTGCCGCTTCCATGTTTTCCAGTGAGGCCAGTCACCCAGGCGCATCTGGTTTTGCAGGCAGCTTATCTGTGTATCCGCTACGGTAAGTGTTCTGACTCGTTCGGGACGAGTAGTGGTAAAATATAGTGCAACGCGCGCACCAAAACTGTGCCCAACGATGTGGGCATGATCAACATCCAGATGATCAAGAAGTGCTTCCAGGTCATTTGTCATGTCGGGAAGGGTATAGCCAGATTCAGGCATGGAACTTCTGCCATGTCCGCGCAGATCATATGTAATGACGCGGTATTGACGCGCAAGCAGCCTTGCAATACCCATATACCAGAATGCCAGATTGGCACCAAGTCCATGGATCAAAACCAGATTTTCACCCTCTCCAATACACTGATAGTGGATTGAATTATCATCGGCAATCTTGAATCTAGGCACGTCTGCCTCCTTTCAGATATTTGAAATTTACTATGCAACAATAATGCCAAATACGACTTTAATATGTCCAATTTGACATTGGGTATCTCGGACCCGATTCATTATGCGCCGTATCTTCCTGTTTAATCAGGCACTTTCATTATTTCCGCGTTTTCAAAGCTATGCCAGGATCGACAGGTATTTTGTATCCTGGCGAATGAAATTCGACTTTATTTGAAATCGATTGTGATGACAGGGGCTTGTCTGTAAGTATTTTCGACGAAGATTTTACGTCAGGATTCTGTATTCATCTCATTGCGGGAAGGCCCGGTGTGTATCTAAGCGTTCAGGTTGCCGCCCATGAAGTCAACAACTTCGCTGACATAGATTTCATCCACATAATCACCGTCCTTCATGAACAGCTGCTCGAATGGCAAGCCTTTCTGATCAAAGTTCTGCTCCAGTGCAACTGCCAGCTGGACGATGTCAATCGATTCAAACTCCAGGTCGTTCATCAGGCCGGTCTTTGGTCCTATGCCTTCGGCTGAGTCTAGCTCCCAGTCCTGTGTCATATCATTGAGCACCGAAATAATTTTTTGCTCTATCTCGGGTTTATTCATACTAGTCTTCTCCGTTTCAAGTTGTTGCTGGCTAATCGTGAATGTTCAACTTCAATATAATATCAGCCTGGTTAACGACTATCGCTCTAAATTTTGCGAAAAATATATATATACAGAATGCTATCGACATCAATTGTCAATATTTTAAATTCTTTCATTCCATTTTAAGTATCTCATGAGCATTAATAACTTACAAAATACAACAGTATCCGATTTATTAACTAAGAAATAATCTCATTTTCAAATGAGTTTGTTAATTATGATATTAAGCAATATGATACCCGATTGTAAGTGCTGTTTGCGATTTAATAATACTACTGTAACAGCCGGTGTGAAATGTTGACTTTATACGAATTAGACGTATTTAGATCTAGAGATCGATGATTGAATTTACGGGTGGCTTAATCTGGAGATATTCAAGTAAGCAATATGGAGATGAAGGCAGTATTGAAAAAAAATTTATCTGTGACCGAATCTGAAGATGATGGTGTTATCGTCTATCAGGTTCGGGATCCTCAGAGTGATGAATCATTTGAATTTGGGGAGATGGAATGGTTTTTGCTATCTCGCCTTGATAAGGGCGCCCTGCCCGCCGAGATAATCGAAGACTTCAAAGATAAATATAATACAGATGTATCACTCGACCAGTTCCAGGAGCTGGTCAATATGGCAATGGAGTGGGGGCTTTGTCAGGAACAGACAGACCAAGATGATAATGCTGAAAATGTTATAAGCTTCTCATCATCGAAGGAGCGCATTGATGAACTAAGTGGGAGAGGCGCCACTGCTGCTCGGCACGCACAGGCTATTGAAGGTCAATACAGACCTGCAATGAAAAATGGAGAATCTGGCGACAAATTTGATGCAAATACTGATAGACGAATCGAAGAGGCATACAAGGATCCTGATTTAACCTGGACCTGGTTTGATCCAGGCAATATGTTTCTGTCATTGTCGCAAGCACTGTCGTTCCTTCGCTACTCTGTATATATAATTCCGCTTATCGTACTGACAGGTCTATTTGTTGTTTTCAATAACCTGCATTATGTTGTTCACGACCTGTTTTTATTCCGTGCTCCCCTGACTATCCTGCACATCCTCTTTTACAGCATGTTTACCGTGAATTTAATTACTCAGATAGGTCGAGGTATAATTTGTAGGGGCCTTGGTATGGATGTTCACGGATTCGGCATCAGGGTGATTCTTGCTTTAATTCCCCGATTTGGAGTGTATACGGAAGGTATTTCACGTTTGAGCAAGCGACAACAAATATTGGCGCATGCCGGGCCGTTGTTGATCAGGATGACGCTTTTTGGTTGTTGTAGTGTGTTATGGGTTATGACCAGAAACAACGGAACATATTTTTCGTTTGGTGCTTTAACGGTTGCGACAATATCAGTTGTCTCGTTTGTTTTAAGTGTAAACCCACTCATAAATTCCAATGGTTATAAAGTACTAACAACCATATATGGAATCCCCAATCTACGCCGCAAGGCTTATATGACATTGTTTAATAGACCTGGGCCGCAAGGTAGGCAAATATCAACAGATGATGTATTTGCTTTAAAGCTTTATGCAATTGCATCAGTCTCATTCTGGGTTTTATTGATTGGGGCCGTGGTAATTTTTGCAGCCAAGCGCCTGGAGACCAGCTTCCAGGGAACAGGTGTAGTTCTTTTTCTTATCTTATTTGTATATTTTGTGATAAGTTTTCGACGAAGATTCAAGAAAAGAAGAGCTGACATGAAAGATAGCTTAGAGAACAGACCAGGCGCGCGTTTAAGGGAAAGGCTTCAGCAAAGAAGGCAGCAGCAGCAGGCTGAGCCCGGGGTATACGTTGAGCCTGAGCCTGTAGAGAGCGAGAAAAAAAAGCGCAAATGGCTTAAATATGTTGTCGCATTGGTGTTATTGATAGTCGCGTTCCTTCCGTATCCATATGAAACAGGAGGGGCTTTTTCTATCTTGCCGGTCGAGCAGGAGTGGATCTATGCCGAGACTGAAGGAATCATCAAGAAAGTTTTTCATAATGGGAATCAAGGTCTCAAGGCGGGAGAGATCATCGCCAAGCTCTCATCAGTGGAGCAAGAGCAGGCAGTTCAGACAAGCGCGGCAGCAATATTAGAGCAAAAAGCGCAACTTGAATTGCTGTTAACCACGCCCACAAAAGAAGACCTGGACCTGGCCCAGAAAAAACTGGAAACCGCCAAAGTTCAGCTGAAATACAGCAAGGAGAGCGAGGAAAGGCTGAAGAAGCTGTATGAAGCAAAGCATATATCATTTGAAGATTATGAAGATGAAAGACGGAAAATGGATGTATACAGCATGGAGGTTGAGGAGGCTAAAGCAAACCTGTCGAAGGTAAAAGCCGGACCCCATCCCCAGGAGATCGAGGCGGCACGCTCTGAATTGAAGCGCTTTGAAGAGAGGCTGAAATATGAACAGATGCAGCTCGAAATGACTAACCTTGTTATGCCTATCGATGGTTACCTGGTAACCCGAAATCTAAAAGACAAAGCAGGGCAATTTCTCGATGAGGGGGATATGTTCGCTGTTGTAGAGGACAGTAGCTCGGTTCGAGTGGACATTGAAATCCCGGAAGCTGATATTTCAGAAATTGTAATAGGCGCAAAGGTAAGACTTAAAGTCTGGACTTACCCTGACCAGATTTTTGAAGGAAAAGTAACAGAAATTGATCGGGCTGTTACTGAAGGCGCATTCGGCGAAGTGATTGTTGTCTCGGCAATAATTGAAAACTCTGATGGGCACTTACAGTCCGGCATGACGGGTTTCGGCAAGGTCGAAGGCGGGACAAAATTTGTCATCGTGGCTTTTACGCGTATGCTGGTTCGGTTCTTCCAGATTGAATTGTGGTCCTGGATACCGTAGACCACTTCTAGATCAATAATATTGCTATAAGCAGGCTCGCTGAAGAGTAAGCTTTTAGCGATGTGCAGATGGAAAGCCAGTAAATATCAAAAAAGATATAACAACTGCAGGATTTATAAACATAGATAATGGAGATACTTAATGTCAAATAGTGAATCAGATGATGCAGAAAAACGAAAGCAAAAGCTGGAAGTGTTGCGTGCCAAGCGTCTCGATCAGGAGTCAGCAAAGCAGGATATTACGGGCGATGACGATTCAGATAGTAGTCAAGGTGGTATGCGAGACCGCTGGAAGAAGGCTTTGGTAAAACGCAGACAGGCCAGTGGAGAAGCAGGTACCGCAACATCAACAAGAGGTTTAAAGGAAATGAGTGCAGATAATGATAATGCCCCGCGTAAAAAAGGTGGCATGAAGAAGCGGGCGCTGAAAAAAATGTTAATGAAAAAAATGGCGATGAAAAAGCGGGGAGTGAAGAAGCGTGGACGTGGTCAGGGCGAGGAAAGGAAGGTTGATGCTTCAAGCACATTGGAAGAAATCTCAAAACATCGTAGCTTTTTGGAAGAACGTGTAAACAAGCTGCAATCTTCGTTAAATGACAGAACAGCCGAGCTTAAGCAGGTAAAGGATCTCGAGGCTGCGAAATCCAAGGAAAAATGATGGCTCAAAAGACTTCTGTTTAGCTGATTTGGTCATCGCGGGTTTAAATCGACATCCTTGCTCAGAGATTAATCCCGTGATGATTTTAGACAGGCATGGTTTCTCGCCATGAATCTGCAGATTTAGTATTCACACCCAAAACAGACCAGTTACAAGCAAGCTACATGACGATTGATGGCATCAGAAGCGATGCCAGCAAATCGGCACGTGACCCGTAACAGATCCCAGGAATACTTATCCATAATCATCGATTATCAATTAATGCTCTTTTTTGGTGCGATACTGCATCGGCAAGGTAGTAAAACGACGGAAATCTTTACAGGTTGAGCCTTGATGGCGTCATCCCGTGTTAAGCATTATACGTAACTATTTGGATTTGTTGAAAATAAAAATAATGGCAAGAATCTTGTATCCATGTTTTATCAATAGGCTAAATTCGCGAGCGTGGTAATACTGATCGGCTATTGAGAGAGCTGTCGATATGCCTTCTACTGGGACGGAGGGGCTTGAGATTAATCATCTCATTGATACCGGAATGAGCAAATGCATGTGAAATGTCCAGAAAATACTCAAATCAGGAAATACCAGTAGAGATACGTTAAGCTAGCTAACTGCTATGCTTAAAAGCTTACAGATCAGTAAATATATTGGATGAAAAGTAATCAATCATAGGATGAAATGAGGCAGTTGCATGAAGGATTTCAAGTTTTTCATATTCACACCCGCTGGTCATGATGATCCATCATTAGCAATCGCGGCAAGCCGTGCCATGGGTATCGGCATATTCAATGCCGAATGCCATTCTGAATCAAAACCTGTGATCAAAGCGCTTGAGCGGCTTGCCGAGTTCGCTCACAATGCCTACGGCCTCAAGCTTGGTTATAACACGTCAGATGATCTGCTTGAGATTATTCTTGACCACTATTCGAAAGGACTGCACTGGGTTATTTTGGATGCAGACACTGCGCTGCAGCTCGGTGAATGGATACAGGCCTATCGTGCTGCTGGTGGCCAGGTTCTGATTGAGGTCTGTCGCTGGGAGGACAGCCACAAGCCCGGGCCGTTAAAATTTGATGGCTGGATAGTGAAAGGCCATGAGGCCGGCGGGCCTGTCGGTGAAGAGACAGCATTTATTCTTCTGCAAAAAGCGCTTACGGCTACAGGGATACCTGTTTATGCCCATGGCGGGATCGGTATACATACCTGCGCGGCCTGTTTTGCTGCCGGCGCTGCCGGTGTTGTGCTAGACAACCAGTTACTGCTGCTGCGCGAATCCGCGATCAAAGATACATTACAGCCGATTGTAAGAAATTTAGTTGGAAATGAGACTGTAGCGCTGGGCGATCCCGGCGAAGGTCTGTATTTCCGCATTCTCGAACGACCAGGTTTCCTTGCCGCAAAAAATCTTCGTACACGCTCAGCGCAACTCTCCTTCGATGTGTTACGCGAAGAAGCCACGTCCGCTTGTGGCTGGCAGGATACACAAAACCAGTTGATGCCGCTTGGCCAGGATGTGGCGTTTGCAGCTCCATGGGCGGAGCGTTACGTCACAGTTGCCGGTGTGATTGCAGCGATGCGCAAGTCGTTGCTATCCCATCTCCAGCTGGCCAATGAATTGCGTGCACTCTCCGCAGACTCACCGCTTGCTTTGTCACATGGTACCCGTTATCCCATTGTGCAAGGCCCCATGACACGTGTCAGTGATACAGCCGGTTTTGCGGAAGCTATTGCCGAGCAGGGCGGTTTGCCAATGCTTGCGCTTGCATTGATGAAGGGCTCAGCTGTGCGCAAGCTTTTAAGTGAGACCACTGAGAGACTTCATGGCAAATCCTGGGGGGTTGGAATCCTGGGATTTGCACCTGCCGATCTCCTTAATGAACAGATCGCCATCAGCCGTGAATTCAAGCCGGCTTTTGCGCTGATCGCCGGCGGACGACCTGAACAGGCGCTGGCGCTGGAGGAATCCGGTGTTCCCAGCTATTTGCATGTGCCTTCACCAAGACTGCTGAGCATGTTCCTTGAGCATGGTGCACGCAGATTTGTTTTCGAGGGCCGCGAATGCGGTGGACACATTGGCCCACTTGCCAGCTTTGTACTGTGGGAATCCATGGTTGACACCTTGCTTGCCGACGTCGAAAAAACCGATTATGCGCAGGACGTTCATGTACTGTTTGCCGGGGGGATACACGACTCACAATCAGCGGCGATGGTCGCGGCATTGTCGGCACCGTTATCAGCCAAGGGCATCAAGGTCGGTGTGCTGATGGGCAGCGCCTATCTGTTTACCGAAGAAATTGTCAGCAGCGGTTCAATCGTAAAAACCTTCCAGAAACAGGTCCTGGAATGTGACAAAACAGTAGGTCTTGAGACGGGTACAGGCCACGCGTCCC
>Ga0316193_10001631_pt1 | contig 15323 bp, 12 predicted proteins | sample MerIslsedime2_MG_FD_207735 | JGI IMG/M metagenome (GOLD analysis project Ga0316193, IMG submission 207735) | Coastal sediment microbial communities from Maine, United States - Merrow Island sediment 2 | ecosystem: Environmental > Aquatic > Marine > Coastal > Sediment | place: USA: Maine...
AATTACGTCTTGATGTGAAAGCGGTTTGGCGCTTATCCCGGCTGCCATATTGGTGATCACGGAAAGTCCTAACACTTTCATTCCCAGGCTGTTTGCCACGATTACTTCCGGTACGGTGGACATGCCCACCAGGTCGCCGCCCATGCGGCGCATAGCTCTGATTTCGGCGGGAGTTTCATAACACGGTCCGCTACACCCCACATATACTCCTGACTGGACCGCAATGCCGAGTTTGTTTGCTGTTTCTTGGGCCAGATTTTTTAATCCGCTATTGTAAGCCTCTGTCAAATCGACAAAGTCATTTGACCCTAATAATGGATTGTCGCCCATCAGATTGATGTGATCGCTGATCATCACAATATCTCCGGGTTTGTAGGTTTTATTGATGGCGCCGACAGAATTAGTAACAATAATGGTGGTTACCCCTAATGCTGCCATGACCCGAATTGGGAATACGACCTGCTGCATGGTGTAGCCTTCATAGTAGTGTACTCTCCCCGAAAGTGCGAAAAGGCTTACGTCGCAAAGGTCGCCGCATACAACTTCTCCGCGATGACCATCGACTGAAGATATCGGGAAATCGGGGATGTCCTCAAACTTGATTCTGACTGAATTTTGAATTTCAGCAGCCAACCCGTCAAGACCGCTGCCCAGTATGATTCCAATTTTTGGCTGATAATCAATATGGACTTTTAATACTTCTAGGGCTTCGATGACCTTTTCATTCATAAACAATATCTTTTTAGAACTTTCCCCATGAGCTAAAGTGCCCGCACCGAAGATATCGGCAATGGTCTGCCCGAAATCGGCAAATGTCGTTCGGATTCCAAGATTGACATCTTTTGCCCGCGATAAGTTTCTATGGAATCCAAGGTGCGGTCTACACCATCTTCGTTGTTCTGGGTATTATAGTGCAAGTTACCATCCATTCGCAAGACAATAGGCACCAATTGTCTGGAATTATCATTAGGATTGCATTTTGCGACATATTATCACATCCGCATGATTATGCAGTAGCAATAGATAAAATTTTAACTAAACTTTTTCGACTATGAGTCCAAAACTATTGAAAGTTAATTGCGTTATGATAAACATAAGACTATAATGCGCGAAATTCTCCTCATCTTTACTGACATCTCAGGTTGCTCGCCAATTGTTTGCATACCAGTATGATTTAACAACTTGAGAGAGTTTTCACCGCTCAGAGCCTCCGTGCATTCTGAGTGTTCATACATAAAATCTTGTGGACACCCAACCAAAAAGAAAGGAGGAAATTCAATGAAAAAGATCAAAGGAAAATTCAAATTGGCTGTGATGGTGATCGTTGCCGTGGGCCTTCTGACTGGTTGTGCGTATACCACCAAGGATTTGAATGAGCAGTCCGTTTTGGCGATCAATTGGGTTCAGACCTCGGCTGAATACCGTGCCATAAGTTATCAGGCTTATAACCTGGCCCGGATGAACCTCGATAATTTTCTGGCTTCCTATTCGGGATCCAAACCCGTGGCCGTTATTGCCGACATAGATGAAACGATTACCGACAACTCGGCGTATCAGGCGTGGCTAATTGGCCAAGATTTTGGATATTCATCCAAGACCTGGGGTCCCTGGATCGCGGCCGGCCAGGCCAAAGCGGTTCCGGGGGCGGTTGAATTTTTTAATTACGCCAAAGCAAAAGGCGTTGAAACATTTTATGTTACTAATATCAAAATGGACTTTGCCGAAGGTGCCGAAAAGAAATTAAAGGCACTGGGCTTACCCGATGTGGACGAAAATCACCTTTTGTTTAAAATCAAAATCAGCGACAAGCAGCCGCGCCGGGATATCGTGGCCAAGGACTATGAGATTGCCCTTCTGCTGGGGGATAACCTCAATGATTTTCTTAGCGTGTTCAGTAAAAAACCGGTTGCCGAGCGCTCGGCAGAGGTTGACAAAATAAAGGATGAGTGGGGCAGGAAGTTTATTGTGTTCCCGAATCCGCAGTATGGCGATTGGGTGGGGGCAATATATAAAGGCAACTGGGGTGCCAGTGCAGCAGAAAAAGACAAAATGCGAAAAGACCATCTCGAGCGCTGGGATCACGCGCCGTAATGCACCGCAATTTAAGCAGGTAGCGCTTTAACGCCAAAGGCACACGCCGGCCCGCCCGAATTCACAGCAATAACGAAGGCCGCGCTCGCAGAGCGCGGCCTTTTGCATTACTAAATCGATATATGATTTATTTCTTGACAGAAAGCCTGATCGTTTGGAATCGTATGTTTAAAAGATAAGACATTGCTTTTTCAAAGTGGATGAATCGGAAATGGACCCGGATCAGATCATCTTACGGATTTTTTTCGAATTTCGATATTTATGCTTCAATATTTGGCCTCATATTTTCAGCCGAATCCTTAGTGCCTTTCCGTTTCCAGCTCCAAGGGCGGAGAGTCTACCAAAAGCTATCCGTCTTCCCTGATCCGCTCGGTCAAATATCGCACCAACTTTTCCAGATGCTGTGGTACTTGGGTCCCGAAAAAATTGATCATCATCGAATTAAGTTGCTTTTGCAATACCGTGTAGGAATAATGGCGCATCGCAATTTTATAATTGGTGTTGACCATCTTTTCGCGTTGCGTCACCGATTCAAGAACCTGCCGCACTTTCGCAATGGTTTTTTTGGTCAAAAACCCGTCCATTACCACTAAGTCGAAGCCTTGTGGTTCGATATCCCGTACAAAGGTGGCATAACGATTGATGAGAATCGGCTTTTTGAAATAAACGGCTTCTAAAAAAGCGTTCCCGAATCCTTCAACTCGACTGGGATAAGTGATGAAATCCGCAAACGGGTAGATATCCCATAGCGAGTACTCCTCGTCCGTATTACGTCGACCGGCCCATGGACCGGCGATGCGCGTCTGGACCAATCGCAGATCTACCTGACGATCGCGGGCATATTCCTGGATCCAGTCTGGATATTCGAATCCTTCGTCACCAGCTTCATGCGAGATCACTAGCTTGCAGGGCAATGGTCGCAATTCGCGCACCAGGTCGATGGCGTACTCGATCCCTTTTCTTTTAACGATCCGGGTCGGCTGTAAAATAATGTAGCCATCGGGATCCAGATCGATGGTACGTTTGAAGTTTTGTGTTCGCTGGTGCTTGACAGCCGGCGGATTGTGAAAATCGAGCACATTGGGAACGATGATAGACGAAATTCCACGGCGATGGGCCAGCTCTTCCCGTGCCGCCGAGTTGATCACTGCGTGTTCGATATTGGCCAGGTTCGGTGGAAAGGCCATACTGAGATAATCGCTGACCGCATTGATCGAAAAGCGCACTCGCTCCCAGAAAAAATCGTGGTGATGGGCAATGGTCGGCAACAGTGTTTCCGCCACCACTTCGGTCAAGGCCAACCCCAGGGGGATATGCATGGGAATCGTCAGCACATTTTCGGCAATCAGCAGGTCGAGTTCGAAGCGTTCGATGAATTCATATAGCCTGGATTTTAGGCTTGCTCGCAGGTCATGAATCAAGTCGGTGACAGCGGCATTCCGCCTTTTTCGGCCGAAAACTTGTTCATTGATCCAGAGGTTTTGCGTATGCCGGAAGTGTGCCTCTTCGACCAGGATACTCTTCTCCGAATCTTTGTTCAGCTCCCCGGCCAGCCAAAAACATTTGTGCCCACTTGCTTCCAAAACCTCCGCCCATTTCCCGGACTCCAGCGTCACACCATCCGTCCCGGCAAAACGAGTGGAGATGAAACCGATGTTCTGGCTCATGCGATCCTCCTGGATTCACACCGAAGCGCCTAAGTTAACTCAGGGTCAGGCAGTTTTTTAATCCAACGCTACATGGATAATGAAAACATTGAGTTGCAATCATGTGGCTGCCGGTATCCTTATACTTGCGCCTATACTTTGGAGATATTGGCGGCAAAACTCGGATCGTTCATGAGGCGTTTGGCAAAGGCAATGTATTTCTGAACGATGGCGCGCACAGCCAATTGCAGCGCATAGAATTCAACAGGTTTTTCAATCAAATACGTGATATCAGCCGCAATGCACTGGTTAACGATCCCGTCGCTGGCCTGACCGGTGATGATGATCGCATCCTCATGGGCCACTGGAAAGGTGGGCTTGATCTGCTCCAGAAACCAAAACCCGCTTTCAAGTCCCAAAAACACATCCACAATGAAAATGCCGACACCAACTTCGCGCCCTAGACAATAGGATACCGCCTGATCGATGTCCACAAATCTCAGAACTTCGCCCCATTGGTAGAATTGACCAACCATCTTGGCCGTTACTCGGCAAACGCTGGGCTCATCATCCACGATGATAACATCCAACTCATTGGGCATGGCAGACCTCCCTGTCAGAGTGATTGGCGGTCACTGGTCATGTGAAAGGTCTAAAAAATGGCTCAGTGGGTTCGGGTAATACAGCTTCCGGTCGTGAATAAAGCGTTTTTTTCGGTCAAGGCTTACAGGATTTAAGAGAGCACGCTTTCTGCTGTCAACAATTAACCGCCAGCACCAAATTAAAACTATTACAGAGCATCGGTTTAAATCAAGCCTTTTAAGTAATCTAAACAAGATTTTAAATTGATAAAAATTCGCTTTTTGAGAGTTGAATTGGCGAGAATAATAAATTGTGTACCGGGTTCGGTTGCAGCCCAACATATGGAAACGTACAATAATCTGATATTATTAGTATTTATTATTCAACTATCGGAGGCGGATTTGGTTGTCAATGGAGACTTTATGAGCGGGTGGTGACATTTTCGGCTAATTTAAGTATCGCACATCACTTTGGCTGGGGCTGGATTTTTTTATAGGTCGGTTTCAATCGGATAATCGGCATCAATCAAGAGATAAGACATTGCTTTTTCAAAGCGGATGAATCGAAAATGTTGACCATTGATTTCAGTTTTCGCGAACTTGAAATTTTCTGCAAGGTTGTTGAACTGGAAAGCTTTCTCGGACTGGAAAAGGGAGAGATTTCCATGGGCGTCAGCACCATTCCCGGTGAAAATATATTGAGGATCGCCCCACCATCATGCAAAGCCAAGCATAAATTCCTTCTATTGGAAAAACCTTAATTGTATTTCATTTCTATTGGAATTTCCTATTTGACATATCGGAATATTGTTGTATTTTAGCTGGGCTCTGAACGCTATGCCCGTTTGATTTTCACAACAGAGCAATCACGAGCAGAGATTACCTTAATATTCTCGTAGGGAAATTTTAGTAAAAGTATTGTATGTCTGGTTGGGTTTACAATTTGACTCGGTGGATACTGGGGGCTGTATTCATTTACGCCGGCAGTATCAAAGCATTTCATGGTCTCAGGTCGTCCCTCTATCGTGACCTGGTTATGCTTGCTGGAATCGCTTTTATATATGGATGGCGTCGATACAGGGCGATTAAGCCTGTAAATATTTAACAGACGATCAAAAATTTATTGGAAAAAAGACTGAATGAGAAAGTCAACCAACGAACGGATATTAGACCGAGACGAGAGACTTGGCCTCGAAGCTGAAGCGTTGATCGCTCAGATCAAAGAACGTGCCCAGAATTTGTAATTTTCTTTTCACACGGCAGTCTAAGATGGGAGGCGCTCTATCACGCCTGATTCATTTTTTTGCCCATTGAAAGGCTTCCTCCCTTCAAACCCAACATTTCTAAATGAAGTTATTTCCCGATGCGGGTCCCTGTTTCCATATCGAATAAATGTATTTTTTGCGGGGGCACGATCAATGGTAAAATCGTATTTTTTTTGAAATGCTGAATATCGGTGAGACGAAGCGTTAACAAGGTTTTATTTTCACCGTAATGCCCGTGAACCAGGGTATCGGCCCCTAGAAGTTCTACGTGGTCCACGTTTAAATGAAGTGTGGCGGCTTCTTTTTCGGCAAGTTCGAAATGCTCGGGACGAACACCCATGATGATCTCCTTGCCGCCATGCTCCGGACTGTGTCCGTTGGCGAGCGGCAGTCCGATATGCCCTGGTAACTCAACCGAGTCACCACCGGGGCTTAAACGAACATTGAGAAAGTTCATGGCCGGTGATCCGATAAAGCCGGCAACAAAACGAGTAGCCGGGTGTTGATACACTTCCAGGGGAGATCCAATCTGGGCCGCGTAACCGTCGTGCATGACAATCAGACGGTCACCGAGGGTCATGGCTTCCACCTGATCGTGGGTCACATAGATGCTGGTAATTTTAAGATCTTCATGGAGGTTTCGGATTTCCAAGCGCATCTGTACCCGCAGTTTGGCATCCAGGTTGCTCAACGGTTCGTCAAATAAAAACACTTTAGGTTCCCGCACAATACATCTGCCCATGGCCACCCGCTGGCGTTGTCCGCCGGACAGCTGCCGGGGTTTGCGATCTAGAAATTCTGTTAGTTCCAGTATATCCGCTGCTTTTTGAACTCGTTTTTTAATTTCTTCCTTGGGCATACGACGAATTTTGAGGCCGTAGGCCATATTTTTAAAGACCGTCATATGCGGGTAAAGGGCATAATTCTGGAAAACCATGGCGATATCACGGTCGGCCGGTTCCAGTTGATTTACCACCTTTCCATTGATTTCAATTTCACCGGCCGTTATGACCTCAAGCCCTGCAATCATGCGCAGTAACGTTGATTTACCGCAACCGGACGGCCCCAAGATGACGATGAATTCGCCTTCTTTAATATCGCAGCTTATACCGTGAATGACCTCATTTTTTCCAAACGATTTGTAAACATCTTTCAAACTGACATCAGCCATTACTTCTCCGTTTCTGTCATTCCTTTTACAAATTGCTTCTGCATAAAAATCACGACCAGCACAGGCGGAATCATTGCGAGTATGGCGGAGGCCATTATGATATTCCACTCGGCCTGTCCTTCGCCGACGGCCAGCATCTGCTTGATCCCGATCAATAGTGTATAAAAACGCTCATCACTGGTGATGAGCAGCGGCCACAGGTACTGATTCCATCCATAAATAAACAGGATCACAAACAGGGCAGCAATGGACGTACGCGACATGGGCAGAAGAATATCAAAGAAAAAACGAATGGGACCACCGCCGTCAATTCTATGCGCCTCGCATAACTCATCAGGAATCGTCATAAAAAACTGTCGGAAAAGAAATGTTGCAGTGGCTGAGGCGATTAATGGAAAAATTAAGCCGGAATATGAATCCAATAATTTCAGATCCGAAGCTACTTCGTAAGTCGGCAAAATTCGAACTTCCACCGGCAGCATTAAAGTAATGAAAATCAGCCAGAAAAAAAACATACGAAGACGAAATTTGAAATAGATGATCGCAAAAGCGGCTAACAGGGAAATAAAAATTTTCCCGAAAGTTATGCCCAGCGCCATAATCAGGCTATTCAACATCATGGATCCGGCGGTGGCGCCCACATCTTTCGATCCTACCATCAACGCCCGACTATAATTTTCCAGGAGTTGTTTTCCCGGCAAAAGTGGAAAGGTTGATGTAATCTTATCCAACGTATGGCTTGATGCGACAAAGGCTATGTAGATTGGAAAGGCAATGATGATGCAACCCATGATAAGCACAGCGTGAGTTAAAAATGTCAGCCAAGGGCGATGTTCAACCATTTATGCTTCCTCTAATAATGAATCTTGCGTTCGATATAGCGAAATTGAATAACCGTTAGAGAGATCACAACGACCATTAAAATGACAGATTGGGCTGCCGAACCGCCGAGATCCAGACCGAGAAAGCCATCTGAATATACTTTGTATACCATGATATTGGTGGCGCCGTTCGGTCCACCCTCAGTGATGGCGTGGATCACACCAAATGTATCAAAAAAAGCGTAAACAATATTCATCACTATTAAAAAGAAGGCGGTCGGTGACAATAGCGGAAAGGCAATTGTCCAGAATCGCTTGGCGGGTGATGCACCGTCAATGGCAGCGGCCTCTATAAATGACTTGGGAATTGCTTGAAGTCCGGCCAGAAAAAATAAGAAATTATAGGAAATTTCCCGCCAGGCCGAAGCAATGATGACGAGAAGCATTGCTTGGAATCCATTCAGCGAATGATCCCACTCATAGCCAACGGAATGTAGAAAGAAAGACACCATTCCAACAGTCGGATTAAAGAGAAAATACCACAGTACGGCTGCTACCACAGGTGCTACGGCGTAAGGCCAAATAATTAACGCTTTATATGTGGTTGCAGAGCGGATGGCGCGGTCTGCCATCACCGCCAGTAGCAGTGAGACTGACATAGAGATCACGGCTACCGCGAAACTGAAAATTACCGTAACGTATAACGAGTTGAGATAAATATCATCTGCAAAGAGCGCTACAAAATTATCCAGTCCTACAAACTTAGACGATAGTCCAAAGGGGTCTTCCTGCAAGACTGACTGGTATAAAGCCTGCGAGGCCGGCCAAATGAAAAATACGAGGGTTATTATTATTTGCGGCGCAACCAAGAGGTAGGGTAGGATTTTATTTTTGAAGACAACGCGTTTTCCCATTATACTTCTTCATCCTGGATTATCTGAAGCCGGACTCCTTTTAAGTCTTAAGGAACCCGGCTTGTCTTAAATGGCGCTATTCATACATTTTCTGGAATTTACGAAGGAGTTTATTTCCATTTACAACTGCTTCGTCCAGTCCCTGCTGCGCAGTCTTTTGGCCGGCAAAGATGGCTTCGAACTCATCATACATAATACTGCGCATTTGCACGAAATTGCCAAATCGTAGACCTTTTGAATTCGCGGTTGGTTTGTGCATGGTCATCTGTTTCAAAGCAGTTTCCATATCGGGATTTTCGTTATACACTCCCTGTTTTTTGGTGTACTCGTATGCCGCGGTGGTTATTGGCAGATATCCCGTGAACTGATGCCAATCCGACTGGACTTCCGCTTTGGAGATATAATTGAAAAATGCAGCGACACCTTTGTATTCCTCCGCAGAATGTCCTTGCAGAACCCAGAGACTAGCTCCCCCGATGATTGTATTTTGCGGTGCACCCTTTGCATCCGGCCAATATGGCAAAAAACTGGTTCCAAATTCGAATTTGCTATTCGCCTTCATTCCGGCATAGCCGGCCGAGGATTCAGTATACATTGCCACCTGCCCCGTCTGGAACTTGGCATTGCCTAAATTCCGACGGCCGCCATAAATAAAAATCTTTTCTTTTTGCCAGTCAGCCAGGTGTTGAATGTGTTTCACGTGCAAGGGACTGTTGAAAACAAATTCAGTATCCAGGCCCCCAAAGCCGTTTTCTTGGGTACCGATGGGCACATTGTGCCAAGCGCTGAAATTTTCCATGTGGATCCAGGAAATCCAGGCCGTTGAAAAGCCGGCTCTAATGACGTTTCTACCTATTTCAGTAGCTATCTCAATAACCTTTGCTGCTTCATCCTTCATACCGGCCTTTTCCAGTAAATCACCGGCTGCCTCCAATTTTTCAACAATGGGCTCAATTTTTGCGGCTTGATCGGCATAGACCGCTACTATTTTCTTTGCATATTCAGCTACTTCTGGCCAGGTTTTAGGCGGCTTGGTTGGATCGAGTCCTGCCCTTTTGAATGCTTCTTTGTTGTAATACAGCACGGGGGTCGAACTGTTAAACGGCATGGACAGCATTTTGCCATCCGGTGTGGTATAATAGCCGGCCACAGTGGATAGATAGGCATTTGGATCAAATGGAAGGCCGGATTCCGCCATCACCTCGTATACCGGCTTAATGGCACCTTTGGCAGCCATCATCGTCGCGGTACCCACCTCAAAGACCTGCAGAATATGCGGTGGATTTTTTGCACGAAATGCCGCAATCCCAGCCATCATGGTATCGGGATAGCTCCCCTTAAAGGTGGCAACCACCTTGTATTGGTCTTGAGACTTGTTAAAATCAGCGACGATGGATTGGACCTTTTCCCCTAGTCGCCCACCATGGGCAAACCACCAGTTGATGGTGATCGGTTCGGCCAAAGCGCCGGCAGGGAAAAGAAACAGAACGACAAGTGCAACGGTTAACATCCACTTGGACTTTTTCATGATGCCTTCCTCCTTTTTTAGATTAAGGTTTGCGGTGTGGTCCAGGACCGGGATCCCGGCCTAAACCGTTAATCACTAAAATCCAATCTGTAATAAACAGATTCTGATCCCATTAGTCAAGAAATTCCTTAAAATAAGTATATTTTGATTTGAACCAAGGACTATGCTAAATTCAGAACTACTGACATGTCGAAAAATATGATGCAACACAATTGTTTGTGGTCGTGCCAACAATACTGGATCTCGGGCGAATCGTTCTGAATTTTATTTCTTTTTTTATCGGTTCTACTACCAAATCAAAGGTTGTCGCGATAAGCCGGTGGATGTTTCGTTGCAAATCGTGAAACTGTCTGAGGGGCTTAGTGAGCGTTGAGCCGTACAGCAACATTTTCGGATAATTTGAATTTAAGCTCATTTTTCTACAATTTTTGTAGGTTCTGTTATTATCAGGGTCTCCCGAGAAGCTTATCCGGCTGAGGTCAGGAATCCTGAAATCTACCCTGATAATTTAGGCTGTTTATTGAAATCGCAACATAAAATCTTCAATCTTCAATCTTCAATTCCGGCTTGTCCGGGTTGGGTCTGTCACCCGAAATTGGATGAATCCGATGATGAAACGAAAAGATATGAATTTTGGCATTTTGGTCAACATACTGTTTGTGCCGTTGATTGTGCTGATGGCCTCCGCGTGTTCCACCTCTGGAAAAAGCAGTCCACCGATAGATGTCGAACAGCCCGCCAAAAAGATTGATATCATCGGTCATCGTGGAGCGGCCGGTATTGTGCCTGAAAACACATTATCCGCCTTTAAGCGTGCCTGTGAGATAGGCGTGGCGGCCGTCGAGCTCGATGTGCTTTTAACCGCGGACGGCGAAATCGTCGTCCATCACGATTACACATTGAAACCGGAGATTACCCGCACGCCGGACGGTGAATGGTTAAATAGTCCCGGCCCTGCCATCAAGGAATTAACCCTGGCGGAATTGAAGGTTTACGATGTCGGCCGCCTGAAACCCGATACTCGGTATTCGCGCCGATATCCCGAGCAGCAACCGGTTGATGGGGAACGTATCCCAACCCTGGGGGAAGTTATATCATTGCTTGAAGCAAAATGCGATCCGACGACACAGCTCTGGGTTGAAATCAAAACCAATCCGGAAGAACCGGATTTCACCCCGGCGCCTGAAACCGTTGCCAATGCAGTCGTGCAGCTTTTGAACAAGCGAAATTTTATCGGACGTGTCCGCATCCTTTCATTTGACTGGCGGTCCTTGGTGCAGGTTCAAAAAATCGCACCGAACATTGCGACCGTCTATCTTTCCCTTGAAGGCAGAAGTCTGAACAATATTAAACCGGGGCAGCCGGGCGCTTCTCCATGGATGGCCGGCCTTGATATCGATGATTTCAGCGGTTCGATACCCCAAGCGGTCAAGGCTGCCGGCGGTTGCTACTGGGCACCCTATTATAAACATCTAACACGTGTCCTCCTGAATGACGCTCACGGGCTTGGTATTCAGGTCTTTGTGTGGACGCCGGACAAGCGAAGTGAGATGGTTCGTCTGATTGAAATGGGTGTTGACGGCATTATCACCAACCGTCCCGACATTCTCCGATCCGTCGTTAACGTAGACCGCATGGAATGATGGAATAGTGGAAATTTGGAATATTGGGTGTGAAAAGCGGAAAAAGATCTATTCAACAAAACCAAAGTAAATAATGAAAATCCCAAGCACCAAAAACCAAATATCAAACAAATCCCAATGACTCAAATTCAAAATTCCAAACAAAGAATTCGCCAATAGGTATGTCCAAGGAATCATGCCCGGCAGAGCTGGGTTTGCGGTATGAGACGCTACAGCTCTGATGAATGTTTTGGTCATTGTGTATTGAGATTTGTTTGACCCAATTTTAAGATCAGGTGGTGCTTGAGATTTGCGATTTTATCGTTCTACAAAACCTTCTGATGCAAATTGCCTTAGTATTTACTTTCACGCTCCCCTGCCAGCTATTGGCCGTTGCTTGACACACCCGTGGTGTTTTCTTATATTCTATCGAGCTATTTACCCTGATTCAGCAAATCCAGAAATCTCAATAATTCCAATAAACTCAACAAGTCAAGGTGGATGAAAATGCGAAAATCTTTATTAGCAGCCCTTTTGGTGATTGGATTTCTTACGATCAGCTGCACAGCACCCAAAATTCGGCTTTTTCCGGGTCAAGCGGACCCTCTCCATGAGTTTACCCTCGAAGGTGAGGCGCAGCATAAGGTCCTGGTCATACCTGTTCGTGGAATTATATCGAATGCAGCCAGGGAGGGATTTATTCGCACCCGGCCGAGCATGGTGCAGGAAGTCGTTTCCCAACTCAGGTTGGCCGAAAAAGACGAAAACGTCAAAGCCGTGATTTTCAAAATCGACTCTCCAGGAGGTTCCGTCACCGCCAGCGATATCCTTTACAATGAAATTACGTCTTTCAAAGAGCGCACGGGAGCCAAGGTGGTGGTGGCCATGATGGGGTTGACCGCTTCAGGGGGATATTATATTTCCCTGCCGGCCGATTATATCCTGGCACATCCCACCACCATTACCGGCTCCATCGGCGTAATTTTCACGCGGCCCAGGGTCACCGGTCTGATGCAAAAAGTCGGCATCGACGTCAACGTAAATAAATCCGGCAAAAACAAGGATATCGGCTCTCCCTTCCGTGCAGCAACTCCGGAGGAGGAAAAAATATTTCAGAACCTGACCGATCGCCTGGCAGTCAGGTTTGTCGATTTAGTGGTAAGGCACCGCAAATTGCAACCTGAAATCATTGCCGAAATTTCCAGTGCGCGTGTTTATCTGGCCAATGAAGCCCTAGAGCTGGGGCTGGTGGATGAAATCGGATATTTAGATAAGGCGGTGCGCCAGGCAAAAAAGATTGCCGGGCTTCCGGAAGATGCCAAGGTGGTGGTTTACCGCCGGACCGAATATCCGGACGACAACCTTTACAACACCGCCACCCGCTATAACGAAGGCCATGGATCTCTCATTTCCCTCGAGCTTCCTGGTTCATTGAACCACATCACCACCGGATTTTATTATTTGTGGCCGGCCGCAGCAATATCTGATTAAATCCGGACGACAGAAAGTTTTGAAGTCGGAAATTGGACTGCAGAATGTAAAAAAAACTGAAAGGCATAGGATTAAGGGCGCAAGGCGTAAGGTAAGATCGTAATGTCATTCTTGCTTTGCCTTGTGCCTTGAACCCTGCACCATGTGCCTTTATGTATCATGGAAACCAGTGCCTATTGACCAGAAACCAACAACCTATTGCTTGACTTATTAAACAATTACCTGCTATGGATATTGGATCTGACTGAAAAAATTTGAAAAAACAGGTGAATTTATTTCAATACGCATAGGAGAAATTTAATTGGTATAGGTAGTATCAAAAGCCCCGCATTTCATTGATGTTAGCGGGGCTTTTATTTTCATATCTTCGGTTGAGACGCATTGATTTAACACAATAAAAAAGGAGGCTTGCGAATGAATCGATTTAAACATGCACCCATGATGTCAGTCCTTATTTTACTATTAATGGGGACGTTTTGGCAGGTGGGATGGGCCGGCGAAGGTGCCCCGGAAAAGATCAATTGTGATGCTGAGATTTCGTGGGAGGTGGTCAGGGAGGCTAAACTGACCCAGTTCGACTGCACGCTTGGTGAAAGTGGCGGCCAACCGGCACTTATCTTTACTGTCGGCCTTGAAAACGCATCGGATAAACCTCAGCGCTATCGGATCAACATCTTTCTGGAGGACATGGACAAGGCTTTCGGACATCTGGTGCCGCGCAAAGGCAGTCCGCCGGTGTTGGAACCCGGAAAGAGCGAAACCGTCAAAATTCCTTTTATTGGCACGGTTAAAGAATCCAAGAAAATTTTCGTGATTGTGAAGACCGTCAGCGTTGATTAAGAAAGGATGCTCACAAAATTTAATTATACGTCTCGGAATTTCTACAACCTATTGAGAATAGGTCGGTGTTTTGGGGCTTCCGAATTTGACTTGAAAATGAAATAATGGAACGTTGGAAAATTGGTTTTCCAAGGGATAATAGCCATTTTAATTTTATCGTCAATCCCGCCGATGGCGGGACCATTAATCCAACATCACATTATCCCAGAACCCATTATTCCGCTATTCCATTGTTCCATCATCCCAATCGTAAGCGAAGCGAACTAACTTGTAATACTAAGGAGGGTTTTATCATGAAAAAGTTGAGCATGTGGGGTATGGTGTTGTTGTGTTCCGTAATTATAACAGCCGGTTCTGCCACAGCGCGAACTGAATTTGTTTCTATCGGCACGGGCGGTACCGGCGGCATTTACTATCCCTATGGTGGTGGTGTCGCTGAGATTTGGACCAAGTATGTAAAGGATGTCAAGGCGGTGGCCGAAGTGACCGGCGCCAGTGTGGAGAACGTAAAACTGGCCCACAAGGGTGAAACCGTTATTGGTGAAGTCATGGGCGATGTGGCGGTCGCAGGCTTCAATGGATTGTCAAAATTTAAAGGTAAAAAACATGACATCCTGTCCATGGCCATCATGTACCCCAACCTGCTGCAGGTAGTTACTTTGAAAAAAAGCGGGATTACCGACATTGAGCAGATAAAAGGCAAAAAAATCAGCTCGGGCAGCCCCGGCAGCGGAACCAATTTTATGTCCGAGACGGTGTTCAAAGCCCTCGGAATTCCACTGGATTCTTACAAAGACAGCCGTCTGTCGTTTACCGAAACAGCCAACGCCCTGCGCGACGGCACCGTCGACGTGGGGTTTTGGTCTGTGGGACCCGGTACCAGCTCGATCCTGGATCTGGCCACCACCCATGAAATTCACATCATCTCATTTACCCCGGAACAGCAAAAACAAATCCAGGCCGCCAACGAGGAATACTCTGCCGTCGATTTAGCCGGCGGTGTGTACCGCGGGGTTGACAATTCGGTCCCCACCATCGGGGTTTGGAACGTGATGATCTGCCAAAAGTCGCTGGGCACGGACCTGGTCTACAATCTGGTGAAAGCCCTCTTCGAACACCAGGACTATCTGCTTAAAATTCATCCGTCGGCCTCCTATACAACAGCCGAGAATGCAGTGAAGTATTCACCCATTCCGCTGCATCCGGGGACCCTCAAATATATGAATGAAAAGGGTATCGAGGTGCCGGCAACGCTCGTGCCATAGGAGAAACATCTTGAGAAATCCCAGCCGGCGGCTCCTTTTAGGGGCCGCCGGCTTAGCTTTAACCCTTTTTGTGGCAGGTTTGCTGGCC
>Ga0316193_10001632_pt1 | contig 15320 bp, 9 predicted proteins | sample MerIslsedime2_MG_FD_207735 | JGI IMG/M metagenome (GOLD analysis project Ga0316193, IMG submission 207735) | Coastal sediment microbial communities from Maine, United States - Merrow Island sediment 2 | ecosystem: Environmental > Aquatic > Marine > Coastal > Sediment | place: USA: Maine...
TGATGCCCGTAATTGGTTAGCATCTCTGCCAAAAGGGTGTTGGCTAACTTTTCGCTGTCTACCAACACGCCGTCACAATCAAATATTACTAACTTGGAAGCCAATTCGTATCAGTCCCTTGATTCAGGATGCGAGGATTTGCCAAACACCGCGGATGCCCATCGTGGTCGTAACGAACGAAAACAGCAGGATCGCGGTGAGCACGACGTTGGTGGTTATCGTGTTTCGATGCACTCCCATGAGATCCCGCCGATTCCCAAGGTACAGAATACAGGCGACCGTCACGGGCAGGATGACGGCATTGAATGCCTGGGAGACGATCATGACGATTATGGGTCGCGCCTCGAAGATAGGCACTACCAGCCCGAGCAATGAAATGCCGAGGACGATGATGCGATACCGCGGCAAGGTCATGTCCCGCTCTGACTGGTTAAAGTCGCACAGCAGCCAGGGCAACATCAGGACATTGGGGAACTGCGACGAAACGCCCGCGGCGACGATGCCGACAACGAAAATTGTCGTGGCGAACGAGCCGGCCAAAGGCTCCAGCAAGCCGATCATTTGCGACACTCTTTCGAGGCCCAGTCCTTCCACGTGCAAAGTGCCGGCCGCGGCCGCCATGATCGAGCCGCTAATGACGAACATCATGACAACGGCCACGATCGCGTCGTTGCGCTGCTTCTGAGCGTCAGCAATCGTCCAGCCTGCTTCTTTCACCAACGTCGTGCGGATGATGAACAGTCCCGAGAATACCGTCGTACCGACCATCGAGGCGATAACGAGAAATGGACCTCTTCCTTCGTCCAGCGGAACGTCGGGAAGCGTCGGAATCAGACCTTTCGCGATCTCGACAGGCGGTGGCATCAAGATAAAGAAATTGAGAATGAAGCAGGCCGCCATGATGGCAACAATGACGGCCAGGCTGCGTTCGAAAAACTGCGTCTTGCCATTCCAGAAAATGAAATAAACCAGTGCGACAAAAAACGCGGCGAACCAGACCGGTTCGATGCCACCTTCAACCAGGCCTTTCGACCACTCCGAACTGATCTCTGCAACAATGCCCATAACACCCATTACACTGCCGCTTACTCCGGCAGTCAGGGCGACAATAAAAAAGATGCCGACCAGCGGATGAATGTGTCGGCGGAAGGCCTGCAGGGCCGTTTCCCCGGTAACCAGCGTCCATCGACCGTAAACGTTGATCATGAAATAGGTTGCGAGGCAAGACGCCACGATGGTCCACAAAAGGGACATGCCGTAGGTCGCCCCCGCCTTGGCCATAGCCGTAACACTGCCGGTGCCGATATTGAATCCCAGCAGGAAAATTCCGGGAAGAAATAGTGCCAGTGTTTTGGAAAATCGAGTGCGCATTGCGCATCACGATACCAGACTTGGTAAGCTGACGAGAACGCCCTGCCAAGCGACGCGCAGGGTCGAGGACTCACTGCAATGGAAGAAACCTGGCGCTGGTTCGGGCCCAATGACGCGGTCACGCTCGAACAAATACGACAAGCCGGTGCCACCGGTATCGTCACCGCACTCGATCACGTGCCAACCGGCGAGGCTTGGCCCGCTGTCGAAATTGAGGAGCGCAAGCGCCTGATCGAGGATGCCGGTCTCAGCTGGTCGGTCGTCGAATCGGTCCCACTGCACAACGACATCAAGACTCGCTCAGGAGAGTATCGCCGCCATATCGACAACTACAAAAAAAGCATCCGCAATCTCGGTGCTGCCGGGATTCATCGCGTTTGCTACAACTTCATGCCGGTCGTCGACTGGACACGCACCAACCTGACTTACGAGTTGCCTAATAAAGCGCAGGCGTTGCGTTTTGAGATGACGGACTTCGCGGCTTACGACCTGTTCGTTCTTAAGCGTGACGGCGCGAAACACAACTATAGCGATATCGTCGTCGCGCGCGCCACCGAACGATTCGATGCGATGTCGCACGAGGCGCGTGCGGCACTCGAGAGAAACATCATCGCCGGGCTGCCGGGTGGCGAAGGAAGTTACGACCGCGACAGTATCCGTGCCGCGATCGAACGGTTTTCGAAGCTCGGCAACGAAGCCTATCGCGCCAACCTGATCGCGTTTCTCGAGGAAATCATTCCGGTGGCCGAAGAATCCGGCGTCGTCATGGCGATCCACCCGGACGACCCGCCTTTTTCTTTGTTTGGCCTGCCGCGCGTCGTATCGACCGCCGACGATGTCCGCGCGCTGCTCAATGCCGTGCCGAGCCCGGCGAATGGCCTGACAATGTGCGCCGGTTCGTACGGTGCGCGCGGCGACAATGATCTCGTCGCAATGATTCGAGAGTTCCATGACCGTATCTACTTCGTGCACCTGCGCAACATCAAGCGCGAGGATGACGGTTCGTTTTACGAGTCCGATCACCTGGATGGCGACAACGACATCGTCGGCATCGTCAACGCTCTGCTTGACGAGGAACAGCAGCGACAGGGTCTGCCGCCTGGGCGGTGCTCGATTCCGATGCGGCCGGACCATGGCCACACACTGGGCGAGGAACAGTCCGACCAGCGCGTGCGGCCGGGCTATTCGTATTCCGGCCGTATGAAGGGACTGGCCGAATTGCGCGGTGTCATTCACGCGCTCACGGCTATTCGGGGCGTCGGGTGACCCTGAAAACGATGCCGGGAAAAATAATCATACTCCTCAGCGTGATCCTTGGATGTCCAGCTTGCGCGGATAGACCGACGGCAGACCGGGAGGAGCGCCAGTCCACGTGGCTATTGGTCGAAAATTTCGAATCAGGTCTCGGGCGTTGGACACATATTGACGTCGAAAATAACACTGATCCATTCGTGCCCGACCCACAGATCGCAGAGCTTCGTATCGATGCGCAGACAGACAACCATTTCATGCTGAGAAAGCCTGCAGCTGATGGTGTCGTTGGGAATCGCAAAGCGATCGGTTTCACGCCGTTGCCGGTTACCGTCCGGGTCGGCGAGACCTACACGTTCTATACTCGTATCAATGTCGAGTATTTTCCCAACAACCACTCGTTTGGCCTGGCTAATGTGTCGGCGTCCGAAATTCCTGACCAAAATTACAATTCTTTTGAACCGATGATTCGCGTTACGGACAAGTGGGAGTCGGACGGCAGCAAGAATGACGGGACGCTAATGGTCCTGAGTGGCAGCAACAAGGCGTACAGAAAAATCAATAATCCGGAGACGGGTGAGTCCGCAAAGCCGCTGCAGACCGACGAATGGTACGAAGTGTGGTATGTCGTGAATAATGCGCCGCGTGATGAGGGTGGCCAACGCTATGATCTCTACGTGCGCGGTGGGGAATTTGGAACACGACAGCTTGTCTTCGAGGGTGCGGATTTTCGCATGCGCAGGACATTACCTTTGTCGTTCTTCATGACGATCTGCAATACCGGACCGCACGACAGTCCGTACGGTAATGGTGGCGTACGGTACGACGACATCTACATGGCGCCTGGCCGCAACTTGATATCGCCGCTGCAGTGAATATTCCCGACTACGGGTGGCAGGTCGATATCGAATCATCACCGCATGAAATAGCGAACATTATTCTCGAGAGGCTACGTAGCGAATGAAATTCACGAACCCCGTCGCAACACTAATGGTAATTCTCGTAGTATCGGCACCGGCGTGCTCACAAGAGGGCGACCATCCCAGGTTGATTATGACCAAGGCCGGTGTCGAACAGATTCGGGCGGAGCTGGGTACAGTTCCCCTGTTTGATGCGACGTTGGCAAGCGTCAAGGCAGAAGTCGACGCTGAGATTGAGCTCGGCATCGACACCCCGGTTCCCCTGGACTATTCCGGCGGCTATACGCACGAGCGTCACAAGCGCAACTTCTTCGTCATGCAGAAAGCTGGCGCGCTATACCAGATCCTCGAAGATGAAAAGTATGCCAACTACGTTCGCGACATGCTGTTCCAGTACGAGGGCATGTACATGGACCTGCCTCTGCACCCCAAGGAGCGATCCTATGCGAGGGGCAAGTTGTTCTGGCAGTGCCTGAACGATGCCAACTGGCTTGTTTACGTGAGCCAGGCGTATGACGCAATTTATGATTACCTGTCAGCGGAAGAACGCAAGACGCTGGAAGAGAATCTGTTCCGCCCGTTCGCTGATCACATTTCCGTCGACAATCCGCAGTTCTACAACCGGGTGCACAATCACAGCACGTGGGGCAATGCGGCGGTCGGCATGATCGGCCTTGTCATGGGAGACGATGAGTTGGTCGAGCGCGCGATGTATGGCATCCCGTTCGATGAGATTGATACTACCGCCAAGGACAACGATGGTGGCTTCATCTATGACGCCAACGGGAAAGCCGGGTTCCTCGCGAATCTCGAGGAGCCATTCTCTCCGGACGGTTATTACACCGAAGGTCCGTATTACCAGCGTTATGCCATGTACCCGTTCCTGATCTTTGCGCAGGCGCTCCAAAACGTGAAACCGGAACTTGAAGTACTCAAGCACAAGGACGGCGTGCTTTTGAAAGCGGTGGATGCATTGCTGGCCCTGTCGGATGCCGACGGTGAATTCTTCCCTCTGAACGACGGACAAAAAGGTATGTCGTATCACTCCGGCGCACTCGTAACAGCGGTCGATATCGCTTACCACGTAGGGGGGCAGGATCCGCGACTCCTGAGCGTCGCCGAAGAGCAAGGTCGCGTGCTGCTCGATGATGCAGGATTCTCCGTTGCGTTGGCTGTTCGCGACGGAAAAACGCAGCCCTTCGACAAGAAATCGATCAACCTTTCGGACGGGCCCGACGGCAAACAGGGTGGTGTAGCGGTGTTACGTTACGGCAACGAGGACTTGACGCTCGTGTTCAAGTACGCCGCGCAGGGCCTGAGCCACGGGCACTACGACAAGCTCTCTTTTTCCCTCTATGAAAAGGGCGATGAGGTCCTGCAGGACTACGGTCTCGCGCGCTTTGTAAATATCGAACAAAAAGGTGGTGGCAACTACCTGAAGGAAAACACGACGTGGGCCAAGCAGACCATTGCGCACAACACACTTACCCAGAATGAGACTTCGCACTTTCAGGGTAAGTACGAGATTGGCAGTCAGCACCATTCAGACCTCTACTTCTACGACGACAGTAACCGCGACGTTCAAGTGGTTAGTGCGACAGAGACCAATGCTTATCCGGGGACGGAGGTGAGGCGGACTATGGCAGTCATCAAGAATGAGGGGTTTGAAAAACCGTTCCTGCTCGACATTCTCAAAATACGATCAGTTGAGAAGAACCAATATGATCTTCCCTTCTATTTCATGGGCCAGGTGCTGAAAGTCAATTTCGAATATGCTGCGCCGTCGACCTTAAGTCCTTTAGGTGACAAGAATGGGTACCAGCACCTGTACCTGGAGGCCAAAGGGAAACCCGCCTCAGACAACATCAAGTTCTCGTGGATGGGTAATGGCAAGTTCTACACGCTAACGTCAGTCTCCGATTCCTCCGATGAATTGCTGTTCACTCGGCTCGGAGCCAACGACCCGGAGTTCAATCTGCGGCGGGACGCTGCGTTCATGATTCGCAGGCAGGGTGTCGGTGACACAGTGTTTGCCTCGACGATAGAGACGCATGGCGGCTACAGCCGGGTTTCAGAGTTAGCCGTCAACTCGAAGAGCAATGTCGCCGAGTTGAAAGTGGTTCATGACGATGAGGACTACACAGCCGTGTCCATGGAGGACCTTGACGGGAACGCGAGCCTGTTCTTCCTATCGAATAAGGACTCGAGCAAGTCGACGGATCACGAACTCAAGATCGACGGGAGCACGTACCGATGGTCAGGGCCCTATAGCTACACGTCTCGCGGCCGGCGACCAGTAGACTAGTGCAGCAGAATAAATTGGTAATATAGGTCAACTCCGGTCTGTTAGCCCAACAAATATACAGAAAAACAGTGAGTTGAGGTTCGTATCCGCTGTCTTGAACTAATGCGGGATGGTCGGTCCGCGCTGTGCAATAGACAATTGGTCTGACAATTGGTCGCAAACAACGTCCTGTCTTGGTAACCTTATTAGGTTGACCAAACGCTCCCATTTTGGTTAGATGGCCTTACAACCAAACCAATCATTCGGGGGAATACCGATGAGAATGTTCCGGAGCGTCGCGTTGAGCGGCTGCCTGTCGATTGCTGTATCTGCAATTCCTGTTGTTTCACTCGCGTTGACAGGGGTATTGCTCTGTGCGCCATCCCATGCCCAGCAAGCAGACGACGAAGCGATCGAAGAAATCGTTGTTCAGGGCAGCCGCGCAACGATCCAAAGCACGATCAATATCAAGCGAAACTCTACAACAATCGTTGATGGGCTCTCCGCGGTAGATATTGGTGACCTTCCTGCCCTGTCGATTGGTGAAGCACTTGAGACAATCACCGGGGTGTCGTCACACAGAGAAAACGGGGGCGCGACAGAAATCTCCATTCGAGGTTTGGGACCGTACCTTAGCGCTACGACGTTCAACGGTCGTATGGCAACCAACGGCACCGGTGACCGCTCAGTCAACTTCTCACAATTCCCATCTGAACTGATGAATAAGCTGGCGGTTTACAAGACACAAGATGCAAGCCTGGTTGAAGGTGGCGTTGCTGGTTTGATCGCGCTCGAAACGCTAAAGCCGCTCGATTATGGTAAGCGCCGTTTCCAGGTTGACCTGAAAGGAAACTACAACCCCGATCAGCAGAACATTGATGACGCAATGGCCGGGAGTATCGGTGTTCGGGGCACCGCCAGCTATGTCGATGCATTTGATTTCGACAATGGCGGCCGACTCGGTGTTTCGTTTGGGCTGCAGCACAGTGATATTTCGCAGCCAGAACAGGAAATGCGGTCCTCGAGTCCAAGTGGAACTTCTCTGTTTGCTTGTTTGGCGGACAATGATCCCTTTCAGGGCTATTCGAACATCACTGGAACCAATGATGATTGTGAGGACAACCCGGCTGGCTCAAGCAACAATGGCGGATTTGATACTTCTATAGACCCGCAGACCGGCGAAGCTGTAGACAAAGATCGCCCCTACGCCTGGGCAGGCAGCTCGCGCGGATATCGCCAGAATGACACCCAGGATGAGCGTGACGCGGTCTTTGGGGCGCTCCAATGGCAGCCCAATGACAAGCTGGAATTTGGCCTGGACTTTCAGTGGTCGGAGCGAGAGCAGTCCGAGGATCGTTACGATCTGAACTTCGCAAATATGAAGCGCAATCAGCGCGGCACAACACTTGACTCGCTGCAATTTCAGACCAACGGTGTGGTAACAAGCTGGGCAGGTGATACTGACATTGATTCCAACGGCGAGCTGTATGCCCGAACGGAAGAATATACCGGGTGGGGATTTAACTTCGAATATCACATCACCGATCGGCTCAGTTTTGCAGCGGATCTTGCATCTTCCAAGACCACACGTTTGGAACAGCAGGCTACATTTCGCCAGCAAAGCCAAAGCAGGCAGGATGTAACTTTCTCACGCAACAACGAGGGCTTTGTTACCTGGACGGTCGAAGATTTCGATATTAACGATCCCGCCAATTTTGACGACGGGCTACGTGTTCGTATTGATACAGATGCGGACAGGGAGAATGTGATCGACGCTCTGCGTCTGGATTTCAACTACGATCTGGATTCCGGGTTCTTCAACAGCTTGGAGTTCGGCGCGCGTCTATCCGAACTCACTTATTATTCTGCCCGCTCGGGAGGTGCATCAGATAGTAACGGGGGACGCATTACCTATTCCGTATCTGATGCCGATCCGGCGGTGATGGCGTGCGCTCGGGAATTCCCAGAAAGTAGTTATATGAGTGCATCGGGTGCGAGGCCCCTGGTCACCAGTATCGACGCGAACGGGAATACACTCGATACCTACAATAGCTGGGCTATTTTTGACAACGCATGTCGCCTTGACGCCATTTTGACGGGCAACGATGCGACCCTGGCTTTTCCAGAGCTGGGCAATCACCCAGAGACAGTTGATGTCACTGAAGAAACCCAGGCGTTCTACGTGAAAGCCAATTTTGATGGTGATTGGGGCGACAAGCCGGTGAGAGGTAACTTTGGTATTCGTGTTGTGAATACCGATGTGACCTCCGTTGGCTACAGAAGCGCATTCATTATCGTGAGAGATCCGGATACCGGGACGCTTTCGTTGGTGACGACAGGTGAGCTCGAGTCAATCAGTGCGAAGTACGATTACACAGAAGTTCTTCCGAGCGTCAATTTCGTGATGGACCTCAGCGACGATTGGGTAATGAGAGCGGGAGTCTTCCGTGGCCTGTCCCGAGCCGACCCAGGTGATATGGGCTTTCAACGGGCCTTCCAGGTAGCTGATGAGGATGAAGAGCCGGAGACAGTTGACGAATTGATTACCGGGGTGAATGGGTCTGGCAACCCCTATGCAGATCCCCTGATGTCCTGGAACTACGACCTTGCGTTGGAGTGGTACCCAAATGCGGATTCAATTCTAGCCGCAACTCTTTACGCCAAGCAGTTTAATGGTGGCTTTATAAACACAGTTGTTGAAGAGCAATACGTGGTGGACGGTGAAACGGTGACATTGCCTATCGTCCTGCAGCAGACTAGCGATGACAACAGTCTTTTGACAGGCATTGAACTGACCGGCGCACACAAGTTTTCTTACCTGCCGGGGTTCTTGAGTGGGTTCGGCGCAAAGATTAGTTATAACTACGCTGACTCAGATTTCGAATTCCAGGACAGCCTTTATGGCGATCGGGGCGTAGTTGATGAAAACGGAGACTTTGTTCAAACCCACATAGGCATCTTAGCGCCCGGCAACGTACCTGGGTTTTCAAAGCACTCTTTCTCCGGCCAGCTTTACTACCAGATTGGCGAGTTTGATGCCTCACTGATCTACAAGCATCGCAGCGACTATTTCCAGCCATATACTTCCAATGGTACTCGTTTGCGGTATGTGGGAGACGTGGGTGTCTGGGAAGCTCGAGCCTCCTACTATGTTACCGACAACATCAGACTTTCGGTTGAGGCGATCAACCTGGCGGACGAACCTAAATCTCAGTATTTCTTTACCGATGACAACCTCGGTGAAATGAACTACTACGGTTCAAGAATATTCTTTGGTCTGCGCGCTAAATTTTAGCCCCCCATAAGAACCTCTATTCGAAGGATATAGACATGTATTTAAGACTACTCTTTTTAGCAGGTGTTGCAGCGACATTGATCGGCTGCAGTGGGGGAGACAGGGAAGTTTCGGATTTCGGCACGACCAATAGCCCTGGCAATGCCAGTCTCTCCGGCGTCGGTCTGGTGGGTGAGACACTCACAGTTGTATTGTCCGATCCCGATGGGGTGCAACGAAACACTATATCCTATCAATGGGTGGGAGACGGTATCGTTATTGCGGGAGCAGATCGTTCAACGTATACATTGACTGAGGACGAGGGTCGCGCCGCGGTTTCCGTGAGAGTCCAATACACAGACGACAGAAATCTTACGTCTACAGCTGTTTCCAATTCAATCACTGTAAGGCCACTCAATACAGCACCAACATTGGAAATTGATGTACCCGCAGCCGGAACGCTGAAAGGGCAGACGCTCACAGCAGTGCTCGTCGATGACAACGATTTTGGCGTTGTGAATTATCAGTGGATTGGCAGTGTCACAGGACCAATTCTTGATGCTACAAACGTTAGTCTCATCTTGACGGACGATCACGTCGGTCAGAATATCTCGGTATCTGCAATGTATACGGATAACGACGGTTACGATGAGGATTTGACGTCGGCTGAAGTAGGTCCCATTGAAGATTCGCCACCTGAGGGAAATGTGACGATTACTGGCGTCATAATAGTTGGCGAAACGCTCACCGCTACTGTTTTTGACGGTAATGGATTTGGTGCTGCTCCTTCTATCAATTGGGTTTGGGAGGATGAAGACGGTGTTGAGCTGGCGAATGTAACAACGGATCAAACCACTAATGACTATGTACTTCTGCCTGCGCAGCTGGGCCTTTCGGTAACTGTCACTGCTACTTATACCGATGGTGAGGCTAATGCGGAAACGCCTTCTGCGACTACGAGAGACCTCATACACAGCTTTATTGTCGACGGTGAGACGTCGCTTGCAGAGGCTGTAGGCCTGGCAGTGGACGGCGATATTATCGGACTCGACAGTGCCCTCGGCGGTGACGATTACGAGGATATGGCTGAACTGGAGATAGCCACGGACAATATTACATTGAGGCTTGTCTCAGACAGTACAGCGGTAATCACAGGTTCCACCTGCATTGTTTATGCGAGTACCTCAACGGGTGTAACCATTGATGGCCTGGTGTTTGATGATTTGTCCAACCCGAATACCGATAACTGTGGTGAAGGGGAAGGTTCTATTCGACTGCAGGGGTCATTCAACACATTTAGCAATAACCAGATTCTTGGGCAAGCGGAAACCCGGCCTCCGCACATAGGTGGCAGCGATGAACTGCACTACATGACTGTGGGCGGTACCGACAATGTGGTTGAGCGCAACCTGTTCGAAGGCTTGCCCACAAGTGAAGCAAAGGAAGGCGCCGCGATTAGTATGTACATTAGTGCCGGAGCCGACATCAATGTGTCTAACGGTAGTAATGAACGCAATATTATTCAGTACAACCTGTTCAGGAACTTCTTGCCGGATGCCACTGAGGGCGGCGGTACCGAATGGGATACGGATTCCAACGGATTCGGAATCCAAGTCGGTCGATCAGGAAGTGCTGATGGAACAGGGCTGGGTGCTCACGTGATTCAGTACAACCGCTTTGATACGGTGCTGACAGACAGACGCGTTATCCTGGTACAAGGCGGTGGGAATACGATTCACGGCAACACCATCGTAAACTCCTGGGGTAATGTCGCCCTGGAGCATGGTTACGACAACACGGTTTCCAGCAATATTATTATCTCTAACGGTGTCGGCTACGAAGCCGATTTTGGTGGCGTGCTCGTATCCGACAATCTGGACGGCGGTATTTCGTTTGTCCCACTAGGCCACACGATTATTGATAACTACGTGGGGAACATTGCCTCAAATTCTTCTGACCGTGCGGGGTTGCTCATAGACTCGGAAACACTGGAGCCTAGTGACTCCTCGAGCATCGATATCATCAATTCTGGTTTGGATTTGACCAACGTCGTAGCCAACAACACGTTCATTAATATTCGAAACGCTATTCAGTTTGAACACAATGCTGATGAAAGCGGCGTTGAGAACTGTACGAGACTGGATTACCTGCTCGACTTTGACGACAACCTGGTTGCGAACCAGAGTGAAGCCCAGAGCATTTTTGGTACGGATGCCGGTGCAAGCAGAAATGCGATCCTCCTGGATGAATACACATCGCCACATGGATGCAGGCTGGATGATGCGTCTGCGTTTACCAACACGCACATTTACTCACAGACCATTTCTGATGACGATATTCTATTCAGATCCGGCGGGTCGGCACTGGTCACTGGCGTTAACGGCAACATAGCTGTTGATGCCTCGGAAGATGGCGCCACACTAACCCCCGTGGATGCAAACGGCCTGGTAGAGGGTGCCGGTGCAGATGCAGGTATCGGGGCTGATATTGATTCACTAATCTTTATTACTGAAGACATGGTCGGCCCAGGGTCGACCTGGACGCCAACCCCATAATCCCCCGACGGGTGTTTGGCATTGTGAAAGGACCGGTGTGCGCAAGCCATCGGTCCTTTTTTTAGTTGAGAACGTGGGTCATGAGAAAAACTATATTCTGGATTGCTGTCATTCTGACCCTGCCTGCGGCAGGTATGGCAGAAATCATTAATCCCGGATTCGAGGAAGGCTGGGCCGGCTGGACTGACGGCGATCCGAGCGGCTCCGGCACGGCTCTATCGGGTGATGCCCACAGTGGTGAGCGGTCGATCAAGCTGACCGACGATAAGGCATTCGTTGCGCAAACCGTCGCTGTGCAGCCCGACACGACGTATCGTCTCAGTGCCCACGTGCGCGGCCCCGGCAATCTCGGCGTCAAGGTTGGTGCCGAGATGTTCTTCGAACAGCAGCCGAAGAAGGGCAAGAAATGGCATGAGCTGTCGGTCACATTCTCGTCCGGTGCCGCCGAGAGCGTAAGTGTCTTTGCGAGCTGTGGCGGGATCGAGGTTCGATTCGACGATTTTCGACTCGAAGCGATTGGCACGCAGGAGGTTGAAACCAGTGCGCGCATCATCAGTTCCCGCGCCGGTGGCTACGGACTGTCGCCCGACCTGCCGCCTGGACGAAACTTCGATCTTCTCGGCTGGTACCTGAGTACGCCCGCCGACGACAACAAGGATGGAAAATCCGACCAGATAAAAGAGGTGGAACTGGCCAAAGGCGCAATCGATGAACGCTACTTCTATACAGCAAACGATGGTGGAATGGTGTTTCGGGCCACTGTAGCTGGCGCCAGAACCTCTAAAAACACGCGCTTCACCCGCACCGAGTTGCGCGAGATGTTGCGGCGGGGCGATACCAGTATAGGAACGAAGAACGACGATGGCAGCCCGAACAAGAACAACTGGGTGCTATCGAGTGCGCCTGCGCGGGCCCGCAAGGCCGCTGGCGGTATTGACGGCACACTGCGTGCGACGCTGGCCGTCAATCACGTGACCGCGACGGGCGATACGAACCAGGTAGGACGGGTGATAGTCGGGCAGATCCATGCCGCTGTTGACGAACCGATCCGGCTTTATTACCGAAAGCTGCCGGGTAATACGCGCGGTTCAATATATGCCGCTCATGAAGTGTCCCGCGGCGACGATGTCTACTTCGAACTGATTGGCGACCGGAATAGCGATGCAGCGGACCCCGCAGACGGCATCGCACTGGATGAGAAGTTTTCTTACGAGATCGAGACCCGGGGGAATCTTCTGCACGTGAGCATCAGCCAGGACGGCGAGGTGCGTGCCGAGCAGACTATTGACATGTCGAGCAGCGGCTACGACGTTGATAAAGACTACATGTATTTCAAAGCTGGCGTGTATAACCAGAATAGTACGGGTGACGCGGATGACTTTGCGCAGGCCACGTTCTATGAGCTGGAAGCGAGTCACAGTGAATATGACCGTTAGACTGGCGTTCGCCGCCTCGTTATTGGTGCTCGGTAGCTGCGGCGGCGGCGGTGGCACTCCTGCCCCGGTTGGCGGTACGCCGCCCAACCCGGACCCGGAACCGCCAACCGATACAGTCCCATTCAACGTGCTAACCACGCGCACCCTGGACGCCGACGGCGACATGGTTGGGCTCGACACCTACGACCTGATCCGCGACTTCGGCGGCCCCAGCCCGATTGAGGCGCCAGACCTGTACCCGGTCAACCACCCTGGCGTGCGGCACATTTATGAAGACTACGATGCAGACATCGGTAACCATTTCGTATTCATTATTCACCGCGACATCGACATTGATCGCGACCGTGTCGACATAACCGATCGGCAGCGCAACGAGATCAAAACGTATGACAAGTCTGAGGAGGCTGTGAAAGGCTTCGAGAGCGAAACGTTTGTTTATCGCTGGAAATTCAGAATCAACGCTGACATGGAAGTATCCACACGGTTCTCGCACTTCTTCCAGCTCAAGGCCGTCGGCGGTGATGACAGCCACCCGATTCTGACCATTTCCGGCGCCGAACGCAGTGGTTCTGATGGGATTGAGGTGCGCTACAGTCCGCTACAGGACGACACCATCTTGCAGCGGACAGACTGGAGCATGGTAACGGGTGAGTGGCTCGAGGCGTATTGCCGGGTGACTTTTGCCGAGTCTGGTGACCTGCGCCTGATCGTCACGCGCATGCGCGACGACGCGGTCATTTTCGACATCGACGAACGCGGCCTCGACCTGTGGCGCGGCGAAGATGCCAGCCACTTCGTACGTCCCAAGTGGGGTATCTACCGCTCCATACTCGACTGGGACAATCTCCGTCCCGAAGAAGAGAACGTTCGCTTCGCCAACTTCAGCGTCAGCGAAGTCATGTTCACAAACTAGGCGGGGTTCGCCCTATGGCGAAGCAAGGTGATTTAGCGAGAATCGTTCGCGGCTTTCCAGCGTCTTGCGCCTGATCTCGTCGAATTGCTGTTGTTCGTCGGCTACGATGAGCTTGTCGAGAATTCGTGCGAAGTGGCCATGCATTGCCTTGCGAGCGGCTAACGGGTCGCGGTCCTTGATTGCTTGCAGAATCTCCATATGTTCGTCGACGCGTATCTGGCCGTCCATTTCGCAGATGGCCTGATAGGATCGATGCACCACCGGCGAATTATCGCGAATAGACCAAAGGTTCTTCGCGATCGCGATCAGCATATTGTTGCCGGTCGCCTCAGCGATGATGGCGTGAAACTGCTTGTCCGAATCCTCGGACGTCAAATTGCCGTCGGCTGACTCGTCCGCCATTTCGTGCAGCGATTCCTCCAGCTTCTGAAGCTGTTCGTCACTGATCATGGTGGCGGCCAAAGCGGCCGTCTCTCCTTCGATCAATGCACGTGCCTCGGTTAGTTCAAAAGCACTGATCGATGGGTCGTAACCGTAGGCGCTATCGGGATCGTGCGCCAGCACGTAAACGCCGGAGCCGGTCTTGACCTCGACACGCTCGAGAACCTCCAGCGCAATAATTACCTCGCGGATCGTTGGACGGCTGACGCCGAAGCGCTGGGCCAGTTCGCGCTCGGGGGGCAGTCGCCCACCTACCGGGAACTCGCCACTGTCAATAAGCGGTAGCATTTGCTTCAGGATGCGTCTGTAGAGGCGTTTCTCTTTTGCCATCGTTGGTCTCTTTTCAAGGATTTGCTGCGAAAGTGTAGCACGGTTATGGCAATTGGTCATGAACGTGTTCTGCCAGTTTTGGCTGGACACTGCAGGACGTCCAATACGCCAGAATCCGCCGGCTTAATTCGTGTGGTCGGTTGCCATCACGAGCCTTGCGGCAACTGCGTGGGGGCAGCGGCTGCCAAGTGGCATGACCAATTTACGGGTAGTATGGCGGCGGTTGGTCATTCAAAATGGTTGACCATTTATCCATAGGTTGGTAATGTTCATTGCTTACCAATGTGATCGGTTGGGGGAACTCCAGCGAGTTGCGCCAAGTCAACTCCTGCGATCACAAGCGAAGGGGACAAGAAGTGAGGCTATCACCTGTAAATTGGCCATGGCTGACATTTGCCATGGCTATCCTGGCCAGTTGTGCCTCTCCGGCGGCCGAGATCAAAGTCAATTCGCAGCAGGAGTACCGGGACGCTATCAAGGCCCTGCAGCCTGGTGACACTGTTGTCCTGGCGAATGGCGAATGGCGTGACTTCGAAATCCTGTTC
>Ga0316193_10001633_pt1 | contig 15311 bp, 13 predicted proteins | sample MerIslsedime2_MG_FD_207735 | JGI IMG/M metagenome (GOLD analysis project Ga0316193, IMG submission 207735) | Coastal sediment microbial communities from Maine, United States - Merrow Island sediment 2 | ecosystem: Environmental > Aquatic > Marine > Coastal > Sediment | place: USA: Maine...
TATCGCAGTGGCGATTGTGGTCAGTGTCATCATCATGCTGATTTTCCTTTTACCGGATATGCTCAACGTTGCTCAAGAGGTGACGACGAATTAGAGATGGTGTCTGGAAGCCACGATCCAGCCAATAGGATGTGATAGCCACGCATATCAAAAGTGTAGTGTGTGTCGCCTCGGCCGGGGATATCAATAATGTCCTCGACGACGAGAAGGAATATGAAGTACGCATATCGAATGCGTAACAATAAAATGGAATTAGCGCAACATTTCACGTAGTAGTTTTGAGACGGACTACTCACCGTTTCTTATTCCGGTATTCGTGACTTTGCAGATTGTGATTTGGAAATGATCGATATGACACGGATATGATTACTTCGGCACAGCAGCGCATTGCTCGCCAGCGTGATGCGTTGGCGATTTTCCTCGAACACGGCATTTTCCATTGCGAAATTCATTTTTCGGGCAACCGGGCAACTATCTGGAGCTAGACAGACCCGTTCCGGTACCGGATTCTGGCCATTGATGAATTGGTAGATCCCGATGTCTGTCTGACGTTCCCAAGGACCTCGTATCCGAATGAGGCTGCAATACCGACCGCAAACATCCGCCGCTTACTGGAGGCGTTTCGTGATCTTCGGTTTGCTGATGAGACTATCTACTTACGAGTAACTTCGCTCAACATTTATAATGGAATGGTGGGGCTGACGTTTCCCTGCGACGGTTCTCACAGTGTATTTGCCGACGAATTTCTTCAGAAAGGTCTTGCATTCTGGATCGGCGCTGCTGCAGCGCGAATAACGACCGTGCCCGGCGCCTCATTGAGCACAAATACTACCTTAGCTCAGTAACGGCGGTAGACATAAACTTGGCGGCGCCCGAATCTGAATACGTTTGCGGAGCGCTGGGTAAAATCGGTCAAAGACGACTGCCTTTCCAAACTGATTCGAATTCTCGAAACGTCGTTAAGACAAGCACTACGTGAGTACTGCATCCATTATCATGTCGAAACCATGAGAATCCAAGGCAACATGCTGGTGTCGCTTTGCGTCAAAATGTTCGCTTTCCTTCAGGACGTGCACCTCATTGCGAACATTGGCGCCATGATGTTACTGGCGTGCATTATTTCGACGGATACCCTCGCTCGAGAAGAAGCTATACCAGTAGCTGGCTGGGTCGAGCGGGCGAGCCTGTTCCCCCAGGGCTTGACAGTACGTGCCAAACTGGATGCCGGAGCAAAAACGACGTCAATCAATGCGGTAGATTCCGTGTGCTTCACACGCAATGGCAGACGGTGGGCCCGTTTTACGCTGACCGATCGTGAGGGACTAACAGCGATGTTTGAAAGACCCATCGTACGGGTTGCGACCGTCAAGCGACATTTCGGAGACAGTCAGGAGCGTCCGGTGATCACTATGGCTATCTGTATTGGGCCAGTACGCAAGACGGTAGAAGTGACCATGGTGGATCGTACCGGTCTGAATTACCAGCTCCTGATCGGGCGGAATTTTCTCGCCGGAAATATTCTTGTTGACTCCGGACGTACATTTAAGCTGATGCCCCAGTGCCCGGAATCGGAGCAATAATTTGTGTAATGTCGGTAAGAATCGACAGATCGACGCCGCCGAGTGCGATCTGTTCAAAGGATAATTGAAGACCCGCAATCTCGTTTTTAATCCGTTCAATTTTCTGCTCCAGTTCCTGCCTATCGGCGCTATCCTCCAGCTGTTTCAGTCTTTCTTTTAAATCGCGAGTCGCGCTTCGTTTTAACTCAATGGATTGCTGGATTTTCGCCAGTTTCTCAACACCATTCTGCAACTTTGCGTCTGGTGCCGCGTCCTGTTCCTGACCCACCATGGTTTGTGCATGCACATGAGAAGGTGTGCATGCAATCAGCAGCGCAAGTAGGGCGAGGTCTCTTAAAGAAGTACGTAGCGTGCGATACATACATTCAGTTGAAAAACCGGAGCGAAGGCCCCTGTTTGGAATACGGTTTGAATAAGGATGAGGCACTGCAATAATCCTGGGTAGAGATTCGTAACCGGGCAATAATACACCGAACACAACAGTCAGGTTAACAACCTGCAAGCGCCGGGAACAGTATGTTGCCTCCGAAGGAGGGGTTGCCGTATTCGCGACTGCCGGTGTTGTGACTTTATCGGGTCACAGCCAGTCTATAACAATACAACCCCATACTGGAGCAGGGAAAGTCCGGTTTATGAAAAGACCGGCCCGAATTCGGTTGGCGTAACAGGCAGAGGAAGATCAACGTCTGATTTGATATCGAAGGTCTAATTGTTGTCAATCTGTCAGATCAGGTGCGTAAGGGCTGCAATCTATTGACATATAGAGGAGTACTGGAAAATGAAGAAATTACGATTCATGTTTATTTCAGGCGTGACGGGCGCGTTGTCCCTGTTCCCCCAGTTTGTTTATGCGAATCCGGGTGAGGACGTACCGAAACAGCCTCCAGTTGAAGCCGTTGAGCCTTATGATGAGGAATTAGTGAGCGCCGATGCTTTTGAGCCCGGGTTATGGGTTGACAAGGCTGTGGCTATGCTTGAAGAACAGATGACAAAATCACCTGACAAGCGCATTCCTCAGGCGCTGCTGGACAACGCTAAGTGTGTCGTGCTGTTTCCGGAAGTCGTTCAGGCAGGCTTTGGTGTGGGTGGCAAGTACGGCCGTGGTATGGTGAGCTGCCGCAATGCCGAAACAGGTGATTGGGGTACGCCGGTATTTTTGCGCCTAACCAGTCTGAACTGGGGTATTCAGATCGGCGCCCAGAGCGCTGATGTCATCATGCTCATCATGAATGACAAAGGCCTCGATAAATTATTCGGCGGTAAACCGCTGGTAGGTGCCGGTGCAGGTGTTGCGGCGGGTCCGGTGGGACGCGACACAACAGCTAATATCGATGTGTTGTTGCAGACACCGATCGTCACCTATACCCGCAGCAAGGGTCTCTACATCGGTGCGATTCTGGAAGGTGCGGCTATTACACCGGCAAAAACCGCCAATCGTGATATTTACGGCCCGGATTATCCCGATGCTCGCTCACTGTTAAATATGAAAGTAGAGGTTCCGGATAATATTGCAAAGCTGCAAAGAGCGCTTGCTGAAGCCGCCGCGCCTGTAACAGATGGCACGACTGAAGAGGCAGAGGATATGCCGGAAAATCAAGGTTAAACGATCCGGTTTTTAGTTTCTGCGTACTGTCATGGAAGTGGCTGGATTATTCCAGCCGCTTCCTCTTTCTTGAGTTTGAGTTGCTTCCCTGGTGCATACTCACTCTGTTACAGGCCGCGTTCGTAGCGAACTGTTCTTACGAGATTGGCCCATGGCCTGGCTAGAGAAGACAAAGTGGATACCTTACTTTCAAGACATTGGCATCATTTGCCGCGGGACGAGGTCGCAACGCTTCTCGAATCAGACGCTACCAAGGGGCTCGACATCTTTGAGTTAGCGCGCCGGCAGATGCATTTTGGGCCGAATCGCCTTACGCTAAAGCAAGGCAAAAGCCCCCTGGTCTTGTTTCTGCTGCAGTTTCATCAGCCGCTTATTTATATTCTGTTGGGTGCGGCGGTGATCACCTTTGCACTACAGGAATGGGTCGATAGTGGTGTCATATTCGGTGTTGTGCTGGTCAATGCGGTTATCGGTTACATTCAGGAATCCAAGGCACTAAAGGCCATCGAGGCGCTGGCTCGCACAATGGAGGGTGTGGCGGCAGTCGTCAGGGCAGGGAAAAAACAGAAAATTGCCGCCTCCGAGTTGGTTCCTGGAGATCTTGTGCTGCTGCAGTCCGGCGATAAAGTACCCGCGGATCTTCGATTGTTGCGTTCCCGGGAGCTTCAGATCGATGAATCGGCGTTGACTGGTGAGTCCGTTCCGATTCAGAAACAGCCGGAACGCTTGGCCCAGGAAACGCTACTTGCTGACCGTAGCAATATGGCGTATTCGTCCACTCTCGCTACCTTTGGTACCGGTGCAGGGATTGTTGTTGCGACGGGTGATGGCACGGAAATCGGGCAGATCAACGCACTGATCGCCAGCGCTGAAACGCTGGCAACGCCGCTGACCAGGAAAATTACACACTTCAGTGGTATCTTGCTCTGGGTCATTTTAGGACTTGCGGGTTTGACCTTGCTGGCTGGGTGGTTGCACGGAGAGCCCCTGTTCGACACCTTTATGGCGGCGGTGGCGCTGGCCGTCGGTGCGATACCGGAGGGATTACCTGCGGCGATGACCATTATGTTGGCGATCGGCGTGGGCAAGATGGCCCAGCGGCACGCGATCATCCGCAAGATGCCGGCTGTTGAAACCCTGGGCAGCACGACGGTTATCTGTTCAGACAAAACGGGGACTCTGACCCAGAATCAGATGACGGTGCAGCAGGTCTTTACAGCAGGAAAATGTTACGAGTTATCCGGGGTGGGTTATGCACCGCAAGGGGAGGTTCTCCTTGGTGGGGCTACCATCGACCCAAAGTCACATCACGCCCTTATGGAGTGTCTGAAGGCGGGTCTGTTATGCAACGACTCGCTTCTGATCGACAAGGCTGAGCAGTGGGGTATCGAGGGCGATCCAACCGAGGTGGCGTTGATCACTGCGGCAGCCAAGGCGGGACTTTCTCGAGAGGTGCTTGAGCAGGATCTGCCCCGTATAGATACGTTGCCGTTCGAATCCCAGCATCAATACATGGCGACGCTACACAGTGCGGGAACAGAGGCAGCACCCGTAATTTATGTAAAGGGTTCTGTTGAAAGTGTGTTGTCCCGTTGTCGCGATGCCTATGACTCAGGCCCTGAACCCAGGTTGCTCGATCAGGCGAGTGTTCACCGTGAAGTGGAGGAGATGGCCGCAAGAGGGTTGCGGGTACTGGCGTTTGCTCGCAAGGTTGTTACAGCCCCAAGCCAATCGGTCTCACATGCCGATGTGGCCGATGGTCTTACCTTTCTTGGTTTGCAGGCCATGATGGATCCGCCTCGACAGGAGGCGATAGCCGCCGTCCGTGCCTGTCAGAAAGCTGGGATTCAGGTAAAGATGATAACGGGCGACCATGTGACTACCGCCACGGCGATCGCTCGACAGATCGGTCTTAGCGGTGCCGCTGAAACCGATCCAGACAGTTTTGCTGTCAGTGGCCAGACGCTCTCGCAACTGGCTGACCATGAGCTGGTGGACGTCGCCCAGCGGGCAGCGGTGTTTGCGCGGGTCTCACCCGAACAAAAGCTGCGTCTGGTGGAGGCTCTTCAGGCCAAAGGACATGTGGTGGCCATGACCGGTGATGGTGTCAATGATGCGCCTGCGCTCAAACAGGCCGATATTGGCGTCGCCATGGGTGTGGGCGGCACCGAAGTGGCTAAAGAGGCTGCCGATATGGTGCTCACCGACGACAACTTCTCCACCATTGAAGCGGCCGTCGAGGAGGGCAGGGCGGTGTTCGACAACCTCGTTAAATTCATCACCTGGACCCTGCCTACCAACATCGGTGAGGGGCTGGTAATACTCGTTGCCGTATTCGCGGGGCTTGCACTCCCTGTTACACCGGTCCAGATTCTATGGATCAATATGACAACAGCGGTCTTGCTTGGGCTGATGTTGGCCTTCGAAGGTAAGGAGCCCGGGATCATGGCCCGCCCGCCGCGGCGTCCGGAGACACCGGTGCTCACAATGGACCTCGGATTTCGTATTGGTCTTGTGAGCCTGATGTTATTGCTTGGTGCCTTTGGTCTTTTTGAATGGGCGTTGATGCATGGCAAGAGTCTCGAAACGGCGCGAACCTTTGCAGTCAATATGTTCGTGTTCGGCGAGTTGTTCTATCTGTTCAATTGCCGATCGTTGCGGTATTCGATGTTCAAGCTGGGCGTTTTTTCGAACCGGTGGCTCGTCCTCGGTGTGGCCGCAATGGCCTCGCTGCAAGTCTTGTTCACCTACTCCCCGGCAATGAACCAGTTGTTTGGAACAGCCCCAATGGGGACTACCGAATGGGCGTGGGTTCTGACCGGCGGCTTGGTGATCTACACGGTCGTGGAAACCGAGAAGTGGCTGCGCCGTCGCGCCGCCGCTTAGACTGGAGACCGGACTTTGCCAAGTCGGCAGGTCATTAGCCGTCAATTCGATGGGGATGACCGGGATGTTCAGTACCCCACCTCTTTACCTTCGCGCATAGGAGCGGAATGAAATGAAGCGGTTTAAAGATATTCTTTGCGTGCTGGATCCTGGAGAGGCCTGCAAGGCTACCCTGGAGCGCGCCGTTACGCTGGCTGAGGACAACCAGGCCAGCCTGACAATCGTTGGCGTGATTGAACGTGTTATCGCCAGCATCGGGATGCCGAAAGATACTCCGATCGCCGCTGATCTGCAGGTCGCGATGGTGAACGCGCATGCGCAGGGCCTGGAAGCCTTGATCGATCCTTACCGCAAACCAGTGCAACTGGTGGATCTATAATCAAGTCATATCGGCATTCATCACTGGTATCGTTATCACCCTTATCACTGCATTAGCAGCGCTAGATGGATTTCTTCTGTGGGATGACACGGAAAGACGTCAGGCTTGTACTCATGGCGTGCAGCAGTTACCCAGGTATGCACCGTTCAATGCGATACATCGGGAATCTATAATTGGAAGCAATGTCGGTAAATGCCCTGACATGGGCAGGTATTCTGTTTTGTATCAGCCAGTCGGCCATGTTCTCCGGCCTGAATCTGGCATTGCTGGGCATCAGCCGTCTGCGTCTGGAAGTGGAGGCCTCAGCGGGTAATCCCGATGCAGTGAAGATCCTGGCATTGCGCAAGGATGTCCATTTCCTTCTGACTACAATTCTCTGGGGCAACGTGGGCATTAATGTCTTATTGACCCTGTTGTCTAATTCCGTGATGACCGGGGTGACTGCCTTCTTCTTCTCAACAATTCTTATCACGTTTGCTGGTGAAATCACGCCCCAGGCGTATTTCTCTCGCCATGCCATGCGCATGGGATCTTTGCTGGCCCCATTGCTACGTTTTTACCAATTGCTTCTTTACCCGGTCGCAAAACCCAGTGCTTTTGTACTGGACCGGTGGCTGGGTGAGGAGGATATCCGTTATTTCCGGGAACGGGATTTTCATACGCTTATTCACAAACATATCGAATCAGAAGAAACGGATGTGGGTCGACTGGAGGGCATTGGTGCCATGAACTTTCTGGCGCTGGATGACATAGCCGTTACCCAGGAAGGCGAATATGTGGATCCGGGCAGTATAATCAGTCTGCCGGCGAAAGATGGTTTGCCGGTGTTCCCAGAGTTTGAGCGCCACGCACTCGACAGGTTTTTGCTTGCTGTAAATAGTGCTGGAAAGAAATGGGTGATCATTGTTGATGAACACAATGAACCCTATATAGTGTTGAATGCCAATGCCTTCCTGCGGGATGCCTTGTTCAGTAAGGTGGCGTTTAATCCTTATGTCTACTGTCATCGTCCCATCATCGTGAGGGATTCAAGTACCTTGCTTGGCAAAGTGTTATCACGCTTGAGAGTGCATGCGAAGCTTGAAGTGGATGATGTTATCGATGATGATCTTATTCTCATTTGGTCTCATGAAAAACGTGTGATCACGGGGGCTGACATTCTTGGCCGATTGTTGCGGGGTATTGCCCTGCGGGACATCAGCTAGGCGCAAGACGGATACCATCGTGATATCGGTCATGGCGGCCGTTGGATGTGATGTCACATTGCAATACACAATTCTTCGTGTCTGATGCTCAATGACGACAGATACGTAGAGCATTCGAAACGTTGTGAGGAATTATCCGGTATTGGAATCGGATTCCGCATCGCTGGTTGCGCCGTGTACCCGCTCCTCCAGCCGTTCGCGCCACACCGCCAGCATCACGGCCAGGACGATGGGTCCAAGGAACAACCCCACCAGACCGAAAGCACGAAGTCCCCCCATCACGCCAAGCAGCACCAGGAAAAAAGGGATGCGGGTGGCGCTACTGATTGCCAGCGGCCGAATGACGTTGTCAACCATGCTGACCACCAGGGCGCCCCAGAGTAGTAATCCGGTCCCGGCCCAGGTCTCACCCGTCACCAGTAGCCATAGTCCCGTCGAGCCCCAGATCAGCGGCGCACCAAATGGAATCAGCGCCAGCAGGGCGGTCAGCGTGCCGAGCAACACGGGTGTCCGGACGTCCGCCACCCAGTAACCAAGTCCGGCCAGCACGCCTTGGGCCAGGGCGGTCAGCACCAACCCGTAGACCACCCCGCGGGTGGTGGCGGTCACCGCCAACCAATAGCCTTCGACGCGCGTCCCGAGGAAAAGCTGCAATACCAATCGGGTTTCCGTGATTATCCGTTCACCGTCGCGATACAGAAAGAACAGGGCAAGCAGGGTGATGCCCAGTTTGAAGGCGTTGCGTCCGATCGCGCCCAGGATCTGACGAGCCTCATCGATCCACCGGGGACCACGCTCGGCCAGCCAGGCGCGGATGACGGCGGGGTCGTCACCGGTAAGGCGATCCAGCAACGACTGCAGTCGTTCCCCGAGCCAAGGGATATCGGCCAGCGATGCGGGCAATGGGGGCGGGCCTGCAGTAAGCTGAGTTAGCACTGCACGGTAGGCGGTGGCGAGTTCATCGCCCAACATCGCCGTAATTCCAAGCAGAGGTATGACGATGGCTGTCGCAAGCAGCAGCGTCATGAGCAGGGCGCAGAGGTTGACCCGGTTGCCAAACCGACGGCTTAACCACTGGTGCAGTGGCCACGAGGTGTAGACCAGGATCGCCGCCCAGACCAGGGGCACCAGAAAGTCGCGCAGAACCATGTAACTCAAGACCAGCAGCGTCGTGAGAAACAGAGCTACCGTCAATGGGCCGACGGGTAATGATGGTGTTTGGCGCGGCGGGAGCGCATCCGGTTGTGTTGGTTCGATAACCTTGTTCATGCTGGATCAGCTTACCCCGAAACCCTCGGCAATACCCACCGCGCCCCAGACCAGCACTCGTGAAGCGATCAGCAACAGCACTAATCCGAAGAGCAGTAACCACCAGGCGCGGATGATGGGGATAGTTGTTGTGCGTATTTCCTCAGAAAACTCACTGGCCAAGGGGTCGTCCGGGTGCGACGAGCGGGCCAGATGCACCGTCCAGAGTGCCAGCAGCAGACCGTCCAGGCATGACAGATCACCGTCCCAGAGTAGCGCCAGGCTGGCCAGCATCACTACCAGCATCAGCGGAAACTCGCGTCGCAGGGTCTGCGATCGCACCGCCATCGGAGCGATCAGTGCCGACACTCCCAGTACCAGGCCGATGTTGGTGATGTTGGAGCCGACCACGTTACCGATGGCCAACCCGCTGTTGCCCTGCCAGGCGGCCGTGGCGGAGACCAGCATCTCCGGTGCCGAGGTGCCGAAAGCGACGATGGTCAGGGCGATCACCATGGTCGAGATGCCAAGGTTGCGCGCCAGATTCGATGCTCCGGCAACAAACCGGTCTGCGCTATAGGTGAGCAGTGCCAGGCCGGTTACGATAGCGCTGCTGAACAAGGCTGTTTCAGGCATGTGTTTGACCCGTTCCTGTTTGTGTTTTCAATGTTCTGTCACGTGTGTCCAGATCTTGACCAGTTCAACATCCGCTACCGCTAGCCAATTCACAATTCTCACCGCGACCGCGGCGATGTCCTTTGGCTGGCTTGCGTTTCGCGGATCTTTTCGAGGCGCGCCAGGGTATTCCTGAAGCGCCGACCCTGAATATCGTAGATTGAAAACATGTCAGTGTCCTTTAGGTGGGTGCACCCGTATGTGCAGCCGGTGTATCGAGGTGGGTGCGCAGCAGGCAGCCAACGCCGCCCAGCGACATCAGTATGTCTGACTGTTCGACCACTTCCACCGAGCATTCCGATTGCCCGGCCAGGCGCAGCAATGCCTCCTTGATATCCAGTGACCGGATGGATTCTCCACCGCAGTACGGGCATACCGATGCCTTGGGGGCTTCGGTGCCGATGGATTTACAAACGGTGCAGGTCCAGCCGGAATCCGGCCGATAACCACTGGCCATAACCAGTGTGTCCACTTCACCTCCACGCAGCGCATCCAGTGTGGCCGCCGAACCCGCGACCGCCAGGTTGTGGCTGCGGAGTCCTTCGATGAGACGCTCGGCAACTGACCCGGATTCCTGCTCCTTATGTTCGATAAAGCTGGATAGGGTTGCCATCACGACGTCGGCCTTCTGATCGTGTTCGGTGGCTGGAATAACATCTACCAGCTTATCCGCAAGATCTTTGGGCAAGGCGTGGCGGACGCGCCCGGTAATTTCAGGATCGCCTGCCAGGATAAGATGGGTGTGGCCACCAGAGAGCATCAATTGTTCCAGAATAGAGATCTTTCCGTGCACGAACCGGTTTCCGCGATGAGTCTGGTGAACCTGGTAGTGGGGCCGGCTCCATTCCGGACCCACTCGCGTGCGCAGGTCCGGCTCTTTTATCCAGGCCCGAATCGTGGCCGCGCCCAGGTTCACCTCCAGGATGCAGGCCCGGTCCGGTGTGGCGAGCAATATCACATAGCGGTGGTAGTTGTCCTTGAGTTCTACCAAGTGGTAGATGTTGGGCGTGGGATAGACCGCGATCCAGTTGGGCAACGGGGCAGCAAACTGCATGGGCAACATGAAGCTTCCGCCGAATGTGCCGCGGACAAAGATTGCTACCCCTTTTGCCGCGGGCAGCAGATCGGAGGCCAGCCATGCCTGGATTTTGTCCAATGCTTCCTCGAGGCCGGCGGGGTCCTTGCCCTTGAGAATGCGCCGCAGGATGCGGGCGCGTTCGTCGAGTACGTCGCGCCAGCCGGTCTGCCCGTTATCGAGGTTAAGGTGGCAGCTGACAAAAGGCGCATCCGTCTCTTCTACGCTGGCTAGCAGGGTGATGTGCTGTTTGAGTTCGTCGAGGGTGGTCATGTGTGTCATATCAAATACTTCAGGAGAAACGAATCTAAGATTTTGGAAAGGCGCCTAAGTGTATTGCGTCCCTACATCATACGGCACTATCACGTTGCTACTGGCCACATTAAATAGCCATCGTACACTCGATTAGGTGTCTTCCGATCCACGCTCTGGTGCCTGCGTATACAATTATAGAACCTGAGTCAGTTTCCGATACCCAACCGAGCCCTGGCAACCAAGTCGTAGGTTTTCAGCTACACTCCTTCGTGTGCATGGCGATAGGATGGATAGGCGTTGGCTGCGGTCGTTTTTGACGATCAGTCCCTGCTTGTGCGTCGTGCCAGCAGACACCCATTTTGACTACGGTCTAAACTGTTGGGATCGGTGACCCGTCGATGAGCGTCGGGTCAGTTGTCACAGCATCATCAGGCAAACCATGCTTATGAGCGACACAGATAAAACCAACAAGGATGCGGCCACAGAGGAGGCCCTGGAGGCGGCGCTGGGTGCCGCAGACGGTGAACGTCTCACGGAAATCTTGGAATCGTTTGCTACCCAGGATGCCCTGCGTCATGTCTCACATCTGCAGTCGGACGAACGCGATCGCGTGGTGTCACTGATTTCCCGGGAGGCGGCAGCCAGCCTCGTCGAGGATGCACCGGAGGAATTGGCGGTAAGTTTGATCGAGGGGCTCGATTCACCGGTCGCCGCGGAAATCATGGAAGAGCTCGACAGCGACACCCAGGCCGACATTGTGCAGGAGCTGGATACAGGTGACGCCGAGGCTATCCTTTCTGAAATGGACCCCGCGGAGGCCGCGGGGGTCCGCAAGCTGGCGCAGTACGACCGGGATACCGGCGGCGGCCTGATGGAGTCAGAGATCTTTTCGTTCCGAACCACCGACACGGTGGGTGCGGTACTGCAGCGTATGGCGAGTGGTGACGAGGACTTTGAACGTTATCGCGGGCAGCACCCCTACATTATCGACGAGACTGGCAAACTCGTCGGCGTCGTGTCACTGCGCGGTCTGTTGACAAGCAAGCGGTCGGGCTCTCTTGCCGAGATCATGTCGCCCCCGCAGACCGTGACGGCCGACACAACGCTGGACGCTCTGGAGTCCCTGTTCGAGGAGCACCCCTTTCTCGGGGTGCCGGTGGTTGACGACCAGGACATCCCACTGGGAGTCGTCTCGCGGGTGGCCGTTGCCGATGCCGCACTCAAGCAGGCCGAGCATGACAGCCTCTCCCGCCAGCGAGTCAGCGACGAGCTACGCTCTATGCCGACCGGGTTGCGTTCCAGGCGCAGATTGGCCTGGTTGAGTTCCAACATCGTCCTGAACATCATCGCAGCGAGCGTCATTTCGGCCTATGAGCAGACGCTGGCGGCGGTGATCGCCATTGCCGTCTTTCTGCCAATGGTGTCCGATATGAGTGGTTGTTCCGGCAACCAGGCGGTTGGCGTGAGCATGCGGGAGCTCGCCTTGGGACTGGCCCGGCCGGCCGATGTCTTCCACGTGTGGCGTAAGGAAATCAGTGTCGGCATCATCAATGGGATCGTGCTCGGCGTCATGATCGGGATGGTGGCCTGGATCTGGAAGGGGAGCCCCTATCTCGGCCTGGTAATCGGACTTGCGCTGGCAGCCAACACCGTAATCGCGGTTTCCATCGGTGGCACCGTGCCCTTGCTGCTCAAAAGGTTTGGCGTGGATCCGGCCGTTGCCTCCGGCCCATTGCTCACCACGGTCACCGATATGGCCGGCTTCTTTCTGGTGCTGAGCCTGGCAACACTGTTCATGCCTTACCTGGTACCGTCATAACGGTATCGTGTGGCTGGCGGGTCCAACCCGTTACACTACCAGACTGCTTACGAGTCTTCCCAGGCAAGGAGTGGCGGTTGCCTCTCCTGTCCTCGTCCAGCACCCTTATCTGTGCAGTTCTTTAAACTGGCGGATCCAGGGCTTGAGATGCCCGAGCGACCGCTTGGCGTTGTCCGCCTCTGATCGGTTCCTGTAACTGCCGTAGAGTACCGCATAAAGGACACGTTTATCTTTGTACACGGGATGACTGGCAATGAGTCCGTTGAGGGATTCCTGGTCAATAAAGTTCCGGGCGGCTTTGGACGTACTGAAGACGGCTAACTGCAGGGTAAAGTGATTTCCATTCTGCTCCAGAACCCAGCTTTTACCCGCTTTGTCTGTGGCTCCAGTCGCCTGTCCGGCAGGCGCCTTTTTGCTGTTGCTGGCGACAGATTTCTTAATTTTTGGCTCTTCGGAAAAATTAGTGGGTAAAAATATAGCGAATTTGAAGGAATAGAGATAGTTTTCTGGAAATTGAAGGGTAGAGCATCCTGCCCCCACTCTGAGAAGATGGAAGTGCGAACTAACCGTCTGACAGAGAAAAAGGAACAGGATGCAGATCAAGACTATCCTCAATCGGATCCAGAAATTCAAATCATTTGTGTACGGAGCAGTACGATTAGTGGAAGGTGCACCGGTACCGACACTGGAAGTTGAAATACAGCCTCGGTCGAATAGTCGCCCGGTATGCAGTGGTTGTGGGCATAAAAGGCCAGGGTACGATCGATCGCCGGAGCGGCTGCTCGAGTTTATCCCGATGTGGGGCCAAGGTGTTTTTTGTGTATGCACCCCGCCGGGTAGAATGTCCTGATTGCGGTGTCCGGGTGGAACGGATGCCTTGGGTGTCGGGCAAACACCGGCTGACAGAGGCGTATGCCTGGTTTTTGGCAGGCTGGGCGAAGTGGCTGAGTTGGAAAGAGGTGGCAGAGGCGTTCCGCACGACCTGGGACCATGTATTCTGCTCGGTGGAGCGGGCTGTGATCTGGGGACGGGAGCATCAGGACCTGTCGGGTGTTAAGGCCATCGGCGTTGACGAGATCGCATGGCAACGAGGTCACCGGTACTTGACGCTGGTATACCAGATCGATAGCCACTGTAAGCGGTTGCTGTGGGTCGGTGAGAAGCGCACGGTCAGGACGTTGCTACGCTTCTTCCGCTGGTTCAGTAAAGAGCGGAGTCAATCGCTGAATTTTGTCTGCAGTGATATGTGGAAGCCGTATCTGAAGGTGATTGCCAGGAAGGCTGGGAATGCCATCAACATCCTGGATCGTTTTCATATCATGGCACACCTGAGCAAAGCGATTGACGAGGTGCGTGCAGGTGAAGCGAAAGAGCTGAAGCAGGAAGGTTATGAACCCAGTACTGACGAAAACGCGCTGGCTGCTCCTCAAAAGGCCAGAAAACTTGACAGAGACACAGGATACGAAATTGTCAGAGCTTCTACAGTACAATCTAAGATCGATCAGAAGCTATCTCCTGAAAGAAGAGTTCCAACTGTTCTGGTCGTACGCTTCGCCTTACTGGGCGGGACAGTTTCTGGATAAATGGTGCACCAAGACAATGCGCTCAAAGATTGAACCAATGAAGAAGGTAGCCAGAATGTTGAGGCGGCATCGGCCTCTGCTGCTCAACTGGTTCCGGGCAAAAAAACAGTTTTCCAGTGGAATTGTGGAGGGCTTTAACACCAAAGCAAAACTGACTACCAGAAAAGCCTATGGTTTTCGGACCTATCGTGCCGCTGAAATCGCTTTATATCACGCGCTTGGTGCTTTACCTGTACCGAAAACTACCCATGAATTTTTCTGAAGAGGCTAATTTTTATTGCCGGCATGGAAGCGGCAACGTCAGTCTTGTCTCCGCCCAGGCACTCAGCGACGTGCAATTCTTTACCTTGTTTTACCGCACGGTATTTCTCCCAGAATGTGCTATCGATTGTTTTATGAGCGGAAGCTGTAGCCGGATCCCGATAACGGGAGACCTTGCTGGGTCCGCCGTTATAGGCTGAGTACGTGGCCCTGGCGAGATTACCCAGACCGCCTCGCTGTTTGTGTTCGCCTTGTTTAAGCGCATATCTGACCAGATAGTTCAGCAGTACCTCAGTCCCTGCGTGGATGTTATAGGCGATATCCCAACGCAGCTTCTGAACGTCGTAGAACCCGCGCCATACCTTTTCGTTCAGTTGCATCAGACCAATATCACCGGTGTTTGAGCGTAAGGGGACTATCTTTTTCTGCCGGACCACGTATTGCCGCCAGCAGCTCTCCTGCCAGCCGGTCGCCATGACAAGCTGTTGATAGAGTGTGACAACCGGGGGATCGAGACCTGTATTTCGTACCGTTGTCGCTGCTGTCTTTTTCAGCAATTGGTGCACCAACGGCAAATAGTCGTCCAGCTCGCTTCTTGTCGGCACCCAGTGGTTAAGGCGGTCGACTGCTGTGTCGGCGTGGGCGGAACGCATCGGCCAGAAGTCGAAGCGAAGACTGGTCGGTTCCGGTGGTTCCAGTGACGACGGTAAATTCATCAGGCGCCGCAGTTCAGGGTCAACGG
>Ga0316193_10001634_pt1 | contig 15308 bp, 13 predicted proteins | sample MerIslsedime2_MG_FD_207735 | JGI IMG/M metagenome (GOLD analysis project Ga0316193, IMG submission 207735) | Coastal sediment microbial communities from Maine, United States - Merrow Island sediment 2 | ecosystem: Environmental > Aquatic > Marine > Coastal > Sediment | place: USA: Maine...
CACATATGATTGTTGCCACCAGCAACCGCGGGATGTTTCAACCGGCAAAACAGGAAAAAACGCATTTTGTGGATCGAAAGATCTGAGCAGGTCGAAATAATCACCAAAGTCCGGCGGGGGAAGCGTTTTCAGCGATGTTAACTGCTGGAAACTGGCGGACGTCGAATGATCTGTGGCAGTTTCCGGCCTGTTTAGGCCTGGAATAAAAGGCACGTTGGAAAGTCTCGAAAATTTTCTCAGACAGGTAATCAGCTGACTGAAAGGCAGTTCGCCCTCACCATTGATCACGGCATCGACTTCGGGAAACAGTTTAAATAACTCCCCGGTTGTCGATCCGGAAAAAGTTGAACCGCCGATGACAATGATCAGTTTCGGTGCCTTTTCTTTAATGCGTTTTATAAAATACAAAGCGGAGGTCAACTGACAAAGTGACACCGAAAAACCGGTCAGCAAATATTCGTCCCAATTCCGGCTGTTAATAAATTCATCCGATATTTTTTTAACTATGGCGGCAATGTTCCCAAGCCCGGCAACCCTTAGAACTGATTTGCGACCGGATTCCCGATTAAACAACTTTTCGATCTGCTGAAACCGCTCCGGGTACAGCTGGGCGGCATAGACAGTTTCCGCCAGCCAGGTGCGCTTTGATATCTCATGATACTGTTGGTAGCCGATGGCCTCGGCCAGTTTTAGATAGACATGCTGGGCGTCGACCAGCAGATCCGGAAAAATGCTCCGTAAATAGGCCTTGAGGGTACCCAGCTGAATGGAAGGGCGATTGTAAAGGGGCCAGGGGGTGGAGATCAGGGCAACTCGCTTATTAGTCTTTCTTTGTTTCAAAGTAAGATGCATATCAAAGTTACGGCACTGCCTTCACTATCTTAACCCGGACAAACCGGAAATAACAAATTACAAGCATCACCTGATCTTAAGCTTGGGCCAAATAAATTCCAAATTACAATATCAAAATCTCTAATAAGATCAAAAGCCAGTTGATTGGGATTTTGAATTTCGGTCATTGTGATTTGTTTGGTATTTGTGATTTGCTATTTGAAAATTTTTAATTGCTGAAACCTAACGTTCCTTACAACATGTTGTCAGAAAAAAACCTATAAGGGCCTAAGCCATCCAAACCATCACAACCATTTAAACGATCATAACCATCCCAACAACCTATAAACATCACCTTGCTATCTTTGCATTTATGCCTTATACCTAAACCGAGTGGTTCCAGGTTCGGGTTTCAAAGTTTACAATCAATTGAGCTTTTTTCGCTCATTCAGGGTCAATTATACGGTTTCCCAACCACGATAAATTCAGGACCCCTTTGATATGAGCTGTGTGTGCTTTTTCAACCCGGAACGTTAAACCCTGCGTGTGGGGTCGAAGCCCGAAGGGCGTAGCCCCAAACCGCTCAACCTAGTTTATACATACTTCCAATGAGTCTGCTTGGCAATGAATTTTAGACGAGACAAATGCTTCATGATTATTAAAAATAGTGGTGGCTTCCGTAAAAGCTATAGCCAGATAGATGATGTCTGTTTGCGCGGGCCATTGATAATTAACTTCGCTCGGTTGAATAAATACCGGTCCAATCTGATTTTCCTTAAAACCACCTTTTTGCTGTCAAAAAGTTTGTTCTAAGACCCTAAACCACCCCTCGTTCAGCATCTATTTCACTTATTTTCAATTTGTTAATTTGGTCCGACAAGGATTCGGAAGAATCTGGCGGCAGGCAGTGATTACTTCAGGCTCCTTTCATCCAGTGTAACTGATAAACCTACCACGCAGCGGCTGGATCCAGCAGGATGACCGTCGTGTCCGGCTTCAATTCTGGAACAACCGCTGTTGAGATTTTATTTATGAGGATGTCCGGTACAGCAAAGATAAGAACATTGACCCGGGCCATAATCTCTGCCGGATCAGAGACCTTCAACCCGCTTGCGGTTAATCGTTGGATGCCGGTCTCAGCGTTTTCAATGTAAAAAATTTCATTCGGCAGTTTTTGCAGGTTTGCGCTGATACGCAACCCCATTTTTCCACCCGCACCCAGAATTCCAATCTTAATGTCATCGGGTATGCTCATATCTATGCCTCATTTTGTTAAGCCTTGAAACGAAATAAACAATGCAAGCCTGGTTAATTGTCATATGGTCGCAAATTCCCTTTATCACCTGTATTTTGCACCGATTTCAGGTACGAATACTCCGGTTTACAAAATCGTATGACGCTTTGAGGCTCATGCTGATTTGAGAAAGTTCCGGTGCCCGGGCTTTTCTTTGAACGACCAGGTCCTGGGATGCGTTATAGATAAAGAGGTGCTCGATGCTCAAGGGGAGCATGCTTTTTTCATGGACCATCTCTTTTAATATGCGTCCATAACCGACCACCCCATCACCAATTTGAGCAAAAACCCAGCGGCCATTTATTTTTTTCATGTCCTTCAGATGCAGATAACAGGCGTGGGGCAGCGCTTCCTTATAATCTGACGCCGGGTCTACCCCCCCTTTCGAGTAGGTAAAGGCATTGCCGAAATCATAGTTGAGTTTGATAAATTCACTGTCAATTTCCTTAACGACTTCGGCGCCGGTTTTGCCGCAAGTTATGATTTGGTCTGTTCCTTCGGACGGATTTTCCAACCCGATGATAATATTCATTGACGCGGCATAATCTGCTATCGGTTCAATATTTTTCTCAAATCCTTTGCGGCCGGATCTTGCGCCAACTTTGGTGTTGACTATCTTTACCCCCAGCCTTTTGCCAAAATCTATTCGCCTTTTAATCTCATCGACGGAATCTTCAGTCGTCAAATCGATGTGGGCCGACAACGCGATGCTGGATAAACCTAAATCAGACAATAGACGATTGATCTCCACTGCCGACGCCCTGCTGAAATGCGCTTCTGTCAATCCTTCAGTCCAGCCCCGCGTAAAACCCAACTCAACATGGCTTGCACCGATTTTTGCTATTTCCTGCAAGGCGGTCGCCAGACCGTATCCCTCATAGGCCAATGTGTTAATTGATAGTACCGGGTCCATTACTCCGTCCTCTACAATATTCCGATATCATAATGTTTTTTGTTCATTCAGTGCGAACCCTTAGGGTCGAGTTGATCCGGCTTTGGTGGTGATTAGCCACACAGCGACCTTGCGGGTCGGCTTAGAAAAACTCCCTGCCCCCTCAGATACTTTAACCCTGACAAAAATCTTATGCCTTAACCTTTTCCACCAGGGCGTCCATTGCCAGCGGCGGACTTTTGAGTACCGGCACACCGGTAATCTCCTGAATCGCTTCTGCCAGATGGCCCATCGATGCCTGTGCCAGCACGATAACCCCGACTTTGCCTTTTAGTTCCTGTGCAGCATCCTTAACAATGCGATCGTGGGTTTGCATGTCGCCCTTCAAAAAACAGTCGAATGCCTCCGAGCTGAGGGTTTGATGGATGGTTACCTGCTTTTTGGCTTCAGCCGCTTTCTCTTTAACGAGGTTAACACTGGGAGTCATAGTCGTTTTAGCGGTGGCCATCACCCCGATGTTATCGGATAAGGAAACCGCCTTTTCAGCCATCGGCTCATCAACTTTCAATACCGGAACACTCACCATCTTTCGGGCGACATCGACACCGGGTGCAATACTGGAGCATGTGACCATAATCATCTCGGCGCCGGCTTCTTCGGCCAGTTCAACCTGGCTGCACAAGCGCTTTAGGATTGACGGTGTAAACTGCTCTGCCTGCAGTAAATCCTGAATCAGGCTGTCATCCACAATGTGAAATGTCGCCACTCCGGGCAAGCGTTCGGCGATCATCGGCTTAAACATATCGGCGATCGCCACACCGGTGTGCACGAAACCTATTTTTTTGACCATTTAATGCCTCCTTAAAAATAGTAAAGAATATATTCGACTACCGATTCCCCTCATGAATTCCTATGGATTCTTTAATTGATATATCCCATAATTTTAGGAAGCCATAAGGTAAATTCCGGGAAAATGGCGATGATTAAAATCATGCCAAAAATTAAGGCCAGAAAAGGCCAGACGTCACTCATGACCTCCTCGATTGTCGTCTGAGCCAAATTGCAGGCAATAAACAACCCCAGCGCGACAGGTGGTGTCAATAATGCGAGTTGGACGACCATAACAACGAGGAGGCCAAAATGGTGCGGATCGATACCATAGGCCGCGGCCGCCGGCGCAAAAACGGGAACCAGCATAATCATAGTGGCCACCGCTTCCAGCACAAACCCGATAACCAGCAGGGCGGTTAACACTAGAAAAAGAAAAAGGTACCGGTTGGCCGTGAGATCCTGCAGAAAAGCAGTGATTGCTTCAGGCGCCTGATAAATTGACAGGGTATAGGTAATGATTTTGGCGCAGCCAAGGACCAAAAAAATAACGGCACTCATCACCGAGCACTCAAGCAGGCACTCTCTTAGTAGTTTCCAGGTTAATTTTCTTTTGATTACAAAACCGACAAACACGCCATAAAAAGCGGCGATGGCACCGGCTTCGGTCGGTGTGAAGACGCCTCCCATAATCCCTAATAGAATTATGACGGGGATCAGAAGGCCCCAGAAGGCTTTGTATCCTCTCACAAATACCTGTTTTATATCGAATCCCGCCTTATTGACAGGATAGTTGCGGCGAATGGCGTAATAATGGGTAAGGGCCATCATGGCCAATCCCAAAAGAACCCCCGGAATGGCGCCGCACATGAAAAGCCCCCCGATAGACACATTCCCGGGTGCCGCATAGGCATAAATAATCATTCCGACACTTGGGGGAATAATCGGGCCGACAATGGAAGATGATGCCGTAATGACCGCGCTGAATTTACTGTCATAGCCGTTTTCTTTCATGGCCGGAATGATCATCGATCCGATAGCTGCGGTGTCCGCCAGTGCCGCACCGGAGACACCGGCAAAAAACATGCTGGCCACAATATTCGTATGGGCCAGACCGCCGGGAAACTGCCCGACCAGGGAGTTGGAAAAATCGACCAGATCTTGGACAACACCGCTTTTTTCAACCAGCAGACCGGTCAAAATGAACGCAGTTATGGCCATCAGGGCAAAGGGACTGATACCGCCGAAAATCAGGGTCGGAACGGCCAGCATTGACAAATCTTCGGATATGAGAAAAAACGTGACCCCGGTAATTCCCAAGCTAAAAGCCACCGGCATCCCGATGGAAACAGTGAAGGCAAAGCATGAGAGCAAAATGATAAAAACCGCGCTTTCAGATCCTGAATAATAGGAAATAACGGATGCAATCAGGACTGCAAATGATACAACGATGAAACCGACGCTCAAAATTGAATTTTTTTCACTCTTTTTTTCTCTGGTAATCCGCTCCTGTTTCAACCCTTTGAGTGTGAAAATGAAATTTCTGACCAGAAAAACTCCCATTAGAATACAACCGATTGGGATACTGATATAAAACCAGAACATCGACACCCGCCGCATAGTCGGAATGAAGGCCGTCCATTGGTTGGGCAGCAGCATGGCCCCGTAAATCATGAGGAGCACCAGAAAAGCCAACATGCAACTCTGGAACAGCAGTTCCAGACGCAGCTGATTGTATCGGCTGAGTTTGCCGACGAACAGATTTATGCTGATGTGCCTTTTCGAATCCAACGCCAGACTGGCTGCAAAAAAAACTACGACTACCATGAGATAGCGGGTCAAATCTTCACCAAACACCAATCCCGAGTTGAAGACATAGCGCAGGACGACATTGACAAAAACCGACAGGATCAGCCCCCCGCAGCATGTGATGGCAACAATACGTATCCCTTTGCGAAGATAGTCAAGTAGCATAATAGTCCGCCTAAAGGCTTGCCCCTAAATGGTTTAACCGAATGGCAGTATCGATTTTTCCGGCTGGTTCGGATTATAATCCAACAACCCACCCCGCACAGAGCGGAATGGGTTGCTGGCTGTCACAAATAGATAGGTTTTTGCGCTATTGCTGTGCCCAGATGACCATATCAATCAGTTGCTTTGTATCGGGACCTAAATCTTTGTTTTTAATAACTGTCGGATAAACCTTTTCATAGGTCACTTTTCGGAATCGATCGAGTTCCGCTTCCGGAATTTCGTTGATCTGCATCCCTGCCTTCTTTAATTTCTCAAGGCTTTCTGCATTAGACTCGGTCATCTTGGCGCGCTGCCACATCTCGGCCTTTTTTGCGGCCACATCGACAACCAGACGCAAATCCTGAGGCAAATTGTCATAGAATTTCTTGCTTAATACCAGGATGCCCGGCTCATTCATGTGTTTGGTAAATGAATAATACTTGTTCATCTCGTATACTTTTCCGAGCCAGACAAAGAAGGGCGGGTTTTCCTGGCCTTCGACAACCCCCTTTTTCATTGCCTCGAACAATTCTGCCCAGTCAATGTGCATGGGATTGACCCCGACCTCTTTAAAAAATGCTATCACACTGGGGCTCGGCAAGACACGAAGCTTAAATCCATTTAAATCTTCCAGCTTTTGAATGGGCCGCTTGTCGTTGGTTACGCTTCGGAAACCATTCTTGTACCAACCCAAATTATGAAAGTTAGCCTCCGCCAGTTTACTATCAATGTAATCACCGATCGGGCCGTCAAGGACACCGAACATGCTGGCATCATCTTTAAAGATATAGGCGAGCACGGTCACGCCTATTTCAGGCGTATAGGTCGACAACTGGGCAGATCCAGGAATCGCAGCTTCCAGCGTGTTGTTTCTGACCATTTCACAAACTTCGCGCGTATTGCCCAAGGTTGCACTGTGATGCACGGAGACATCAATTCGACCGCCGCTGAGAGCCTCAAGCTCTTTCTCGAAATACTGTGCGGCCTGAACCCATGGGCTGACCGGTTTATGGCTGACGGCAATCCGAAGTTTGTATTCAGCGGCAAAAACCGGTGTGGCGGCAAGAGATACAAGAAGCATCGCGGCCAATAAGAGTGAAACCTTAGCTGAAAAATGTTTTGACTTCTTCATAAGACCTCCTTTTTTTATTTCTGGTAATTTTAAATATAGTCGGTCAGACAAAAATCATAACGAATAGCGCATGATCCCTTGCGACCGATCACTGCCACCCATAAAAACATTAAATCTAGACTTTGCTTTTCTCCTCCTTTTCCAGTTCGATTAAGAATTTCTTTTTCCCCAGACTCATGTGGCGATGCATCAGTTTTTCGGCCTTGTTTTCATCTCGGTGGCAATGGCTTCAACCAGTTCCAAATTACGTCTGGGACCTAATTTCTTGATGAGTTAATTTTCTTCAGCTGCCTGGATGCATCAATGCCTATTAAGTGCCAACCAGCGCCGTAAAAGTTATCAGATTAGTTGTGCGAAGGAGCAGAAGGAAAATAAATGAAAAATTAAATAGCTATTATTCGGAATGCAGTATGTAATGTGTAACATGTAAAATTTTTCATTTATCAATGCCGCTTATTAATAAACGCCAAATCTTTTGTCAAACAAAAATGCAGGCTGATATTCTGGAGAGATGTCAGTCGACGCCGGATTCTATAGCTTTTAGTATGGCATCGCCCATCTGTGTGGTTGAATTTTTTCCTCCCAGATCAGGAGTCGCTACTTTGCCGGTGCGCAGAATTTCGACAACAGCCGATTCAATCCTGCGTGCGGCCATAGGACATGACTTTGACCAGCAGCTCATTGGGACCGGGTCCGGGGGTCGGCACTTCCTCAATTCGAATATCTTTGTTGTTATACCATTTAGCGACTTTCATTGTATCATCCATTTCAATATATTAAATTATATGAGCCACGCGAAGAAAAATTCAATCACATTTCCCCCAAAGCGGCTGCTTTAAAGTCGAGCGTGCGTTCACATTCAACCTGGTTGAAATAATCAGTGCTCCCGATCTGGCCGCCTTTAAATGCAATCTCCAATCCATTGATTTCAGGCAACCGGCTGTACACGTAACAAAGCGGTGCCGCGATTCCAATTGTTGCTGAAATTTGCAGCGCTTCGATCCGAAGCATTTTTTGGATTCGGCCGGCTGTATCTCCCCCGCTGATAGCCACCCGTTTTACAGTCGATCCAGTCAATATTTCGAAGGCCGTGGCCCCCAGTTCCCGGCCAAGGATATCGTTGGCTTCAGAATGGGTCAACGACAATTGTTCGATCGCCCGGTTCATGGCTGCAATGCGCTCATCTGCTGGGCCGATTGCCGTGTGCAAAATCACCGATTTTCCTTCAGCCAGCATATTGATCGCGGAAGCAACAATATGCATTCGTTCAGAAGGTCTTTGCGCAGAATCGAGCAGGTTGTGGGGATATATGGGAAGATCAAGAAACCCATTATTTTTAGCCCACAAAATTTGTTCCCCGGTCACCGTCGCACAACTTCCCGACAGGACCAAAACTGGGCCGCGAATATCCCCCACCTTCTCAGAGGTATCGATCCGGGCGGGCTCTGAAAAAACGCCGGTTTTCTTTAATGCCGCCGTCAACCCGTACCCCAGTTCCTGCGATCCCACAAAAAATAAAGATTTCGTATCACGGGTTTTTTCAAACACTGTTTCACAGACAACGTTCAGGTCTTCATCAGACAAACAGTCAAAAAAAATAAGCGCTGCATCGGCGGCAAGGTGATCGTCAATGCGGGAATTAATACGTTGCGGTCCTTCAGCAATTTCCAAGATATTAATGAGGCCGCTGTTCAAATTTGTTTGCTGGGCCAGGTGTTGCCGCAAGTCCGCTTCCCCCATCGGTGTCACCGGGTGGTTTGCCATGGACGGGTGCCGATCCAGGCGAAATATTTCTCGATCCCCGACAGCCGCGAAATGATTGCCGAAGACCGTATAGCGCCCGAGTTTCGGTGCGGCCGGAAGTATCGGTATAAAATCCGGTGAAAAAATCTCGACCCCGAGTTCAATGGCCCGGCCGATACTGCCGACATTTTCAGAAGAGTCAAAAGTGGAACATACCTTGTAAATATATACAGGCGACTGGTAAGCCTTCAAGGACAAGAAAATCGGCGCTAATACCTGGGGTAAGTCTTGGGCGGGAAGGGTTCGGGCCGTGCCTGAAATACCCACCGCTCTCACCCCGGGAAAGTGCCGCTCCAGGTATGAGGGTGACGGCGGTTCGGTAAAAATGACCGCCGGCAGACCGGACTGGCTTAAGGCCTCGGCGGTAGCTGCCGTACCGGTATAGTCATCACCGTAAAATGATATTAAAATTCGTTGATCCGAAACTGAGTCAGCGTTTTGCTCACCATTCATAAGCCGTCCGTAATCCTTTACGATAAGTGCGGGGGCGATTTACCCGCTGCCCCATTTTTCTATGGCAACCGTCAACTCACGGCCTAATGTTTGCTCCTCCAATTTGCCGTATTTCATCATCAAGTCAATTCCCTGCCGAAATGCTCTGGCACCTGCGGCCGGCCCCATGGGATGGGCGTGAATCGCTCCGCCGGCGCCAATAATAAAGTCCCGCCCCAGATCGTTAAATAGCCTGGGAATGTGGCCTTGTTTGATAGCGCCTCCGGCGATCGGCCAAACTCCGGGTTTGCCGTGAAAGGGGCTTCTAAGTCCATGGACGATCTGGATATACTTTGAATAACTGAGCGAAAACTTACCGTAAGGCGTGGGAATGCACAATAGGTCCACACCCGCTAACCGCGCCAGTTTACCGTATAGCAGTGACGAACTGATGCCATGCCAGGGGCTTGCATACAGTGCTCCGCCAAAATCCAAATGCGCTAGGATCGGAACCTTAATACTGCTGTTGCGGCAAAGGGAGTTAATTAATCCAACGCCCGCTGGCAGGAAGTTGACCAAAAGCGCATTGGCTCCATTGGCGACCGCCGCCTCGGCCATTTTTATGCATGCTTCAGGCTCATCGGTGACATTTACCGCATACAGTTTTTTCTCCCCACTCTCCTTTTCGGCTTTCCGCAGTTTGGCCATGTAATGTTCAACCCGCTTTAAGGCTGGTGACAGTTCCGTGTTCCCCATTACCTCATCATCTTTGACGATGTCCGTGCCTCCGATAGCTGCCTGGAAAAGTAATTCAGCCCCCTGATCAGGAGTTATTCCGGTTGAGGGTTTGACCATGTTGTTTAAAAGCGGCCTGTCGGAGACACCCAGCAACTTTCTGATACCGCTGATACCGAAGCGCGGTCCGGGAAATTGATCGACAAAATTTTTCGGAAATTGAATGTCGACCAGTTTGATGTCCCCAATCATGGAGATATTGCCAAAAATAGTGGTCAGCATCATCGGAATCTGAGGTCCGAAGTTTTGCCAGGGGAAACCGAGTTGAATGAAAAATATCCGTTCTTCATCCTGCTCGTTGCGAAACTGCTCATGATCCGGAACCTGCCAGATGTTAAGAACCTTGCCGCGGAATTTCTCAACCATGTCTCCGGTTTCCCCGGGCACACGAATCCAGGTTCCGGTCGTCTGTTCCGTCGCCATCATGACAGCAGTTTTTATTATTTCCCCGGGATCCCGCAAGTGTTTGCGGAACAGATAGGTCCCTACAATATAGTCTTCTATAGCCGGAGTCTCCGGTAAAATAAAATTATCGAGATCAATCACTATATTTTCTCCTTCTTCAGGAATCTTCCCTAGCAGCCGCTAAAATGCCACCGAGTAAATCTTCAGCCCGGTAAGCCTGTGTAAAAACGGTCAACAACTTCAACATTTCGTCACACTCGTTGAAGGGATAAGAGTTTGCTTTTTCAAAGCTGATTAATCAAAAATGGTTAATAGTGCACCGGTTTCAGATGTAGCCCAATATATTGAGACGCCAATTAAACGACCGCCATAACCATCTTGATAAGCAAAGCGGGATTTGTTGTCAATAGTAGTTTTTTGCGCCGCGGTTGAAGTTTTAGGCCAATTCAAGTCCGCCCGCGGCGGATGTGCCTGCAGTTGGTTTTTTTTGAGGTAGGTTTCAATTGGATAATCCGCCGGCGGACCCGATAGTCATCCGCGCCGGGCGATGAGGACTCATCATAAATGATTGTGGCTTCAGTCGGCGGGCTATTGGCTCGCGGCGGCGGTTTGTGTTTGACATCCCACAAGCCCAGGTGGTTGAGGATCTTTTTAATTATTTTTAATTGCTGAAGTCCGAACACTGACACTTGAAACCTAACGTTCCTTACAACATGTTGTCAGAAAAGCGCGATAAGGGCCTAAGCCATTCCAACCATCCCAGCTACCTATAAACGACGTCTTGCTATCCGATCACGGATATTCTATAAATACCTCCAATGATTCTGTTTTGGCAGTGAATTTTAGCCGAGACCAATGCTTCGTGATTATTAAAATTTGCAAATTAAAGATAGCGGAAATTCATAAAATGTCTACAAAACCAGATTTATCCGTGAACATCGGCGGTCTGCAGCTTCAAAATCCGGTGATGACGGCTTCCGGCACCTTTGGCTATGCCCGGGAATTCGATCATCTTGTTGATTTAAATCGTCTTGGCGGGATTATCGTGAAAGGATTGTCTTTAGAGCCGACCAAAGGCAACCCGCCGCCACGCATCGTTGAGACCCCGTGCGGCATGCTGAATGCCATCGGCCTTGAAAATGTCGGTATTGAGGCCTTCATCGCGGAGAAGCTTCCTTTCCTGGAGCGTCTGACACCACCGGTCATTGTCAATATATACGGTAAAATGGAAGAAGAGTATATGCAGCTGGCTGCCCGCATCGATGCGGTTGAGGCTATCGCCGCAATCGAGGTAAATATCTCCTGCCCCAATGTCAAAGCCGGCGGCATGGTATTCGGCGTCGATCCGAAAGCCGCTTTCCGCGTTGTCCAAGGGGTTCGGGATCAAACTACCAAGCCTCTGATTGTGAAGCTGTCACCCAATGTCACCGACATCACAGAAATAGCTTTGGCGGCCCAGGAGGCCGGCGCAGACTGTCTTTCTTTGATCAACACCCTCACGGCCCTGGTGGTGGATATTGAAACCCGCCGTCCCAGGCTGGCCAATATTACCGGGGGATTGTCCGGACCCGCCATAAAACCCGTGGCGGTTCGAATGGTTTGGCAGGTCGCTCAGGTCGCCAAAATTCCCATCATCGGCATCGGAGGGATCATGAAAGCAGAAGATGCCCTAGAATTTTTCATCGCAGGGGCATCGGCCGTGCAGGTTGGAACTGCCAATTTTATCAATCCCCAGGTCACCACGGATGTCATTGACGGGCTTGAAACGTTTTTAGCCACTAGAAACATCGCTAGCATATCGGATATCATCGGAACGCTGGAAACCGCGTAAGGAATCCGAGCTCGGAAAGTTAGAAATTCGGCAGATAAAAAAGCTCAAGGCTCAAAGTTGTAATCGGGCCGGCACAGGAAGAGGGAAGATGGACGAAAGAGATCGGAAATCGGAGGACCGAGATCAGCCATCCAAAACCGATCTGACCCTAGACATCAGATCTCTGATTTCAGTCGTCCCTCACCCGAGCGAAGCGGTCTTTCGTCGTCCATCGGTCTTTCTTAAATCTCCCATCTCAAATCTAAACCGCCTGTAGTCCGCTCAAGCATCCATCAAAGCTCGTAATCCGCAACTCGAAACTTCCTCTTAATCCTCTTACACCTTCCATAACCCTGAACGTTGAACCCTGAACCTGTCAACAATTACTAATTTTACAGCATTGCCGCCTCTTTGATGGGATTTGCTTTTAAATATTCCAGCCTGTTCAATCCGTTGATGTAAGCCAAGGCACCGGCCGTAATGATATCCGGGTCGGCACCTTTGCCCAGCGAGACAAGACCGTTTTCCCTCAGACGCACGGTGACCTCACCCTGGGCATCCGTCCCGCCGGTCAGTGCGCTGATCGAAAATCGCAGAAGCTCCGAGTCGGTCCCGGTGAGTTTCGCGATGGTGTTGTAAACAGCGTCAATGGGGCCGTTTCCGTAGTCGGCACTTTGCACGGAGCGTCCATTTATTTGAAGTTTGACACTGGCCATGGGAAGGACGGTGGTTCCGGCAGTAACATGCAGATATTCGAGTTTGAAGATATCGGTGGTGCGCAGAATTCCTTCGGTGACAATCACTTCAAGGTCTTCATCGACGATTTGCTTCTTTTTATCTGCCAGTTCCTTAAATTTTTCAAAAACAAGATCAAGCTCTTCGTTGGATAGATCGTATCCGATGTCTTTCAAGTGCGAACGCAGCGCATGCCGGCCGGAATGCTTGCCAAGGACCAGCTTGTTGGCGCTCAGCCCGATGGTTTCCGGTTTCATTATCTCATAGGTCATGGGGTTTTTCAAAACGCCGTCCTGGTGTATTCCGGCCTCATGGGCAAATGCATTGGCACCCACGATAGCTTTGTTCGGCTGAACCATGATACCGGAAATCATACTGACCAGGCGGCTGGTCGGATGGATATACTCGGTTTGAATCCCGGTACCGGCGGGAAAGAAATTCGCCCGGGTTCTCAAGGCCATGACAACTTCCTCCAGCGATGTATTGCCGGCTCTCTCCCCGATGCCGTTGATGGTGACTTCTGCCTGACGGGCGCCGGCCTTGATGGCTGCGATGGTGTTTGCCGTTGCCAGCCCCAGATCATTGTGACAGTGCACGCTGAATACGGCTTTCTGAATGTTGGGCGTATGATCGATAACATATCTAACCAGGTCTGCAAACTCTTCGGGCACGGCGTAGCCCACAGTGTCCGGAAGATTGACCGTGGTGGCGCCGGCGGCGATAGCAGCCTCGAAAACCCGACAAAGAAAGTCCCGGTCACTGCGCGATCCGTCTTCGGCAGAAAACTCAACGTTGTCTGTGAAAGAACTGGCATACTTAACGGCGTCGACCGCAGCTTCCAGCACTTGCTCCCTGCTCATTTTTAACTTGTACTCCAGGTGGAGGTCGGATGTGGCAATGAAGGTGTGAATCCTTGGTTTGGCAGCATGGCTGATGGCCTGCCAGGCACGGTCGATATCATTTTTGGAGGTGCGCGCCAGTGCGGCAACCTCGGTTTTTTTGAGTTTGCCTGCAATCCCGGAAACCGCATTTAAGTCCCCCTCGGAGGAGGCCGGAAAACCAGCTTCCAGAACGTCTACGCCCAGTTTTTCCAGCTGGGTGGCCAGCCGCAGTTTCTCAGCGGCATTCATGCTGGCGCCGGGCGATTGCTCACCGTCTCTTAGCGTCGTATCAAATATAATTACACGGTCACTCATTTTTCTACTCCCCTATATTCATTTGATTGGTTGGCAATGAAATCCATAATGAAAATTGAATATTGAATATTTATGGAGGAATTCCTTAAATATTTAACCATCCACGCGGGAGTATCGGCCGCGGGATACGATCCGGCATTGATCCCGCGGCGTGTTTACCTTCCTGTTTAATCACTGGTTTACTCCTTTGATTTTTTTGAGACATCCCGGATTTATTGAGCCGGGCCGAAGACAATTCACCCTGGTGGAAACCTTACCCAATCAGAAGTGTTTGACACAATTAGTCAAATCATCGGCAAGTAAGGAGTTCATCCTATCACTTCAGTCTCGGATTATCATTTACCGAAGATCGGCAGCTCTTCCTGTGCGGGATACTTTCTGTTGCGGATTTGCTTTTCGTTTGCCAGTTTGAATTGAAAGCTGTCTGCCAGAGCATGCCAGCTTGCTTCGATGATATCTTCTGAAACCCCAATGGTGCTCCAGATTTGATCCTGATCCCGCGACTCGATAAAAACCCGAACCTTGGCGGCCGTACCCCGACCTCCATCAATAACCCGCACTTTAAAATCAACCAGACGCATGGTATCAAGGTCCGGAAAAAATTTGCCCAGGGCCTTTCTCAGGGCGTTGTCCAGGGCGCTGACCGGGCCATAGCCTTCGGCGGCAGTGATTTCCTGTTTATCGCCCACAGATATTTTCACAGTCGCCTGGGAACTGCACGGTCCATCTTTGTCCTTCTCGATCGTTACGCGAAACGATTCCAGATGAAATAAAGGTTCAAACTGATCGGTGAATTTTTCCATCAGGATCTTGAATGATCCTTCCGCCACATCGAACTGATACCCCTGCTGTTCCAGTTGTTTTATTTCCGAAACAATTTTTTTGCTGTCATACCCGTTGCCGCCCAACTCGACACCGAGTTCCTTTGCTTTGAATTCGACATTGCTTTTGCCGGCTAAATCGGAAATCAGCACCCGTCTTTGGTTTCCGACCAGGGCCGGCTCCATATGTTCATAAGCCCTGGGGACTTTCATGATGGCACTTACATGGATGCCGCCCTTGTGGGCAAAGGCGCTCTTGCCGACAAACGGCCGGCTGTTCAAAGGAACCTGATTTGCTGTTTCGCTGACATACCGCGAAAG
>Ga0316193_10001635_pt1 | contig 15303 bp, 13 predicted proteins | sample MerIslsedime2_MG_FD_207735 | JGI IMG/M metagenome (GOLD analysis project Ga0316193, IMG submission 207735) | Coastal sediment microbial communities from Maine, United States - Merrow Island sediment 2 | ecosystem: Environmental > Aquatic > Marine > Coastal > Sediment | place: USA: Maine...
CCACAACCGTGACCCCGGCGTCCTTGGCGGCGTTCGCGGCGCCGCGAACGCAGGTCTCGAGAAGATCGCCGTCCGCGCCTTCTTCCAAAATCAGTGCCCAGGTCAGCCACAGAGGGCGCGCCCCGGCCATCGCCAGGTCGTTGACGGTCCCGCAGATGCTGAGGCAGCCGAGATCACCACCCGCGAAAATCGGAGGATCGACCACAAAGGCATCCGTGGAAAGCGCGGGCCGTCCGGGAGGCATCTCCGGAAGCACCGCTGCGTCGGTCAGCGTCGCGAGATGCGGATTGTGGAGTGCCGGCAGAAAAAGCTCCTCCACCAGCCGGCGAGTCAGATGACCGCCGCCGCCGTGCGCCAGCAGCACCCGATCGGGGACCTTCACGAGCCGCCTCCTTCCGCCCACCGCTCGTGGCGGTACCACGCGGCACAGGTCCCCTCAGAGGAAACCATGCAGGCGCCGATCGCGCTATCAGGGTCACAGCCGGCATCGAAAAGCGGGCAATCGGGCGGGTCGATCACTCCACGGAGCACATCACCGCAGCGGCAACCCACCGGCTCCGAAGCCGGCGGCACCGTGACCTCGATCAGGGCCGCGTTGCGGTGATCATACTCGGGCCGAAGACCCAGCCCCGACCCGGGTACGGTTCCGAATCCGCGCCACACCTCGTCGGATGGTTCGAAGAAACGATCGACGAGCTCGCGCGCGCGGGCATTCCCCTCCGCAGTGACCACCCGGCCGTAGACGTTTCCGATCTCTGCCTTTCCCGCCACCGCTTGGCGGACAAGGGCCAACACGCCCTGCGCCACATCGGTCGGCATGAAGCCGGCCACGACACCGGAGACGTCGAAGTCCTCGGTCAGGAATTCGAAGAGCCGCCAGCCGGTGATCACCGACACGTGACCGGGCAGTAGAAAGCCGTCGACATCGAGTTCAGGATCGTCGACCAGCACCCGCATCACCTGTGGCATGGTTTTGTTGCCCGGCAGCAGCAGGAAGTTCGGCACGCCATCGGCTTCGGCCTCGGCCAGGGCGCCGGCAATGGTGGGCACGGTGGTCTCGAAACCCACCGCGAGGAAAATCACTCGCTGATCGGGGTTGGCGCGGGCCATGTCGACTGCATCCCGCGGCGAGTACACGATCTCGACCCTCGCCCCCTCGGCACGCGCGCGCTCGAGGCTGACGGTGCTCGAGGGCACCCGCATGAGGTCGCCAAAGGTACAGACCACGTTTCCGGGAAGTGTTGCAAGAGCCAGCGCGCGGTCGAGATAGTCGACAGGGGTCACACACACCGGACAACCGGGGCCTGAGATCAGCCGGACCTTCTGCGGCATCAGACGGCGCAGGCCGGCGCCGGCAACGCTGTGGGTGTGAGTGCCGCAGACCTCCATCAGGGTCACGCGGCGTTCGAGCTTCTCCGCCTCCTCACGGAGTTTGTCGAGGATCCCGGCCATCGCCGCCGGATCCTTGTACGGGCTTGTGCTCATATCTCCACCATCGAGTCGGAAAACTCGCGCAGCAGTTCCAGGGTCTTGGCCGCCTCGTCGGCGTCCACCTGGCCAATGGCGTAGCCGGCGTGAACCAGAACGTAATCCCCGACCTCCGCCTCCGGTACGTACATCACCGAGATCCGCCGCTGCACTCCGTCAATCTCGGCGACACCTTCGAACTCGTTCCGCTCGACCAACACCATCGGAATGGCGAGACACATCAGAGACCCTCCATTCGGTCCACGGCACCTGCTGAGGGCGGATGCCGAATTTGTAGCCCCCATATCCTACAGAAGCCAAGGGCCAAAATCGCTATCGGAATCGCAATCGCTATCGCTATCGAAGGAGATACTGAGAAGCAGGCTTGTCGATAGCGATACCGATAGCGATAGCGATAGCGACTCTGCCTCAGATTTTCAATCGACCTGCCGCGGCTCCACGCCCCTCTCGGCAGCCACCGCCCCAATCACCGCCTGCCCGTACGACAAACCACCGTCTCCTGGAGGCACGTTTTGGGGGAGCAACACCTTGAACCCACGAGCCTCCAGGTTTTCGGCAAGCCTGGTGGAGAGTATGCGGTTGACCACACAACCTCCACCAAGAGCCACGACACCTCTCTCTTCGCCAGCGACTTTCGCCGTGAGATCGGCAGCGAGATGACAAAAGGTGATGTGGAATCCTGCGGCCACCGAGGACGGAGCCTCCCCCGTCGCGACGCGCTGAGCAACCTCGACCAGCAGCTTTGGCGACGGCAACATCAATTTTCCATCCCTGGCCTCGATCTCCAGATCCGGCCATGGCTCGGGATTGTCGTTTGCCCGCGAAGCCAGCGCCTCGAGACGGGCCGCCGCCTCGCCCTCCCAACGATTGACCTCGCCGACCCCAAGCAGAGCTCCCGCCGCCTCGAAGACGCGGCCGGCGCCGGACGCCATCGGCCAGCTCGTGTCCGCCACCAACTGAATCATCGTCGCGAGGCGCGCCTCCTCGATCTGTGCCGCCATCGGCGTGGACGCGATCAGCTTCCCCTCGCCCTCCCGCTGCAGAGCGGCCACCGCCACCCGCCACGGCTCGCGCACAGCGGCCTCGCCACCGACCAGAGGCAGCGGTTCGAGATGGGCCAGCCGGCTCCACTCGAGATCGCCGCCGAGCGAAAGCCACTCGCCGCCCCACGCTGTACCGTCCGGGCCCCATCCTGTTCCGTCCAATGCGATCCCGAGACAAGGCTCGCTTCCGTCCGGGAAACGACCATGCTCCGCCAGGACCGCCGCAGCGTGCGCAAGATGATGTTGCACCGGGAGAACGTCAGCCTCGAAACGTTCTCCGAGGTCTCGCGCCAGCCAGCTGCTCGGATAGTCCGGGTGGGCGTCCGCGACGATCATCTCCGGCTCCACCTGGAGGAAGTCGAGGAGACCATCGATCACCTCGGCAAGAAACTCCCTCGCCGGCACCGAGTCGAGGTCCCCCACGTGTTGTGAGAGGAATGCGTGCTCGTCCTGAGCGACGCAGGCGGTCACCTGAAGGTGGCCGCCGGTGGCAACGATCACCGCCGGCGCGGAGACCGGCAGCGGCAACGGTTCGGGCACCCAACCGCGGGCCCTCCGAACCAACGCCGGTCCGCGTGGCGATGTCCGAACCACCGAGTCGTCCAGCCGTCGCACGACGTCACGGTCGTGAAGGAGAAAACAATCCGCGATTCCCGCCAGACCTTCGACAGCCTCGCGATTCCCCCGGCGCAAAGGTTCCTCGGAAAGATTGCCCGAGGTCATGACCAGCGGCGGCATCTGCGGGTCGCGCAGGAGCTCGACGTGGAGCGGGGTCGTGGGCAGCATGACTCCGAGGTCCTCGAGGCCCGGTGCCACCTCTGGCGCGACCGAAGAGTCATTCACTCTCGGGGCGAGAATGATGGGCGCCCTGGGCGACAACAGGAGGGCCTCGGAGGCGGTATCCAGATCTACCGTCAGCTGCGCTGTCTCGAGGTCGCGCACCATGACCGCGAAGGGCTTGCCGAATCGCTTTTTTCGGCGACGGAGCCGCGTGACCACTTGCGATGAGTCGGCGCGGCAGGCGAGCTGAAAGCCGCCGAGCCCCTTCACCGCCACGATTCGCCCCGCCAGCAGCTCGCCCCGCGCTCCCGCAACAGGATCTTCAATTGAACCGAGCGGCTCACCTGCCTCGTCCGCAAGCCAGAGCTTTGGACCGCATTGCGGGCATGCCACCGGCTCGGCGTGGAAGCGGCGGTCCGAAGGGTCCGTGTATTCCCGATCGCATTCGGAGCACAGCGGGAAGCAACCCATTGAGGTGCGTTCGCGATCGTAGGGCAGGCTGCGCACGAGCGAGAATCTCGGCCCACAGTTGGTGCAGGTCGTGAAGGGGTAATGGAATCGCCGGTCGTCCGGGTCCTCCATCTCCCGGCGGCAGTCATCACAGAGCACCGCATCCGGCGGCACCAGGGCGCCCTCCCTGCGGCCAAGGGTCGAGCTGCGGACCTCGAAGCCCTCCACACCCACCGGTTCGACCTCTTCCCGTTCGATTTTTTCGAGCCGCGCCAACGGCGGCAGCTCCGCCTGCAACCGTTCGACAAAATCGTCAACCACATCGACGGGGCCCTCGATCTCCATCGTCGCACCCTGGGGATCGTTGATCACCCAACCGCCGAGCCCGAGGGTGATTGCGATCCGGTGAACCGCGGGTCGAAAACCCACGCCTTGCACGGTGCCGCGGCACCTCAACTGGAGCCGGATCGGCTTCTTGTCGCTCACCCCTGGCTTTGCCTCTTGGCCTCGAGGCGGGTTCGGAGCAGGTCGAGCCAACCCTCCACACCATCGCCCTGGAGTGATGAGGTCACGAGCACGGTGCCCTTCGGGTTGAGGCTCGCAATCTGTGATTTCACCGAATCGAGGTCGAACGGAACGTACGGCAGAAGGTCTGATTTCGTAATCACCGCCACCTCCGCGCGAGCGAAGATCGCCGGGTACTTGACCGGCTTGTCGTCTCCCTCCGCCACCGAAAGCAGAACGACCTTGAAATCTTCACCGAGATCGTAAGTGGTTGGGCAGATGAGGTTGCCGACGTTTTCGATAAACAGGATGTCGACCTCCGGCAGCCTGCCTTCTTCGATGCCTGTCTCCACCAGCCGCGCGTCCAGGTGACACGCCCCGCCGGTGAGAATCTGGTGGGCAGGAACGCCGAGGGCGCGAATGCGGTCGGCATCGTTCTCGGTCGCCACGTCGCCCTCGATCACCGCCGTCGTGAGCTCACCGTCGAGGGCTCCCACCGTCGCCTCGAGGAGGGTCGTCTTTCCAGACCCGGGCGAGGAAATGAGGTTCGCGACCAGCGTACCTGACGACGCAAAGCGCGCCCGAAGCTTCTCGGCGCGCTCCTCGTTGGCTGCAAGCGCGCGACGTTTGACCGTTACCACCTTTGTCATTTAGGTTTCCTCTCGCGGTGTCGTGAAAAGGGCTCAGCCCGTGTCCTCGGCCGCCTCGAAACTGAGATCGACGACGTCGAGCTCGCTGCCGCCGGAGACCTCGAGCGGCATCCCGCAATCCGGGCAGAGACGCATCCAGGAACCGGTGGCTCGGTCCTTGGATTCGCCACAGGCGCCACAGTGCTGAACGGCGGGATGCCACTCGATGACCAACTCTGCGCCGGAGTCGGGGCCTTCCTCGACCACCGCCTCCCACGCATAGACCAACAGCTCCGGTTCGACTGCCGACAGCTCACCAACCGCGAGGCGCGCTTGCCGCAAGCGACCACCACCATGAGCCTCCACCGTCTCGCGGCAGGTCCGATAGACCTCGAGGGCGATACCCATTTCGTGCACCGGGAGATTATAGCGGTCCTTGAGCCGAGATGCCGAGCTGCCGAGATCTCGTCGCTATCGCTATCGGGATCGCTATCGCTATCGAACGGGCCGTGTCGCGTGGGCTTTTCGATCCCGATCCCGATAGCGATTGCGAAAGTGATCACGTCGACCGATTCGCATCACGACTTGTGTACAATATCCCGCGCTGTGCAATTGCCTCGTCTCATCATCACCGGTGCATCCGGATTCATCGGGCGGCATCTCCTCGACTTTTTCAAAGAGGACTTTCAGATCGTCGGACTTGCGCGCCGATCTCAGTTCCACTGCGGCGCACCCGTCCACAAGAACATCACCTGGCATCAGGTGGACATCGGAGACCGGGAATCCCTCGGTTCCGCATTCCGCAACATCCGCGAGTCGGGCGGCGCCGACTACGTCATTCATCTCGCGGCACACTACGACTTCACCGGCGAGAAGGACCCCGAGTACTGGCGGACAAATGTCGAGGGCATGCGGAACGTGCTCGAGGAGTGTCGAGACCTCGATCTGAAGCGCTTGATCTTCAGCTCGTCCCTGGCCGCGTGCAGCTTCCCCAAAGCCGGCGACGTGCTGACCGAAGACAACCCCCCTGACGGTGAGCACGTCTATGCGGTCTCCAAGCGCCTGGGTGAGGAGATGTTGGCCGAGTACGACGAAGACATTCCGTCGTGCATCATCCGCCTCGCGGCCCTCTTCTCCGACTGGTGCGAGTACGCTCCGCTCTACATTTTTCTCGAAACCTGGTTGTCAAACGTCTGGAACAGTCAGGTCATCGGCGGGCGGGGCACGACGGCCATCCCCTATATGCACGTTCGGGAGATGGGCCCGTTCATCCGCAAGATCCTCGATCTCGGCGATGGCATTGATCAACGCGAGGTGTTCATCGCCAGCCCAAACCAAACCCTTTCCCACAAGACCCTCTTCGACCTCGCCAACATCGATTACTTCGGACAACGCCGGAGACCCATCTTCATGCCGAAGGCCCTGGCGGGAATCGGTGTCTGGGGCCGTGATCTTCTGGGACGGTTGCTTGGGAACCGTCCATTTGAACGGCCGTGGATGATTCGCTACCTCGACACCGACCTTGCGGTCGACGCGAGCCGCACATACGAAAAGACCGGATGGCGACCGAGGAAACGGCTGTTGTTGCAGCGGCGCATGCCCTTCATGGTGGAGTACCGAAAAACCAACCCCAACGAGTGGCACCGGCTCAACAGGGCGGCGCTCAAAGAAGTCCACCTCCGGCCGAATCTCCGCATCAACCGCTTGCTCGAGGCGCACCTCGAGGAGATCTGTACCAATTTCCTCGACCAGCTTTTATCTCCGGGATCCGCATCACGATTCCCGTCCTACCAGAATGTGGCTCGTGATGTCCTCGAGTGGCGGTTCATGATTCTCCTGCGCCACCTCCAGAGCTCGATCCGCACCCGTGACCGTGGTCTCTTTACGACCTACTGTCGAGACCTCGCCGAGAAGCGTCTGATGCAGGGATTTGGCGTCCGCGAGGTCGTCGGCGCGCTGTTGACGGTCAGCGCCCTCTGCGTCGACGCGCTCCGCTCAGACCCTGAAGGCGAAGACCTCGAGGGGCCGATCCACGATTTTCTCTTGATGACGGTGCAGTTCGGTTGCGACCAGATCCTCGAGATCTACGAAGAGGTCGGCGGCGAAGAGCTCGAAGAGGAATTTTGAATTAGGAATGAGGAATTAGGAATTAGGAATTCGGAATGCCATTTGATTTGCCGAATTATTTCGCGTGGCAACGGGCACCGCAAGGTGCCATCTTTCGCATTGTCTGATCTCGATCACCACAGCGATTTTGCCCTCGAGGCAGACAATGCGAAAGGTGGCTCCTGATACTCGGTGGCGCCCGATACTCTCAGCTTTTCTTTACCGCCCGATGCACCAGATACGCCACCAGCGCCATGGCGCCGTTGGCGAGTCTCAGGTCACGGCGCGCGATACACCATCGAACCCTCTTTATACGTCGCGACGACCTCCAATTGCCCGATCTCTTCCGGCCGCACATTCAGGGGACTGCCAGACAGGATGACGAGGTCGGCGAGCTTTCCAACCTCGAGAGATCCCTTGTTTTCTTCTTCGAATATCTGCCACGCGGCCCACTTCGTCACCGCCTTGAGGGCATCGACAGCGTCAATGCGCTGTTCCGCACCAATCACCCGCCCATTTCGCGACGTACGATTGACTGCGTTGCCGATCAGAAAAAGAACGTCTGGTGGTACGTCTGGCTCATCGTTGTGGATGCTGAAGTACATGCCTCGCTGGAGAGCCGATCGACACGGGCTCATGCGATGCGCACGCTCTTTGCCGAGCACTGACTCGAGGTAGAGGTCACCCCGGAAATAGAGCTGTCCCGTGAAAAAACTCGGCACCATTCCGAGCGTCGCCATCCTGTCGAGCTGGTCTTCGCGGACGGTGTGCGCATACGACATGACCGGTCTGTGATCTCCAGGTCCGATCATCACCACCGCATTTTCGACGGCTGCAATCATCTGATCCGCTGCGGCATCGCCGTTGACGTGGGCCACCACCTGCACACCCTGGCTCATGAATCTGTGAAAGAGGTAAGGCACCTCGTAGTCATTCGCGAACTTCGGCTCGCCCGTGAAGCCACCCGCCCGCCCCGCGGGCGGAACCGCGTACGGTTCGGTTAACCACGCGCCCCCTCTTTCGAGTGGTTCATCCAGCGTGATGATAACCCCGCCGATCCGCAACCCGCCGATGTATGCGTCCCGGTATTCGTTCCACTTGTGAAGAAGACCATCTTCACGACCACCCTCCCCATAGCACACGACGTCGATCGGTAGTGATCCGGCCTGCGCGGCCGCGGCGAGTATCCTGAAATCGGTATCATCGGTGACGCCGTCCTGCGTAGTCGTAATTCCGAAACTCGCGTAGTACTCACCCGCACGCCGAACCCTGTCGATCAGACCCCGTGGATGGGCCTCTCGTTCGACCATCTGTCGCACCCTAAAAAATGCATTCTCCCGAATCAAACCGGTCGGCTCCCGCGTACCAGGCCGGCGCTCGATAACGCCTCCTTCCGGATCCGGAGTGTCTGTTGATATCTCAGCCATCTCGAGCGCCCTGCCGTTGAGCGCACCCATCCTGCCCGACACATGCACTGCGAGGACCGGGTGGCGCGTCGACACCCTGTCGAGGTCTTCCCTGGTTGGGTGTCTCGCTTCGTCCAGCAACAGCTCGTCATATCCGGAGCCGACAACCCAGCCTCCCGGTTGGATTTCTTCGAATTCAATTTTCTCCGTGAGGGTGGCTACGATTCCTTCGATCGCGCTGACAGGGCCGACAGGGGGTGATTGGATGTCGGCATCGTCGATGATGCGGACGACCTCGGTGAAGTGTCCATGCGCATCGATGAAGCCCGGCGCCAGGGTGCGGCCCTCCAAATCTACGATCACAGTGTTCCCGCCGACGAGATTCATGATCTGACTGGCAGATCCGACCGCTCGAATCCGCCCGCCTTCGACCGCAACAGCTTCAGCAATCTCGGAACCATCAGCCATTGTCAGAATGTCGCCGCCATAAAAAATCAGGTCGGCAGCTTCTTGATCGACTCCGCATGACGCGAACAGTGCCGCCGAAATGAGGAGAACGGCGACCACGATATATCCTCGCGCGTGTCTTCGTACCTGCGTTCCGCCGACCTTCATACGTTAGGACCTTTGGTGGAGGATATCACGCAGTATTCTTCTATTCACCCCGACATCAGAGTTGCAGCCCAAAAGGTACTCTTGGTGTCCTTGGTGTCTTGGTGGTGAATCAGCCGCTCCTTTTCCGCGATACAGAGCTATGAACGAAAAATGCCACAAGCGCCATGGCGCCGTCAGCGAAGCCCGAGAACCACACCGACCACGGGGTCTGCACCAAGAGCGATCCACCAATCAGGAACACGAAGGCGATGGATTTCGCGATCAGAAGAAGTGAGATTGTCTGCGATCGCGAATACTCCACCAGATAGCCCGTCGCCAGCACGAAGTGAAAAGCGCCGGCCTGCCAGATGAAGAAGATCGGGTCGGCGCCGGCCCAGCCGGCAAAGCGCACCGCCCAGTCCGCGGCGAACAGCAGCATCAACCCGACGATGATGCTGTGGAGCGAGATGAGGAAGATCAGAATCCGTTCGTGTGTCTCAGTCAAATGCATTGATTTCACTCCCACCACAGGTCGAGATCTGCCGGCGGATCGCGCCGAACCGGAGGGTGGCCAAGCCTCTCCAACTCCACCATCACCGCATCCACAACATCTTTCACCGCGGCTCTGACCGCGTCGGTCAACTTCGTGCCCTGTCCCGTGCTCTCCGGCACAACGCCGATGAGGAGGATCTCTTCGGGGCTGCTGTCTGAGAACTCCGTCGCCATCAGGGCCTCCCGGAGCCCGGGCTCGTGGGGGCTCATCCGGGATGGCGGCGGTTTGGCAACGATCTCTCCATCGCGGAGCAGCCGCAGAGTCCCGGCGGCCTCATCACCCTTGACGGTGTCGAGCACAATGACCATTCGAGCATCGGCGAGATATGGAGTGAAATCGAGGCCCGGAGTGCCAACATCGATCACCTCGACATCCTCTGGAAATTCGAATTGCGCTTCGAGGACCTTGATCGCGTACGGCCCGAGGCCGTCATCGGTACAGAGCACGTTGCCGACGCCGAGTATGCGGATGGGTTTGGTCTCAGTCATCGGATGATGATGCCAGAGCGCGGCGCGGTTGGATAGAGCACCGAATCACCTTCTCCGGATGCTGGATGCTGGATCCTGGATGCTGGATCCAACCACCCACCCCAATGCCCGAGTGACTGGCGTTCAATTCTGGGGCGCCATCTAGCATCTAGCATCCAGTATCTAGCATCAAAAAAGGGGCCGGTTGCCCGGCCCCTGAGTTGATTGTTCCGTACTTACCGCACTCTGATCTTCGAGACCTCGTTCCCATCCGGATCGTGGGTATGGATCGCGCAGGCCAGGCACGGGTCGAATGAGTGAATGGTTCGCAGCACCTCGAGCGGGCGCTCCGGATCGGCGATCGGGTTTCCGACCAGCGAGGCCTCGTAGGGACCCATCTGGTCTGCACCGTCACGCGGCCCGGCGTTCCAGGTCGATGGCACCACGCACTGGTAGTTCTTGATCTTGCCATTCTCGATCACGCACCAGTGGGACAGCGTACCGCGCGGCGCTTCGTGGAAGCCGAAGCCCTGGATCTCGCCCGCCGGGAATTCGAACGGGGTGAAGATATCGGTGTCGCCCGAGGCGATGTTGCCGATGAGCGCTTCCCAATGGCTGAGCGCCTGGTGGGCGATGACCCTGGCGCGGATACAGCGTGCCGCGTGCCGGCCAAGAGTCGAGTGGAGGACCGCCGGGGTCAGCTTCGCGCCGGCCACCGATCCCGCCAAGTTGAGGAACTCGGTCGCGATCTCGGTAGTCTTCGGGTCGCCCGCGGCGAGCGCCGCCAGCACCTGGGCAAGCGGTCCCACCTGCATGGGTTTGCCGTCGAAGCGCGGTGCCTTGACCCACGAGTAGTTGCCTGCGGGGTCGAATTCGGAGTACGCCGGTACGGTGTCCTCCTCCCACGGGTGCTTCTGCCAGTCACCGTCGTACCAGGAGTGGGCGATGCTCTCGGCGACGTTGTCGCGGAAGAGCTCGTCGTTGAACGAAGTGATCGGCTTGAAGGTGCTGAGATCGGCGTTCATGATCACGCCGCCCGGCATCTGGAACTGAGTGCCGGCTGTATCAAGCGGCAGATCGGGCACCGACAGGTAGTTGGTGACGCCTGCACCGTAGCCGAGCCACGGGGCGTACATCGCGCCGATCGCGGCCACATCCGGGAAGTAGACCTGGTCGACGAAGGCCTTGACCTCTTCCAGATAGCCCTTGATCTGGTAGAGCTTCGCCATATTGAGAGTGGCCTCGTTGTCGAGGTTGATGGCATTCGCCACTCCGCCGACCGCGAGGTTCTGGATGTTCGGTGTCTTGGAGCCGAGAATCGTGACAACCTTGTTTGCCGTCTTCTGGACCTCGAGTGCCTGCAAGTAGTGCGATACCGCCAGCAGGTTGACATCCGGCGGCAGGTCCATGGCCGGGTGGCCCCAGTAGCCGTTGGTGAAGATCCCGAGCTGGCCCTTGGACACGAAATCGGCCAGCTTCGCCTTGACCGCAGCAAGGTCCTTCTCTCCGTTGTGCGGCCACGGGGACAGGGATTCGGCCAGGCGTGCCGTGGTCCGCGGATTGCCCTTCAGGGCCGACACCACGTCCACCCAATCGAGCGCCGACAGGTGGTAAAAGTGCACGATGTGATCGTGCAGGGCGTGCGCCGAAATCAGGATATTGCGGATCAGTTGGGCGTTGAGTGGTGGGTTGATCTGGAGCGCGTTCTCAACCGAGCGCACCGACGCGATCGCGTGCACCGTCGTGCAAACACCGCAGATGCGCTGGGTGAAGACCCACGCGTCCCTCGGATCACGGCCCTCGAGGATTTTCTCGATTCCGCGCCACATCTGACCCGAGGACCAGGAATTTTGCACCTTGCCCCGGTCGACCTCAACGTCGATGCGCAGATGACCCTCGATGCGCGTGATCGGGTCAACAGTGATCGTTCTGGCCATCAGGCCCTCCCTTCTAATGCATGAGCCTGTCCGGCACGGGTGCCGCTCAGGATCGGGTAGCGTTTAACAATGAAAATGTAGAGGAAGATCTCGAACGCGATCACGCCGAGCGTGATGAGCAGCTCGAGGGTGGTCGGAAAGTACGACCAGCCTTCACCCGGATTGAATGCGACGATGTAGGTGTCGAACCGATAGAGCCCTCCTGCGAGCATGATCAGTATCGACGCCATGAAGATTGTTGCGAAGTTCGCACGGTTCTTGGCACGCATCAGCATCACCATCGGGATGGCAAAGAGTGCGATTTCAACCCAGAACATGAAGCTCAGGAGGCCCGAGTTGAACATGAGCATGGTCTTGCCGCTGACGACGATATCCGCGAAACGGAGTAGCAGGTACAGACCCAGGACCACGACCATCGCGCCCGAGAGCGAGATCAGCATGCTGTCCTCGCGCTCACGCTTGAAGGCCTTGCTCGACACCGCCGATTCCCAGACCACTACCGAATAACCCATGCCGATGCATGAAATGAGATAGAGCAACGGGATCCAGCCGGTGTTCCACAGAGGATGCAATTTTTGGCCGGCGAGAAGCATCAACGTGCCGAGGGACGACTGGTGCATAGTGGGCAGCAGCACGCCGAGGGCAATGATCCAGATCAGCGCCTTGTCGTAGAACTTGAGCCCGAACTTGGCGAAGCCGACAAGGGCCGAGCTCTTGGATGTGGACTCCCACTTTTCGAGGAAGGCGGGACCAAGTTCGATCCACAGGACGCCCACGTACGCCATGACGCACAGGGCCACCTCGAGCAGGGCGGAGTTCCAGTTGTAGCTCCCCATGTCCGGGAATCCACCGAGCGGGATGCGCCAGATGCCCCACCAGCGACCGACGTCGATGATGATCGCCAGCGCAGCCATTGAGTAACCGAGAGCACTGGTCAGCAGCGCGGGCCGGACCAGCGGGTGGTACTTGCCCTTATTCATGATGTAGGCAAGGATCGCGATCGCATACCCCCCGCACGCCAGCGCGGTGCCGGTGACGACATCAAATGCGATCCAGAGGCCCCAGGGGTAGCCATCGGTGAGGCCCGACACAGTACCGATTCCAGTCGCGAACCGGTAGGCCAGAATCAGCACCCACAGACCGAGGAATATCACCAGGAATTTGGTAAACCGATTAAAAATGACGGGACCGCCGACGGGTTCAGCGCGGTGCTCACTCATCGGAGCCCCCCTTCTTCGCCGCACGGCGATTGCGCCATATCACGGCACCAAGGATGCCGTAGAGCGCGACCGGCGCGATGAATCCCCTGTAGACGCTGTGCTGGATGTTTCGAGACTGGACTCCGACACCATCGTCGCCGAGCACCGGCAGACCGAGTTTTTCGAAGTCCACGCCAGCCAGGTACAGGACCTGCGTACCGCCGCCTTCGGTGTCACCGAAGATCTGCGGATCTCCCGCCGGATAGTACCGTTCGGGATGATCGGCGATGCGCTGCCTGGCATCCGCCAACAGCTCCTCGTAAGTGCCGTAGATCACGGCTTCCTTGGGACAGGCCTGGCAACAACCCGGCTCTTCGCCACGCGCCAGCATGTGGTTGCACAGCTCGCACTTGACGATCTCGGGCACCGCCGTGTCCCACTGAAACTTCGGAACGTTGTAGGGGCAGGCGACCTGGCAGTAACGGCATCCGATGCACCGGTCCTTGTCCCAGGTAACAATTCCCATCTCGCGTTTCTTGAAAGCGCCGATCATGCAGGCGTTGACGCAGCCGGGGTCGATGCAGTGCATGCACTGCTGTTTCATGTAGGACTTCTCGCCATCACCCTCGTACAGCTTGATGATGTTTTTGGTATACCCGTCCAAATCTTTTGGCGGGTCGTACATATTGCCGGGGAGGTTGTTGGCAGTCTTGCACGCGGTGACGCAAGCCTGGCAGCCGATGCAGCGGGTTGCGTCGTAAAGCATCCCGACCGCATCCGGCGGTGCAACAGGCCGAGTTGAGGCCTCGACCGCTGTGGCGGTCGAGACCGCGGCGCCGGCTCCTACCGCGGCGGCTCCTTTCAGAAGTGTTCGTCGATTCATGGTCATGACGACCCCTCCTCGCCTCCTCCTTCCGCCATCTTCTTCGAGGCCATCAGCCCCGCGCCGACCACGGCGCCGCCAACGATGCCTGCGACACCTGCCGCAGCAGCGGACGGGCTGGCCCGATGGTCGGGGTGGATCGGCGGAACAGCATTTTCGGGAAGTGCCGCCTCCTGGTGAAGGGGCTTGTGGAACGCAACGCCCTGTTCGGTACAACCGAAGCATGGGTGGCCGATACCGATCGGCCAGGCATCCGGAATCTCGCCGAACGATTGCACCGAGCAATTCGCGTGGGTCTCCGGTCCCTTGCAGCCGAGTGCGAAGAGGCAATAACCGAGCCTGTGCCCCTCGTCACCGTACTGACGCGCAAAGCGGCCGGCGTCGAAGTGCGCCCGACGCGGGCAATGCTCGTGGATCGTTCGCCCATAGGCGAAGAGCGGACGGCCTTTGTCGTCGAGCGCGGGCAGCGAACCAAGGGCGACGAACTGGAGCACCGTTCCGAGGAAGTTGTAGGGATTCGCCGGGCAGCCGGGAATCGTCACAACGGTTGTCCCCTCGAGGATCTGTGGTGCGCCGACGGCGTCGGTCGGATTTGGATCGGCCGACGGAATGCCGCCCCACGAGGCGCAAGAACCAATCGCGACCACCGCGGCCGCCTTCGAGGCGACGTCCTCGAGGATGTCAATCGCGGTTCGTCCACCGATCTGACAGTAGATGCCGCCGTCCTTCCTCGGGATCGCGCCTTCGACCACGCACACATACTGACCTGCGTGCGCTTCCATCGCCTGGTGCAGGGCCTCTTCGATCTGATAGCCCGCAGCGGCGAACAACGTCTCGTGATAGTCCAGCGAGACGAGGTCGAGGATCAACTCCGCGATTCCAGGACTCGAGGTCCGGAGCAGAGACTCCGTGCACCCAGTGCACTCCTGGAAGTGAAGCCAGATCACCGACGGTTTGAGACCTGCTGCAGCTGCCTCCGCCCATTTCAGTCCCGTGCTCGCGGGAAGACCGACTGCGGCGGCTGCCATCATGCAAGCCTTGACAAAGTCCCTTCGGCCGAGACCCTCCTCGTGAGGGGAACCGTCGGGCACACCTAACCTCTCATTCCTCCTACCCATCATGGCCTCCTTTGGATTTTTCCCATCAGACCAACAAAAAAACTGACCTTCATTTTGACCGAAACACAGTACGGCGGCCCATTCTCCGTTGTCAACAAAAAGCCCTGAATTTCATCTGATTCTCAAGATTTCCCCTCTTTGTGAAT
>Ga0316193_10001638_pt1 | contig 15285 bp, 9 predicted proteins | sample MerIslsedime2_MG_FD_207735 | JGI IMG/M metagenome (GOLD analysis project Ga0316193, IMG submission 207735) | Coastal sediment microbial communities from Maine, United States - Merrow Island sediment 2 | ecosystem: Environmental > Aquatic > Marine > Coastal > Sediment | place: USA: Maine...
CAACTGGGGCATCATGGCCAACTACTCCTACGCCGACGGCGACACCAAGGACGGCCAGCCCATGCTGGGAACCTCGAAGAATACCTACAACGTGGGCGGCTATTTTGAAACGGACAAGTGGTCGGTGCGCCTCGCCTACAACTTCCGTTCCAGCTTCTACAGCGGCCTGGATCGTGCATCCGCATTCTTCCAGGATGACGTACAAATGGTGGACGGCTCGGTCGGCTACATGATCAACGACCATTTCACGGTTTCCCTGGATGGTCGCAACCTCACCAATGAGAAGATCGAATACTATGCCGAGAGCAGGGAACGCCCGCGCTCCATTTACATGAACGGCAGGCAATACTATCTCAACCTGAGGTTCGTGTTCTGACCGCTGAGGGCTGAAACTCCGCGGTCAGGAGTTGCTGAACCGCGGATGGAATGTGTGATGTGCCTTGGGCCCGGTCGAACCGGGCCCGATTTTTATGCGGAGCACCAAGTCGCGAGTGCGCTCACATCACTTTTGATACGATGCTTGGGGAGTTTGCATGAAATCAATCAAGAGCCACTGTTTCAATTATTTTACAGCTCGGTTGTGGCTGCTGATTTTTTGCCTGCCGGTTCAAGCGCTGACAGACACCGGGCAAAACCTTTCGCTGTTACCCGTTCCCTCATACGTGCGACACCTGGAAGGGATGCATGTCGTGCCCGAAGCTATCGTGATCAGCGTGCCGGACGACAAGAAACTCAAGGCCGGTGCGGAATGGATCGGAGACTTGATCGGGCAACACAGCGGCCGGGATGTGCGTGTATTGACCGGAGCAGCCGAAGGTGCCGCGATCAACCTGGAGTTAATTTCGCACAGAGAGCTGCAGGCTCAATTTGAGGCAGCAAGCCTGGCGCCGGCTGCCAGGCTGACCGAGGCCTATTCCCTGCAGACCGGGCCTGCCGGCGTGTTGATCCAGGCCGCTGACAGCGCGGGTTTGTATTATGGCCTGGTCACCCTGTGGCAACTTCTCACCCACCAGCCCGGACCGGCCAGCCAGCTGCCTGCCTTGAAAATCCTGGATGCCCCCGAGTTCGAGTGGCGCGGCCTGATGCTCGATTCGGCGCGCCACATGCAGTCTCCGGAATTCATCAAGCAGTACATCGACTGGATGTCATTGCACAAGCTGAATGTCTTTCACTGGCACCTGACCGACGACCAGGCCTGGCGCCTGGAAATCAAGGCCTACCCGAAACTGACCAGTGTGGGCGGGTACCGGGTGCCTGCCGGCGCCGCGCCGGCCGCGGATATCGACCCGGCCACGGGTCAGGCACGCCTGTACGGCGGATACTATTCGCAGGACCAGGTCAGGGACATCGTCGCGCATGCCGCGATGAGGCACGTAACCGTTGTGCCCGAAATCGATGTTCCGGGCCATGCCACTGCCGCCATCGTGGCTTATCCGGAGTTGGGCGTTCCGGGCTTTCAGCTGAAGAAGGTGCCGGCCAGTTGGGGCATTTACAACAACGTATTCAACCTCGAGGAATCCACTTTTGAGTTTCTCCAAACGGTCCTGGCGGAAATGGTTGAGCTGTTTCCCGGCGAATTCATCCACCTGGGCGGTGATGAGGTGGTGACCGAACAGTGGGAAGCCTCGGAGCGGATCGCTGAGCGCATGGCGGAGTTGGGCCTCGACTCCATTCAGTCCGTGCAGAATTACTTCGTGGAGCGGCTCCAGTCATTTTTGGCGCCGCGCGGCCGCCGCATCATCGGCTGGGACGAGATCCTGGCAAGCCATCTGCCACCCGATGCGGTGGTCATGTCCTGGCGAGGGGTGGAAGGCGCCATCGAAGCGGCCGCCAAGGGTCACCAGACGGTGCTTTCCCCCGCACCGACCCTGTACCTTGACCACCTCCAGACTGCCGCCGTCGATGCGCCGCCGGGACGCGGTGGCATCATTACCACACGTGACATCTATGAATTCGATCCCTTGCCGGAGCAGCTGGGTGAAAATCGCAAGCTGCTTCTCGGGCTGCAGGGCAACCTGTGGACCGAGCACGTCCGCTTCGAAGAGCGCGTCGCCTACATGACCTGGCCGCGCGCCGCCGCCATTGCCGAGTTGGGCTGGAGTGCCCCGGCGAGGCGCGACCCGGAAGGCTTTGCTTCCCGGCTGCACGTTCACCAGGCCAGGCTGGACGATCTTGGCATTGCCGCTGCCAAAACCGGAGTAGCGCAATCGGCCAGCGAGAGCGAACAGGCTGCCAGGCGGGAGGACCGGGAACTTGAGCTGTGCCAGGCATCCATTGCGCTGGCGCTGGAAGACGATGCCCCGATCCATGGCGACCGGGAATCGTTCCTGCTGGATATCATGAACCCCTGCTGGATTTGGCGGGATGCCGATTTGAGCCGGGCCCGTTCGATCAGTGCAGCAGTTGGCCAACTGCCGTTCAATTTTGAAATCGGCAAACTGATTAACGATGTCGTGGTCAATCCGCCGGCAACGGCTGAAGGCGAACTGACGGTACGTCAGGGCGCTTGCGACGGGCCGCTTGTGGCCGTCCTGCCGCTGGCGCCGGCGGTGAACAACCAGGCTGTGACGGAACTTCCCGCGGCCAAACTGAAGCTGCCGGCAGATTCTGCACCACGCTCGGACCTTTGCATCAGTTTCAACCGGCCGGGCATTGATCCCATCTGGGCTATCGATTGGGTGCAGATCAACCAGGTAAATCCATGACAACGGCAAAGCGGGGCTACCTGAAGGTTGCATCACCGTTGAGCGGTTGGTGCGCAACGCTGGACGACAACCCGGACCCGGTGTTCCGGGACCGGCTCCTCGGTGATGGCGTATCCATCGATCCCACGGAAGGGGCCGTGTGCGCGCCGTTTGACGGTGAAGTTCTGACCGTGCCTGAAAGTCGGCATGCGATCAATCTGCGCGCCGAAAATGGGGCGGAATTCCTCATTCATATCGGCGTCGATACGGTGGGCATGGCCGGTGAGGGTTTCCAGGCGCACGTCGCGCCCGGCGACCGGGTTAAATGCGGCCAGCTTCTGCTCAGTTTCGACATGGAAAAGGTGCTGCGCGGCGCGGCCAGCCTGAAAACCCCCATATTGTTGCTGTCCGAAGGCTTCATGCTCAGCGGGCAGCGTGCGGCCGGCCCGGTGAAATCCGGTGACGAGCTGTTCGAAGTCCGGCTTGCCGTAAAGGCAAACGAACCGGTCGATGCAGCCGATAGCGGCAAAAAACTCAAGCGCCTGGTGGCGGTTGGCCTGGAACATGGCATTCACGCGAGACCTGCCGCTGCGCTCAAAGCGGCAATGGCAAATCTGCAAGCGTCGGTGAGTTGTCAGCTGGGAAATCAGTTACCCGCCGACGTCCGCAGCCCCGTTGCTCTGATGTCCCAGGGCATTTCCCACGGGGATGTCGTCACGCTCAGGGCCTGGGGCAGGGATTCACAACAGGCGCTGGAGGCCGTTGTCTCCTGCCTGGCCCCGCTTGAACTAGATGAAGCGGAACTGGCGGCAAGATTGCAGCAAGTAGCCGCTGCACCCGTGAAAAAGGACCCGCCGGCGCCGCTTGACGACGGTACTGTCATCCGGGCCCAGGCGGCAAGCCCCGGCCTGTCCATGGGTATCGCCTATGGCCTGGAAACTTGGCACACGCCGGCCGAGGAAGCCCCCGGTTCGGTGGCTGAAGAACGGCAGCGCCTGGAACACGCGCTGGCAATGGTGGGCAGGCATCTGCAAAAACTGGCCGATGGGGAAGAAGGTACCGGTGCAGAGATAGCCGCGGCTCATCTCGCCCTGCTGGAAGACCCGGCGATTGCCGATACGGCTGACGGTTTACTTGAGAACGGCCGGGGCGCGTCCGGGGCCTGGCATGACGCCATCGAGTTTTCGGTGGAAGCACTGCGAAAGGTCGACGACAAGCGCATGCGCGAACGCATCGACGATTTGAAGGACATGAATCTGCGCGTGCAAAGGGCGCTGGCGGGCCAGGACCCGGGACAGGGCCCGGAGCTGCCGGAAAATTCGGTAATCCTGGCGGAAAACCTCTTACCTTCCCAGCTGCTGGAACTCGATCACGGCAAGGTAGCTGGTATCTGCACATCAGCAGGTGGCACAACCTCGCACGTGGCCATTCTTGCCATCTCCCTGGAGATTCCGATGCTGGTGGCCGCCGGCGAAGAGGTGCTGGCCGTCGCGGACGGTGATCGCGTGCTGCTCGACGCCGACTTCGGTGAACTGACAGTGCGGCCGGACGATGCATCGGCACAGTCATTCGAATGGCGCATCCGCGAAGAGAACAGCCGTCGGCGGGAGGAACAGTCCGCCGCCCGGGATGAGTGCCGCACTCGCGACGGCACCCGCATTCATTTCAATGCCAACCTGGCTTCTGTCCAGGATGCCGCCGCGGCTGTGCAGGCGGGTGCCGAGGGTTGCGGCCTGCTACGTACGGAATTCGTATTCATGAGCCGCGCGCAGGCGCCGGATGTCGATCAGCAACTGGAAATCTATCAACAGATTTCGGATGTGCTGCAGGACCGTCCGCTGGTGGTCAGAACGTTGGACGCTGGTGGCGACAAGCCGATCAGCTACCTGGAGCACCATAACGAAGAAAATCCAGCCCTCGGAGTGCGTGGTATTCGCCTTAGCCTGGGCAACAGGGCCATGCTGAAGGACCAGCTCGAAGCGCTGTTACGACTGAAAAGACCTACGCCCCTTCAGGTCATGATTCCCATGGTGACTTCGGTGCACGAAGTGGGCGAGGTCCGTGAAATCATTGAATCTCTTTGCCAATCCCTGGGTCTTGAGAACACGATCCGGCTGGGCATCATGATCGAGACGCCGGCCGCTGCCCTGATCGCGGATCGCTTCGCCGGCCTGGTCGATTTCTTTTCCATCGGCACCAATGACCTGACGCAGTACACGCTGTCCATGGATCGCGGCGAGCCCCGGCTGGCTTCCCAGCTGGACACACTTCACCCGGCGGTGCTCGAACTGATCAGGATGACCGCCAGCGCGGCCAGCAGGGCCGGAATTCCGGTAGCAGTCTGCGGCGGCGCTGCGGGCGACCCGATGATTGCACCCGTGTTGCTGGGTCTGGGCATCCGCGAACTCTCCATGCCCCGAAGCCTGATCGCCCGTCAGAAAGCTCGCTTGCGCGAGTTGTCGATACCCGACTGCATTGCCCTGGCGCAAACGGCTCTTGCGATGAGCTCGGCCAGGGAAGTAAGAACCATGATGCGAGAATTTTACGGAAGCTGACATGAAGAAACTTTTTCCTGCTGTTCAAAAGCTGGGCCGCTCACTCATGCTGCCCATCGCAGTGCTGCCGGTCGCCGGCTTGTTGTTGCGTCTGGGACAGCCGGACCTGCTCGACCTGCCCTACGTGGCGGCCGCCGGCAATGCCGTATTCGCCAATCTCGGCATGCTGTTCGCCATCGGCGTGGCGGTGGGACTCGCCAGGGGCAATAATGGGGCTGCCGGACTGGCTGCCGTGGTGGCTTACCTGGTTACGACCGAAGGCGCCAAAGTGCTGGTGGGTGTGCCGCCGGCGGAACTGGCCAACGCCAGCGGACAGTTTGCGGACCTGTTGACGGCCAACTACAAGGACGCAGCTATCAACAAGCTCAGCGTGCCGGCCGGCTTGATCTGCGGCATCCTGTCTGGCGCATTCTACAACCGTTTCAGCGATATTCGCCTGCCGGACTACCTGGCCTTTTTTGCCGGCCGGCGTTTCGTGCCCATCATCAGCGGATTTGCTGCTCTGCTGCTCGCCGCCGTGTTTGGTTTTGGCTGGCCGGTGCTCGAGCAGGGTATGAACTCACTCAGCGAGGGCGTGGTGGGCGCCGGTGGAGCCGGATTGTTTGTTTACGGACTGTTGAACCGTCTGTTGATCATCACCGGGCTGCACCATATTCTGAACAACATCGCCTGGTTCATCGTCGGGGATTTTGAAGGTGTAACCGGGGACCTGCGCCGCTTTTTCGCCGGCGACCCCGCGGCCGGCGCCTTCATGACCGGCTTTTTTCCGGTGATGATGTTCGGCCTGCCGGCTGCCTGCCTTGCCATGTATCACTGTGCAGCAAAAGAAAAGCGCAAGGCGGTTGGCGGATTGCTGCTGTCCATGGGCCTAACGTCATTCCTGACCGGCATCACCGAGCCAATTGAATTCACCTTTATGTTCCTCGCGCCGGTTTTGTACGGACTGCACGCGGTGCTGACCGGTCTGTCCATGGTGGTCATGGATCTGTTCAACATCCGCCACGGATTTGGATTTTCTGCCGGGCTGTTCGACTATGTGCTTAACTTTAACCGCGCAACTGCCCCGCTGATGATTATTCCGGTGGGCGCCGTGTATTTCGTGATCTATTACCTGGTGTTCCGCTGGTTCATTCTACGCTTTGATGTACCCACTCCGGGTAGGGCGGCAGATGAACCGACCGGTCTGGACAGTCCACTGGGTTCGGATGCCGAAGCCATCGCATTGGTGGACGCCCTGGGCGGTGCAGCTAACCTGTTGGAGATCGACGCCTGTACAACCCGGTTGAGACTGAGGGTTGCCAACCAGGAAGCCATTGACGAGGGGGCGCTGAAAGCCCTTGGCGCAGCGGGAATGCTGCGGCCCACGCCGGACACCGTACAAGTGGTCATGGGTCTGCGTGCGGATGAGCTTGCGAACAACATGAGAGAGGTGACCGGCAGCATCAGTGCGCCGACAGGCACAATACGTCCGGATCCACGCAGAGCGCCGCCCACTGCGGTAATGCCTGCATCCGCGGGGACGGAACTTCTGGAAGCGCTGGGCGGCGCGAAAAACATTATTGATATGGAAGCGATTGGTGATCGTCTGAGTCTGAGACTGAAGGACGTTCACGCCGCAGACGAGGGCCGGCTGATGAAAGGCGGTTTCCGCGGAATGGCCATGCTGGGTGACGGAAGAGTGCACGTGCTGGCCGACGGAGACGTCTCCACCCTGGCACTGCGGCTGTCTGAGTCGCTCAATCCTTCTTAGTCGACTGAGCGGGCGCAAGAGAATTCACAAAAGGAGTGCAAGGTGAATCGCCCAATTGGATGGGCCAATTGTTGGATGGGGTTGGATGGGGTCGGACCTGCGTATCTGACTGATATGTAAAGTACTTTGTCGTGATTCGACCGGATAGGAGCCGTTAGAGCGCGGTTTTTGGGCCGAAAAAGGTCAGTGCAAGCTTCGGCCCGAAAGTCGGCCCATTCTTGGAGGGGCTGATTGGCACGTCAAAATGGGCTTTTAAAGCTCGAAAGCGTCCCCGAATTACCCCGAAATGCCTGACCATCATATGGTTGCGTTGGTCCGACCCCGCTCTACCGCTCTACCGGCGGCTTGCGGGCCCGCTCATATTCCCATCAGCCATTGGATGACGGATTTGGCGATGAACCCGAGCATTCCGAACGCCAGAACGAAAAAAAGCACGAAGGTCCCGAACTTGCCGGCGTTCGACTTTTTGGCAAGGTCCCAGATGATGAACAGCATAAAAGCAATCATCAGGCCCAGACCCCAGGTCAGGCCGATCTCGGAGATCTGTTGTTCGGTCAGTCCGAACATGGTCCGCGCAGACCCTTTCGCGGCGTTAGGCGGCTGGCGTCAACCACCTCACGGTAAGCGTGCCAGGACGCATGCCCGATGACCGGATAGAGCACAATGAAGCCCACCATGAAGGTGGCCACCGAAAAACCGGTCGCCAGCAGGATGAACAACGCCCACGCCGTCATGGGGAGCGGATTCTCAGCCACGGCGCGCACGCTTGTCGCCAGCGCGACCGGCGTGGTCACGTCTCGATCCACCAACAGCGGAACCGAGACCACGGTAACGGCGAACATCACCGCGGCGACCAGGCCCGCGAGCACCGTCCAGAGCAGGAAAATGCCATCGTCCTGCTGAAAGACATAGTGCAGAAAGTCCAGCGGCCCCGAGATTTCGGCGCTGACGAAATAGTGGAACAGCACCATCGATACCATCACCCATGCCGTTGCGACGATCACCAGCAGCAGGCCAAACCGCAACAGGCACCGGGTCCCGTGCCGCCAGGCATGAATGACATCGTGTCGACTCGACGGCTGCCCCTGCTCCTGTTTTCGGCTGAGTGCGTACAACCCGGTCGCCAGAATCGGCCCCATGATCAGGAAGCCGGAGACCGCCCCGGGCAACAAAGGCCAGAACAAAAGAGCGATTTCGATGATGACCAGGCTGATGCCGGCAACGATCAGGCCGTGCATCAGGCTGGGCCAGCCGGCCTGGCGAAAATCACGCCAGCCCAGGCGCAGCCAGCGTACGATCGCCCCGGGCGCAAGCTCGCGAATCGAAGTTGAGTTCGTTTTTGACCGCTCGCTGTTCAGTTCTTCAATCATCCGAATTCCCATTCAATACCTGGAGGCTGGTGTCGGCTTCGACGGGCGATGGATCATCACCCTGCCCGGCGCCCGCCTGACCGATTGTCCGATTCCGTGTCGCGGTCGGGAAGTATAGACCACGTCATTCGGAATTCGTCACGGACCGGGGCTGGGCGATAGCCGATTATAACTGTACAATAACTGTACCTGAATGGCGTAACATTGAAAAAAGGTGAAGTTGGCACTTGTAATCACTGTACACGATCTATACATTAGGATCTCAACCAATGGAGGACATCAACATGCTTATGAAACGACGACTGAGAATTTCTACGGCCACCGCTTTCGCAGCTGCCTTGCTCCTGTTGGTCACCGATGCGTTGGCCGGAAACTATGGCAAGAAACAGGCCGATATCGTGGACACCGCGATCAGCGCAGGAACGTTTAGCACCCTGGCCGCCGCACTGGAAGCGGGTGACCTGGTGGGTACGCTCAAAGCGGACGGCCCTTACACCGTGTTCGCCCCGAACGATGAAGCGTTCGCCAAGCTGCCCGCAGGCACCGTGGAATCGCTGCTGCTTCCGGAAAACAAGGACAAGCTGGTCGCAATCCTCACCTACCACGTGGTTCCGGGCAAAGTGAGTGCGGCCGACGTCGTCACCATGCAGACCGCACCGACGGTCAATGGCGATGACCTGTCGATCCGTGTCGTCGACGAGACGGTTTTCATCAACGACTCACGCGTCGTGGCGACGGATATCGGCGCCAGCAATGGCGTAATCCACGTCGTGGACACCGTGATACTGCCGAACTGAGCTTCCGGACGATCCGGCAGACCCCGCACAGAGGATGTGCGGTCGTGACCCGGCCCGGTGCGCGACTGCGCCGGGCCGGGGTCTTACCCTGACCCCATCATGCTGATGGTTACGGCGTGGCCGTGCGGATCACGGTGGGCGGCGTCGCCAGTTCCACGAAGCGCGGGTTGTCGCGCATGAAGTCCCAGTTCGGGTCGTAGTACAGGTCCCAGACCGTGATGCGAAACGCGGTGGGCGTTTCCAGGGCGATCTCCAGGTCGTCGACGGCGGCTTCGAGGTCACCGGCCAGCCCCTTGATCATGGCCTGGTAAGTGAACAGCCAGCCCCACAGCATCGCGTCCTTGTCCGCCGGAATCTCGCGCAGCAGCTGTTCGCCCAGCTCCAGAGCCTCGTCGAAACGGCCCAGGCGGGCCAGCGACAGCGCCACGGTCATGCCCGAGTAACACTGGGTCTGCAGCGAAGAATTCATGACCTCGTCGCGACGGGCGATCACCCGCTCGAAATGCATCCGCGCCGTTTCCATGTCGCCCTTCAGTCGATAGGCGTTGGCCAATTCGTAGTCGCGGTTGTTCTGAAAGACCTGGGAGGGCTCGCTCTCGGTCCAGATTGAATTGTTCAGCACCGCGATGGCGGCGTCGGGATCCCGCTGCAGCCAGTGCACGCGGGCGCTGAGGAGGATGTAATTGGTCGAGTCGGTGGGGGCCATCCGCTCAAAAACCCGCTCGAGCGGCCGCAGATCGCCGGTCAGGTTGAACTGCGCGAAGGCCCGGTCGAGTTGGATGTCGAGGTCGTCCGGAGCGGCGTCCTCCAGCGGCAGCGTGCTGTCCAGTATGCCCTGCCAGTCGTTGACGGAGACCATGGTCTCCACCAGCAGTGCCTGGTAGAAGCGGTTGGCCGGGTCGAGCGACAGCGCCTTGCGAAAACTCGCGATCGAGTCCTGCCACAGGCCGAGCCGTCGCTGGTTCAGGGCGAGGTCGCCCCGCAGGTCGACATCGCCGGGCGCGCTCTGCAGTGCCTGCTGGATCAAGGCCAGGGACTTGCGGTAGTCGTTTTCGACGCGGTAGTGGTAATTGGCCGAAGCGCGCAGGGCGCGGGGCGAGTCCGGGTTCAACTCGAGGGCGCGGTCGATGGTGTCACGGTACTTCGCCAGGAAGGCCTCGGAGGTATCGATCCCGCGCCAGTAAGTCTGGCCGTGGATATCGGCCAACAGCGCATAGGCGTCGGTATAGTCGGGGTCCAGCGCGATGGCTTTCTCGAGCCAGGGCAGCGCCGCGGTTTCCCGCGAGCGGGCGTAGTTGGCGACGTAAAACAGGTCCCGCGCCCGCAGGTAGGATTCGTAGGCGACCAGGTTGGTGGTCGGCACCTCGGACAGCTGCCGTTCTTCCTCCGGCGACAATTCGACCGCGATCGCATGGACAATCTTGCGGGCAATTTCCGACTGGATGTCGAAGATGTTTTCTGCCGTCAGCTCGCGGTCGAAGGTCTCGGCCCACAGGTGCTTGTCGCTCGCGACGTCGATCAACTGGGCATTGATGCGGACGCGATCACCGACCCGCTGGATGCCGCCCTCCAGGATGGTGCCCACGTTCAGCTCGGCGCCGATTTCGCGCAGGTTCTTGCGCGTGTCGCGATACTCCATCACCGAGGTGCGGGAGATCACGGTCAGTTCGTGAATCTTGGCCAGCTGGGTCAGCAGGTCGTCGTGGATGCCGTCGGTGAAAAACAGGTCGTCGTCCTGGTTCGAGCGGTTGGCGAAGGGCAGCACGGCGATGGACGTTGCGTCGGCCGGCGCTGCGGCCAGGCTGCCGGCCGACTGCGCTGCCCCGATCACTTCGGCCGGAGTCTCTTCGGCGGTTGCCGGAGCTACTTCGGTCGACCGCTCGTGCCAGTAGCGATCGACCGCGACGAAGGCCACGGCCGCGACCAGCATCAGGATGGTCACCCAATTGAGTTTCTTGCCGGTCTGCGCGGTGATGGACTGGCCGCGGTCGACCTCGGATTCGAGCTTGACGCCCTCGGGCGTCATTTCGAACACCCAGGCGAAGATCAGCGCGGGCGCCAGGCCCAGTGCCAGCAACGCCACCAGGGAACGCAACACGACATCAGGCGCGCCGATGACATCGAGCACCAGGTCCGCTACCTGGGCCAGCAGCCAGGCGCCCACGACGTATGCGATACCGACGCGGATGACGTTCCTGCGCTTGAGTTCAGTGAAAAATCCCATGCTTGTCGATTGAGCTCTCTCCAGGTCTCGGGCGACATTGTAGCCGGGCAGGGCCGCTGGCGTCGCGAAAATGTAGGCAGGGCCCGGAGGATACCGGGCACCGGCAATGCCGTATACACGCAATGTCGAAACGTGAGAAGTGGTCACTCCGTCATGATGGGAGCATTCCGATCCGCCTGGCAGTGGTAAATGGGGTCGGAGCCCTTTTTCGGCTAAGCTGAACCGGTCCCAACAGCCGGTGACCTGGCGATGAAACTGCTCGTGTTCCTGACCGAATCCTTTCAGTACGAGGCCTGCGAGGCGGGTTCGCCGCTGGCTGCGGCAGAGCCGGAACCGTCCAGCGATCGCGTGGAGGGTGCGATCGTCGCCTTCATCCAGTGTGAGCCGCGCGACGAGGAACGTGGCGAGGCCCTGCTGAAGCAGGCGGTGAAGTACTTCCGCTGGTTCGCCCGCAAGCGCGAGGTGTCACGCCTGGTGCTGCACTCCTTTGCCCACCTGGCCGAGGAGCGCTCGTCGCCGGAATTTGCCCGCGAGCTGCTGGTGGCGCTGGGCGAGCAACTGGAGCGGCACGGTTTCGAGGTCCACCACACGCCGTTCGGCTGGAGCCTGCAGTGGACGATGGCCGTAGAGGGTCACGGCTATGCCAAGACCTTCAAGTCGCTGTAACACCGGGGCAGCGAAGTGAGCGATCAGGCCAATCCGCCGCAGGCCCACCAGGAACGGGTCGTGCTGGGCATGGCGGCCGCCATGGGCGCGTTCTTCATGTTCACGGTCATGAACATGTTCGCCAAGCTGCTCAGCGCAAACCACTCGGTCATCGAGATCGCTTTTTATCGCAACCTGATTGCCAGCGTGCCCTTCCTGGTCGCGGCGTTCGCCTTCGGCCGGCGTGACATCCTGGTGCTGCGCAGCAAGCCCGTGCTGGTGGGCGTGCGCGCCGCCATCGGCACGCTCAGCCTGATCACCACCTTTGCCGCGTTCTCCCTGATGCCGATGGCCGACACCACTGTGCTGCTGTTCACCTCGACCTTGTTCGTCCCGGTGCTGGGCGTGATCTTCCTGGGCGAATCGGTCGGCCCGTACCGCTGGGCCGCGGTGGCTATCGGCTTCATCGGCGTGGTGATCATGGCGCATCCATCCGGCCAGGTGTACGCGCTGGGCATCGCGGTCGCGCTGTGTGCCGCGCTGATGCACGCCGTCCTGCAGATCATCCTGCGTTACCTCGGCCGTTACGAGCGCCCGGAGACCATCGCCGCCTACTTCTTCATCGTCGGGACGTTCCTGTGCGCGTTACCGCTGCCGTTCATTGCCGTCCGGCCCAGCTGGGCAGAGATCCCGCTGCTGTTCGGCGTTGGCCTGTCGGGCGCGGCCGCGCAGTGGCTGATGTCCGTCGCCTTTCGCCATGCGCGGGCCGCCATCGTGACCGTGTTCAACTACAGCGGCATCGTCTGGGCGACCTTGTTCGGCTGGATGATCTGGCAGGAATGGCCCCTGCCGGCGGTGATGGCCGGCGCCGCTGTCGTCATCGCCTCGAACCTGTTGATGATCTGGCGCGAGAGCCGGCTGGGACGGTTGTCGGACAGCCGGGTTCGCGCGGAGTTGTAAGCAGGACCGGCTTTTTTTCCAGGCAAGGGGCGGAACCGTACAAAAGGGGTCAGAGCCCTTTTGCCCCCAGATGCCGCCGGAAGAAATCCAGGTACAGGTTCCACAACTGCGTGTTTTCGGCCTCGCCGACGATGCGGTGGCGCTTGCCCGGGTAGGTCATCATCTCGAACGGTCTGGCAGCTTGTTGCAGGGCTTCGATCATCTGCACGGTGTGGTCGAAGAAGACGTTGTCGTCGGCCATGCCGTGCACGATCAGCAGCGGGTCGGCCAGGTTTTGCGCGTAGCTCATCGGGCTGGAGATCTCGTACTTGCCTTCGCCATCGTTGGGGTCGCCCATGTAGTGCTCGGTGTAATGGGTGTCATAGAGGCGCCAGTTGGTGACCGGCGCCCCGGAGATGCCCGCCGCGTAAGCGCCCGGGGCCTTGAGCAGGAGCATCAGGGTCATATAGCCGCCATAGGACCAGCCGTGAATGCCCACGCGGCCGGGGTCGACGAAGGGCTGTGATTTCAGCCATTCCAGTCCCCGCAGCTGGTCGCGCACCTCGACGCCGCCCATGTTGCGGTAGATCACGTCTTCGAAGGCCTTGCCCCGGTTATAGGTGCCGCGGTTGTCCAGCGTGAACACCACGTAGCCGTTGCGCGCCAACACCTGGTTCAGGCCCATCAGGTGGCCGTCGATCGGCCAGGCCTTGCGCACTTCCTGCTCGGCGCCCGGGCCGCCGTAGAGGTAAACCACGGCGGGGTATTGGCGGGCCGGGTCGAAGCCGGCCGGCAGCATCAGCTGGTAGTTGAGCGGCGTGCCGTCATCCGCCTCGAGGGTGCCGAAGGTGTACGTGCGATGGCCGGCCAGGTAGGGGTGATACGGGTGGCTCTCGTCCAGCGCATTCTCGTTGATGTAGGTCAGCAGTTCGCCCGCGGCGGCGCGGATGGCCGTGTAAGGTGGGCGCAACGGCCCCTCGCCGTATTCCACGTAAAAGCCGCCGTCCCTGGCCATCGCGGCGTCATACCAGCCGCCCTCCGTGGTCATCCGCTGGACCTCGCCGCCGGCCAGCGGCACGCGGTACAGGTGTTGCTCGGTCGCGCTTTCGCGATAGCCGATGAACCACAGCGTGCCGCCCGCCTCGTCTACCGCGCGCACCGCACCGCCGTTGCGTCTGGCTTGCGCCACCGGCCACTCGCCGCTGGTCAGCGCGCGCAGCAGCGTGCCGTCTTTGCGGTACAGGTACAGGTGGTTGAAGCCGCTGCGCTCCGAGGCCCAGATGAACCGCGCGCCGCCGTCGAGAAACCTGAGGTCGCTGTGCAGGTTGACCCAGCGGGGATGCTCTTCGCGCAACACCACGGTCTGCCGCAGGCTGTCCGGGTCGACAAAAATCAGTTCGAGGACTTTCTGGTCGCGCGTCTGTTTCTGCACCGCCAGCGTGCCGTCGGGCGAGAAATCGACCCGCGCCAGGTAAAAGTCGGGGTCCGCGCCCAGCGCCACTTCGCGCGCTTCGCCGGAAACGAGGTCCTGGAGAAGCAGCTGGACCACCGCGTTGGGCGTGCCGGCGAAGGGGTAGCGCTGGGGGATGGTGGTGACGCCATCGGCGCCGATCTCGTAGCGGTCTTTCAGCTCGACGCCCGACTCGTCGACGCGGGTGAAGGCCACCCGGCTGTCGTCCTCGGCCCACCAGTAGCCGGTGAAACGGTACATTTCTTCCTGCGCCACGAACTCCGCCATGCCGTAGGAGATGGCGCCGCCGCCCGCGGTGGTCAGCGCGCGCTCCTCGCCGCTGGCGAGATCGATGAGATACAGGTTCTGTTCGCGTACGAACGATACGTAGCGTCCCCGCGGCGAGATCTTCGCATCGGTCTCGGTGGACTCCGTCCGGGTCAGGCGGCGCGGCTCCGAGCCCAGCTCCAGGTAGTAGAGGTCGCCGCCCAGCGGAAACAGCAGGGCTTTGCCGTCGGGCGACCAGCTGTATTCGACGATGCCGGAAGCGTAAATACGCGCCCGCTCGCGCCGCGCCCGCTCCACCTCGTCCAGCTGTTCCTGCCCGCCCTGCAGCTGGCGACTGTCGACCAGCAGGCGCTTTTCACCGTCGGCGACGTGGTATTCCCACAGGTCCAGCTGGTTTTGATCGTCGGCCCGGCCCTGCAGCCAGGTGACCCGCGCGCCGTCCGGCGAGACCTTGACGCCGCGCACGGTCGGCCCGGACAGCGCCGGACTGGCCACCAGCCGCGCGATATCCAGCTGCTCAGCGTGCGAGTTCAAAGCCACGGCGAGGCACCCCGCAATGAGCAAGATCGTGAATGTGCGCATG
>Ga0316193_10001641_pt1 | contig 15275 bp, 9 predicted proteins | sample MerIslsedime2_MG_FD_207735 | JGI IMG/M metagenome (GOLD analysis project Ga0316193, IMG submission 207735) | Coastal sediment microbial communities from Maine, United States - Merrow Island sediment 2 | ecosystem: Environmental > Aquatic > Marine > Coastal > Sediment | place: USA: Maine...
GCCTATATTTCATTACAAAGTAGGTGCTGAGCGACATGGTTCATTTATTAAGAGACTTTTTCTAGAAAGCCCAATTCTAATCCTTCATTTTGGGGGTAATAAGCGATGACGCGTCGAGTCGGGGGCGAAGATCCACTCGAGCTTCGTGAGGCCTTCGCTGCCCTGAACAAAGTAAACAACAGCTCGGAGTTGGCAGAGTTCCTTAAAGATCGACCCATTGTGCGAACTCCGGCGTTCATGGCGCTTCTCAGGCAGGATTATCTGAGATTCCGTATAGAACGACCGGATGTCTTTCCCGCATTCCATGCTATATACAGCGATATCTTTTATGCGCTGCATCAAGAAGCCTACTATGAGCAGTGCCGTATTGCGATAAATAACCCATCAGAACCGGTGATCCCCTCCCCTGAACGCCTTATTCCGGCATATTACGCACGCATACTTGAAATCCTGGATGGAAACCTCCCGCCGCTTTCCGGTCCCCCGGCGAATCCCGCAACCGACCTGCATAGAATTATTGCTGATCTTTCAGCGATAAAGGGGGAGCCGGTCGATCTTCCCGGGTATACCGCAACACCGGGAATCGGGTGGACCCTCCTCGGGGTGACCTGTCCGCGTTGCAACCTTAATTATCCGACACTTCGGACGCATATGGTTGATTTAGTGGCGGCGCCCGACCTAAAGGAAACTTTTCTCTCAGAGCAGCTCGACGCTCCCGGCTGCCCGGGCTGTGGAGAAATCTGCGCGCTGCCGATTGGCGTTTTCCTTGAGGATCCGCCGCAAACCGGCGACCCGCTCGCTTCTTTGAGCTGCGCCTGGCGCCTCGAACCCGCCTTCTTTGTATACCAGCCGCCACCTGGCACCGAGCGTCGCGCCGAACAGGACCGCGTGCTGGAAGTCAGGTTCAGTCTTCGTCTTGATCAAATCGGCTGGCTGGAAGCAGACGAGGATTCAATTAAGGAGACACGCGCAACTACTTTTAGTGTCGTCTACACCCCGGATGAACTTCGAGAGCTTATTTTAGCCCCCGCCGAGAATGAAGGCGTTCCCCGGGAGATGAGCACCGCCATCGACGAAATTGCTGGCAAAATCAGGACAGGTATGCTCACGTTCCACCAGGCCGAAAAGCAGATAGCAAGGCTGTATGCCGGATTTGCCGAACAATGGCCGCTCATTGGGGCCGGCAGTCCAAACGAGGCGGGGGCACAAATGATGGAAGGCCTGGTTCAGGCACTGCTTGCAGAAACGCTGGCTGCAGGGCAACATTCTCAATTAGTTGTTCGCACGTTCCTCGCGATGGCCACGGCAACATACTACATCGCCCTTAATGAAACAGCTGCAGCTGAGAGGGCATTAGCCCGCGCAGAGGATTTATTTGCTCAGATTCCACCCGAAGACCCGCTTCGCGAAAAAATTAACATCGGACTTGAAGCTCACCGGGCAGATTTGCTCGATGAGCTCGGTCGCCATGAAGAGGCCGAAGCGCTACGCAAGCGCAGCGAAACCGACAAATTGGTTGACATGGACTCGTTTATTGGACGGGTCATTGCCGCCCAGCGGCTTGAAAGAATGGCGCTATCGAGTTTTGAGCAGGGCCGGCTGGACGAAGCTCTTGAAAAATATCCCAATTGCATTGCAGAATTACGGGCGCTCGCAGCCCATATAGAGGCAGCGGATGATTCCGAAACCGCTAAAATGGGTAATTCCGTTCTACACAACTTGAGCGGCGCCATCGCAAACTTTGGTGCCGTTATACAGGAGGTCGCCAACCACATCGAGGCTGCCACTCTTTATCACTCTGGTGCATCACCGGAAAATATCGGACGTGAGCTTGGAATGAATGTACGTGTATCTTTACGATACGTCGATATGCTTCGCCGGACTTTGCGGCGTTATTTCCCGGACGGATTTTCGGCAGAGCGGTTGCGCGATGAGGCGACCTCATTATTTAACGAAGCGTTGGGTATCGCCGACTCGACAAACGCCTTGGATTTTGCTGCAATTCAGGCCCATCGCCTGGTTGGACTCGCTTACAAGGCGGGTGACAGGCAAAAGGCAGCAGAGATGGCTGAAAGGACAATTCAGTATGCTCAACGAAGCGGCGACCACATAAGGGCAGGAACAGCAAAAGCATTTCTGGCGAATTTAAAACTGCAGGAGGCGGACGGAAAAGCGGCAATAGAACTTTTAGAAAGTTCGGCTGTGGAGTGGATGCGCGAGAAGGTCAGCCGTGGACATCATGTGCAGGCGGATCCAACGGTTGTTGCCCTCGGGCGGGGAGTGCTGGATGCGGTTGATACAGGTGCAGACCTTACCAGAGCGGTACTCGTTCTGGAAAATCTCAAGGCAGCGACCACCGCGTCGACTCTCGCTACCGGTTTTCCGGTACAGCCCCCTGAAAAAGAAGGTTCGATCCTTGCACAAAAAGTAAAGGAGGCGGCCCACAATCGTGAAAAACTCCGCCTTGATCTCATGTGGTCGCCGAACAATGAGGAACTTCTCGACGATTTGTCAAGGTCGAATCAACACTTACTGGAGTTGCGCCAGACCCTCAGCCTCCGTGATCCGCGATTCGCCGAGTGGGTCGATGCAACTGATGTGCAGCTTTCAGGAGCAAAGGCATTTCGCAAACGACTCGGAATGCTTGGAGCAAACACGCGCTTCCTCGGAACATTCGCCACATTGGATTCATTTTGCACATACCTGATTGGCCCGCAAAAGACCCTGCTGTCTTCACATCCGCAATTCGAGTCCCGGATAGATGATGGAACCGATCAAGAACTGTTGGGCCGGCTTGCAGCATATTTTCTGGAACCCTTCGCAGATGAGCTCCGGCAAATGGATCCCACGGAACGTTTATTGGTTTCTCCGGATGTCGGGTTCTTCGGCCTTCCTTTCGCCGCACTCCCTTTAGAGGGCGGGCCCCTCTGCACGAAAGTTACGATGAGTTTTGTCCAGGGAGCAGGAGTGTTCGAGGCCATTCTGGGCCGTGAAAGGAAGAGCTATACCCGTGTTCTTGCAGTCGGAGGTCCGAAGCGTCCCGACTGGCCTGACCTCCCCGGGGCTATCGAAGAGGCGAGGTGGATTCTGCAGCAGTTTCCGGATCCAACACCCCCGCTTGTCGGACGAAAGGCAACAATTGCTGCGCTCATTGCAGCTCTGGATGACTTCGACGTGATCCACATCGCGTGTCATGCTCTGCCGGATGGTCCCTCCAACGAAAAATCCCGATTGTTATTGACCCCCGATCTGCGAAAAAGCGACAGCGGCATCCTCTCTGAAGACCGGATAATGACGGAGCTGGATCTGCCGGAAGGATGCTTTGTGAATCTCGCCGGCTGTTCGACGGCCACACAGCGTCTGGAATCGGGACCGCTGCTAGGCGGACTTGTCCCTGCATTTTTAGTCGCAGGGGCGGGATCTGTAATGTCATCTGTTCTGCCATTGGCGGACGGCGAAGCGACTAAATTCCAGGGGCACTTCTATCAATATTTGCTCTCAGGAATGTCTCCAGCTGGGAGTCTGGCAATGTGTCAGCGTGCCTGTGTCAGCGGCGAGCTCGACGAAGAAATGAAAAATGTTCGAGCATGGGCATACTATGTAATCTATGGTGCAACCTGACGAAAGGAACTAAAATGGCGGGACAAAGCCGGATTTTTCTGTCACACACGGGTCCCGAGACTGAAATTGCTGAGGAAGTTGCAGATTTATTGGAAAAGAGTGGACTGGAGACCATACTGGATCGCGATAAGATCGGTCAGGGAGACAGTTTTATCGCATTCATGGAAGAGGCGCTTTCAACGAGCGACTACTGCCTCTTGCTCTGGTCGAAAGTAGCGGCTGAGAGAAAATGGGTTCAGATCGAGTGGCAGTCCGCGCTTCACCGCTCCGTAAAGGAGGCCCGCGCTTTTCTCGCAATCGGCAGACTCGACGCATATCCGCTTCCAATGCTGCTTGCACCGCGACTTTACGTCCGGCTACATCCAGAGCTAACACCGGGTGTACAAAAGTTGTTGAAAAGTTGGAAGGACGATCGCAAAGCTGAAGAAGAGTCGGATCGAATCGTCGGCAGTGCTCCCGGAATTGATGATGATCAACCAGACGGGGAGACAGTCTACGTTACATCAGATCTATTCGGAATTACCTGCCCCTTGAAGGTGGACTTATCTAAGCCAGCAGGCCTTCTATTAGATGATGTAATAAAAAAGGTAAAACTGCCGAAATCGCTCGATCACGAAGAGAGAGTTGGGATTCGGTTTAATTACTTTCTGGGATTCGAAGAGACAAGACTTGAACGTGGGCCATCCTTGGCTGATCAGGGTATTAGAACTAAAAGTGTGCTTTGGTTAGAATCGGAAATGAAGATGTTTACACCCGGCGGTGAGCAGCCCGCATTGCTTCACCGCGGTCCAGACAAAATGCAAGCAGCACGAAGACACCTTCTCAATTGCATAGAAAATGCTGGGCTGGGGCTGCGAGGGCCACGCGATTAGAGGAGGGCTTATGAAACCCGAAGAAGTACCTATTCATTTCGAGCCGGAGACAATCCAGTTTGCAATTACGACTTGGACGATGGGAGCAACTCTATTTTCCGAAAAACAGGGGCAAACCCTGGGTCAGCTTTTCGCCATACTCGTAGGAGATCGACTGCAGATGGAAAAAGAGGGCAAACGCATAGACCCTGCTGACCTTTTAATCGGCTTTTATCGGCACCTCGAAGGACGAATCCCGGAAGAGCTGCGTTCCGAGTTCAGCTCTCTTGATCCGGACCGCTTTGACTCGACTTACAAAGCACTGCGTGAAAAAGCCAAGCAAAGCGATGTAGGTGTTGACGAAATCTGTCACGCACTGAGGGAAATCGCAGCTGTCACGCGATACTTTGCGGACCACCTGCGCAACTCCGATAGAGGAACAAATTTATAAATACAGGGTGACCCCAATTCCAATAAATTTTTCGACACAATTATTTTTTTGATAGCGTTTTTGATTACATTATATGGCTGATACTCTTGTTTTATAAATCTTTAATTGGCATACAGCCACACTCTTGGTAAATTTTTGACAAAACAGGAAAAACGTCAATCTTTATCATTTCGAACCATCCAATAATCCACGAGAAAGAAAGATATTGCTAGTGATATAATTGTTTGCATTCACCATATTATTAAAGATTAATAATAATTTGATAGAATTTAAAACGATTTAAAAAATCTTGGATTTCATATGCAATTGATATGCGATTATGCGGCCAGGAACGTACAAAAACTTGTTTAAACTCACATAAACTCGCTTGTAAATCAGTAACTTATTGAAATAATTAACTAACTGTCAAATCCGGCCTTCGGCGCGACCAGATCCTGATTCAACTCGATTCGATTTTGTAGACATCGACTCAACGGAATTCAACACGATAGCCAACTCTCCAAGGGCCCCCATTCAGATAGATTCATCCTCAAGGGGGCCTTGATGTTGTCTGCGTGGAGCGGACCCGCATCACGGCCTGACATTCTCGACTTTCCAGCGCCTGATTTAAAGGCTACGCCATAACTCGTTTAAACTTTTTCCAGAGCATTTTGGACGCGTTGCGGTGTCATGGGAAGTTGAAGCACTTTGGCCTCCGTTGCATCGTACACCGCCGTGGCCAGTACGCCGCCCATGCAGACAATGGCCGGCTCGCCGCCGCCTTTGGGTCCCAGTGTCGGATTCGGCACAATCACGGTTTCGATTTCGGGAAGCCATGAAAATCGTGGAATGTCATAAGTGTCGAAATTGACATCGAGAAGCCGGCCGTTGCTGAAGTGAACCTCTTCGCTCAGGGCATAGCCCAGCCCCATGGTAATGCAGCCTTCCATCTGTATGGTAGCTCCCTGCGGATTGACTACCTGGCCCATATCCTGGGCGCAAACGACCCGCTTGACCTCGATCATTCCACTGCTGCGGTCTACTTCGACCTCTGCCATGGAGGCCACGTAGGTCTCTGCATCGATGCCGCAGGATATCCCGTAGCCACGGCCGCTGGGTGTTTTTGACGGTGTCCAGCCGAATTGTTTTGCGGCGGCTGAGAGAACCGCGCGCATTCGTTTGTCTTTCAGATGGCTCAGGCGAAACTCAAGGGGGTCTTTTCCTGCCCTGGATGCCATGATGTTCATCTGCAGGTCTCTGGCATAGATGTTTGTATTTGCTGCGGGGGCCCGCCAGGGGCCGACGGCAAAGGGATGAATGCCCGGCTCGATTCGCCATTCTCCGTAGACCGTTTCACGATGGTGGGGAATTTCGTAAAAATTATGGCAGCCCCTTTGACCGGCAAAATACACATGGTAGTCCCAAAACGACATACGTCCCGTGCCGTCGATACCCGACCGAATTTTGACCACTGCGGCCGGCCGAAAGGTATCGAAAAAGAATTCTTCCTCTCGGGTCCAGTTAACCATGACGGGTTTACCGCAACGTTTGGCAAGGCGCGCCGCTTCAATGGCCTGGGCAGATGCCGATTTGCCGCCGAATCCGCCACCCACGAAAGGCACGATGACGCGGACGTTTTCCACCGGCAAGCCCAGTGTTTGGGCAACGAGCCTTTGGACACCGAAGGGCGTCTGCGTCGAGGCCCACACCGTTGCCTTGTTTCCATCGACAGAGGCCATGGCCGCATGGGGCTCCATGGGCGCATGTGATACATAGCTGTTCAGGTAAGTCTCCTCGATAATCGAAGCGGCCTGCTTTTCGCCCTTTTTGAGATTGCCCGCTTCGGACGCAACCACCGGTTCCGGGGCATTTTCGAGCAGATGCTTGAAAATGGTTTCGTCGTTGACGCCGGTATCCGGAAGGTCAAAGTCGGCCCTGATGCTGGCAAGGGCCTTTGCGGCAACGTCCGGGTGCGGGTGCAGAACGGCAACCAGATCACCATCGCGAACGACCTGGACGTCCTTCATCCTTTCCGCGGCGGAAGTATCCACGCTTAGCCGTCTGGCACCATGGGCGGGTGGTCTCAAGATCCTGGCGGAGACCATCCCCGGAAGACGAATATCCGCTGTGTACTGTACCCGACCGGTAACTTTGTCAAACGCATCCCTTCGCAGATAAGGTTTTCCGCTGATGGTATATTCGGATGCGGGCTTGACAGGGGGCAGATCTTTCAAATGCCTTTCAATGATTTTCCCGGCGGTCAGCTCGCCGTAGGTCACCCGGGACATGGGGCGATTTCTGTCGAATATGAGACCATTCTCCGTGACCAGGCGCATTGCAGGACATAAAAGTCTTTCGGCGGCCAACTCCTTCAAAACCCCCTTGGCCTCGCCGGCGGCTTCTTTCACGAAGATACCATAATAGCGGGTCGACAGGGATCCCCACGTTCCGGCGTCCCACGGGCATCGGTCCGTGTCCCCCATGACCATGTCCACCGATTCATAGGCGACGTCAAGCTCTTCGGCCAGCATCTGGGCAAAGGAGGTAATGGGGCCTTGGCCCATTTCAATTTTTCCGACAAAACAGGTCACCCGGTTATCTATGCCGATTCGCAGAAAAGCGTTGAAATCGGCGGGCACATTACTGCCGAGATAGCCTTCTCGCGGTGCCCGGGCCTGTGCCGCCATATCTCCTATGGAACAATAGACGATGAGGCCACCACCCAGCAGGCCCATGCGCTTTAGAAACTCCCTTCTACTCAACGATGCGAAAGGGGCGATCAGGCCGGATTTTTTTCCCTTGAAGTTTTCTTTTCTTATCATGGTCGGCCTCCTTTCAGCTCTTCGGATGCGGTTTGAATGGCTTGAACAATTCGAAGATGGGCGCCGCAGCGGCAAAGATTGTCGTCCATCCCCGAGATGATTTGGTCGCGGGTCGGCTTCGGATTCGATACCAGGAGGCTATAGGCCTTGAGAATCATGCCGGGGGTGCAGAACCCGCATTGAAGGGCGTCGTACTTGATAAAGGCCCGTTGGATGGGGTGAAGCTGCCCGTTTCTGGCAAGTCCTTCAATCGTTTTGACTTCACTTCCCGCGACGGACCCTATGGAAATTTGGCACGCGGGTACCGCCTCGTCGTCTACAAGGACCGTGCAAGCACCGCACAAACCCTCTCCGCAACCAAATTTGGCTCCGGTAAGGCCCAGATCGGTTCGCAAAACCCATAAGAGGGTCCGCTCCTTGTCGACTTCGATACTAAGGGGTTTGTCGTTGAGGTTAAATTGGATGGTTTTGATCATTTGAAGCCTCCTATGGTTGAAGGGGTTTTCGCCGGTGAGGTGGGGGCGTGTACGAACCTTTGCGGGGTGTCTGTGCTCCAGGGTACAAAGCGAAAACAATCCGATTGCGAGGTAGGTATCGAAACCATCTTCCACCCTATACCTTCAATTATTACCCGGCTTAGCGGCCGGATGTCAAACATTTGTTTTGGAAGTGGCGTCAAAACCTCAAATCGGGCTTAAGGCCTGCCGCACTGCCCTGAGCCAGAGGCAGTCCCTTCGAGAAGCGGCATCCTGACCAGCAACATCTTCCACACGCCGGGTAAAATACGGAAGGGTTGAACAATGCGAGAGATGTCGATCATATCAGCAGGAGACCTATGCTCTTCTTGTCAGGTGATACTTTAACCATCGAACAAAAGCGAAATACGATTATCAGCCCGAGCGCACCGCCGGATATTCTGACGCGCGCATTACCGAAGGTCGAGCTCGCCGGCGCCGAAGGATTAATCAGCGCATCGATGACGCCGAAACAGCGGGAAATCCTGGCCCGGCTTATTCACGTGTACCTCGATCGATTGCCGCATGAGCTGGCGGCTATCGAGCTGAAAAAGCTGAACGAAGCCGGTTTGGATGCGATCCACTTTGCGTGGGCCGGCCCGGAAGACCGCGGTAAGCCTCACTATTACCGCCTCCACGGACCGTTTTTCCTGGCGGAATACGACAATACACAAAACAACGCCAACCATATTCGCACCGTCTGGCGTAACCTGAGAGATGATTTCGGAGAAGATCTGCTCCGTCTACATTATCAACGAGAACATCGATGAATTCAGCTAAAAATTTCACAAAAACTCCATCATTGAAGGGGAAGAACTCAAATATGGCTATCTGGGTTTGATTCCTTGTGCAGGCAATCACTGGCTGTTTTCATTGGGAAGTTTTATAGTTTTTATATAAGACCCGAACAATACCATCTGCCAGGCCAATTTGAGGAACGTAGATTTTGCGGATACCCGCCCACTTCATGATTTTTAGATAGATATCCAGGGCAGGAATGATGACGTCGGCACGGTCCGGCCTTAAGCCTAGTTCGCGGATGCGTTGCTCTACGGTAAAGTATTTTAAAAACCGGCGGACCTTCATCATTTTATTGTCTGACAAGGGTTTGCCGATTTTAGAGTTTGCCAGCCGGAATACCTTGTTGATATTGCCGCCGCTGCCAATAGCCGCTATGGAGGAATAGGGTGCCGTAAAGTTTTTCAGCCATTCTTTCATTTGTTTCCAGTATGCTTTTGTTACCAGGCCCTCGAGCAAGCGTATCGTTCCAATGTTGAATGATCCCGATGTTATAATTCGCCCTTGAGAGAACAATGTAATTTCCGTACTACCCCCACCGATGTCCACATACAGGTAGGCGTTGTTGCCTCCGAACATATCACTGCTTTTGTTTTCAAATATAATTTGGGCCTCTTTTTTACCGTTGATAATTTCCACATCAATGCCGGATTCGTTTACAATCTGCTCACGTATTTGCGGTCCGTTTTCCGCTTCGCGCATGGCCGAGGTGGCACAGGCCATAAATTTCAGGGGTTGAAAGGAATCGATCAAATGGTTAAAGCCGACCATTGCTTTTACAAGCTGGATGACTTTATTTTCCGAGATATGCTTTTGGGTAAAGGCATCATCTCCCAGTCGAATCGGCATTCGGATGAGCGACATTTTCCTGAAAGTTGGTGAATCTCCATCTTCGAATACACCGGACAATAATAATCTGACGGCATTGGATCCGATATCAATAGCTGCGAATTTAAGTTGAGAATCCATTATTCTTTTAGCCTCCTATGACGTTCCCAGATTAAATAAGGGTCTCAGTTCGACCTTTCAGGATGTTTCTTTTGGGAACGATTTATTAATATTACCTATTAGAAATTAATACAACTTTTTACTTGACCGAATGAACATAGGGCTTCGCCCCAACCTGTCGAGAGCCTAAAGGTCGTGCGATTGGAATGATGCGACATCGGAGATAAAGGGCCGCATGCTCTAACCAGAGTTTTGTAAGTAACTGCACCTGTTTCATTGCCGGTGTTGCCGATCCCGGGCAAAAATGGTAAGAGATAGAGCGTCAAATCTTGGTTAGTGATTAATAGTTGGCAAAGTTGATTGCAACTATGGGAAAAGAAGAAAACAAAAGGCCATTCAAGGTCTGGTCTTGCGGATGCGCCAGGGGAGAAGAAGCCTATAGCTTCCGTATTCTGTGGGAAGAATTCAAGCAAGAAAGGGAATCGTGCAAAAACGAAAACAGACAGCTTCCGGAACCGGAATTATGGGCAACGGACATAAGCTCGACGTATCTGGAATAAACGCACTAGTAAACCGAAAACTGCTGCCTGTGGTTGCATGCAGACAGCAAACGGAGGAAATTAAAATGGAAGTTAAAGAAGCTATCGCCAGCCGCCTCAGCATTCGCAGATATGCTGAATCATCGATCCCGTCTGAACACATGGAGACGTTTTTCAGGGCTCTGCAACTGGCCCCTTCGGCCAACAACGGGCAGAACTGGGAGTTTATCTTTGTCGGCGACGCGGAGAGAAAGCGCCGTCTTGTCGGCGCATGCTCCAACCAGAGTTTTGTCGGAAACTGCACTTATTTCATTGCCGGTGTTGCCGACCCTGGACAAAAATGGCACATGGTGGACATTACCATCGCCCTCACCAATTTTACGCTGCAGGCTGCTGATTTGGGTTATGGAACCTGCTGGATCGGCGCTTTCGACGAAAATAGGGTTAAAGAAATATTGGGAGTACCGGATGAAAGGAAAGTTGTGATCTGCATGACCTTCGGTACACCTAAAGGGAGGCACGTTCCCAAAGGACGCAAGGTTTTCGAAAATTTTATATTCCTGAATCATTACGGACGTTACTGGAGTCATAATAAACCCCCAGGGTAAACCCTGATGTTGTAAAGGACGTGGTCGCAGATCCGCCTGGAGGGATGCGGCAGCTTCCCCGGCGGTGGGATTTGCGCTTCGCTACAACAAGGCCTCCAAGGGTGGACATCGACTGAGACGTGCCGACGAGCTCATGACGAGTTGCTCAGCCGAAATCAAGCTGTAGTCGCCAACTGCGGATCTTTGCATATTTCATCGGGGTGCTTTGGCCTTTCAGCCTTCAGTTTTGAGCTGCTCAACGCGTTGAGTATTTTTTGATGCTCCGTTGCTTATTTCTTAAGCTTTCTCCTGATTCCCGCAAAGCCGGCTAATCCAAAGTTTAACAGAAGTATAAATGCCAATAGGTCCAATTTCAGCTTTTGCGACTTCCCAGCGGTAGCGGTGATGAAACAACCACCACCTCCGCCGCCGCTACTGGATCCCTTCGCGGCGACTTCTTCGTCTCCCGCACCGGCCGATGGCAAGATCGGTTCTGCCGGCTTCCCTGCCTGAACGCCGCTGAAATGATGGAGTTGAATCTCGATCGTGGGCGGTTCGGTCGGATCCGGGTCATTGGGTCCATGGTTCACCCGCGAACCCGCCACAATACAACCATCGGTTTCCCAAGAAGCCTGCCACCCTATGGCAGGGTTGAACACATAAATTTCGAGTATCTCAAGATCCGTCTCTCCCGGGCAGGGGATGAAAACGGTCACTGGTTTCACGAACACATTCGCCGGCTGCAAATTCAGCGGTAATCCAACACCCTTTACAATATCGAGATTGGGAATCTCCTCCAGCGGGCCGAATCGCGGAGCAACCGGCTCGAGATTGTCGTATATGATTTTGGCACCTTCAATGCCTGTTCCCGGATCTGCTACAATTGTATTCTGCCCAATGACGGGATCATCAAAATACTCTGTGTTGGAGGGCGTGTTGGCCAAAGCCGTATCATGCTCTTCCTCGCTCTCAATCTTGAAACTAGAGTAATAAGTATCCATCTCTACTCCGTTGAGGCTTTTGGCATCGATTGCAAAATTCACTGCTTGTTCAAAGGCAAACGGAGTCTTTGGAGAATGGATGATCCAGCAATCGGTGTCATCACCATCATTTACCTCCTGTACCCTTATGTTGACAGATTGATTTTCGATCCTCATCTCAATGCTGTCTTCATCGATACCATTTTCATTCTTTAGCCTGGCGACAATTGAGGTGTCGATGGGTACCCGCATCGTACCATCATACAATCCTTGAGCATCATGAGGATAACTATCTTCTTCAACAATTTCAGGCGGTGTATCCGACGGTGTGTAGGTCACCGTCAGGGTGTCCATACCCGTATTACCCGCCGCATCCCTGGCCATCACGGTGATGACATTCTGACCGCTGGACAGAACGATGCCGCTTGTGCTCCAGGTATTCGTGCCGCTGCAGGAGCCGCTGCCGCCCCGACTGTTCGTCCAGCTCACTAGGGTGACCGCCTTATTGTCTGAGGCTGTGCCGCCGATGCTCAGCAGGGGATTGCCTGCCGAATAGGTTGGGGCGCTCGTCGGCGTGGTAATTGAAGCTGTTGGCTGGGTGGTGTCAGTGGTATCCGGCGTTGTGAAGGTGACCGTCAGGGTGTCGGCAGCCGTGTTGCCCGCTGCATCCCTGACCGTCACGGTGATGATATTCTGACCGCTGGATAGGGCGATGCCGCTCTTGCTCCAGGTGCTCGTGCCGCTGCAAGTGCCGCTGCCGCCCCGGTTGTTTGCCCAGCTCACTAGGGTGACCGCCTTATTGTCGGAGGCCGTACCGCCGATGTTCAGCTGGGAATTGCCTGTCGCATAGGTTGAGCCACTGGTCGGTGTTGTAATTGATACCGTCGGGCGAGCGGCGTCCGGTGGCGTGTAAGTCACCGTCAGAGTGTCCGTAGCCAAATTGCCTGCGGCATCCCTGGCCGTCACGGTGATGACATTCTGGCCGCTGGACAGGGCGATGCCGCTTTTGCTCCAGGTGCTCGTGCCGCTGCAAGTGCCGCTGCCGCCACGGTTGTTTACCCAGCTCACTAGGGTGACCGCCTTATTGTCTGAGGCCGTACCGCCGATGTTCAGCTGGGAATTGCCTGTCGCATAGGTTGAGCCACTGGTCGGTGTTGTAATTGATACCGTCGGGCGGGTGGCGTCCGGTGGCGTGTAAGTCACCGTCAGAGTGTCCGTAGCCGAATTGCCTGCGGCATCCCTGGCCGTCACGGTGATAACATTCTGGCCGCTGGACAGGGCGATGCCGCTTTTGCTCCAGGTGCTCGTGCCGCTGCAGGAGCCACTGCCGCCACGGTTGTTTGCCCATCTCACTGAGGTGACGGCCTTATTGTCGGAGGCCGTACCGCCGATGTTCAGCTGGGAATTGCCTGTGGAAAAGGATGAGCCGCTGGTCGGTGTGGTTATGGTAACCGCTGGGCGGGTGGTATCCGGCGGTGTGTAGGTGACCGTCAGGGAGTCGGTGGCCGTATTGCCGGCCGCATCCCTGGCCGTCACGGTGATGACATTCTGGCCGCTGGACAGGGCGATGCCGGTTTTGCTCCAGGCGCTGGTGCCGCTGCAGGAGCCGCTGCCGCCACGGTTGTTTGCCCATCTCACTGAGGTGACGGCCTTATTGTCGGAGGCCGTACCGCCGATGTTCAGCTGGGAATTGCCTGTGGAAAAGGATGAGGCGCTGGTCGGTGCGGTAATCGTTACCGTTGGATGGGTTATATCCGGATCTATCTTATGGTGTTGTAGTATTGCTGTTATCTCGGGATTGTACCCGTTTGAGCTGTTGATCCAATCACTGTAAAATTCTATAACATCGGCCGGCCTACCATTGTAAACGATTGACCAGATGCCATTGCTTGAAGAGCCATTAATGCCATTGCCTATAGTATCCCAGCTCTCTGAGGCCGAGTCAAATATGTCCCATAATGAAGCTGCAACAGCGCCCTCATCTTCAGCATGACTTGCACTTGGAATTGGTGGTTCAAAATTGATATGAAAATCTGAATCCTCTGTATCAACGTAGTTGGGATCATTCTGAATCGCCGCCTGTAAGAAGTTAGCCCACCCTTCGACCCAAGCACATCCTAAACTGGTATGGCTGCCCCAAAAATGTTTATCACAATTCGGTGACGGCGGCATTTTACCGTCATAGATTTTATACATCACAAAATGCCCATATTCATGGAGAATTACATCAGAATCCCATCTGTCCTTGTCAAGCAGATTTATTGATCCTCCGGGTTGATAATATGTACCATCTTTATTTGTAGGGCTCCATCTAACTTGCAGTCGATATACGTTTTTCCAACCCACATTGTCAGCCAGATAGTCAAAAGCGTCATTGGCAATAAGGTCATAGATATACCAGGCCATTCGATTTTCAACATCATCGAGTGAAAAAGATCCCATATCCACATAACCATCAGAAACGTTATTCTGCACCGTAGTGACAGAATAGTACAGGTTACTCGGAGTAGAGAAATCCGTTACTCGCACAGAGCGATTATCAGTGGAGAACACTTTCACATAAATATCTTGACCAACGCCTTCATCGTCGCTATTTGAAATATTTCCTGAAGCGTAATACCCGCTGTCATTGGTATAGGTGGTATCAAGTAGGGTATCACCTGATGAACCAGAACCAGAGTCCCAAATCTCAACCATAGCTTCTCTAAGTGGCTGATTGACCTCATTCTTATCTTGATAAAACCAGTATCCCCTCACCACTATTTGACCCGACCCAGGCGCTGCAAAATATGAAACTGCTTGATCTTCTATCGGTTTATGATCCGGCAGCACTTGTGTCGGAGGCCCACTCAGATTTCCAATTTTTATCGCTCCTGAACGGTTGTTAGCTATTTCAGGAGTAAAGCTGGTTTTGCTCAGTTCAGAAAACCCCTCCCCTATATTCACATAAAGTTCTTCCCTTTTACCGAATATATAATCCGTCTCCTCACTCCTGGCGCTCGCCGCTATGGTGTATTGACCTTGCGCGGTAGGCAGGACTTCCAATTGATATGTCGCCGTCGAACCGGAAGACAAATCCTCATTAAATTGGGTGCTTCCTGAAATAATTTCAAAGCCATCTCGCGGGATTTCGATTTCGATCAGCGTGTTCGGAGTATCTATTAAAGCCCGTATTTCAATATTA